>ODAK010007093.1_pt1 | contig 11250 bp, 9 predicted proteins | sample 1539591 | NCBI WGS metagenome assembly ODAK01 (sample SAMEA3539303, study PRJEB22396) | soil metagenome | biome: tundra; feature: field; material: soil | place: USA | collected 2010-05 | depth 0.15 m | reverse complement strand
CGACGGACGACACCGCGCGGCGCGTTCAAGCGTGGCAGCGCTCGGCGCGATTTTCGATCCGGTACCTCTATCAGCGCAACAGCGGCAAGCATCGCGCGCACAACGCGGCGATCGCGCAGGCGGCCGGCGAACTCTTCACGGTACTCGATTCCGACGACACACTTGTGCCACAGGCGATCGAGCGGCTTCTCTTCCACTGGATCTCGATTCCCGAATCGGAGCGCCGCGGCTTCTCCGGCGTGACCTGTCTCTGCATGGACCCCAGCGGCAGCTTGATCGGACCGGCACTTCCCGCGCCGGTGCTCGATTGCCGCCACTACGAATTGGAGACCGCCTTTGGCGTAACGGGAGAGAAATGGGGATGCCATCGAACGGCTATCCTGCGCCAATTCGAGTTCCCCGACATCGCGGGTGAGAAATACTGCCCCGAGGGAGTCGTGTGGAACCGCGTTGCGCGAAGCTACCTCGTGCGGCACGTCAACGAGGCCTTGCGCATCTACCACAGGCACAGCGGCAGCCTGACTCTCCGGCCGGCCAGCACATTGATTGGCAGCCCGCGATATGCCCGGCTGTTTTACCGCGAGTGTCTCGATCTGGAGGCGCCGGCGGCCTGGAGGTGCAAAAGGGCCGTCAATTACGTCCGATATTCGCTGCATGCCGGAGTCACGCCCTGGAGGGCCGTCGCGGATTCAGCCGCGCCGGTCTGGACAGCGCTGCTGGCGCCGGCAGGGGGAGTGTGCTACCTGCGCGATGTTCTACGGCGCGCAGGTACGGGTGCGCCCGTGGCGCAGGTGTCTCATGCGGTTTTGAGCGATCGGAGTTCCTCGTGAAACACCTCGCGAATTTTCTGCTCGCGGCCGTTTTCCTGGTGGGCCTTTACTGCCCGACGTCGGTTGACACCGTGCAGTCGCGATGGCTGTGGGCCGCTCCGGGCTTCCTTGCCATCGCGGTACTCGCAATCGTCATTCTCCGCTACGGACTCCACGCCGTACCTCTCGTTTGCGCGATGGTAGCGATGTCGTCACTGCTCCTATTTACGGCGATGACACCGCTGTGGAGTTTGACCCCGGGAGCACTGCTTCCGTACACGGCTCTACTGCTGCTGCTATGCACGGATCTCTCCGGCGTCGCGTACGGACGGCCCTTGCGGTTCGCCTGGATTGCCGCCAACATTCTGAATATCGGACTGTCCGCCCTGATCGTGGCTGATTCCAAGCCTGTCAAGACATTTTTCATCTCCACCTATTCGGCGTTCTACGATCAACTCGTTTCCAGCATGCTGGCCGCCGGGAAACCTGTTCTCACGTTCGCTTCGCACTCGATCGCGGCCTTCTTCTTCTTCGTTTGTTTCTACCTGCACTTGCGGACGTTTACTGCCAGGCGCCGGAACGGCTCGCTGCTAATGGCAATTGTGTACCTGGTGCTGCTGGTGCTGTTGAAATCGATTTCGGCGTACTGTTTGTTCGCGGCCGGCGCGGCTCTGCTCCTCTACTACACAGCAGGCCCGCGAACGGTGATGATCCTGGGCTCGGTCGCCGTCGTAATCTGTCTCGCGGCGGTCTTCGTCACGGCAACTCAGTGGGATCGGGGCGTAGCGTCTATCTGGCAGGTCTGGAATGCCCCGGGGAGCGGATTCCAGGGCCGCTATTTGGAGGATGGTGTACTCGGGCAAGATCTCAAGTACATCAATGAGCACCCGCTGCAGGGCGTGGGCATCGGTTATTCGGAGTCGCTCTGGTACGGAGACTCCGGACCGATCGAGTTGCTGATCCGCGGTTCCTTACCGCTTCTCCTGGCGGTGTATATCGGGTTCTGGTCTTTTGTGAGAAGGAGTCTGGTCTCGAAGGGCATGGCGATTGCGGTGTTCCTCATGTACTTCGGATTCGAGATCGCCTACAGCAACCTGCTCTACCTCAGAACCGTGTGCGTGTTGCCGTTTGTAATCGTGTATCTGAACGGGCTGAGCCGCCGGCATGCTTTCGAAATTCAGGAGACTCACAGCCCCGCCGTTTTGCGCCCGCGCGTGTCTTTGCCGGCACTGCCGGAATATTTGTAGGAGCCTGCCCAGTGCTGCGAGTGACTGCTTATACAGGAGGGAAGGATGTGCCAAGCGCCCGGTTTCGGGTGCGCCAATACATCCCAGCCCTGGCGCGGCTGGGGATCGACATTCGCGAGCGGCCCGCCCGATTTGGATCCTATCCGCCGGCGGCGCGGTCCCTGCGGCCGGGCTGGGGCGTGCTCGCGCTGGCGGAGCGTCTTCACGCCGCACTCGGATCTCGCGATGCCGACCTGACCCTGCTGCAACGCGAAATGCTATCGACCTTTGCCACCGTCGAGAGATTCACGAAGGCGCCGCGAATCCTGGATGTCGATGACGCGATCTGGCTGCTGCGAGGCGGCCAGTCCGCCATCTCGCTGGCGCGCTGCTGTGACATGGTGATCTGTGGCAACGGGTTCATCGCCGACTTCTTTCGCGGCCATGCGCCAAAAGTAGTGGTGTTGCCGACACCAGTCGATACGGATCGGTACCGGCCCGCTCAAGGCGTGGAGCGCCACATGGGTGTGATTTGCTGGTCGGGGACGAGCAGCGGTTTGCCCTTTCTCTACGGCATCGAGCCCGCCTTGTCGGCGGTGCTGGCCGCCGGGCCGGAACGGCGGTTACGTGTGGTCTGCGATGCGCCGCCTCACTTTCGACGGATTCCGGCGGCCCAGGTCGACTTCGTGCCCTGGTCCGAAAACGTAGAAGTCACGGCCATTCGGGACGCCGGCCTGGCGATCATGCCACTCGACGACTCTCCGTGGGCGCAAGGCAAATGCAGTTACAAGCTGCTGACCTACATGGCGTGCGGACTGCCCATCGTTGCGACGCCCGTAGGAATGAACCGCGAATTGCTGTCGAGCGGAACTGTCGGTCTGGCCGCCTCTACGACAGGCGATTGGGTGGATGCGATCGAAGCCATTCTGAATTCGCCGGCGCAGGCAGCTCAGATGGGCGCAACCGGTCGCCAGGTCGTGGTGCGCCACTATAGTCTGAGTACGCTCTCCCCGCGGATGGCGGAAATCCTGTGCTCGGTGGTGATTGGCGCAAACTGAATGGGCACAATCACCGCATTGCAAAGCCGGACAAGCCCGGGCGCGGCCGCCCGGCGACAGCCGATTGCGGTCACCCATGTAATCACCACCCTTTCCACCGGCGGCGCGGAGACGATGCTCTACCGGCTGTTGTGCGCCATGGACCGGTCCCGGTTCCGCAACTCGGTGATTTCGCTTGCCGGAGACGGGACCATCGCGCGGAAGATCCGCGCAATCGGCATACCGGTGCGCGTTTTGGATATCCGGCCACGGCGGGCGGTGACCGGGATCTTGCGCCTCGCGCGGGAGTTGCGGCGCGAGCGCCCGAACGTGATCCAGACTTGGATGTATCATGCGGACCTTTTGGGCGAACTGGCGTCTCTACCGCTTAAAGGCGTTCCGGTGGCCTGGAATATTCGCTGTGGCGGGCTGGACCCGACCATCGATAAGCGCAGCACGATCTGGATTTCACGGCTCTGCGCCGGGTTATCGCGTTTCCTGCCCGCTCGCATTGTTTCGTGCTCGCAATCCGGCAGCGACGTCCATGCCGCGGCCGGTTATGCGCGCTCCAAAATACACGTCATCCCCAATGGCTTTGACACGGAGTCGTACCGGCCCGATCGCGCGAGCCGCCTGGTGGTGCGGGATGAGCTGGGGCTAGAGGCCGGAGCGCTGATCGTTGGCTCGGTTGGCCGCTTTGACCGGGCCAAGGACCACGCCACGCTTTGCCGGACGGCCGCCAACGTATGCCGCCTCCAGCCCAAGGTTCATTTTGTGATGTGCGGCGAGAACGTCACGCAGGCAAATTCCGGACTAACATCGCGCCTCGAAGCGGCGGGTATCGCGAGCCGGTGTCACCTGCTTGGCAGGCGCGAAGATATTCCGCGGATCATGGCGGCACTCGATGTGTTCGTATCGTCGTCGTCGGTTGAAGGGTTTCCGAACGCGATCGGAGAGGCCATGGCCTGCGGCGTGCCTTGTGTGGCGACGGATGCCGGCGACTCCCGGCAGTTGATTGGGGACACGGGTCTCATCGTGCCGGTTCGAGACGCCGAGGCGCTGGCCGCCGGCGTGCTGACGCTGATCGAAGCCGGCGCCGAAGGCAGGATGGCGCTGGGCGCGCTGGCGCGGCGGCGAATCGGGAATCGATTCGGAATCGCCGGGGTGGCGCGGCAATACGAAGAGCTTTACCAGGAGATGGCAGCCGGATGTGCGGAATAGCGGGGATCCTGGATCACTCGGGTAAGCAGCCGCTGGAAGAGGTGGCCCGGGCGATGGCTGCGGCCCTCGTCCACCGCGGGCCGGACGGCGCGGGCATCTGGCTCGACGCCCGAGCCGGCCTTGCCCTTGGACATCGCCGGCTGGCAGTCGTGGAGCTTTCGGAGCTTGGCGCGCAGCCGATGCGTTCCTCGGACGGACGCTACGTCATCGTATTCAATGGCGAGATCTACAATTTTCGCGAGCTGCGCAGACGGCTGGAGCCGCGCCAGCCGTTCCGCGGGTCGTCGGATACCGAGGTCCTGCTGGCGGCTGTAAGCGAGTGGGGGCTGGAGCGGTCGCTGGCCGAATTCAATGGGATGTTCGCCTTTGCGCTCTGGGACACGAGAGAACGAAGGCTATATTTGGCCCGCGACCGCGCCGGGGAAAAGCCCTTGTATTACGGCCGGATCGCGTCGTCCTTCGTGTTCGGATCGGAACTGAGCGCGCTGCAAATGCATCCAGCCAGTTCCGGTGACCTCGACCAGGACGCGCTGGCCGCGTATCTCCGGTTTGGCTATGTTCCGGCGCCGCGTTCCATCTACTCCGGAATCCGCAAGCTTCCGCCCGGCTGTCTCCTCGAAGTGGAGGCGAATGGCAGCTTCTCCGATCCGAGGCCGTTCTGGTCCGCGGAATCCGCGGCTCTGGCCGGATTTGCCGCGCCGCTCCGGTGCAGCGAAGAAGAAGCAGTCGAACAACTCGACGAATTGCTATCGGACGCGGTTCGCCTGCAGACCGCCGCGGACGTGCCTGTTGGCGCATTCCTCTCCGGCGGGATTGACTCGTCAACCCTGGTGGCATTGATGTGCCGCCACGAGCGGCGAGTGCGGACATTTACCATCGGATTTGCGGAAGCCGGCTACGATGAAGCGGGTTACGCGCGCGCAGTGGCGCGCCACCTCGGAACGGCACACACCGAGTTTGAGGTCACTGCCGCGGATGCGATGGCGGTCATTCCGAAGCTGTCGACGATCTATAGCGAGCCCTTCGCCGACGCGTCGCAGATTCCGACGTATCTCGTGGCCCAACAGGCGCGAAGGCACGTCACGGTTTCCCTATCGGGTGATGGCGGCGACGAGCTCTTTGGCGGCTACAACCGATATTTTTGGGCGGACGCGATCTGGCGCGGCATTCGCCCGTTTCCCCGCGTGGTGCGCACAACACTGGCAGGCGCGCTTACAACGATGCCCGTTTCCATGGTCGATCGCCTGGTGAGTGCGGCCTCGCCCTTGCTGCCGGCGAAGCGCCGCGTCCCGAATCCCGGCGACAAGCTTCATAAGATCGCTCACGTCATATCGGCGAAAGATGCCGCCGATGTCTATTTGAGACTGGTGACGAACTGGGTCGAACCCTTGCTGGAGCAACATGCGCCTGCCGTTCCGGCGTGGCCGGTACCGCGGCTCGACGCTCTCCCGTTCAAAGCCCGGATGATGCTGCTCGATGCGATGACATATCTTCCGGACGACATCCTCGTGAAAGTGGATCGCGCGTCGATGGCGAACAGCCTGGAGGCCCGGGCTCCATTTCTGGATCGGCGAGTCATCGAGTTCGCGGGGCGGCTGCCGCTCGGCCTCAAGGTTCGGAATGGCGAGGGCAAATGGATTCTGCGCAGGGTGTTGCATCGATATGTCCCCTCAGCCCTAGTGGACCGTCCGAAGGCCGGATTCGCAATCCCGCTGCACAACTGGGTGCGGGGGCCGCTGCGGGAGTGGGCGGAGGAGTTGATCTCGGAGAAACGCTTGCGCGAGGAAGGACTTTTCCGTCCCGCGCCGATTCGCCGCAAATGGCGAGAACACCTGTCCGGCACGCGCAACTGGATCGGCCCGCTTTGGACCGTGCTGATGTTCCAGTCATGGAATGAGCAACGCAAACTCGAGGCGAATCCCCAGACCGGGTGCGAAACTCGGGTCGCAATCCACTGAAACAATGGAGCCGCTCAAGATCTTACGCGTCATCACCCGCATGAATGTGGGCGGCCCCGCGCTGCACGTACAAGTATTATCGGAGGGACTGGCTCGGCGCGGCTACCAGACCGTTTTGGCCGCTGGAACATGCCTTGCAGAGGAAGGTGACCTGCCGGCTGAACTTCCGCCCGGCACCAAGATTGTCACCATCGAGAGACTCGCGCGCTCCATTTCGCCGCTGCGCGACCTTGCGGCAGCGTGGAAGCTGTACCGCCTTATGCGGCGGGAGCGCCCGGCGATCGTTCATACCCACACGGCTAAAGCGGGCTTGGTGGGCCGTCTCGCGGCACGCGCGGCGGGCGTGCCGATCGTGGTACACACTTTTCACGGGAACAGTCTGAGCGGCTACTTCTCGCCGCGTGCCAGTGCCGTACTCCGCCGGATCGAGAAGGTGTTGGCGCTATTCACCGACCGTATCTGCGTGGTATCCGCACAGCAAGAGCGGGAGATCGCGGACCGGTATCGCATCGCTCCGCGCGCAAAACTCCGCGTTGTTCCCCTGGGCCTCGACCTCAGAGAGGATCTTCGGCAGCCAGTTTCTGAGCCGCACGATCGGGTGCTTCGGGTAGGATGGCTCGGCCGCATGGTTGGAATCAAGGGTGTTCCTCTGCTTGCGGGCATCATTGCGGAAGCGGTGCGACGGAATCTGCCGGTCCAATTCCTGGTGGCAGGCGATGGACCGGAGCGCGGATGGTTGCAGGACGCCGCGAAGCGTTACGGTCCGGACCGCTTGCGATGGAATGGCTGGCAGCAGGATGTGGGCGCGTTTATCGCCTCGTGCGACCTTTTGATTCAGACGTCGGCCAACGAAGGAACACCGGTGGCTCTGATCCAGGGCATGGCCGCCGGGCGTCCCTTCGTTTCGACGCCGGCGGGAGGCGTAGTAGATCTCGTTTGTCCACCCGAGCTGAGCAATCGGGGCGGTTGCCGCTGGTTCGCCAACGGCGTGCTGGCGCCACCCAGTCCGGCATCTTTTGCGAATGCGCTCGAGTGTCTGATCCGCGATCCGGCGCTGATTCCGCGGATGGGACTAGCGGCGCGCCGCTTCGCGGCGGAACGCTTCCAGGCGGAAAGACTGGTGGACGATATGGACCGGCTATACAGGGAGTTGATCGAGCGGCGCTTGCCGGTAACGGCCGGGTATTCTGCGCTGCAAAGACTGACGGGGGAACCAGGATGAAAATATTGATTACCGGGGGAGCCGGCTTTATCGGTTCCCATCTGGCCGAACGATGCCTCAAACAAGGCTGGGCGGTCCGGGTTTTGGATGATCTGTCGACCGGCGCCGCGGAGAACCTTGCGCATCTGAAGCATTGCCCGGCGCTCGAATTCGCTCACGGCTCGGTCCTGGATCGGCGCCTGCTGGACGAAGTGGTCGAAGGCTGCGATCTGGTTTTCCATCTTGCGGCCGCTGTTGGAGTGCGCCTGATCCTCGATAACCCCGTCCGGGCGATAGCCACCAACATTCACGGGACCGAAGCCGTGCTCGCCGCGGCGGCGCCTCGCCGGATCCCGGTGTTTATCGCTTCGACGTCCGAAGTCTACGGCAAGAGCACGGCTCTTCCTTTTCGCGAAGACGCCGACCTGGTTCTGGGGGCCACCACGAAAGCCCGCTGGAGTTATGCCGCGTCCAAAGCCCTGGACGAATTCTTGGGCATGGCCTACTGGAGCCACAGCGGTGTGCCGGTGACCATCGTTCGGTTCTTCAATACCGTGGGACCTCGCCAGACTGGCCGATACGGCATGGTCTTGCCCACCTTCGTGAAGCAGGCGCTGAAAGGCGAACCGATCACCGTGTTCGGGTCGGGAGAACAGACGCGCTGCTTCGGTTACGTGGGCGATGTGATCGAAATGCTGGTCCGCCTGGCACAGACGCCGAGGGTGGCCGGTGAAGTGATCAATATCGGCAACGATCGCGAGATCACGATGAACGGCCTCGCACGCCTGGTGAAACGCATCAGCGGATCTCCGTCTTCGATCGTGCACATACCGTACCGGTCCGCGTATGGCGAGGGCTTTGAAGACATGGACCGCCGCGTTCCCTGTCTGGACAAACTGAGGCTGCTGACCGGCTGCCGCCCGAAAACGCCAATTGAGACAATTGTGCGCGCGGTGGTGGAACACCAACGCCTGCAATCGGCAGAATGGGCATTGCCGCTGACGCCCGCGGCCGCGCGGGCTGCGGGCGGGGTGGGGTTTGGGGACTGATGCAGTGAGCGATCACCTTCCATTCACGATCGCGCTGGCGCTCGGCGCCGGCGGACTAGCTTTGGGACTAACGTGGCTGCAAATTCGATTGAATCGCGTTCTGCGGCTCACCGCCGCGCCGCGTGAGGATCGCTGGCACCGCCATCCGACACCTTCAAGCGGCGGAATCGCCATCTTCTGCGCGATGGGCCTGAGTTACGCGTTATGGTTTCGAGGCCAGCACGCGCCGATCGCGCTCGGCGTTGCCGCACTCTGGCTCCTGGGCCTCGTGGACGATTTGCTGGGCTTGCCGCCTTGGGCGAAATTACTGGGGCAGAGCACGGCAAGCGCGCTCGTCGTCGCGTCGGGAGTCGTTTTTCATGCCACCTCTTCGACCGCGTTCAACCTGATGTTCAGCTTTCTATGGCTGGTGGGCATTACAAACGCGTTCAACCTGATCGACAACATGGACGGCCTTTGCGCCGGAGTCACCGTGATCATCGCAGCATTTCGCTTCTCTTTGCTGGCGCTCGCCGGAAGCTGGACCGAAGCCAACCTCTGCGCGCTTGTGGCGGCTGCCTACGGAGGTTTTCTCATCCTGAATCGTAATCCCGCCCGCATTTTCATGGGTGATTGCGGCAGCATGCTGGCCGGCTTCAGCCTCGCGGCGCTGACGATTGCGAGTCCTCTGGCGCACACCAAGGCGTTTGCGGCCGGAGTGTTCTACCCGGCGCTCACGTTCACGTACCCGATCTTCGACACGATGCTGGTATCGGTACTGCGGAAGGCCGCCGGGCGCCCGATATCGGTGGGAGGGCGGGACCACAGCTCCCACCGTCTGGTCTCGACCGGGCTTACCGAAAAGCGCGCGGTTGCGGTCCTGTGGGCGCTGGCGGCCACCGGTTCGGCTGTCGGGCTGATGGTTCGCTCCATGCCAATGGCGCTTCTTGCCGCCGGTGGCATGCTCGCTCTGGCGCTGGCGGTTTTCGGGCTTTTTCTGGCGACCCTCCCCGCTTATCCCTTGACGCCGGCCAGGCCGGGGGGCAATTCCCGGATCCGCCGCTACATTCCCTCGCTGCGCGCCGGCGTGGTGCTCGTAATGGACGTTGCCGCCGCCGGCATGGCCTTGCTGCTAGCCTTCCTCGTGCGATTTGGAACGGACATCCCCACCGATCAACTGCGCAATCTCGCCTTCTCTTTGCCCGTCGTCATGGCGATGCATGCGGCATTCTCAGGCTATCACCGCACTTACGCGCTTTCGTGGCGGGACTTCAGCCTGGCGGACGTTTGGCCGCTTGCCCAGAGTGCCGCACTGGCCGCGGCGTGCTCTTTCCTGGTCATCGGGATGCTGAACTTGAGGAGTTTCTCGCGCGGTGTGATGGTGCTTTACGGTTTGTTCTGCGTCGCTGGTTCGCTGTCTCTGCGCTCTTCGGTCCCCATCATGCGCATGCTCCTGACGAAGATACCGCAGCCTTCCCGCGACGGGGTTTTGGCCGGGGAGACCGTCAATGCGACCGGCGCGGACTGACTACGATTCCTGCCTGCATGACCGTGCCGTATGGGTCGGTCAGACCGTCTGAGAACTTCATGATCGTTATGCCCGTGCGCACCGCCACGCCGAAGCGGCTTGAGACCGGAGTCAGTTCGCGGCGAACCATCAGGCTTGCGCCGCGTCCGTGGTTCTGAGTCCACTGGTCGCGAAAGTGGACGAAGCCTTCGACGCTCCATTGAGCCGACCGGCACCGCACGGCGACAGACGGGTAGAAGCTGGTCTTAGCGTATTGACTGTTGGCCGTGTAGCGCACCAGCGCGGCCGGACCGGCGCCGAACGCCCCGTGATTCCAGTACGCCGCGCCCTGTTCCCATACGGTCCACCCATCACCCACGTATGTTTTGGCGGCGGACGACCACCAGAATGTATTCGTGAAGTGCTGTGTGCTCACATCGAGGCCAGCCGAGGGCGCCAGGTGTTGGAAACCCATCCAGTTGTGATAGACCGGCCCGGCAGTAAAGCCTATTTGTGCATGAGCGGCGTGTGCGGCTGCGAAAAGCAGCGTCGCACAGATGGCCGGCTCTTTGAAGTATCCGCAGAGGCGGGCGGCCTTTTTCAATCGGTGATATTGAGGCATGAGAATGCAAATGAGCGGAGGCAGCGTTAGCACCCAAACGCATCTTCTCTGTAGACGTGCGGGAATTCAATAATGTATTTCGGGTTAGCATTACCACTCACCAAAGGGAGCGTAGGGAGCCCCGTGCCTACGACAAATCCATCTGCGGCCCGACACCATTGGGGACATGCAGGTGTCCGCCTCGGCGCTCCACGGGCCGCAAACAGCGCGAGCTGTCCACAACTTCCCGATAAGCACCGTACAGGGCTCCGCCCAGACGGAGACGGAAGAAAGTGGCTGGCGGGTTCCGTTGTTTTCTATTACTTAAGGGTGTGGCTACTTTAGGACGACGCTCCAGTGGCCGGGATGAAGGCGCTGCTGATCTTTTGCGATGTGGAAGGACCAGTAGCGATCGAAGTCCCCGCTCAAGTAGATGGCTCTGAGCTGGACGATTGCCTCGGCCATCTCCTCAGTCCAGCGCATTCCCGAACGCTCCATCCGATCCTTGATGAGATTCTTGCACGCGCCCTCGACGGGACCACTGGCGATGGGCCAGCCCGTGGCGAGATATTCGTCCTAACGCATGCGAGCGCGATTGCGGTGTAGGTAGAGCTTGTCCCGTCTCAGGCGTTTTCGCGATATTGCGGCTCTATTATGCAAAG
>ODAK010007092.1_pt1 | contig 11252 bp, 11 predicted proteins | sample 1539591 | NCBI WGS metagenome assembly ODAK01 (sample SAMEA3539303, study PRJEB22396) | soil metagenome | biome: tundra; feature: field; material: soil | place: USA | collected 2010-05 | depth 0.15 m | reverse complement strand
GACTCCGGGTCCTCGCCGCTCCCCGAGGAACAGGATGCGACCACGCCCCTCTCCGGCGACGACGCCTCGGCGACTACGGACGCCGCGGTCGGCACGGAGGCTGCGCCGCCCGTGACTTTCAGCGACGACGACCTCACAGCCCAGGGCTGCGACCTCACGCGCCAGGCGAGCGCGTACCAGGTGACGGCGTCGGGAGCGCACGCAGCGACGTCGGCCGCGTCGATCGTCCCCTGCTTCTCGCCCACGGGCTACGGAGGGCAGGAGAGCAGCATCGGCATCGCGCGCGACGGCACGGTGTTCCTCGCGCCGGCGTACGGGCCGAACGGCAACGGCCTGGTGCGCTCGAACGACTATGGCAAAACCTGGACGCAGATCGTCCCCGGTGGCCACGGCAGGGTGCAGCCATTCATCTACCTCGACCCCACGACCGATCGGCTGCTCTTCGCGACCAGCACCCTCAACGCCCCTGAAGCCGGCACGTCCACCGGATTCGATCTGTCGTGGAGCGCTGACGAAGGCGCCACGTGGACGACGAGCCTCATCGCCCCCGACGTGCGCGACTGGATCAAGTTCTACGCGGGGCCGCCCGTCACGAGCGTGCCGAGCGGGTACCCGCGCGTGCTCTACGCGTCGGCCCCGAGCCCGATCTCTACGCCCGACACGGTCATCTACCCCGCGCCGAGCTACCAGGCCGTCTACAAGTCGCTCAACGGCGGCGTGAGCTGGACGGAGGCGTCGATGGGCGCCCTCACGCTCATCGCATCCACCGCCGCGAGCTCCGGGGTGGCCAGCACCACGACCTGCCCGTCGAGCGAGTGGATCATCTACGGCGACGGCCTGGTCGGGCCCGACGGCACCGTGTACATCGGCCTGCGCCTCTGCACGACCGTCGGCATCGCGATCAGCAAGGACGAGGGGAGCACCTGGAAGGTCGTCACCGTGCCGGGGTCGACCCTGCCGGCGTTCACGGGCCTGCTGTCGCCGGTGACGACGAACAACCTGCTCGTGAGCGAGCCGCTCGCGCTCGACTCCGCCGGGCACCTCTACGTCATCTGGAACGACGCGAACGATGCGCTGCGCCTGTCTGTCTCGTCCGACGGCGGCGCGACCTGGTCGGGCGGCGACCAGCCGCTCACCATCTCGGCTCCCGGCGTGACCTCCACGATCGAAAGCGCGATCGCCGTTCGTGAGCCGGGGACCGTCGCCATCGCGTACTACGGCACCACCGACGGCAAGGCCCACGACGGATACATGGCCGAATCGACGAATGCCCTCGACGCGTCGCCGGTCTTCACGTCGGCCATCGTCAATCCGCCGTCGAAGCACCTCTTCACCAACGGCTTCGACAACGACTACCTCCTCACCCTCGGTTTCGGCGATCTCGACGAGATGGTCCAGGTGAAATACGCGCCCAATGGAGACGTCTGGGCGACCTTCGTCGAGGAGATGTGCGTGAACGCCGTGTCGAGCAACTGCAGCTGGGACTACGCGGGCCACGCGAGCTCCGTCTTCCAAGGCACCGCGGGCCGCCTCGTGCACCGGACATCGCATCCCCAATGAAGACCGTAGTCCTCCTCTCCTCCGCCGTGCTGCTCGCCACGGCGTGCAGCAGCTCGAGCTCGCCCACCGCGCCCGCGTCCCCGTCCACGCCGATCCCGGTTGGCGCGGCTCCCTTCGTGGGGTGCGCGACGGAGCGCCCGGCGATCGCCCATCACGCCGGCGTCGTCGCGCTCTCGCCTCAGCCGGCAGACCTGCCCGTCCCCTGCGTCTCGAGTCCCGGTGCGGCGAGCGCCGACCCGACGCTCGTGCGGACCGAGAGCGGCAAGCTGCTCCTGGCGCCCGCCAACATCCCCGGCTTCGCGTCGTCGAGCGACGAGGGCACGACGTGGGTGACCTCGTCCCCGCCCGCTCCGCCATCGGGCACCCTTCTGCACCCCTGGCTCTGGCACGACGCCGCGTCGCACCGCATCTTTTACAACGTCTACTCGCTGAACGCGGGCACCTGCTCCGACAACAGCGGCGCCACGCTCTGGTTCTCGGACGACGAGGGCACCTCGTGGACTCGACAGCCCGTCGGCTGCGGCAGCCAGGACTGGGGCAAGGTGATCACCGGCCCCGCCGCGACCGCCGCGAGCAAGACTGCCCTCGCGGAGAGTGGCTACCCCAACGTGGTCTACTACTGCGCCACGGGCCCGGCGGCGATCACGGGACCGAACCATATCTGCTACCGCTCGACCGACGGGGGCAAGACCTTCACGCGCGGGGCGACCGATCCCGTCGCATCGACCGACGGATACCCGACGGCCGGCGCGGTCGGTCCGGACGGCAGGGTGTACGTGCCGAAGGGGTCGCACTCGGGGCTCGCGATCGCCGTGAGCACCGACGAGGGCGACTCGTGGGTCGGCCACGTCATCCCCGGGTCGCACTTCGTCGGCACGAGCTCGCGAAACTGGCTGAGCATGAGCGTGGCGGTCGACGCGAGCGGTACCCTCTACGCCGTCTGGTCCGACGATCACGACCTCCTCCCGTATTTGGCGTATTCGAGGGACGAGGGGGCGACGTGGTCATCGCCCCTCGCGATCGGCGCCCCCGGGGTCAAGACGTCGGCGTTTCCGAGCATCACGGCCGCGTCGTCCGGCACCGTCGCCGTCGCCTACTACGGGAGCTCGCAGGCCCGCGGCAGCGCGGACGGCTACTTCAATACCGACGACCTGCCGTACGATGCCTACGTCGTCGTCACCGGCGACCTCTTCGCCCCGTCGCCGACGTTCTTCAGCGCGACGTTCAACGATCCGAAGAAGCCGGTCATCACCGGCCTGACGTACTCGGTGAGCGAGTACGCCGGGTACCCGGTCTTCGCGTCCGATGGGTCCATCTGGAGCGCGTACCTGGACGGGAGCAATGGTTTCGCCGGAAGGCTCACGAGGCCCGGCACGGGCGACGGGGGGCCGTAGCGTTCGGCAGTCGGGAGCCCAACTTGGTGGGTCTAAGCCTTCGACGGGCGACCACGCTTCGAGCCACCCGTCGCCGGTTTCGTGTGCTCACCGGGGGCCAGTTGCCGGAAGCCCGGGTGTACGCCGGGCGTGAGGTGCTGCTGGTCGGCGATGCGCTCGAGCAATCCGACGAGTTGCTCCCGCTCCTCCGCAGAGAGCGCCGCGCAGAGCGCCTGGTCGTGGGCCCTTGCCACCTGTCCGATGTCCGCCATCGCCTGGGTCCCGCGCGGCGTCAGGTAGAGCGAATACACACGCCTATCTTCCGGGTGGTCGCGACGGTCGACGAGCCCTCGCTCCTCGAGCTGGTCCACCAGGATGACCAGCCGGCTCGGAACGATGGCCAGCACGGTCGCCAGCTCCTGCTGGCTGAGGCCCGGCCGGGCCGCGATGGCGCGAAGGACGCCCGCGTGCGGACGTGTCAGCTCGAGTGCGCCGAGCTTCTCTCCGAACAGAGCCGCGGCGTGGCCGCCAACCTGGGCAAGCAAGAAGGCCGCTGAACGCGCGCCACGCATCGGTTCGCCCCGGTCGCGTTGTGCCATGAGGCAACGATAGCCAGTCGAGATCGTATGTGCGACATATTGTTCACTAACAGAACGATATGCGATCCCCGTGCATCAGAGCGAGGGTCATGGGTGCGAGCCCTGGGCAGCCCGATCCGGCCGTTCATGGGTGTGACCGAAACGAAAGGGGACAAGTCATGGAATCGACAGCTCGAAAAGACTCGACGGAGGCCGCTCTTCACCGTGGACCGTCGCTGGTGATGGTCGCCGTCGTCTACGTCGTTCTGTTCATTGCAAGCGTGGTCGTCCCCACGGCGATGGCGGGGGGCCAGCACTACCCGTCGCCGTTCGGCCCGTCGGACCAGGCCGCTCGTTACTTCGGGGAACACGCGGGGGCGGTCCAGCTCGCGGCCTTCCTGCAGCTCGGCTCGGCGATCCCTCTCGGCATCTTCGCGGCGAGCGCATCGAGCCGGGTGCAGTTCCTCGGCATGAAGGTCGCGGGGATCCAGATCGCGCTCTTCGGCGGGATCGCGGCGTCGGTGTTCCTGGCGCTGTGCGCCTGCGTATCGTGGGTCCTCGCCCAGTCCGGGCTCCCGGCGGCATCCGACGTCACCCACTCGCTCCATCTCCTCGCCTTTGCGACGGGCGGTCCGGCGCACGTCGCGACATTCGGCTTGCTCGTCGCGGGCCTCTCCGTCGCCGCCGGCCTCCAGGGCCTCGCCCCGCGGTGGTTGATGGTGCTCGGCGTGGGGATCGCGGCCGTCGCCGAGCTGTCGACCTTCGTGCTGGTCTCGTCACCTGTCGCGATCTTGCTCCCCATCGCGCGCTTCTCCGGCTTCGTGTGGATGATCTGCATGGGAGCGCTGCTGCCGAGACGACGGGGGGCGGTCGCAAGCCGGCCGCCGGCGCGGGCATTCCCACAAGACGCTCCACAGACCTGACGCGCACGAGGAGACCGATCATGACCCTTCTGAGAGACAAGGTGGCGTGGGTGACAGGGAGCTCGCGAGGCATCGGCGCCGCCATTGCGAAGGAGTTCGCAGACCGCGGCGCGAAGGTCGTCTTGCATGGCCGCGACGCGGCGGCGCTCGCGGGCGTTCGATCCGAGATCGAACGCGCGGGCGGTCGCTCGATCCAGGTGACCCGGGACGTCACGAAGTTCGTCGAGATCGAGGCCATGCGCCTCCAGATCGAGGAGACGATGGGGCCCATCGACATCCTCGTCGCGAACGCGGGCGGTAGCTTCTCGCCGCCCGGCCCGATCGAGGAGACGAGCGAGGAAGGGTGGCATGCGTCGGTGGACGGGAATCTCACAGCGACGTTCCTGACGATCAAGAGCGTGCTGCCGGGCATGAAGCAGCGGAAGGCCGGGAGCATCATCACGATGTCCTCGGCCGCCGGCCGCCGGCCGCACCCGCAATCACCCATTCCTTACGCGGCCGCCAAGGCAGGCAGCGAGCTCATGACCCAGGACGTGGCCGCGCAGGCGGGCCCCCACAACGTCCGCGTGAACTGCATCGCCCCTGAGACGATCCTGACCGAGCGGAACAGACAGCGCATCCCCCAGGCGCAGCAAGCGCTGGCCAGGGAGCTACGAGTACGGTTGGGGTCGTCACGCGAACCAGTCTAGCCACACGCTGGCGCCGCATCCATTTCGCCCGACCTCGCCAATGATCGCCTCGCCGCGGCGTGGCCCCGAGCGGCCACCCAACGGAAGCAGCAACAGAAGCAAGAAGGCCTCCGGTCCGCGACATGCGCGCGACTCCCTCGAGTACAATCCGAACGTGGTCGATCCTCCGTACCGGGTAGCTGCGCCAGCGACGCACGACCCCTATCTCGCGGCGTGGGCCGTGCTCAAACGGCGTCGTGTCATCGCGCGGGTGGCCTCCGTCGGGGCGGTCGGGCTCGTCGCTCCGACCGTGGCCGTGGCGTTCACGTCAGGGGCTGCGCAGGAGGTCGCGACGGCGGTTGTCGTCTCGTGGGTTGCGGTGGGAGTCATCCTTTTCTGGTTGTCGCTTCCCACCTTCTTGTGCCCCGATTGCGGGACCGAATTCTTTCGGAGCTCGATCGTGCAAGTCGGGTTCTCGAACCGATGCGCCGGGTGCGGCATCGTGATCGGCACGGCGAAGGGCGCGAACGCACATGAAAACGAACACCGGAGAACAAGCGGGCGCAGGATCGGTGAGGATTGACCGCGGTGACGTCTTCTGGATGGCACCCGATGACACGCGGGGGCCCGTCCAAAGCTACTCGCATCCGCACGTCGTGGTTCAGGACGACGTCTTCAACCACTCGCGCATCACGACCGTGGTCGTGTGCGCGCTGACGTCGAACTTGCACCGCGCGAACGAGCCCGGAAATGTCCTGCTCGACGTGGACGAGGGGAGCCTTCCAAACCAGAGCGTCGTGGTTGTGTCGCAGATCTCCTCGGTCGAGAAGGACCGCCTGGGCGACCGGATCGGGTCGCTCTCGGACGCGCGGGTTGAGCAGATTCTGGCCGGCCTCCGTTTCCAGCAGGCGTCGTTCTTCGCGCGGTAGCCGATCACTGCGCAAGGGTCAGCCGGACGTCTCGTGCTCGACGCCGAGACCGGCCGCGGCGAGCGCCTCGTCGAGCGAGTCGTAGCGGACGACGCTGGTCACCACGCCGTGGCTCACGCGAAAGACGGCCCCGATGACCTTTGCGCTGGCGGGAATGCCTTCGATGTTCCACGTCGCCCGCTGCTCGAGGACGACCGCGCCGGCGTGCGCGAAGACGCGCAGCGGCTCGAGCGTGATGCCGGTTCTTGCCACCCAGTCCCGGACGACCTGGTGACCGCGACTCGACCCGCGGGGTCCACCGACCTCGATATTCTCGTCGGAGAGAGCCAGCACCCGGTCCACGTCGTGGGCGCTCGCGGCACGCTGCCAGCCGAGCGCGAGCTCGACGGCGGAGGAGGTGTCGGGGTTCATCGTCGTCTGCCTGCCTGTTTCGGCCATAGTGTAAGCGATGGTTCGTACAGCACCACGGCCGTCGTGGAATCGTGGATCCATCTTCGGGATGCGCGCACCCTTCTCGCGGAGGGGCGCATCCTTTTCGTGGATGCGGACTCGCGTCCCGCTTACAGCGAGAAAGACACCCGCCTCCCGCTGATGGATAGTCGCCTCCGCGCGAGCGACACCCGCCTTCCGCTCATCGATCCCCGCTTCCGCGACGGGGACGTGCCCCTTCGCGCGAGGGCCACCCGGCTCGCGCTCGTTCGTACCCGCTTCCGCGGAAGGGACACGCGCCTCCCGGAGTCGCGCGCTCGCGACCTCGTGACGGGCGTGCCCCTCGAGCGAACCGGCGATCCCATCCGCTCGTCGTCGCCCGCCTCGCGTCGGTGCGATCGCGCGTCGCGCTCGAAGGATCGCGCCTCGACGGGACTCGTCGTTCGAGGGAGCGCCTCGCCTACCGGAAGCTGACGGTCGCCGCGTGCGGCGGCATCACGTTGCCGTCGGTGCGGTACGTGAACGCGACGAAGGGGTAACCGAGGATGAACGTGTTGTCGAGGCTGTCTCCCGTGACGGCGACGGGTTTCCCCATGGCGAGGTCGACGCCGAACCGCGGTCCGGCGATGCGGAGGCCGTAGCTGAAGAGAAAGCCGGCCCCTCCGCTGCCGTTGCTCGTGGGGACCGCGCCCAAGAGGGCCGGCTCGATGAGGAACGAGACGAGCGGCGAGACGTTGGCGATGAGCCCGAGCGACCCGTACACGGGGTACACGGCGCTCGTCGAGTCGCTCGCGATGGCCGCGCCCAGGTTGGCCGAGAGGCTCGACCGGCAATGGTCGTCGAAGCAGAGCTGCCCGACGGCGCCGACGCGGCCGACGAGGATCGTGTGGGACTCCGTGCTCCCATCCGTCGCGACGTCGACGGCGCCGGTGAAGGCGGCCCGGAACGCGGCCGTCCGCACCACGTTCACCTTGAGCCCGAAGTCGAAGAAGTAGGGCTGATCGTGGGTGAACGGGGGCACCCCAGCGACGGAGATCTGCACCGCGTCGGTGAGCGCGTACCCCATCTGCAGGAGCACGATCTCGTAGTCGGTGAAGAAGAACGTCCCCGCCGGGTGCGTCTCGGCCGTCGACCCGAGGATCACCCGGTCGGCGTGCGCGTCGCGGTAGCGCACGTCGTCGAACGACGGCTCGGGCGAGCTCGCGGCCGTCGCCGACGACTCGTCGGCTGCGGGCGAGGGCTCGCTCGTGGGCTGGGCGACGACCACGGGAGGCGCCGGCGCGGTCGCTGGCGCGTCGGCGGGAGCGGCGGGAGCGGCGGGAGGAAGCGGGGCGGGGAGAGGCGGCAGCGGCTCCGGCGAGGGCGGCTGCGCGGACGCGGACGGAGACGACAGCAGGCACACGGAGGCCACGAGGCCGCCCGCAGCCGCCGAGAAGCGAGTCGCGCGAAGTCGAAAAGGCATGAAAACCTCCTCCCGATAAGCGAATAGAGGGCAAGGCCCTGACGAAAGGCCGAAGAGACGCGCCGTTCGACGCGGAGAAGACGTGCTCTTCGTATTGGACGATACTCTCTATCGAGTCTTCACGAAAGGCGGCGGTGGAGGATGTAATCCAGCCCTCCGACGCGGAACCACCGGTAGGCATGGGGCTCGAGGGTCACCTCGTGGCGCCCGCGCGCGTCGGCCTCGATGCGCTCGCTCGAGAAGAGGTTCACGAGGTGGCGCCCGCGCTCGGTGCCCAGCGTGAAGCGGATCGTGATCGAGTCGCCCGAGAAGTTGTGCAGCGTGAGCACCGAGTTGTTCTTCCACGTGGTGCACAGCGCGAGCACGCCGCGGTTGCCCGTGTCGATCACCTCGAAGTCGCCCCAGCCGAGCTCGGGGCACTCCTTTCGCATGCGGATCATCCGCTCGGTCCAGTTCAGCATCGAGTCGGTGTCGCCTCGCTGGCGCGCCGCGTTGACGAGCGGGTACGCGAACGGCCCCTCGTCGATCACCGGCACCGCCAGCGCCTCGCCGGTCGAGAAGCCGGCGTTGGGTTCGTCGGACCACTGCATCGGCGTTCGCGCCGCCGTCCGCTCCTTGAGGCGCAGGTCGTCGCCCATCCCGAGCTCGTCGCCGTAGCGGAGCACGGGCGTGCCGGGCAGCGAGAAGAGGAGGCTGTACGCGAGCGCCATGCGCCGCCGGTCGCCGCGCAGCATGGGCGCGAGTCGCCGGCGAATGCCCCGGTCGTAGAGCTGCATCCGCTTCTCGGGGCCGAACGCGGCGAAGACGGCCTGGCGCTGGGCCTCCGTCAGGCGGCCGAGATCGAGCTCGTCGTGGTTGCGGAGAAAGTTCCCCCATTGCCCGGTGGGCGGCTTCGACCGCGTCGCGGCGAGCGACTTCGCGAGCGGCCGCGTGTCGCCCGACGCGAGGGCGTAAAAGAGGTGCTGGTTCACCTGGAAGTTGAACATCATGTGCATCCGTTCGCCGGACGCGCCGAAGTACTGCATGTCGGTCTTCGGGAGCACGTTGGCCTCGGCGAGGAGCACGGCGTCGCCGCGGCGCCACTGCAAGAAGGCGCGGAGATCGCGCAGCACGTCGTAGTGCTCGACGTGCCGCTGGCCCGCGCCCTTGCCCGAGATGACGAACGGCACGGCGTCCATCCGGAACCCGTCGACGCCGAGCTCGAGCCAGAAGCCCATCACCTTGCGGATCTCGGCCATGACGTCGGGGTTCGACGTCGCGAGATCGGGCTGAAAGTCGTAGAAGCGGTGAAAGTAGTACTCGCCCGAGACCGCGTCCCTCGTCCACGTCGACTTCTGGACGCCGGGGAACACCATGCCCTCGTCGGCGTCGGCCGGCTTCTTCTTCGACCACACGTACCAGTCGCGGTGGCGCGACCGCGTGCTCGAGCGCGCGTCCTTGAACCAGGGGTGCTGGTCGGACGTATGGTTCACGACGAGATCGATGATCACGCGGATGCCGCGCTGCCGCGCGTAGCGGGTGAACTCGGTGAAGTCGCCGAGCGTGCCGTAGCGGGGATCGACGTTGTAGTAGTCGGAGACGTCGTAGCCGTCGTCGCGGTGCGGCGACGTCTGGAAGGGCATCAGCCAGATGCACGTGATCCCGAGCCCGGCGAGGTAGTCGATGCGCTGCATCAACCCGGCGAAGTCGCCGACCCCGTCGCCGTTCGTGTCCATGAACGTGCCCACGTGGAGGCAGTAGAAGACCGCGTTTTTGTACCAGAGATCGCCGATCACGGCGCGTAGCCTATCGGCCCTGGCCCGCGAGCGCGACGCGCCTAGACTCGCACGCGTGACCTCTCCCATCGCCCCCGCCATTCCGGCGCCGCTCCCGCAGGCGTACAAGCAGTTCCTCGAGCTCGTGGCCGCGGTGCGGCCCGAGCTCCACCGCTACTGCGCGCGGATGACGGGCTCGATCGCCGACGGCGAAGACGTCGTGCAGGACACGCTGGCGAAGGCGTTCTTCGCGCTCGGCACGCTCGACGAGCTCCCGACGCTCCGGCCGTGGCTCTTCCGCGTGGCCCACAACGCGGCGATCGACTTCACCCGGCGCCGGCAGCGCTCACCCGTCGAGGCGGTGGCCGAGGTCCCCGACGTCGACGCCGCGGAGCGCGACGAGGGCGTCGACCCGGACACCGTCCGCGCCGCGCTGGCGGCGTTCGAGGCGCTCCCGCCGCTCCAGCGCAGCGTCGTCATCCTGAAAGACGTGGTGGGCCACTCGGGCGCCGAGATCGCGCAGCTCCTCGGCACGACGGTGCCGGCGGTGAAGGCGGCCCTCTTTCGAGGCCGCGAGCGGCTGCGCGAGCGGGCGGGGGAGCGGGCGGGGGCCATGACGGCGGACGCGACCCCGGCGGCACCCGCCCCGTCGCCCACGCTCGAGCGCTACGCGCGCCTCTTCAACGCCCGAGACTGGGACGGGGTGCGTGCGCTCCTGGCCGAAGAGGGCCGGCTCGACCTGGTCTCGGTGGCCGCCCGCAAGGGCAAGGCTGTCGGCGTGTACTTCGGGCGGTACGCCGCCGAGCCCGACGTGCGGCTGGCGCTCGGCGCGCTCGAGGGCCGCCCCGTGCTCTGGGCGTTCGCGCCCCGGAGCAGCCCGCATCCGCGGTACTTCATCGAGCTCGGGCTCGACGGCGACCGCGTCGCGCAAATCCGCGATTATCGGTACGTTTCGTACATCACGACCGAGCTCGGGCTGGCGCCCCACCGCATCGGCTAGAGGGTCGATGCGCGAAGATCGCGTCGCCGCGGCGCACCCTTTCGTGCTCTCGCTCGTGTTCTCTTCATGACGCTCGAGACGACGGGCCGCGCCACCAAGACCAGGTCGGCGTTTCGCATGGAATGCGCCGTGGCGATCCACATCCGGGCGAAGCCCGAGGCCGTCTGGGCGATCCTGACGCGCGCTGCGGACTATCCGCGCTGGAACACCACGGTCAAGAGCCTCGAGGGCGACATCGCCGTGGGCCAGCGGCTGGCGTTGCGCGTCGAGGTGGCGCCGACGCAGGTCTTCAAGCCCAGGGTGACGGAGCTCGCGCCGCCGAAGCGCATGGTGTGGAGCGACGGGGCGGCCCCGATGTTCAAGGGCGTGCGCACGTTCTCGCTCACGCCTCGGGCCGACGGGTCGACCGACTTCTCGATGGTTGAGGTCTTCAACGGCGTGATGCTCCCGCTCATCGCCGGCTCGCTTCCGGATTTCGGTCCGCCGTTCGAGCAGTACGCGGCCGACCTCAAACGCGCGGCCGAGCGCTAGCGGCACGCGCGCCGACCGCGGCGGCGATGTGGTACGGAGCGGCTC
>ODAK010007091.1_pt1 | contig 11252 bp, 12 predicted proteins | sample 1539591 | NCBI WGS metagenome assembly ODAK01 (sample SAMEA3539303, study PRJEB22396) | soil metagenome | biome: tundra; feature: field; material: soil | place: USA | collected 2010-05 | depth 0.15 m | reverse complement strand
CAGCAGAATATAGTATATTTGTCCTTGTTATTATTATATCCATGATCATTTATCTTTGAGTTGCGGCCTATTTTACCATGAGGCTATTTGGAAAGACATAGATTATATTTGTTGTTGCTGGGTTTGATACCGTTCTCGCCGGTCTCATAACGCTTGCAGATTTGCGCTTCAGCTGAACGATAAAGCACTTCCCGGAATGATTCTTAAGTGTTAAATTAGCCGAAGTCTCGGGAGACGAGGCGCGCCATGGGATTCCGGTTCCGTGGCGTCGATCGGCAACCTGCGGCGTACATTCCTACGCCAAAAAGTTGGGTGTGGCGCGGGCATGCCGAAGGCAAACGCTTAAGATTAAAAAGGGAGGTGGACGATGGCTATTGTGCAGCCTATTGGAACTGGTACGATCGATCGAGTTGAAGGTGGCGGCGCGAGCATGGTGATTCTGATCGCGATGGTCATTCTCTTTGGCGGAGCGGCCTATTTTACGGGCCGCTTGTATGGCAAAGCAGGGATGATTACCGTTATCGCTGGGTTTATAGTCGTTGTCGTCGGGTTATTGTTTACGGGCGGCTTAAGCTTCTAAGCTTCGGTTAATCATAAACCAGCAATATATCCAGCGTGGCGCGCTCGTCGCGCCACGCATGAACCCCGCATTATCGAGCCGTCAGCAAACCTTCGATCTCCGCGATCGTATGATGGGTGAGATCCTTGTCCATCTCGGCGACGATTTTGCTTTCGGTTTCCATCGAGAACGCGCGCCGCAGGTCGCCGAGAATTTTCGGCGGCGCCACGATGACGATCTGATTGAACGCGCCGGACTGGGCAGCCTTATTGATCTTGGCCGCGATCGAAACAGCAAAACGCTCCTTTTCGAGTTCGTGCCAGTCGGTCTCCTCGACCGCGCTGCGAATTCCGTTGGCGCTGGAAAAGGCGCGCCCTGGCGCATCGCTGCCCTGTTCATGCGACGGCGGGTCCTTGTGCTCCTCGACCGAAAGGCGGCGCAGATTGGGAAATTTCTCGTCTCCCTCGTTGATCAGAAACAAGGCCTTTTGACCGTCGCCCACGAAAACCCAGGCGCCATGCGAAAGCTTATAATGCGTCATCAAGACTCTCCCTAGTTCCTATCGAAGCCGGTTGTCCGGCGCGATTTCGCTTACGCTTCGCCCTTTGCCAGCAATCTGGCATAAGCATCCTGAGAGATCTCGCCGCCCGCATCCGAAACGCGTTCGCGGTCGTCATGCGCAAGGGCCCCCTGCACGATGTCGATCCGCTTCCATGCCGGCAAAGGCGATTCCAGACCGGCGGCGGGCACATATCTCGATTGATTGAGTTTGCGGTGCGAATGGATGTAGCGCGGACAATTGACCCAGATCGACTCGACCGCCACGGAGATCAAGAATTGCGCGCCTGGATAGCTCTCCAGCAAAGGATGATCGAACAGAATTTCCGCCGCCCCCTGGACGCGAAGGCGATTCGGCGTTTCGAAATCGATGAACAAGAGACCGATTTGCGGCGCGTTCATGATGTTGCCGATGGAGTAATACATTCCATTGCCATCATAATTGGGAAACAGCAGCGACGAAGGGCTGGTGACGCGGACGAAGCCTGGCGCGCCGCCCTTATAAGACACCGTTGGCCGGCCCGAGGCGTCGACTGTCGAGAGAAAGAACATGTCCAGGGACTGAATGAACTCCGCCTCATGGGCTTCGAATGCGCCATGGACGACGGCGTTCTCCAGCAGATCGGCGATGCGGCGTGTGTCGAATTTCTCTTGCAGCGCCCGATGCTTCTCCGTGTAGAATTTTGACATGGCCTTCCTCTTTGGCTGACCGGTTAGCGGCTTCATGGGGCGTCCGGGCGCGGATCGGCAGAGCGTAAATATCCGCTCATTTGCGCGGCACGCCCGGAAATAATCCGTCATTCCCCAGCTGACCGGCAAATGGGTTTTATGTTTCGCGCGATTTGACCTCGCTAGCAAGCCGGAGCGCCGCCGAAGTGAGCCGCGAAGACAACGCGCCCGATTTGCTGCGCGTCCGGCTCATCTTCAACGGCCTCGGCGCCCTGCCCCGCTTGATGGATTTCGAGGAGCCTCATTCCCGAAAAGCCCGGTCCAGGTTCTTGGCGCCCGCGAAGGCTTTTTCTTGCGCCGCGTCGATGCGGGCCGAGGTCAAGTCGCTGCCGCTAAAATTGGTATGATCGAGGATCGCGCCGCGAAAATCGGCGCCGCCCGCTTCCGCCTCCGCGAGCGAGGCGCCTTTCAGATTGGCGCCGGAAAATTTCGCGAATTGCAGATCCGTCAGAGCAAGGTTGGCGCCTTCGAAATCGGCCCCGGCGGCATCCGCGGATTTCAACACGCCGCGCATCAGACCCATCGATTGGTTCTTCATGTCGGCGGCAAGATCAGCCCCTGTAAACTTGGTCTTGCGTAGACTCGCGCGGGAAAAATCGGCGGTGATCCGCGCCCCCGAAAGATCGGCGCCGTCGAATTTCGCCTCTTGCATCTGGCTCCCGAAAAGATTGGTTTTTTTCAAGCTCGCGCCGGAAAAATCCGCCGCCATGGCCCACGTCTGATCGAGCACCGCGCCATCGAGCTTCGCGCCGGAAAAATTCGTCTTGTTCATCCTGGCGGCGCGGAAATTCGCGCTGGAAAAATCGAGGCCTGACAAATCGAGCCCATTGAGGCTTTTGCCGGAGAAATCGGCGCCGCCATGCGCCGCCTTGAGGCTTGCCTCGACATCGGCCCGCGTCATCTCGGCCGAGGAAAACATCGGGCTCGAAAGATCGACATGGCGCAGCATGTCTTGCGCATTTAGAGGCGGCCCGGAAAGCCACGCCGCCGCGGCGAGGATCAGCCATTTTCCAAAGTTTTGCACGGCGACGCTCCCTCCAGCTTGTTCACGAATATTATTTTAACGGGCAAACATGGGTTTGACCCGCCGAGCGAGTCAATTTTGGCGCCAGCCCCACCATATATAGGTCAACGGTACGGCCGTCGCGTGCCAATGCCCCGGCCGCGTCGCGCCTTGGGGCACGCCGCGGGGGTCGTTGCGGCAAGCGATGTCCATTTGGCCCTTTTGAACCCGGTCCATCCTTCATGACAAAAGAGAATATCGAGCTACTCGAGACGGCGTTTGCCCCGGAGATGTCTGGCGGCGGCGCCCCTGCCAAGCTCACACTCGCACCGCCCCGCGCGATTGACCTCAACCGCGTCGCGACGAGGCGCGAGCACGACCTTCTCGGCGAGGCGGAGGTTCCGGCGGATGTGTATTGGGGCATTCATACGCTGCGGGCGGTCGAAAATTTCCCGATCACGGGCGTGCCGATTGGGCATTTTCCGGAACTTATCCGCGCCCTTGCCCTCGTCAAGCAGGCGGCGGCGCGCGCCAACCGGCGGCTCAAGCATTTACCGGCGGAAAAGGCCGATGCGATCGACCGCGCCTGCGAGCTCATCGCCAAGGATGGGCGGTTTCTCGACCAATTCGTGGTCGATGCCGTGCAGGGCGGCGCGGGCACTTCGACCAATATGAACGCCAACGAGGTCGTCGCCAATCTCGCGCTGGAGTTTTTGGGCCACCGGCGTGGCGAGTACGAGTTTCTGCACCCGATCGACGACGTCAACATGGCCCAATCGACCAACGACGCCTATCCGACGGCGTTGTGCCTTGCGGTGATCTTCGCGACGGCGCCCCTCGTGCGGGAGCTGCAAGAACTTGCCTATGCGTTCAAGGCCAAGGCGGTCGAATTCGCCGATGTGCTCAAGATCGGCCGGACCCAATTGCAGGACGCGGTGCCGATGACGCTCGGCCAGGAATTCGATGCGTTTCATACGACCGTGAAGGAGGACATCGACCGCCTGCGGGAGGCCGCCGCATTGTTCCGCGAGGTGAACCTTGGCGCGACCGCGATCGGCACAGGCATCACCGCCGATCATCGTTACGCTGCGCTGGCGGTCGAGGAACTGGCGCGTGCCTCGGGCGAACCCATGGTGCTCGCCGCCAATCTGATCGAGGCGACCTCGGACATGGGCGCCTTTGTTTTGTTCTCGGGCGTGCTCAAGCGGATCGCCGTGAAGCTTTCGAAGATATGCAACGATCTTCGCCTGCTCTCCTCCGGCCCGCGCGCGGGCTTCGGCGAAATCCGCCTGCCCGCCGTTCAAGCCGGCTCCACGATCATGCCGGGCAAGGTCAACCCGGTCATCCCGGAGGTCGTGAGCCAGGTCGCTTATCTTGTCATCGGCCATGATCTCACGGTGACGATGTGCGCCGAGGGCGGCCAGCTCCAGCTCAATGCCTTCGAGCCAACGATCGGCTTTTCCATCCTCGAATCCCTGCGGATGCTGACCGCCGCGATCGACACGCTGACGCGGCGTTGCGTCAATGGCATCGAGGCGGATCGCGAACGCTGTCTTAGCCTTGTAGAAAACTCAATCGGCCTCGTGACCGCGCTTGGGCCGCATCTTGGCTACGAGACCTGCTCGCGTATAGCCCGCCGGGCGCTCGACGAGCGGCGCACGGTTGCGGAAATCGTTCTCGAAGAAGGATTATCGAGGCACGGCTGAGCGAGCTGCTCCGGCTCGAAACCTTGACCAGGCCGTCGCGGATCGTCATGGCGGCCACGGCAAAGCCAAATTGCGCATGATTGTTTGGCGTTATTTGGGCGCGCTTATTTACCGGAGGGTTTCTGAAATTTCAGCACGAACCGGTCGCTCTCGCCGATCGCCGCATATTTTTCCCTGTCCTGGTCCTTCAGCCGGTAGGTGGGCGGCAAGGTCCAAACACCTTCGGGATAGTCCTTGGTGTCCTTTGGGTTGGCATTGACTTCGGACGAGCCAACCAATACGAACCCGGCCTTTTCGGCGAGCGCGATGACATAATCCTGCCTGACATAGCCGCTCTTGGCCTGCGGATCTTGCGGCTGATCGGGTCTTCCGCGATGGTCTTCGAGACCTAAAATCCCGCCCGGCTTCAACGCTTTGTAGAACGCGCGGAAAGCCTCCTCGGCGGTGCCATCGCGCATCCAATCATGGATATTGCGGAATGTCAGGACGAAATCGGCGCTGCCGGGGGGGGCGATGGCCTGATCGCCGCCGCTGAATTCAGTAATGGTGGTCTTGCCATACAGTTCGGGGCTTGCGGCGATTTTTGCCTTGAGCGGCACGATGTCCCGTTCGGCATCGCCCGAGGCGGTATAGCGGCCGTGATCCTTGAGATAGGGCGCCAGAATTTCGGTCCAATAGCCAGCCTTGCCCGGCACGATCTCGACCACGTTCGAATAGGGCGTCACGCCAAAGAAGGTGAGAAGTTGCAAAGGATGCCGGTAGCGGTCGCGCGCCTTGTTGGCGTCGCTCCTTTGCGGGCCATCGACGAGCGCGGCCAGGGCGGTGTCCGCCGCCTGCCCCGCGGCATTCAGGGGCGGGCCAAGGCAGAGACTAAAACAAATGCCAAGAGCAGACACGAGCGCGCCGGACAGGCAAAGGATTTGCCGGTGAGGTCTAAGCGGCGCCAGCAACCGATTCTTGTTCTCGTGCATATCCGCCTCCCCTATTCCAAAAATTTTTCTTCTACATCGTCTCCGGAGTCTAGCGCGAAACACGCCGCTTCGCTACGTTCATGCGCTTCATAGGAATCCGCGCGCGGTCTCCGGCCGATAAAGTGCGATCAATGTCCCAAGCCAAAGGCAACTTCGATCGCGAAGGATTTTGGCGCGCCGGGCGGCGGCGCCGGAAAGGGGGCGGCTCGATTGACGAGGGCTAGACTTTCGGCATCGAGATCGGCTTCGCCGCTCGACCGGAGCAGGACAACCGCCGCCACGCCGCCGGATTTATCGAGAACAAAGCCAACTGTTGCGATCCCTTTGGCGCGCTGAAGCGGGCGCCCGGGATAATGTTTCACGCGCTCCAACTTTCCGCCGACAATGGAGCGGTAGCTCATCGCTTCGCCGCCGCGTTCGGCAGGCAAAGGCACGGCGGCGGCACGAAAACGATCCGGCCCCGAATCGAAATGCGGCGCCCGCGCGCCTCCGGCCGCCAAGCGGTTTCCAACGCGGCGCGGTGCCGTTGCCACTTGGCCTAATCCAGGCGTGGTCTCTTGGCCCGCGATATCTTTATGAGATGTCGAGCTGGCCGCTCCCGACGCGCGATTCGCGGAGGCGGGCGGCGCGGCGGGTTTTATCCCCAGGTTGAGTCCGGACGGCGGCTTTTCGCCGGGCTTGGACGCTTGACCGCTGCTGGTTTGTTGTAGCAAGGCGGCGCCCATGCCGCCCGGCGGATTTTGCATCGCTTCGCGCGGCGCGGGAGATATTTCGCGCGCCCCCGCCGCGACCTGCATCTTTTCTGGCACCGCCGGTTCGATCACCAGTTCGACCGGGATTACGCGCCCCGCTCCGGGGGAAATTGGGTACGGATCGAGGAGCGCGATGGCGAGCAGAAAGCCGCCATGCGCGAGCAGCGAGGCGGCCGCTGTTCCGGCGGCGCGACGGCGGCAAGAACGGGGCGGACCGGCTGCATGCGGCGGCGGCGCGTCCGCAAACCAGCCGCCGGCAGCCGCGGTGGGTTTTTGGCTGATTGCGGCCACCCTCATGCTCAAGATCCAAGCTCGAAAGCGGGAGGAAGCCTCCTTGGCCCCCTCCGGGGAGCCGGATTATGGACTTCCGAGGCTTGCCCGAACCTTGGCGAAAACGGCCCGAAACATATCTTGTGTCAGGACGCCTGTGTTCGTGTTGTAGCGGGAGCAGTGATAGCTGTCGAAGAGCATGATTGTCCGTGCGCTTGCGTGAGAACCAATGATCGCCGCCCCGGTTTGCGCGGCCAGGACATGCCCGGCGCCATGCGCGAAGGGAAACGCGGCCAGCCTTTGGCCGAAGGCGCGAACAATCGACTCATGGGCAATCCGGCCAAGTGCCACGATCGCGCGAAGACCGGGCATGGCCGCGATCGTGGCGGCGAGGAAAGGGCGGCAGTTTTTAATTTCGGACGGCGCCGGCTTGTTTTGCGGCGGCACGCAGCGCACGGCATTGGTGATCGCGCCGGAGACCAGCCGCAAGCCATCGTCGCGCTCGCCACCATATGCGCCGGTGGCAAAGCCGAATTCAATCAAGGTTTCATATAAAAGATCGCCGGCGAAATCGCCGGTAAACGGCCGCCCCGTGCGGTTGGCGCCGCGCAGGCCAGGCGCGAGACCAACCACGAGAAGATGCGCGTCGCGCCCTCCGAAATTAGGAACCGGCGCGTTGTGCCATTTTGGCTGCGTTGCCCTGAGCGAATTGCGAAAGCCGACAAGGCGCGGGCAGAACCCGCAATCCAGATCGGGCTCGTGGAGAAGCTGGCGTTGCTGGGACGCCGGGACGATGGATTCTTCGTTCACCCCAAAGGATTTCTTCGCGCCAAACGATTTACGCGCGCTCGTCGGTTAGCGCTGGATCGAAATTGCCCGCCGGCACCGGACGCCGCTCCTGCGGCTTTTGCGGGCGATCGAGCCGGTCGCCAGGATCGCGGCCGATTTTCGGGGCGAGATGCATAATGTCGATGAATTCGTCCGCTTGGCGGCGCAATTCGTCGGCCACCATGGCGGGCTGCGTCGCATTCGTGGAAACAACGGACACGCGGACGCCCTTACGCTGCACCGCTTCGACCAATGAGCGGAAATCGCCGTCACCGGAAAAAAGCACGAGATGATCGATATGATCGGCCATCTCCATGGCGTCCACGGCAAGTTCGATATCCATGTTACCCTTGATCTTGCGGCGGCCAAGCGAGTCAACGAACTCCTTTGTCGGCTTGGTCACCACGGCGAAGCCGTTGTAATCCAGCCAATCGACGAGCGGCCGAATCGAGGAATATTCCTGATCTTCCACCAAGGCGGTATAATAAAACGCCCGGATTAATTTTCCCCGGCTTTGAAATTCCTTAAGCAGCCGCTTGTAGTCGATATCGAAACCCAGCGATTTAGCGGTCGCGTATAGATTCGCGCCATCGATGAAAAGTGCAATTCGCTCCTGATCAGCCATAATCTGTCTCGTATTGTTATCTTGTGATGTTCTTCGTCACTATTTATCTAGCGAGGAGCAATAACAACGTCTCCCGAGCCAGCAACCATCCGTGGGTGCCTTAGTCCACGCCCAAACTAAATGGAAGTGAATTAAAGTGGTCCTGACTTTCCCGTGCGTCAAGAGGCCACACTATGCTATTTTGCCAAGGTTCCGCATCAAAGTGATTATATTAAGGCGGAACATTGCCGCGGCGCGATTCGCGGCGCGCGTTATCTTGCCTTTTGGCCTTCCGCGGGGCACGCGATAGCCAGGTTGCCAAGTTCGAGGTTGCTAAGTTCGAGGTTGCCAAGGCGGACCTAAAAACTGTACACTGTTTTTAATCCAAAAATGACTCATTAACAAGGAGTGTGCACGGCATGGCCCGCGTCACGGTTGAAGACTGTATCGACAAGGTCGAAAATCGTTTTGAGCTCGTTCTCATCGCCAGCCACCGGGCGCGGATGATCGCCGCCGGCGCGCCAATCATGGTTGACCGCGACAACGATAAAAATCCCGTGGTCTCCCTGCGCGAGATCGCGGAGTCTTCCTTGGTGCCGGAGGATCTTAAAGAAGATTTTATCCAATCCTTGCAAAAACATGTCGAGGTGGACGAACCCGAAGCCGAAACCGTTCCGGCGCTGTCCTCGGCGCCCGAGGGATTGCAAGCCGATGCCCTGGGGAACATGCAGTTCGACCGGATGACCGAGGAAGACCTTTTGCGAGGGCTCGATGGCCTCGTGCCGCCGGCCGACACCGAGGACGACGGCGACTGAGCCGCGGGAGCGGGCAAGGGCCAAGACGGCGGCGATGGCATTTGGCATAATTGCCATAAAGGAGACGGCGCGGCCGCGCGGCCGCCGCATAAAATCCGGAAAGTTGCAAAGTTCTAGGATAAGATAGCCCGGTAGAACAAGCGATTAAGTGCATGATCCAGAACTGGATCGTGAACGAACGCCTCCAGCCGCCGGCCTCCACGATCATGATGCGGCAATACGAACTTGTCGACCGGGTGCGGCGCTATAATCCGCACGCCGACGAAGTCTCGCTCAATCGCGCCTATGTCTATGCCATGAAGGCGCATGGGGCGCAAAAACGCGCGTCCGGCGACCCCTATTTTTCGCATCCTCTCGAAGTCGCCGCCATCCTTACCGGCATGAAGCTCGACGATGCGACGATCATCGCGGCTGTCCTGCACGACACGATCGAGGATACCGATTCGACAAGGGAGGAAATCGACAAGCTTTTTGGCAGCGACATTGGCCGCCTTGTCGACGGGCTGACCAAGCTGAAGCGGCTCGATCTTGTCTCGAAACGCGCCGCGCAAGCGGAAAATTTCCGCAAGCTCCTCCTCGCCGTGGCCGAGGATGTCCGGGTGCTTCTCGTCAAGCTCGCCGACCGGCTGCACAATATGCGCACGCTGCATTTCATGGCCCCGGAGAAGCGCGCCCGGATCGCCGAGGAAACCCTCGATATCTATGCGCCGCTCGCCGGCCGCATGGGGATGCAGACAATGCGCGACGAGCTTGAGGATTTGGCCTTTCGCCATCTCATGCCGGATGCCTGCGCGATGATCGCCGCCCGGCTCGCCGATCTCCGCCAAAAGAACGGGACAATCATCGTCACCATCGAGAAGGAGCTGACCGCCGAACTCGCCGCGAGGGGCATCGACGCCAAGGTCGAAGGGCGGCAGAAACAGCCTTATTCCATTTGGCGCAAGATGGAGCGGAAATCGATCGCTTTCGAGCAGCTGTCCGACATTTTCGGCTTCCGCGTTGTCGTTGAAAACGTCGAGGATTGCTATCGCGTCATCGGCGTGGTGCATACCAAATGGGCTGTCGTTCCCGGCCGTTTCAAGGATTATATTTCGACGCCGAAGCAAAACGACTATCAATCGATCCACACCACCGTCGTCGGGCCGGGCCGCCAGCGCGCCGAACTCCAGGTGCGCACGGCGCTCATGCACGATATCGCCCGTAACGGCATCGCCGCGCACGCCCTCTACAAGGATGGACGCATCAAAGGCAAGGAGAGCTTGACGAGCGAGAGCCGCGCCTACCAATGGCTGCGCCGCACGGTCGCCCTGCTCGCCGAGGGCGCCACGCCAGAGGAGTTTCTGGAGCATACAAAGCTCGAACTCTTTCATGACCAGGTGTTTTGTTTCACGCCGAACGGCCGCCTGATCGCCTTGCCGCGAGGCGCGACGCCCGTCGATTTCGCTTATGCGGTTCATACCGACGTGGGCCATTCCGCGGTCGGCGCCAAAATCAACGGCCGCCATGCGCCGCTCTTGTCCGAATTGCAAAACGGCGACGAGGTCGAGATCGCGCGCGCCGAAGGCCAGACGCCGCCGCCCGTGTGGGAAGGCCTTGTCATGACCGGCAAGGCGCGCGCGGCCATAAGACGCGCGACCCGCGATGCCGTGCGGGCGCAATATGCCGCTCTCGGACGCCAGATCGTCGCCCGCGCTTTCGAACGGGCCGGCAAGGCTTTTACGGAAGATAAGCTGAAAAGCGCATTGCCGCGGCTGGCGCGGACAACGATCGAGGAGGCGCTGGCCGCCGTTGGCCGCGGCGAAATGTTTTCCGGCGACGTCGTCCGGGCGGTCTATCCGGAATTCATGGAAGAACGCAAGGCGAGCGTCCCGAGTCCGCGCGGGGAAGGCGGCTGGTTTGGCATGAAGAAGGCGGCGAGCCTGGTCTTCAAGATTCCTGGCGGCGGCGAGCCGGACCAGAACGCAATCCCCATTCATGGATCGCACGGCGATTTGCCGGTCCGCTTCGCTCCGAATGGCGGCGCGGTGCCTGGCGATCGTATCGTCGGCATTCTGACCCCTGGCGAGGGAATCACCATCTATCCGATCCAATCCCCCGATCTTATCGCCTTCGACGAAGAGCCGGACCGCTGGCTCGATGTGCGCTGGGACATCGAGGAGAGCCGCCATGAGTTGTTCCCGGCGCGGATTTGCGTCACCGCGCTCAACGAGCCCGGCACCTTGGGGACGATCGCAACCGTGATCGGCGATCACGCGGCCAATATCGACAATATCGTCATCAAGCCGCTGTCGGCCGATTTTCGCGAAATGACGATCGATATCGAGGTCAATGATTTGAAGCATTTGAACACGATCGTCTCGCATTTGCGGGCGCGGCCAGTGGTCAGCAAGGTCGAGCGGGTGAACGGATAATGGAAAATTATGCGCTCAGGTCAAAGAATGTTACACAATCAGATAG
>ODAK010007090.1_pt1 | contig 11252 bp, 12 predicted proteins | sample 1539591 | NCBI WGS metagenome assembly ODAK01 (sample SAMEA3539303, study PRJEB22396) | soil metagenome | biome: tundra; feature: field; material: soil | place: USA | collected 2010-05 | depth 0.15 m | reverse complement strand
CGCCGACCCGCGCGACACAGCCACGCCCGATGGCACTGTCCAAATGCTGAAGCGCCTCTTTCGCGGCGAATTGCTTTCGGCATCGTCCACGGCCCGCGCGGTTGAGATTCTAGAGGCCACTACAACGGGCGCAGATCGAATCAAAGGACTGCTGCCCGCCGGCGTGGTTGTCGCGCACAAAACCGGCACGACCGGCACAGCGGGCAATCTTAACGGTTCGACAAACGATGTGGGCGTGATCATTCTCCCGAAAGGCGCAGGACAACTGGCCCTGGCAGTCTATCTTAAAGGGGGCAAAAGCAACCTGCCCGCCCGGGAAATGATCATAGCCCGCATAGCGAAAGCCGCATTCGACGCCTGGTGCGGCTAACATCGGTTTTATCGGCGTTCATCGGCGTTCATCGGCGGCCAAATTAGTGCTTGCCTTTCGACGGCCCGGCGTGCTTTACTTGAATGATCGTTCAAGTGAGCTCTCAAACTCCACCTACCGCCCGCGAGCTACTGCTCGACGCCGCCCGCTACCTGTTCTGGGAGAAAGGCTACGCCGCCACCGGCGTGGCCGAACTGCTGCAGCGCGCGCACGTGAACAGCGGCAGTTTCTACCACGTCTTCCCCAGCAAAGAGGCGCTCCTGCTGGCCGTGCTGGAGGACTACCTGGGCGGTCTGGAGCCAGCCGTCCTGCGGCCCGCGTTTGCCCGTCACCGCGATCCGATCGAGCGCATCTTCGCCATCCTGCAGGGCTATCGCGAGAAGCTGCTGGCCACTGGATGCCAGTATGGCTGTCCCATCGGGAGACTGGCGCTCGAGATCGAGGCGGAAAACCTCCCGGCGCACAACCGCATCGCCGCCAATTTCGCCGCGTGGACCACCGCCGTTCGCGCTTGTCTGGAAGCCGTCCGCGACCGCCTGCCACTCCATTGCGATCTGGACGCTCTGGCAACTTTCGTCCTTACCGTCATGGAAGGCGGCGTCATGCAGGCGCGCTCGTACCGGCGCATGGAGCCATTCGATCAATCTATTGCCCAGTTACGGAGTTACTTTCAATGCCTGCTAGCCCAGCAGGCGCAACTAATCTTCAAAGGAAAGAGGAAACGGAAATGAAGACAAGACTGTTGGCCATAGCCCTATGCGTGACGCCTTTCGCGGCCCATGCCCAAGACGCGCCGACGAAGGAAAGTCACGTCCAGATCACCAAAGTGAAGGAGCCGGAGAAAGCGCTGAAACTCGAAGTGGTCGTCATGGCCAAGCCCGCCGACGTTTGGCAGGCGTTCACCACTAGCGCCGGCCTGGATACCTGGCTCTGGCAGGACTGCACGGTCGATCTGTGGAAAGGCGGCGGCTGGATTGTCCATTATCCCGGAGGCAAGACCGGGGGCGGGACCATCGTCAGCTTCCGCGACGGCCGGCAGTTGGTTCTGCACGCCATGGCCCCCGAGCGTTTCCCGGAGGTGCGCAGCATTGGCACGACTGCCGTCTTCGACTTTGCGCCGGAAGGTGAGGGCACGCGCATAACACTGACCCAAACCGGATGGCGGCAGGGCAAGGAATGGGACGACGCATACGAGTACCTCGCATCGGGTAACGCTCAACTGCTGGAACAGCTCTACGTGCGCTTCGCGCGCGGCCCGATTAAGTGGCAATAGCCAGGTATAGTGGTAGACATGCACGCCGCCGTACTGCACACGCTCGGCAAGCCGCCCCGCTTCGAGTCATTCCCCGACCCGGTCGCAGAACCGGACGAGGCCATCGTGCATGTCCGCGCCGCATCGCTGAAACCCATCGACCGCCTGATGGCCAGCGGGGGGCACTATGCCAGTCCGCGCGAGTTCCCGGTCGTGTGCGGCGTCGATGGAATAGGTGTGCTCGACGACGGCACACGAGTGTTCTTCGGCGGACCCCGCCGGCCATACGGCGCGATGGCGGAACGGACAGTGGTGGCACGCTCTCGTTGCTGGCCGGTGCCGGAGTCGCTCGACGACGCCACTGCGGCTGCATTGCTCAACCCGGCTTTATCAAGCTGGCTTCCGCTTGTGTGGCGGGCGCAACTGGCGGCGGGCGAGACTGTCCTCATCCTCGGCGCCACAGGGATTGCGGGCAAACTCGCGGTCCGGGTCGCCAAGCTCCTGGGCGCGGGGCGCGTAGTCGCCGCGGGGCGGAACGAGCAGGCGCTGAGCACGCTGGGTGGCCTCGGCGCGGACGCGGTGATTCACTTGGACGCCTCCGATCAGGAGGTCACGCAAGCCTTCGCGCGCGAGGCCGGGAACAAGGGTTACGACGTGATTGTCGACTACCTATGGGGCCACCCCACCGAACTGTTGCTGGCCGCCTTGACCCGCGCGGAGTTTTCCATGAAGGCCGCCGGGCCGCGCCTGATCCCGATTGGCGAAAGCGCAGGACCGGCGATTTCGCTTCCAGCCGCGGCGTTGCGGAGCGCCGGGCTGGCGATTCTCGGTGGCGGCTTCCCGCCCATGAATATCCTGCTGGATGCGTACAATCAGGCAATGGCGCACGCGGCTTCAGGCGAACTCCGCATCGAGACGGAGCGCGTGCCGCTCGAGGATGTCGAGAAGGCTTGGCAGCGTCCGGCACACGGCCCCCGGCTGGTGCTGATTCCATAGCTCCGGGTGAAGCCACATGGACAAACGAGCGGCGCGCCGTACGCTATAAGGCCACCGGCGAAAACACCGGGAGAGAGTCTGAGAAGCGGCGCTATAGTATCAGGGAGAGATTATGGAAACACAGACCGTCACCGCGTATCCCGTCGTCCACGATGTCCCCGCCCTCAACGCTTTCCTTGGCCGCGTCTTCGGCGCGACCGAGAAGCTCCGTGCGATCGGCTCGGCCGGCGGCTATCACACCGAAGTCGAAATCGGCGATTCCGTGCTCATGATCGGTGGTGGCGGCCCGAATGTCGCCTGGAAAGGCGAGGCGCGCCCCATGGCCTTTCACATCTACGTGCCGGATACCGACGCCACGTACCAACGCGCGCTGGATGGCGGCGGCGCATCCCTACAAGCACCCACCGACCAGGACTGGGGCGAACGCACCGCCAACGTCAAAGACCCATGGGGCAACTGCTGGTACATCGCGACGTTCAAAGGCGAGAACTACTTCTCCGAAGGCGCGCCCACCATCCAGCCTTTTCTGCAGCCGCTCCGTTCCGAACCTCTTATCGCATTTCTGACCAGTGCTTTCGGAGCCACCGAAACCGGCCGCGCCGCCACGCCGGATGGCGTCATCCTCCACACCACCCTGAAGATCGGCAACTCCGCCATCGAACTCTGCGACGCGTCTGGCATCTATCAGCCGATGCCGGGCATGTTCTATCTCAAGGTGGCGGACGCGGATGCCGTCTATCACCGTGCCCTTGAGTCCGGCGCCGAATCGATCTCCGCGCCAGCCGATCAACCCTATGGAGATCGCACCGGCAGCGTCAAAGACGCCAGCGGCAACACCTGGTATATCGCCTCTCGTCTCGCAAAATGAGGGTCACGCCCGCCTGATGCCGTTGTCCGACGCGCCAGGCACCAGTTCCAGCGCCATACGCAGATCCGCCACTCGCGTCCTCAACGCGATGTCGTCATCCCAAGTCAGTCCGCTGATCTTCGGCAGCAACGTCTTCACCTGGACGTAGACCTCTTCAGCCCGCGCATAAAAGACCGACTGTGAGGTAGCCGCCACGTTCGCCATGGCGATACCCCGGTCCAGTTCCGTGTTGACCATGGGCACACCCAGGATGGCCGGGACACTGATCTGCGCCGCAACCGCCAGGAGGAAGATGAAATGCAGGAACTTCATATCTTCCAGACTACCTCAATCGTTCTCCAGATAATGGGTCTCCGGCATGGCGCGCAGGCGGGCGGCGGCGCTCTCGGCCGTAATGTCCCGCTGCGGCATGCCCAGCATCTCGAAGCCGACCATGAATTTCCGGATGGTCGCGGAGCGCAGCAACGGCGGATAGTAGTGCGCGTGGAAGTGCCACTCCGGATGCGCCGCGCCGTCCGTGGGACGCTGGTGAAAGCCCATGGTGTAAGGGAACGGCGCTGCAAACACGTTGTCATAGCGCGTGGTCAAACGCTTCAGAATGTCGGCCAGGCGGCGGCGTTCGGCTTCGTCGAACTCGTCCATGGCAGTCAGGTGGCGCTTGCCGACGATCATCGTCTCGAACGGCCACACCGCCCAGAATGGGACCAGCGCCGCGAAGGACTCGTTCTCCGAGACCAGGCGCTCGCCGGACTCCCGTTCGATCGCCAGGTAGTCGCACAGCAGGCACGAGCCGCGGCCCGCGCGCCAAGCCGCTTGCTCGCGCTGTTCGGCAGCGACTTCCGTGGGAATGCTGCTGCTGGCCCAGATCTGGCAATGCGGATGCGGATTGCTGGCGCCCATCATTTCGCCGCGGTTCTCGAAGATCTGCACGTGGCCGATGCCGGGCTGGCGGCCCAATTCGGCGTATTGCGCGGCCCAGACGTCCACCACCAGCGTCAGATCGGGCACGCTCATGCGCGAAACGGCCAGATCGTGCCGCGGTGAAAAGCAGCCCACGCGGCAGATGCCCGGCTCGCCCGCGGCGATCAGCAGGCCGTTGCGGTCCTCGGTCCCGGCGGGAGTGGCGGGAAGCATCGCGGCAAAATCGTTATCGAAGACAAACGTGCTGGTGTAAGGCGGATTGCGGGCGCCTCCCGCGCGCGAATTGCCGGGGCAAAGGTAACAGTTGGGATCGTACTCCGGCTGGGCGGCGGGCGCGGCTCTCTCAACCTGTCCCTGCCAGGGCCGTTCGGTGCGGTGGGGCGACACCAGCACCCACGATCCATTCAGCAGATTGAAGCGGCGGTGGGGGTGCTGCGTGAGATCGAGCATCGTTATGCAGGATAACAAGGGGCTGCATGATACGATAGTCAATTGTCAGGTCTCGGGCTCCGTGCGACAGGCGGCCGCAAACCCCGCCAGGTCCGGAAGGAAGCAACGGTAGTGGTTTAACCTGTGTGCCGCGGATCACCCGGGGCCTGGCATTCGCCCACCCATGTACCAGGTCATCGCCCGGAAATACCGGCCCCAATCGTTCGCCGACGTGGTGAATCAGGAGCACGTCAAGACCACGCTCGAAAACGCCATCGCGCAGAACCGCATCGCGCACGGCTACATCTTTTCGGGGCAGCGCGGTACCGGCAAGACCACCGTGGCGCGCATCCTGGCGCGCTGCCTGAACTGCGTGAACGGCCCCACGAACCAGCCCTGCGGCGTGTGCTCGAGCTGCAAGGAAATCGCGGCCGGCGGGTCGGTGGACGTGATCGAGATCGACGCCGCTTCCAATCGCGGCATCAACGAAATGCGCGAGTTGCGCGAGAACGTGCGCTATCAGCCGGCGCGCGACCGCTACAAGGTCTTCATCATCGACGAAGCGCACCAGATCACCAACGAAGCCTTCAACGCGCTGCTGAAGACCATCGAAGAGCCGCCGGCCTGGGCCGTGTTCATGCTCTGCACCACCGAGGCGCACAAGATTCCGGCTACCATTGCGTCGCGCTGCCAGCACTTCAGCTTTCGCTCCGTGGAATTTGAAGCGCTCATCGCGCGCATGGCGTGGATCTGCGAACAAGAAGGAATCCATGCGGATGCGGAGGTGCTGTCGGTGCTGGCGCAGGCCGGCGAGGGCAGCGTGCGCGATTCGCTCTCGGCGCTCGATCAGGCCATCGCCTGCTGCGGCGACACGTTGCAGGCCGCGGAAGTGCGCGCGCTGCTGGGCGCCTTTTCGCTCGATGCGCTCGGGCACGTGAGCCAGGCGCTGGTGGATGGCGCGGCGGCGCGCATGCTTGAAGTGGTGAACGAACTGGAGCGCAACGGGCAAAACCTGCAGCACTTTAGCCGCGAGTTGGCCCGTTATTTCCGCAATCTCCTGGTGGCCAAAATCGCGGGCGGCGACACGCGCCTGATCGCGGCGTCGGCGGGCGAGCGGCAGAGGCTGGCGGAGATGGCCGCGCAGTTTTCCGAAGAAGATCTGACGCGCTACCTGCAGCTCTCGCTCGATCTCTTCCGCGACCTGCAGTTCTCGCTGCAACCGCGCTTTCACCTGGAGCTGGGCCTGTTGCGAATGGTGCAGGCGGGGCGGCTGGTTTCGATAGAGGAAGCCTTGGCTGCGATCGGTACTGAGCGAGCGAGCGGGCGAGGGGGCGAGCGGGCGAAACCAGCCCCCAGCACCCAGCCCCCAGCCCCTAGCCCCTCTTCCTGGCGCCAGAAGCTTCACGCCACCCTGATGGAACTGGGCATGGCTTTCACCGCCGATGCCATCGAGCATTCCGAGATTGTGGAGGCGAATGGGGAGTTGCGCTTCACCACGCCTCGGGAGTTCTCCATCGCCATGAAGGAGGCGGATATCAACCAGGCGGTGCGGCAGATCGTCGGCAAACCGCTTAAGATCAAAGTTACGTTTGGAGACGTCGCCGCGCAAGATCAAGCCGCGCAGGATCATGCCGTGGCCGCGCCCGCTATGCGGGAAGACGATGTGTCGCGCCGCGCGCTCGCGAATCCGGAAGTGCAGAGCTTTCGGGATTTGTTCGGCGGAGAAGTCCGCACGGTTCGCAACCTAAAGGAGTAGCCACGTGAAATTACCAGGCAACATGCAAGCGATGATGAAGCAGGCGCAGCAGATGCAGGAGCGCATGCAGGAAGAGGTCGCCCTGATCCGCGTGGAGGCCTCGGCCGGCGGCGGCATGGTCACCGTCAAAATGGACGGCCACAAGAACGTGCTGGGCGTGAAGATCGACCCGGAAGTGGCGGGCGATGTGGAGATGCTGCAAGACATGGTGCTGGCCGCCTGCAACGAAGCCGCCAAAAAGGTCGATCAGGAGAGCCAGCAGAAGATGAGCGGGATGTTGGGTGGCATGGGACTGCCGCCCGGCCTATTCTAATCCATGCCGGATTTCGCGGAGCCGCTGGCGCGGCTGATCAACGAATTCAAACGCCTGCCGGGCATCGGCCAGAAGTCTGCGCAGCGGCTGGCGTTTCACGTCTTGCGCGCGTCGCGCGAGGACGCCGAACAGCTTGGGCAGGCCCTGCTGGACGTCAAGGACAAGCTGGGCCTCTGCCGCGTCTGCAATAACATCAGCGACGGCGAACTGTGCGTGTTTTGCCGCGATCCCAACCGCGACCAGAAGGTGCTGTGCGTGGTGGAAGAGGCGCCCAATATCCTGGGAATCGAGAGCACGCGGCAGTTCTCCGGTCTGTACCACGTGCTGCACGGGGCGCTGTCGCCGCTGAAGGGCGTGGGACCGGAGCAACTCAAGATCAAGAGCCTGGTGGAGCGCATCGGGGCGGGCCAGATCGAGGAGATAATAGCGGCTACCAATCCCACGGTGGAAGGCGAGGCCACGGCAGTTTATCTGTCGAAGCTGCTGAAGCCGCTGGGGGTGAAGGTGACGCGCATCGCCATGGGCATTCCGGTGGGCAGCGACATCGAGTTCGCCGATGAGGTCACGATCTGGAAGGCGATGGAGGGGCGGCGTGAGATGTAACGGAGTGGGGCGGACGCCCTCGTCCGCGCGCGACCCCCTGGTCGCGCTGCTGCGGGAACAGGCACAGTGGGACGAGACGCCAGCGAGCGAGTCACCATGAACGCGCCTCCGAGGTCGGCACGCCCTACATAACGATGAAGTTATGAAGACCTTGACTCAATTTCGAGAACAGGCGGAACTCTTGAGAGAATCCAGCGGCTCCACCAATATCGAGAAAACGCTGTTGAAAGCATTGAAGGTGATGAAACTCTTCAATATTCCATACTACGTCTGTGGCGGGTTCGCTGTCCAGGAGCACGGTTATCCACGATTCACCATAGACGTGTATCTAATCGTACCCGATGTGCATCTCGCTCGTGAAAAGTTGGCGATAAACGGCTTCAAGGCGAACCCTGGTTCCAATATGACCGTCACGGATAGAAAGACAAAAGTTGAGGTCGAGGTACTTCCCGGTGGTGGTAAGGTGGGTCCAGGTCCAGTCAGCTTTCCGATGCCGAAGAAGGTGTCTGAGAAGCCGCAAATACTTGCATTGAACGACCTGATTGCTCTCAAGTTGTCAAGCTACATGGGAAGCCCCATCGACCGTGCGCAAGACTATGCCGATGCCATCAAGTTGATCCAGGTCAATCATCCACCACGGGAACTTGATGTCGATGCAAGGGTACGGGACTTGTATCACACGCTGTGGGACCAGATCCATCAGCCGCGTTTAACGTAAGGATTGCGGCGCCGCTGCCTTCCAGCGCACCGCGGCCTTCTCGATCCGCGCCACGGCCTCCATCAGATTCTCCAGGCAACCACAATACCCCAAGACACTGCAGGCCGGCCACCGCGAACGCGGCCAGCCCCCCAAGAAACAGGCACCATTCAAGCGTACGCGCAGCGCGGCCCAGTTCAGGCTGCTTGGGCAACAAGAAGAGATTAGTTCTGGGCCCAGATTTCCGTTTTGAGCAGTTATGAATAACCACTTGACGCCCTCCGACGCCTTTATTCATGCGGGTTTCAAGGTGACGAAGACGCTCTGGAGGTCAACACCCAATGGGTGAGAAACAAAACGGACCCTTTCAGCTCTCCTTCAACGCCTCAATCAAGGTCGATTCCAAGGATCACGAGTCACTTCGGACGACGCGGGAAGAACACGCAACTTCCGCCGGCGGGGCTCCTGCGCCACTCCGCCTACAGCCGCATCGCGGGCTATGAGGATGTCAACGATGCCGAGAGAGCCTCGCAAGATCCGACGCTCCGGCTGATTGCTTCCGAGAAAACTTGGGATCGTGGTGCGGCACTGACCTTCCGCTTGCAGACTTTTGAGACCGAGATGCTGGCCGGGGAGGAGAACTTCCGTAGCTTGGCCCGCATCAAGCGCGAACTCATCGGAAAGGCCAACGCCATCGATGCTCCACAGCGGATCGTGCTCGACATGGACAGCACCAAGATTCCGGTTTACCTGCTATCACCCGCTGCTGCTGTTCAATAGGGAAGGCGGCTGTCTGGCGGCAAAGCTCCGCCCGGCAACGTCCACAGTGCCGACGATTGGGAAGAACTGCTGCCGCCGGAGTTCCAGCGGCAACAGAAGCTGGGCAAACAAGTGAGTGCATGACAAGGGCAGACTGGCCGTCTTTGGAGCGTACTGTAGGTACTGAAGTATCAAGGGGGAAAATAAACTTGCTCTCAACGGTTTTAAAAAGAGGCAGGCGGGTGTATACTCAACGCAGCCGGGATGCCAAAATCGGAATTTTGGGTAATGAGTTGATACGATTTTCCGGGGTTATATGCCTGGCGCTTTGAGGCTAAAATGGAAATCCCGTTTTAATCGAGGATGTAGGACGACTCGCGCATGATTCGGGGCTCCTGCCGAAAGGATAAACACGTTTATGAAGAAACTTGCGTTTTTCGCCACCCTGTCGATCTCAACGAGAAAGACGATGTTACAATCCATCTCTTTCTCTTTAGCAACCTCTTTAACAATGCTCAGCTTCGGCTCCTCGCCGGCAGCCTGGGCGCAAACCAACACCGCTTACGGGACCAATGCCCTGGGCCACAACACTACCGGAAGTGCAGATAGCGCGTTCGGCGGCAATGCCCTGGGGCAAAACACCACGGGATCCGGGAACACCGCGACTGGATGGGATGCGCTCTACTTCAACACCACGGGTTACAACAACACGGCGACTGGCATAGCTGCGCTCGAAGCCAACGGCACGGGCATAGGCAATACGGCGACTGGCGTGGGTGCGCTCGCAAACAACGGCAAGGGCAAAACGAACACGGCGTATGGGTGGAACGCGCTCTACTTCAACTCGGGTAACGATAACACGGCGATCGGCACCTTCGCGCTCCAAGACAACGGCTCAGGCGGCAACAATATCGGAATTGGCGTTGAAGCTGGCCTTTATCTCACGACGGGCAGCAACAACATAGAAATCGGCAATATAGGCAACGCGGGCGAAGCCAACACCATCCGGATCGGTACGGAGGGCACCCAGACCGCCACTTACATTGCAGGCATCTTCGACACCACGGTAACCGGAGGCTGCACAGTAGTGGTCGCAAGCACCGGTCAGCTCGGGTGCGTTACGTCATCGGCGCGTTACAAACGCGACGTCAGGGATATGGGCGACGCCAGCGATAAGCTGATGAAGCTGCGGCCGGTGACCTTCCTCTACAAGGCCGACGAAACGGGCGCCCAGCAATATGGACTGATCGCCGAGGAAGTCGAAAAGGTCTATCCGGAGCTGGTGATTCACGATGCCGACGGCAAAGCCGAAACGGTTGCCTATCATATGCTGCCAGCGATGCTGCTCAATGAAGTTCAGAAGCAAGCTCGCGCGAATCGGCAACTCGCCCGCCAGCTCGATCAAAAGGATGAACAGATCGCTACGCTGCAGCAGCAGGTAGTCGCGATGCAGAAAAAGAACGTCGAAATCGAGGCACTGGCCGCACGTCTCGACGTGCTCGAACGGCAGGCGCATGCGTCAGAGCCAGACCGCCTGGTCGCAGCGTCGCACTGAACGGAATTGCCGGATCATACCGCTGCAGAGATGTCCCCGACCGCACTTTTCCTCAGCGCACCATGGTGCCGAGGGCGGCGGCTGCGAGATTGCTGGCGAGTCTCCTTCACGGATCTCACACGGTTGAGGGCCTAGTCGAAAGCGAACAGGTAGGGTGAACAACTGCCCTGCCGTAATCAATTCGAGATTGATTTTGTCGCTTCTTGGGCCCAACGGGCGCTGCACGCCACGTTTCGAAGAACTAATTCACGCTGGGATCTCTTCCACGCCCTTCCCACCCCCGTTCAGGCGCTAGCGGGTCAAGAACTCTCAACTGTGGCTAAAGGACCCGGCCCACCCTTGTCTTCATTTCCACAGTTGGCGTGGAAGCTGCGACTATCACCTGGGTGTGGATCGGCATCCATGAAGAGTACAACCGGCTTGTGCGCGGAGAATAGGTTTTCAGGCGTCCTCCGTTGTCGTTCGTTTATTTACTGCCCCTTCGCTACTGTCACTGCCTCCCACCGCACTGCCACCTTCTCGATCCGCGCCACCGCCTCCATCAGATTCTCCAGCGAATTGGCGTAGCTAAACCGGATATACCCTTCGCCGTAATCCCCGAACGCCCCGCCGTTCAGCCCCGCCACGCCCGCTTCCTCCAGCAGAAAATCGGCCATCTCCTTCGATGGCATGCCCGTCTCCTCCACGTTGGCATAGGCGTAAAACGCACCGCCTGGGACAGTGCAACGGAACC
>ODAK010007089.1_pt1 | contig 11253 bp, 10 predicted proteins | sample 1539591 | NCBI WGS metagenome assembly ODAK01 (sample SAMEA3539303, study PRJEB22396) | soil metagenome | biome: tundra; feature: field; material: soil | place: USA | collected 2010-05 | depth 0.15 m | reverse complement strand
GTCATATGATTGTTCTTTTGATGCCTCGTCAGCTTGGCTGCGAGGTAGTTCACTTCCGTCAGGGAAAATAATATTAGTCTGGTATAAGAAATTCTAAATCGCTTTCCCGATCCACATCCCGCAGCGTTTTCATGAGATCAAAGGAGATATGAATATTTCCCAATTGCCTTATCGTTTCGGAAAATACAGTATGACTACTCCAGTTTTTCTCATCAAATATTTGAGGTATCAAATACCTCATGCCAAATAAATAATAACCTCCGTCTGTTGCAGGCCCAATCATAGCATCTTTCCTTGAAAGAACACCATAAGCGTTTACTAAAATTTTACTTGTTAATTCATAACAATTGCTCCCGATAACAACCACCTTCTTATGACCCGCTTCACATACTTGTTCAAATGCCTTTCTCATACGTTCCCCAAGATCAATGCCATCCTGCAAACACTTCTCATAAATTTCATTCTCCCATAAATCAAGGTGGTTTATGAAATCATTGTAAAAAACAATTTTATCAATTTGTAAATCTTTAGAAATTTTATGCGTATGATCAAGAAGCATATGATAAATATCCAAAGCCTTTGGATTCCCGATATTTGCAGCCAGTCTTGTTTTTACTTTGCCCAATACCGGGTTTTTCACTAAAATAATAAGAGCTGAGTCCAAGGTTTACTATTTTTATAAACCTGCCCCTCCACAACTGGAACCTGCACCGGCAGTGCATCCATAACAATGCTGTTTAACTATTATTTCACGGTTGGTCAGAGCGTTTATATTGAATTCAGATATATGCTTTGCAGGGCCGTTCACTCTCAGATCAAGCATTTGGTTAAAATCACAATCATATAAAAAACCATCCCAGCCATCAGAAAGGGTATTTCTGCACATGACCTTTTCTGCAGCGATCGGGTTAAAAGCATTAATTAGTTTGTGCATATATGCTTCATAGTTATTACTCTTTAAAAGAAAATCCACTAACCGGTTGATGGCAGATTAGTGATTGTAAATAAATTATTAAATACAATTCCAAACTCCTTATATAGTGATTCTTTATATTCCCGCTCAAGAGATGCCTGTGAAGGCGGTAAGAATGCACCTGCCGTGTTGTACGAGATTTAATACCAAACCACTTTCATCTTTGCCATAACCTGCATCGTTCAACATTTGCAAGGCTTTAATTGATTTAACGAAGACTCCGCAATTTAATGCAAAGTGAATCCGTTAGTCCAATTTCTTCACCCTCAATTCCTTTTCGCATCTCCCGGGGAGAAATTTATTTAAATACCCAAGACCCCATTTAATTTTTGAACGCCTCAGTATGCCATGTTCAATTTGATCAAGACTAAATCTTTCACTGGCTATAATTAATTGCCTTTTATTAAAAAAACTATTTCTTGACTTATATTTTTCAGGATGATGTTTCAGAATTAACTGGGCATATCCGTTATATATATTTATCCAAAATGCTTTTTTTCCTCTTCCGTTTGAAGTTTATTTATCAAATCCCGGTAAGATAGTTTTTTGAGTTCGTTTGATAAATGAGCGTCATAAACTCCCATTTTTATTAAGTAAAAACTGCTGGGACAATTCAACAAGAACGTTTGCAGGTTTTTGAATCACCAAATAATTTTCAATTTATATTTTACTAAAATAAATTGTCCCCTATTTTCATTATACCTTAATGAATGAAATATTAAATACCCCACAATCAATAAAATTGACCAAACTTTCGACCTGATATTATAAAATATAATACAAAAGAAAAAAGACGTTCATCTTACAAAACCACCTTATTTGCCTGGCGCAATCTTAAAAATAAATATGTACATTCAATAACAAATGTCATTTTTATAAAGCAAAATCTATGAACGATATGAAAGCAAATATCAAAGAAACGGCCCAATATTTAAGGCAAAAAGGCATTGAACAGCCAACAATTGGTATTATTTTAGGAACAGGACTTGGTTCCCTGGTACATAAAATTGAAACTGCTACAACTATACCCTATTCTGCGATTCCGCATTTTCCTGAGTCAACAGTTGAATTTCATAAAGGAAATTTAATAGGTGGAGTTATTGATAAAAAAACTGTTTTAGTGATGCAGGGTAGATTTCATTATTATGAAGGTTATTCTATGCAACAAATAACTTTCCCGGTGAGAGTAATGAAAGAACTTGGCGTGAAAACCCTGCTTTTGAGTAATGCGGCAGGTGGAATAAATAATAATCTTAAGAAAGGAGACCTGGTTCTGGTAGATGATCATATCAATTTATTACCTGAGAATCCTCTGCGGGGATTGAACGATCCGGCCTTTGGTAACAGATTCGTTGACTTAAGCGCTCCTTATGATCAATCACTTAATCAAATATTCAGGGAAGTTGCCGACAAACTTTCCATTAATTTAAAAAAAGGGATATATGCAGCAGTTGGCGGGCCAAATCTTGAAACGAGGGCCGAATACAGGTATCTAAAAAGCATAGGCGCTGATTTAGTTGGAATGAGTACGGTTCCTGAAGTAATTGTAGCCAACCATGTCCGGATGAATTGTGCTGCCATAAGTGTTGTTACAGATGAATGTGATCCGGATAATCTTAAGCCTGCTGACATAAATGAAATCATCAAGGTGGCAGCCCAGGCCGATATTATTTTAAGTAATTTGTTTGAGAATGTGGTGAAATTAATTTGATGTGCAATTTTTATATAAACTTTTGGAAAATAACGAAGCTTAAAGTAAGTTAGCAGTAAAACTACCAATTCCAAGAATTATAAAGCTTCCGGTGTTGAGTTAATTATAAAATGACGCATATCCCCCACAAACTTGAAATGAAACCAATAGTATTTATTCCACAATTAGTATCCAACCTTTTCGAATTGCCACGGGAATTTTTTCCTTTATGTTAAATGTTTTTCCGGGTTGAAAATTTTTGATTTCAGGAGCCGTAATGCTCGCTTTCGCAGGATCAATACCCAATTTCTGCCAGTTGATTTTTAATTCAATTTCTTCATCCTGGTCTGCCCAACTCGCAATAGAAATCAATGCCTTTCCTTTCTTCTTATACACTGTTGCCAGTATTTTATCATTATCCGTTTTTACCGGGTTGTCATCCACCCAATACCCAATCATTTGGGAGCCTTTCATTCCAAAATCATCCCACACCTTCCAGATAGATCGAGGGTCTGCATTATCGCTCCATGGCATACGGTTAGTCATTCCATAGATCATGCCACGCCATGGATTGCCGCCGCCCTGCAACATCTCTCCCATTAGTCCAAAAGGAATCCCGCTTACCTCGGTGAGGAAAAAATCAGGTGGATTTTTTTCATAATCAAAATACTCCCCAAACCACAGCCGGTTGAGATAGGGAAAGTTTTCCATATAAAGATTGGCGCTGTTATTAAATCCATCATTTTTATCATATTGGTTCGCAGAATGCAGATCAATAATTCCAGGATGCCCGTCTTTCGTAAGCACACGCTTTACCCTTTTCATGGTTACGCGATCAAAAGCTACATCGTCTAAATAAATTCCGTCTATTCCTACATTTTGAGCTAACCAGTTCATGCCTTCCACATAATAGTTATGCCAGCGGTTCATTCCGCTATTTATTATAGCGGCATCTTTCAGTTCAGGAACAAACCATGCTGCGATATAGTCGCTGTCCAGGTGTTCCTGCAACCAGCTAAATCCTCCGCCCTTTCCTGCAGAATAAATTTCATGCCCCAAACTTCTTAATGCAAAAGTTTCATAGGCATGATCAGACAATTCACGAATGGTATTATAAATCTTCACTTTCAAGCCTGCAGCATGCGCTGAATCAATATATGCTTTCATGGCTTTCCACTCTATGAAAGGATAATTGATATAAGGATTGATGGCCGTAGCATGATGTATATTGATAATTGTTGCCCCTGTTGATTTTATGGAATCAATAGGTTTGTAGGCATGATAAAACCGGGTGGCCCATTGGAAATCGGTATTGATGGAATGAAAAGGTGTAATGAGTAAATTGAAGTTATAATAAAGTGTGTCTCCCTTTTTTATTTCCCTTTCTCCGCTGTAATTACTAACGGTTACAATTGAATTATTTTCGGTAATATCAATTCCCCCTTTATTATCATTGCCCCAGGAATCCGGCAGCAATAAGGGTTTCAATAAATAAAAATTGGTATTAAGAGGCCTTACATATTTTTCATCCCGAAGGGAAAATTGCAATCCGGCATTAACATTTCCTATCCATGACCCATCCTGGTTTTTATGGCCGACATCCCATTTCCACGAAAAGTTTTCGGGGCGGTAACCTCCCTTTTGTCCAAGCCCCATCATATATTTTGATGAAGAAGCTGTGAAAGGAATTTCCATCCGGATATCTTTTAAATTGATATCCTTATTGGCATAAAGCTTTACCACATATGATATAAACCCGTCAAATTCCATAGATGCATATACCTGCATATTAAGCGATGAAGAAGTAGAAAGTACTTCCCATTTTAAGGTTCCCGGGGATTTACCTGTAAACTTCACCGGACCACTCTTCAACTTGATTTGGCCTTGCTGATCCTCAGCAATTATCTGAAATGGCTTGGCAATTATTTCGTTTGTTTTATGGGCAACAGAAGTCATTTCGGGGGTAAAGAATGTTTTAATTTGTTTGGGCAGGCCATCAGTATTTATAACCATTTTTCTACCCAATAAAGAAATAGTATTGCCATGCACAACCAGTGGGGTGAAAGGCGCAATAACTGTATTTTCCTGCACCTTGGTAGAATTCAGCCACCTCAATCTTGTCATTTTCCATGGTTCATTTACACCCCCATTTTTAAGTATTGTATTATTTACTTTTACTGACAGGAACACTTTCTTTTCCGGTAAGCCTGTTGCGCTAATAAGTGCCTTTCCGGTATAGTTTCCGGCAATCACATTTCCAGGAATATTAACACCGCACCACATTGCCTGAATGATTCCAGCAGATATATTGACCTGTTTTGAAAAAGGAATTCCGCTGTACCCTATTCCGTTAGTATTTATACAAAAAATATCTTTACATGAAATTTTTTTTCCGTTAGGTGATAAAAGATCACTAAAAGTAATTTTTACATTTTCTAAATTTTGTAGAGCATATATCCCTAATTGAAAAGCGAAATTTTCTCCCCTGGAAGCTTCACCAGAGAAACTATTTTCTGGACCACTTTCTATCCAGCGCTCTGGCAGGTCATGATTCATGCGAATAGAATGCAGGCGATCTTCAGGGAAAATTAAATAAGGCTCAGACTTGTTCTTTTTAATCAATTGTTCCGTTTCCTTCTCTGTAGCAATTATCTCCATCGGGTAGAAAGTGTTGAACGAATCAATTGACTGCATTTCTTTTGCAGTAGCCTGGGGTATATTATCTGTATCTAACCTACTCAACCAATCCGGTGAAGCAGACGTATCTTGTTTTAAATAAACACCTTTAGGATAATTGGATCGGCCTTCATTTTTGTACGGCATGTAATACACATAATAAGTTCCCGTTCCTGAAAGAGGTTCAAAATATATTTCACCGAACTCACGGTTGATATTAGCTGCTTTTACATTAAGTACTCTTTCCCCGGTTTTGGCATCTTCCACAATTATCCTTTTGTCCTGCGGATTTTCATCCCTTCTGCGCCAGGTTATTAGTACCTTGGCGTATTTACCTGGTCCGTTAAAATTGATTAAAAAACGGTGATTACCCAATGAATCAGGATTCCAGCAATTAGTACAATTGGTATATGAAATTGACTGTGAAAAGGCCGAATTTCCGGCCAGGAAAAAAATGATTGCCAGTAATTTTTTTTTCATTCATAAGAAGTTGATAAGCTTAATGCAGTTAAGATAATTAAACTTAAAACTACAAGTTTACTTCCAGGAATGACAGGGAAATGATTAGAATAATTTTGAAAGAATCTTATTCAACGAAATCTAAAACCGCAGCGTTTCAGGCAGGTACTTCCTTATAAGGTCTTCATAATAAGGCCTTAATTTCTTAACGTCTGGTGGCGACGGGCTTTTGGAATACAAATCATAGGGGTTAAATAACTTTACCCATTTCAGCATTTCTTTGTCATGATCATCGAGAAGGTAATCATATCCTCCTTCCCGGTGCCAGGAATAAAATGAATGATACCTTAGCATATACAGGCCTTCTTCGGGAATATAATACTTCAGCATATGGTAAACATATTCATCATGTCCCCAGGACATATGAACATTTCTTAATCCACAGCTTTTTTCATATACACCATATTTTGTGTTGTATGAATCATTTGAATAATCCAGATTATCAGAAAAAAATTCAGGATACACTATTTTATCAGAATAAGAACATCCAACCGGGAATGTATCTCCAACAACTGCCCATTGAGGCTCCCCAAAGAGGCACAGCACTTTTCCCATATCGTGCATTAATCCCGTTAGGATCATCCAGTCAGGATGGCCATCCTGGCGGATCGCTTCTGAAGTTTGCAACAGGTGCTGCAATTGGTCCATATCAGTATCAGGGTCGGAGTCATCTACCAATTGATTTAAGAAATCAAATGCATCCCACACGGGCATTTCTTTTTTATTAAACTGGAGAAATTCTTTTTTCTTCCCTATCACAAAATCATAGGTCTGGTACTTATGATTGAGCCTGTAAAATTCTTTCACAGTCTCTCTTCCGGGAGTTTCATAATTCCTGAATTCTTCCTTTGCCTTTGTGGAATTTTCAATTTCAGGATCAGGGTATCTTTCTAATACATCTTCTTCCCATTCATCAAGGCTGATTAAAGGATTAATTTCTTTAGATGAAATTTCATGTTTATTATTATCCATGGCAATCGGTTTATTTAATCAAATTAAATCCCGACTACTAAGTTAATTTTTTTATATAAGAGTATTAAGAATATCAAACTTTATTTTCTCAGTTTTCATTTTAATTAATATGCAGAATTGGCTAAAAACCGACCGGCCTATCTTAATTTCCTGATTCAAATAATCAATTATATAGCAATGTTTTGAAAAATAAATCTTATCCCCTTGTAGATATAAAGTTTTAAGTAATAAATTGTACCGAAATTTCCTTGTCTCATAAATAACGCGATTGCTTATGAATCTGCATGTAATGGATTATTTGATAATAAGTACTTACTTCCTTTTTGTAATAGGGGTGGGTTTTATTATTAAGAAAAAGATCAGATCAAGTAATGATTTTTTAAGCAGTAAAAGAAATATTCCATTATGGATTACCAGCCTTGCTTTCATATCAGCTAACCTCGGCGCACAGGAGGTTATCGGCATGGTGGCATCCGGAGCCAAGTATGGTATCATGACTGTACATTTCTATTGGATGGGAGCAATATTTGCTATGGTTTTTTTGGGGATATTTATGATGCCTTTTTATTATGGTAGCAAAGCAAGGAGCGTTCCCGAATATTTAAAGCTTCGTTTTGATGAAAAAACGAGGGGATTAAACGCAATAACGTTCGCAGTTATGACTGTTTTTTCATCAGGAATATCTTTATATGCGTTGGCAAAACTCCTGGAAGCAATTTTAAAATGGGACTTCGATGTTTCCATATGGCTAGCGGCAAGTATTGTGATGGTGTATACTTTCTTGGGAGGATTAACCAGCGCTGTTTATAATGAGGTTCTTCAATTTTTTCTTATTGTTTTTGGCCTTTCGCCACTGGTGATCGTTGCCTTGCATGATGCCGGAGGATGGTCAAATATCAAAACATTGTTGCAACCTGAAATGACGCATGCCTGGAAATACATGGGACATGCCGATACAAACCCTATGGGAATTAATTTTATGTCATTGATTTTTGGCCTGGGATTCGTTATGTCTTTCGGATATTGGTGTACCGATTTTTTGGTAGTGCAAAGGGCTATGATGGCAAAAAATATGAATGCAGCGCAACGGACACCGATCCTTGCAGCCATACCGAAAATGCTCATGCCATTGATAGTTGTTTTACCGGGGATGATTGCTATCACCTTGATGCAGCCTGCTTTGGCCTCAAAAGAATTTAGTATTCCTTCTGACGGGAAAGGCGGCCTGGATTACACGATGACATTGCCCTCACTTATTTCACATTATTATCCAACTGGCCTGCTGGGAATCGGGATTACTGCATTGATTGCTTCCTTTATGAGTGGAATGGCAGGAAATGTAACAGCATTCAACTCTGTATTTACTTATGATATTTATCAATCTTATTTCGTAAAAAATAGATCCGACAGGCATTATCTTATTGTTGGAAAAATGGTTACCATATTCGGAATACTTTTTTCGATTATGACAGCATATATCGCAAAGGGTTTTAATAATATTAATGATTTTCTTCAGTTGGTTTTCAGTTTCGTAAATGGACCATTATTTGCCACTTTTTTATTAGGGATGTTTTGGAAAAAAACCACAGGGCATGGCGCTTTTTGGGGATTACTCGCAGGCACATTTGCAGCAGCCGTTACTCACGGGTTAACATTAGCCGAAGGCAAGGGAGGCTGGATTTATCCATTGTATGAGATCCACAGCGGAATGGGCCAGGCTTTCATCGTAGCTGCTATGTCATGGATTACCAACTTTTGCACAACCATTGCTGTGAGTCTTTTAACCAAACCAAAACATGCTGATGAATTGAAGGGACTTGTCTATTCATTAACAGTGAAACCTATCTACCACCAGGATAAATGGTACCGAAGGGTTATTTTACCGGGTCTAATTTTGATAATTATCACGATCATTCTAAACATAATTTTCTTTTAAATCCTTTTCTGTATGTATAAAAAATTAAGTAACCTCGGATTCGTAATTGGGATTTTCTTCATTATTATTTCCCTTATACTTTTAATAGGGACTCCCGTTTCTTCTTTACCAGCCACGCGAATGAACCTTTATACAGGATTTGTATTCCTCACCTTTGGAGCATTGATGGCTTTTTTTAGTAAGGGTGACAGCAATGAAAAACCAGGTTAAATTCTTTCTATACCATTCACAAAATTATCAGGGTAATTTTTCAAAGAACCAAAAATGGAATCTCATATAAAGATCAAAGAAATTATTTCTGCATTTAACTTACCAGAAGAAGTTCCGGAAATAAAACATTTTGGTAATGGCCTGATCAATAGTACATGGCTGCTTGCTTATCCACAAGGTAATTTCATCTTACAAAAAGTAAATAACATCATTTTCAAACATCCGGAAGCAATTGCCGCAAATGTTAGAATGATCGCCGATTTCCTCGAAGAAAACCATCCTCAATACTTATTTGTCAAACCAGTTAAAACAAAAGATAAAAATGATTTAATTCTTTTAGCGGAAGGGTATTTTCGGGTATATCCCTATGTAGCCAATTCACATTCCATAGATGTGGTGGAAAATCCGCAACAAGCTTACGAAGCATCGCGGAAGTTTGGAGAATTCACCAAAATGTTATCTGGTATTAATGTTGCCAGATTGCAAATTACTTTACCAGACTTTCACAATCTTTCTCTGAGATTTAAACAATTTACCGATATTTTGAACTATGGAAATTTATCCAGAATTCAACAATCAAAGGAACTCATAGATTTCACCATTGCTAATAAATATATTGTTGACACTTATGAGAAACTTTTACAAAACCCTTCCTTTAAATTAAGGGTAACGCACCATGATACCAAAATCAGCAATGTTCTTTTTAACGATCAGGATAGAGGTTTATGTGTCATTGATCTCGATACCGTTATGCGTGGCTATTTCATCAGCGACGTAGGCGATATGCTTCGAACTTATTTATCTCCTGTATCTGAAGAAGAAAAAGATTTTTCAAAAATAGAAATAAGGCAAGCATATTTTACAGCTATATGGAAGGGTTACATGAGTGAAATGGAAGATGAATTTTCATCTGAAGAAAAAGACCATTTCATTTATGCAGGAAAATTTATGATTTATATGCAGGCCATTCGCTTCCTTACGGATTATCTTGGCAATGATATTTATTATAAAATAAAATTTGAGGAACATAACCTTGTTAGGGCCGGGAATCAAATAATGTTATTAGAAAAATTGATCGAAAGCGAAGACGTTCTGCAAAAAATAATAAATAATAAGTAAAACCCTTAATAAGATTGCTTATGTGAGCGATTCCATTTATGCTAAGAACGGATTTATACGCAGCAAAACATTGAAAGAGGCGATAAGTTCTATGGAGGATGCAGATGAATCAACCTTTTATTACGTTTATTATTTTAAAGCAAAATTTAAGAAGGGATTAAATGTCATAAAACACACCTATAGCTTTGAGCTGTCATCATCAGTTACAAGCATCTACGATTTCGAATATATACTTGCTGCCGCAATCAGATCGGGCAATAGGCAAATAGATGACCTTACGCTTATTTTAGATCCCGGCAATTTTGAAACGCTATAAATTCCTGAAACATTTCTTAAAAACCAAGATGAATGGGTGATCAATGGTTTAGGGAAAGTAACTGAAATCGCAGGGGATGATCCCTTCGACACGGAAAAGCGACAATTGAGATTTTTCATCCAAAATGGAACTTTAATATTTACAAAAAGGAACTTTCACCCCGACGGCGAATTATATTTTTATGAACCTACAAATTATACCGATGAATGAAATGGAAATATTGGACTGAATTATTTGCCCTTTTCAATAGATAACCAGGATGAGATTAAATTGAATGGAAATATTGACAAGAAAATTCTCCGAAATCTTCCATTTGCCCGCAGAGGGTATAGTTTCAAAAACCCTGAGTTGAAAAATTTTTACGAAAAGATGGATTGGTATATGCCCAATCCATTATATACACCGGATGTATCTGGTCTTGATGATCGTTAGAAGCAATGGCTAAAAAAGCTGAATTAGAAAGCAAAAAAACTACAATGCCTTCAAGGAGTTCGTTAAATCCTGCACGTTACACAGATAATGCTGTAATGATTTGAATTCTACACACCGTAAACCTATTTTCATAATAATAATTGCAGAAAAAAGCCATCCTGGTTTTATACCTCTTTTCGCTTTAGCAAAAGGAAGCAATACCTGGTCATTTAAAATATCGGTTAATCAATGGAAGATCCTCGGGATGCAATCACAAGCTACGCAATCAAAAATATCAACAAATATATGAAGCGGATAGCCCTAAATTTTGAACTCGAAAGAGTCCCGACCACAAATTTCGCCAGACATTCATTTCTGTGCATGCAGCGGCATGAAACCCTTTACCAGGTTAGGATAGCGGTAAAAGAAGT
>ODAK010007088.1_pt1 | contig 11254 bp, 7 predicted proteins | sample 1539591 | NCBI WGS metagenome assembly ODAK01 (sample SAMEA3539303, study PRJEB22396) | soil metagenome | biome: tundra; feature: field; material: soil | place: USA | collected 2010-05 | depth 0.15 m | reverse complement strand
CCGTCTCCGACTGGCGGCGCGCGATGTCGCCTGACGAGACCCTCTCGATCACGATCGACGAGCTTGCGGCACCATTCGTCCGCCTCGCGGGCTCGTATGCCGACGACCCGGTCACCGATGAGGATCCCGAGTGGTGGAGCTCCGTCGATGATTCGCCCGACCTTCCCTTCGGCCTCCTGGACTTCCCGCTCCTGCCCGGAGGGCGTCCGCTCTGGGTCGAGTCCTCGCCCGACGAGGTGCGTCTCAGCGAGCGCCTCGCCGAGCTTCCACCGTCCATCCTGATCCTCACCGGCGCCAAGCTTCGTGCCGCTGCGGTGGTGAGCGGCGGCGATTTGATCGACGCAGTCTGGATCGACAGTGACGACCACGCCCGAGGCGAGACCGCCGGTATGGCACTCCTCGGAGCAACCAAGGGCTCGCTCGCCGGGTACGCCCTCGATGATCCCAGGGTGGCCGAGGCCCTCACTATGCTCTGGCGTTTGCCGGTCGCCGTGAGCGGCGTCGAGCTCGCCTGGCTCGACCCCGCCTCGATGCTCGCGGCCTTCCGCGCGGACGGTCTCGATCGGGTCCTCGTCATCGACGCGCCGGTGCGCGGCATCGCACTCTTCAGCCGGGGCGGTCTCGTCGCGGTCTACTCGGAAACACAGCGATCCGCGGTCGCCTCACCGGAGCGCCTCCGCTCGCTCCTCTCGCAGGCGAGGGGGCGGCTCACCGTGATGGAGCGCAAACCCCGCCCGCTCGCGGCGGAAGCGAGTGCGAAACCGGCGAGCGCGCACGAGTTCTTCGAGGTCGCGCCCCAGGCGGAAGCGCCGGCGACGGCCGCCGAAGCCGCGCTCACGGCCGGTTCGACAGATGCGTCTGGCGCGCCGGCTGAAACTGCCGCGAACGACGAGACTGGTGCACCGGCCGAGCCCGTCGCCGCATGGGGATTCGTGACCACCGTTCCGTCTCCGCACGCGGAAGCTACTGCCGACGTCTCTGACACCGCTCATGCATCCGAGCCTGACGAAGCGACAGCTGGCGCATATGCGCCACCTCCGCCGCCATCCGATGACGAGGTGACGGCCGGAGCGAGTGACACTCCTCCGCCTCCTCCGCCCGCGCCGGAAGCGGCACAGCCGGCACTGAAGTCGAAGCGATCGCGCTGGGGATTCGGCCGATCGCGCAAATCGCGGGCGGATCGCCGCGCGGCCGAGGAAGTGGCTGCCGCGCTCGCCGACGCCTCGAAGGTATCCGGAGATGCCGATGCGGCCACCTTCGCCGGGTGGAACGTCCGTCAGCCCAACGCCGAGCCCCAGCCACCATGGCTTCGATCCCACGAGGCCGTGGACGCGCCGCCACCGGACGCCGAGCCCGAGGGCGGATCCGATGACGCTCCGGCGCCGACCTGGTCGCTGGCGCTTCGCGATGATGACGCTCCCGCCGCCATCGAAACGCCGGAGCCGGCCGGATGGGCGCCAGCCGACGCCGTTGCCGGCGACACCGCTCCTGCAGCCGCCGGCGCGGAAACGATCGCCGCACAACCGCTCGATGCCGAGGCCGAAGCAGTTCCGACCCACGACCTTGAGTCCGCGGCCGATCCCGCGGACGCCGCGCCGCATGAGGCCGGACACGCCTTCCACTTCACTTCCCCGGACCAGCCCGCGAGCGAGCCCGCGCCGCAGGCCGCACCCGACTCGTGGCTCTCCTCGTCGTGGCTCGACGACGTCGTCGACGGCGGCGAGGCGCACATCGTTGCGGCACCGGAGGCAGCGTCAGCGCATGACGTCCCTGACGAAGCCGGCGAACAACCCGAGCCGGACGCTCAGGCCGTCGATGCAAGCACCCTCGAGCCCGAGCCCGAGGCCTCCGGCGACGACGTCGACCATTCCGACCCGTCCCTCGAGACAGCGCCGGTGACGGCCGAGCTCGATCAGGATCACACTACGGAACTGTCTCGAGACACCGAGGCCGCCGCGCCTGATGGCGACGAGGACAACGCCGCGGAACCCTCCCCCGTCGCGGAGGCCGCGACCTCCGACGGCGAACACGCCGACCCGTTCGAAACGGCCCGCCTCGCCCCGGTGCTGCGGACTCCGGGGCCCTGGAGCTGGCCGCTTGCCGAGCCCGATGAGGACAGCCACGCCGCCGGGGCCATGACGACATCCCCCGCAGGCGCGGAACCCCTAGCGCCGGAACCGGCCGGCGTCGCCGCCTCACCGCGCGACGAGACCGAACCAGCGCCGAACGAGGAGGCGGATTCGGGATTCTTCCATCGCGACGAACCCGTGGGCTCCCAGTACGTCGACTTCGACGAGGTGCGCAGCGAGCTCGTGCAGATCGGCATCGTGTGGCTCGGCGAGGCGAATGCGGTTCAGGTGACCGCGCTCCTCAGCAGCACCCGGTCGACGATCGACGACTTCGTCGCCACCATCGACACCATCCGGGGGCTCCACATCGAGGGCCAGGACCCCGCGTCCATTCAGGCGATGGCGCGGGAGATGCACCAGCAGGCCGCGGAGCGGTTGTGCGGGGCATGACCGCGTGACCAGCCCGCTGGTGAGCTGGATCCAGGATCACTCGGTGCTGATCCTGGCCGGTCTCGCCGTGGTCGAGGGAATCATCTGCCTGGCACTGCTCCGCATGGCTCGCCGCGCGCGCCATGAGATGAAGGCGGCTCAGGCGGCGGCACTCGAGTCCGCGCGGGCTGCCGCGCTCGCCGCTCCGGGGGCGATCGACCCCGAGGCGGTACTCGCCCTCCTCCGCCAGGGCCACGCCCCGACCCTCGACAACGTCTACGCGATGATGCGGCGGCGTGAGCTCGAGGGAGCCGACAGGTCGGACGACGAGTCGCCGACCGCGGCAAGGGCATCCGCCGCCGCGACAGCCGCAAACGCCACCGCCCGAGGTGCCGGCGACGGACCAACCTCGCTCACCAGCTCTCAGGTCGAGGAGCGGCTCCGCCAGTACGAACGCTGAGGCCGTCTACCTCGGGTGGCGGCGCCGTTCGATCGATGCGGGACGTCCCCGGCCACAGGCTTCGGCCGCTGCGAGGAACGCCATGGCCACCGCCTCCTCGCGGAGCCGGGCGATCGCGTCCTCGGTCCGGTGCAGCACGGCGACGCTGTTGCGGATCGTCCAGCCGCTCCGGCCGGAGACCGTGGGCGGGAGCAGCTGCTCGCCGGGTGAGCGAACCGACCAGCTCCCGGAGGAGGTGCTCGTCGATCTCGTCCCGTACTGGGACCCCGGGCGCCGGGCTCCCTCGAGGGCAGCCGGCCGCTGGACCTCGACGAAGACGTCGTCGGCAGCGGGGAGCGGGGGTGACCAGATGGTCTCGGGTTGCGGGGCCGCAGTGGTCATGCCGCGCGCCGTGCCCGCGAGCGCGAAGAGCGCGGCGGCGAGGTCTTCACCCGAGTCGAAGGCACTCCCCTCTCCGAACCATTCGTCGTCCTGGGTCGAGGCTCCCCCAGCTGTCGCCACCGTCCCTGTACTTATCACAGCCAGCTGATCGTACCCGGACGACTTAACGAGTCGTGGATGTCTGGAACGCTGCCGGAATCGAACGTGTATCGAACCGGTTGCTCCCGATGGAACGCCGCGTCGTGGCGCACACAATCGCCGCGGAACCGCACACCATCCGAAACCCAAGGAGCATCCTCACGTGAGCATGGCAGCCGTCCCGCAGAAGCTCGACAGCCGGTATCTCGAGGCTCTCGGTCCACTGCGTCCACTCGTCGATGACGACAGCCTGACCGAGATCATGGTCAACGGACCAGAGATGGTCTACGTGGAACGCAAGGGAAAGATCCTCCTCACCGACATCCGGTTCGACGACGAAGCTCACCTGATGCGGGTGATCGACACGATCGGCGCCGCCGTCGGCCGGCGGATCGACACGCGCACACCGCTCATGGATGCGCGCCTGCTCGACGGATCCCGCGTCAACGCGGCCATTCCGCCGGTCGCGCTTGACGGACCGATCCTCACCATTCGTAAGTTCAGCAAGGATCCGTACCAGGTCTCCGACCTCATCGGGTTCGGCACGCTCACGCAGGAGGCCGCCGCCTTCATCCAGGCATGCGTGCTCGCCAGAGCCAACATCCTGGTGTCGGGTGGAACCGGCACCGGTAAGACGACACTCCTCAACGTCTGCTCGGGCTTCATCCCCATCGACGAACGCATCGTCACCATCGAGGATGCCGCCGAGCTGCAGTTGCACCAGGAGCACGTCTGCCGTCTCGAGGCACGTCCCGCGGACGTCAACGGCGAGGGCCGCATCGCGATTCGCGAGCTGGTGATCAACTCGCTGCGCATGCGACCGGATCGCATCGTCGTCGGAGAGTGCCGTGGTGGTGAAGCGCTCGACATGCTCCAGGCGATGAACACCGGTCATGACGGCTCGCTGACCACGATCCACGCCAACAGCCCCCGCGAGACTCTGTCGAGGCTCGAGACCCTGGTGCTGATGGCCGGACTCGATCTCCCCCTGAAAGCAATCCGCCAGCAGATCGCCGGCGCGATCAACCTGATCATCCAGCTCAACCGCCTCAAGGACGGCTCGCGCAAGGTCGTGTCCATCACCGAGGTCATCGGGATGGAGGGCGAGATGATCACCGTGCAGGAGATCTTCAAGTTCGAGTCGCGCGGCGCGGATCCCTCGACTGGAAAGATCATCGGCGACTTCGAGCCGACGGGCATCCGGCCGCGGATCATCGACCGGCTGTTCGACATGGGCATCCCGCTCCCGCCGCGTCTCCAGCAGCTCTTCCCCGACCGCCGTCAGGTGGGCGTCGCATCCGAGAAGAACGGCCACCTCAGCGGGGTCGCATAACAGCGCTGCGAGCCCTCGCCGCCGGCGTCGCGGTGGTGGCACTGCCACTGGTCGCGGCCTGCGGTGCGGGCACCGCCCCGGTCGCGAGTGTCGCCTCCGTGCCGACAACCGTCAGCACACCGGCGACCACGCCGGCTCCGACCGACGCCCCGGCAATCGGCGACACCTGCACCGTGGGAACGTGGCGAGTCCTCAAGGCCACGCTGGTGATCTCGTTCAGCACGCCACGCGGAGTCGTGTCCGTCACCATCTCCGGCGGCGCCGGCGAGCTGGATCACTACTTCAGCAACGGCACGGTGGTGGAGGACCTCGACGGCACTGCGTTCACCGGCAGCGCGCACGGCTACCGCGTCGTCCTGCGCACCAGCGGCACCCTCACCTCTCCGGTCGTGTTCCTGAATGGACGCGAGACCGTGGAACCGATCGACGCCTCGGGCGAACACTCGACGTTCTCGATCAACGGAGGCCGCGCCCGGCCGTTTCCGCAGGCGAGCTACGAGAGCCTCGGTTACACCTGCGCCGGCAACGCATTGACCGAGAACGACGGCGTCGGTGAAGTGTTCACCTACCAGCGCGCGTCGTCGAACCCGTAGGGACGCGCGTCCTGTCGCGTCAGGCCGAGCCGACCCCGTCCATCACATGGATCGGCTGGAAGACTTCCTCTGACAGTTCCTCGCCCGAGGTGGTCAGGTGGTCGAGGAAGGTCGGGAGCACCCCGGTCGGCATGTACGAGCCGACAACCTTGCCTTCCTCGTCGACACCGACCTGCTTGTAGGTGAAGATGTCCTGCAGCTTCACCTCGTTGTTCACGCAGCCGAGCACCTCGGTGATGCTCACGATCTTGCGCGTTCCGTCGCGCAGACGCGACTGCTGCACGATCACCTGGACCGCCGAGCCGATCTGCTCGCGGATGGCGCGAGAGGGCAGCTCCGCGCCGGCCATGAGCACCAGGGTCTCGAGGCGGCTGATGCAGTCGTGCGCATTGTTCGCGTGGAGCGTCGTCAACGACCCGTCGTGGCCGGTGTTCATCGCCTGGAGCATGTCCAGCGCCTCACCACCACGGCACTCACCGACAACGATGCGGTCCGGCCGCATGCGCAACGAGTTGATGACCAGGTCACGGATCGAGACACGCCCACGCCCTTCCACGTTGGCGGGCCGGGTCTCCAGGGTCACGACGTGCTCCTGACGGAGCTGGAGCTCGGCCGCATCCTCAATGGTGACGATGCGCTCGTCCTCGGGAATGAAGCTGCTCAGGATGTTGAGCGTGGTTGTCTTTCCCGATCCGGTACCGCCGCTCACCACCACGTTCATCTTCCCGCGAACGCAGGCGCGAAGGAAACGCACCATGTCGTCGGTGATCGACCCGTACTTGATGAGATCACTGATGGTGAGGGCTTCCTTGGCAAATTTACGAATGGTCATGGTGGGACCGCGCAGCGACAGCGGCGGAATGATCACGTTCACGCGGGAGCCGTCCTTGAGCCTCGCATCGACCATCGGCGACGACTCGTCGACGCGACGCCCGATGCTGCTCACGATCCTGTCGATGACCTGCATCAGCTGCTGATCGCTTTCGAACGTGACCGGACTCAGCGTGAGCTTGCCATGCTGCTCGACATAGATCTGCTTGTGGCTGTTGATCATGATTTCGGTGATGTCCTCGCTGGCGAGGAGCTCCTCGAGCGGTCCGAGACCGAGGACGTCGTTGATCAGGATCTCGACGAGTCGCAACCGATCCGGCCGGCTCATCGTGATGTTCTGCTCGGTGATCACATCGTTGAGCAGCTCCGCGATGCGCTGACGGACGACCTCCGGCGGCACCGAGTCGGTGCCCTGGGCGAGTTCCTCGACGAGGCGCTGGTGCACCTTGCCGCGCAGCGCGACGTGGGTGTTGACGTGGCCCCCCATCTTGCTCAGCCCCGGGCGAGCCCCCCCACCGGAGCGGGTCAGGAGCGTGGCCGCACGCTGCGCCTCAGCGGCGGGGGTGGGCCGCTCGGGCTCGTAGGGTCGTGGAGCGGGCGCGGGAGCGGGCGGCGCCGGGGCGGGTGCGACTGCCGGGCGATTCTGCCAGCCGGCGGGCGCGAATCGATCCGCTCCGTCGTCCGCGGGGCGATCGGGTGCTCCCGATGGAGCCGGAGACGATGGGGCGCTTGGGGCGGAGGTCGGAGGAGCCGTCCCCTCTGCCTTCCGCTGCACTCGGTCGAGCAACGACATGAGAGCTCAAACCACCTCGTGTGAACGCGTTGGGATACCTGCCCGGAGGCTGGATCAAGCATCCCCGGGATGCACCCCGAACGGTGCAACGATCCTGTCGAAGCAGCGTCCCAGGCGTTCTCAGGAGGTTTGATAAGGATCGGCCGGAACCGGTCGGTCATATTCGGGTGCCAGATCACGTGAAGGAACGCCGTATGGAATGTCGGCCACTGCCCTCGGCGTGGGACGACTTGCTGCGAACCGCGGCAACGGTGCGCGCGACGACGGGCGTCGCCGGCGTGGTGCCCTGCGGGCCCAGCCGTCGCCAGCGAGCCGTCCGTCCGGTTGCCGTGACCGCCGTGCTCCTGACCGCGGGCGGCCTCGCCATGGCACACCTGGCTGGGACACCCGGGGTGGCCAGCGCCAACGGCGGCGAGGACTCGCAGCTCTTCTCGCTCACCAACCAGGACCGGACGAGCAACGGCGTCCACTCCCTCGCATTCAGCGGGACGCTCGAGAACATCGGCGAAGGCGCTCCCTACAACTGCAGGGGCGTCCAGGTCTCAGGCCGGTCAGATGACATGATCCGGCGCAACTACTTCGCCCACCCGATTCTGGGCTGCGGCGAATACGTGTTCTCGATGATGCAGGCGTACGGCATCCGCTACACGTCGGCCGGCGAGAACATCGGCTGGGAGTCGGGCGCGGGGAACCCCGCCTCGTACATCAACCTCGCGTTCATGAACAGCAGCGACCACCGATCCAACATCCTCGACCCCAGATACACCGAGATGGGCGTGGGTTCCGACGAGAGCGCCCCCGGCGTGTACTGGACCGGGGTCGGCAGCGAGCAGAACGTCTGGATGTTCAGCGAGGAGTTCGCGCAGGTGGGCTCAGCCCCGCCTCCGCCGCACAGGACGCCTTCACCAAAGCCGGTGTCGCGCAACTCACCGGCGCCCGAGCCGCCCGCGGCCGCCGGCGCCAACACGACGCCCGCGGCCACCCCGGTCCCGACGGCCACCCCGCTGGTGGTCCCGGCCGGCAGCCTGCCGCAGAACCTTCCCGCACCCCCGATGGATCAGTACGAAGGCCTCTTCCCCAACACGATCGAATCCATCCTCGAAGCGTTCCTCAATTTCTAAAGGGCCAGCACCCTGACTCAGCTCAGCCCCGTCGCAGCGTCTGCGGGCGACCTCGATGGCAGCATCGTCGTCGCCTCAGGTCTCCACAAGGTGTACCGAGTGAGCCGGCCACCGCGTGAGGCGATCCGCGGTGTCTCCCTGACCGTCCGTGCCGGCGACTTCGTCGCGATCATGGGTCCGAGCGGCAGCGGGAAGAGCACGCTCCTCCACATGCTCGGTGGCCTCGAGCCCCCCGACAGAGGGTCGGTGACGATCCAGGGCATCGACGTCTACGCCCTCGAGGACGAGCAGCGTTCGGCATTCCGGCGTGATCACATCGGCGTCGTCTTCCAGTTCTTCAACCTGCTCCCCCCGCTGACCGCTGCTGAGAACATCGCGCTGCCGCTGCGCCTGCGAAACGAGGCACCGGGGCGGCTCCGCCCGAAGCTCTCGCGGCAGGTGATCGGCGACCGTGTTGACGCGCTCATGGAGCAGCTGAACCTCCACGGCCTCCAGGGCCATGGTCCCGAGGAGATCTCCGGTGGCGAGCAGCAGCGGGTCGCGCTCGCCCGTGCACTCGCCGCTTCGCCGTCGCTCCTCCTCGCCGACGAGCCGACCGGCAACCTCGACTGGACGAGCGGTCACGAGGTCATGGCGCTCCTGACCCGGCTCTGCCGCCAGGAGCACCAGACAGCGGTGCTGGTCACCCACGATGCCCGGGTCGCGGCGTACGCCGACCGGGTGCTGATCATGCGCGACGGTGAGGTGATCGACGACGTCGCCCTGAGCCACGCGGGACAGGCACCGGACACGATGCCGGATCCTGCGATCCTCGTGGGCAGGCTCGCCAAGCTGGACCTGTGAGCGACCTCTGGTTGCTGGCGGTCCGCGCCATCAGGGCGCGCCCGCTGCGGAGCGCACTCACGGCCAGCGCGGTGGCGCTCGGCATCGCCGTGGTCCTCGCGGTCCAGATCGCGATCCAGGGGCTCACCGTGCAGGCGGGCGAAGCCCAGCTACAGGCGGCCGGCGCCTCCTCGCTCGACGTCCGCGTCGACAGCGGAACGGGGCTTGCCCCGGAGCAGATCACGACACTCACGGATCTGCCGGGGGTGGCCCAGGCCGTGCCTCTCTACGAGAAGCAGGTGACCGCCGGGCCGGCGGGCGGCAGCCTGCAGGGCGCAAGCGTGACCCTGGTGGGGCTCCAGGACTCGAGCGCGGCGCTCCGCAGCGTCTCCGTGGTGGCCGGGCGGCTGCCGCTTCCGGGGAACACCTCGGAGGTGGCCATCGATCAGGGGTTGAGCACGACGCTGACCGGCGGTTTCGGCAGTCCGATCAAGATCGGCCAGAAGATCCAGATGATCACCGGCACCGGCCCCGACCTGTTCACGGTCGTCGGGTTCACCTCGGGGACGAGTGGTGGGCCCTCCTTCACCCACGACGCGGTCTTCGTCGACGACGCCGCCATGCTCGGCCCCTTCGGGCTCGGTCTGCACACGCCCCTGGTGGCGCTGCGCTTCGCGCCGGGCGCGACGGTGACCGCGGTCTCCGCCGAGGTCCACGCCAGGTTCGGCTCGTCCGTGACGACCTACGATCCCCGCGCGGGCGCGGCGTCACCCCTGCAGGATCTCCAACCCCTCCTTGTCCTCGCCACCGTGCTGAGCCTGATAGTGGGTGCCGGGGTGACCGCCAACAGCGCCGCGCTGGCGGCGTATGAACGCCGCCGTGAGATCGGGTTGCTCCGCGCCGCCGGCGCGTCCTCGCGCCAGGTGTTCCGGCTGTTCGCCGTGGAGGTCGCCGCCGTCGCCGCGGCGGGCGTGCCCGTCGGGGTGGCCGCCGGGCTGATGCTGGGCGCCGTCTTCAACAGCAGCCTCTCCCCTGCCGATCTCGCCATGCCCTCGTTGACGCCCCAGGCGGGTCAGGTGCTCGCGGCGATCGCCGCAGGGCTCGGCGCCGCGCTCATCGGCGGGCTGCTCCCTCTCTTCGCCGCGGCGCGACTCCCGATCCTCGATGCCCTGCGTCCCCATCCGATCGGCGAGGACCAGCGTGCCGGAGTGATGCTCCGGGCCGCGAGCCCAGCCTTGCTCGTCATCGCGGCGCTGTGCTTTCTGAGCAGCGCCAGCGGGCTGGTCGCTCTCGGCGTCGTCGCGCTCCTGCTCGGGCTCGTGCTCGCCCTGCCGCTCATCGCACCCGTGGTCATCAGCCTCATCGCCATGGCCCTCGCCCCGCTGGTGAGCGGGGCCCGGCCTGGCGCCGCTCACCTCATCCGGGCACGGAACCGGACCGCGATGACCGCCGCGGGCCTGGCCATCGCCGTCGCGACCGCCGTCGGCGTCAGCGCACTGAGCGCCGGGGCACTCACCGCCAGTGACACCTGGGTCTCGACCCTCTTCGCCGGCAATGTGCTCGTGACCAGCCCGGTCACGCAGAACGACCAGGTGGAAGCGGCTGTCGGCACCAGCCCGGGCGTCTCGCGAGCGACGCCGCTCCGGCTCCTCTCAGAGACCGTCGCCGGAGCCTCCGAAGGCGTCGCGGCGATCGATCCCGGCGCGTACAGCTCGCTGGGTGGTCTCGACGTCGTCTCCGGCGACCGGATGGCCGCGCTGTCCGCTCTCGAGGACGGCCCGAGCTTTCTCGAGCCCGCGGGACTCGCCGCCGCCACGGGCTGGACGGTCGGCTCGCAGCTCCCGGTTCAGACCCAGAAGGGCATCGTGTATTTCACGATCGTCGGCGTGGTCAGCCACTCGTTTCCCTCCGGCGACGGCGGCGAGAGCCTCGTCATGGCCGACGACCTCGCTCGCACCTACTTCGGCTCGCCGGCGGACGGGTTCGACGACCTGGTGATCACCACCCACGGATCCGATACCTCCGTCAACGCCACCGCCGCGAGCTATGGGATGCAGGCCATCCAGGTGAGCGCCATCGAAGCTGACGCTCGCGACGCGTTGCAGCACTCGATCGGGCTCGTGCTCGCGGTCGCCGTCATCTCGGTGATCATCGCGATGCTCGCCGTGTTCAACACCCTGCTCGTCAACGTCCGCCAGGGAACACGGGAGCTGGCCCTGCTCCGTGCGGTCGGGCTCGGGAGCCGCCAGGCGATGCGCCGGGTGCTCACCGAGGCAGGGCTGCT
>ODAK010007087.1_pt1 | contig 11255 bp, 13 predicted proteins | sample 1539591 | NCBI WGS metagenome assembly ODAK01 (sample SAMEA3539303, study PRJEB22396) | soil metagenome | biome: tundra; feature: field; material: soil | place: USA | collected 2010-05 | depth 0.15 m | reverse complement strand
AGTTGGATCTCGTCGCCGCGCACAGCCTCGATGGCATCGCCAGTCATTTCGAACTGGGTCAGCAGCTTCTCGCCACCAACTTGTGCCACCTCGTCTCCCTGGGTGTCCTCGTCCACGTCGATCTCCCTCGTCGGGATCGTGGCGCTGAACCCCGCCGCCAGGTCTTCGATGTCGACCGACCCCTGGACGAACTCATCCTCGTCCTCGTCCTCGTCAAGCAGCGCCGCATCCAAGTAGGCCTCATCCTCTTCTTCTTCGCTGATTTCTCGGAAGATCGCGTCTTCCAGTTCCAGTCCCTGTTCCTCCTTGTGCAAGATTCCTACTTTCTTAGAACCGATAGTCCCGACGAAGTAGTTGCATGGACCATCGCACGAATCGAGTGGGGCGGCCTACCTGTAGCACCGGACCCCTCGCCCTCATGGTAATGGAGGTGGGACGCCTCCCACTGAGGAGTTGAAGCGTCCCGCCTCCGAGGCGAATCCAGCCGCCAGTGCCAGGTTGCAGAATTCTGTTACCGGTGCGCAATCCTTATGGTTTTGATTACCGTCCCAACGTGAGTTTCAATTTCTGTTTCACCGGGTTCCGGGTCACGATGACACCGATCGAAAGCGGGCTTATCCCAAAGTTGGGTTAACACTTCGCACTCGAGTTCCCTAGTGTTCAACCCTCCAGTTGGAGATTGTTTCTCGGCCCTCCGACGCTGGACAGTTCATTGAGAAGGTCTTGGATGCACGTGCGCGAGGCGGTACCTCGGCATAGGAGGAACTCTTGGGTCATTGGTACGATGCGGCATGGCCTCCCCGACTCCGATGCGTGAGGTCCTGTCGAATCGACAGTTTGCCCTGTTGTGGGGCGGCCAGACCGTATCGCAATTCGGTGATGGCATCATCTCGGTTGCGCTCCCATTGCTGGTGTTGGCGATAACTAAGAATGCAACCGATCTGGGGTTGGTTGTCGCCGCGAGACTTGTCCCCACGGTGGTGTTCCTCCTACTTGGTGGCGCGGTCACTGACCGCGTTTCGCGCCGCTTGGCGATGTTAACGTCCGACGCGAGTCGAGCCGCGATAACGGCATCGTTGGGTGTACTTGCGCTGTCGGGTTCACTGAACTTAACCGAACTGCTGGTCGGTTCAATACTGTTTGGTACTTTTGACGCTCTCTTCTATCCTGCGTCAACCGCGCTACTCCCCGAACTGATCGCACCTGAGCTGCTGATTTCAGGAAACTCTCTGAGCCGATTCTCAAACGCGCTCGCGGGCGGTCTCATCGGTCCCCTCACTGGCGGAGTCATCGCTTCAACCGTCGGCACTTCGTGGTCTCTGATCATTGATGCTGGAACCTTCGTGGTCTCTGCAAGTTGCCTTCTCGCAATGCGTTCCACTCCACGACGGGAGGCGTCGGGCACCTCGATGGTTAGCGAAATTAGGGAGGGGCTGTCCTATTGCCGAAAGACGCCGTGGATAATCTGGTCGATTGGTGTGGCCGGTTTTGCCAACGCGTTCGTCTTCTCGCCGTCTGCGGTGCTGCTGCCCCTGCTCTTCAAACGGACCCTGCACGCTCCCAACTGGATGGTGGGCGTCGGCTTCGCCGCCGTTGGTCTTGGAGGAGTGGTCGGTGCTTTAGTGATGATGTTCCTACCTACACCCAAACGGCGGGTCCGCACGATGTGGTTGGCGTGGAGCGCCGCACCGCTACTCGCGGTCCCTTTCGGTCTCGCACCCTCCACATGGGTGGCCTTAGTCTTCGTCTTTGTTGTTGGCATGCTTTTGATGGTGGGGAACATTCTTTGGGGGTCCCTCATGCAGTCGGAGGTGCCGAAAGAGGTCCTTGGACGAGTCTCGTCGGTTGATTGGATGGTATCTCTCGGCCTCTCCCCGGTTGGCGTGGCAATAGCAGGTGTCGTGTCTGGAATAGTGGGAATTCGCGTTACGATCATCGTCCCTGGTCTGGTCATTGGCGTGACGGCGCTCGTGGCCTTGGCCGCCGTGCGTTCCGTGACAGCGATTGATCGTCGCCTTCCCGCTTCTGAGGTGTGATTCCGAACTCATAGTGTGCGCCGTGAGCGATGTCAACCAGTTCAGTCGCCGATTCCTGTTCGTCGGAACCGGCCGTACGACGCCGATGAGAGTTGAACTGGGCTCAGCCAGCGCAAGGTTGCAGATTGTTGATTTCTGCCCCGCGACGCCAATCAGGACTCAGGTGGCACCAGCCGACAGTGGATGGTGGCATTCCTGTCGCGCCGGGCCATCGATCCATGTTCACTCCCATCAATCAAGGTGCGAGTGCCAGGCAGCCAATCACCGATATCGGATCCCGGCTGTCGACACCCCATGGCACCATTCGGCTCGGTCGAAGTGAGGTTGTTCGCCGAATCATGAGAAGACCCGCGATGACAACCCATTGTCACTCACCAGACCTTTCACAACTAACAGCCCACGTCGATTTCCTCTCCGATCGCCGAATCCGGAGTGTCCACCCCAATCCGGGGTTGCCGTTCGTGGCGCCCTAATACCAGTCGCACCTGGGCGACTCGAGTCGCCAGTGCAAGCGTGGTGAGATGTTGCGTCGGGTTTGCGACACCAATCATTGGTTGCATTTGTCATCCCACCGGTGCGCGGCACGTTCACGGTACGAATGGCCTGCGCCTCTACAAATCTGATGCCGGGCGTCCTTTGGTCGTGACTGGTCCAACGTACTTGCTTGAAGGGCCGTGCGGAGAACCAGTGGCATTCGAGATCTCTCAGCGGTATCGGTCTCGATGCTCATGGTGAAGGTCAGCCCGAAGTCAGTTGCTTGCCCGACATAAGACTTCCGATTCGCTTCTCTGGCCGGTCGTCGGACGGCGGATCCGGGTTAAAATTCCCCGATGATTGAGATCGTCGCGGTCAATGTTGCCGTTCCTCGCCTACTGGGACACCGGCAAGGCGAGAAGGTATATAGCGGGATTGCCAAGCTGCCAGTGCCGAACGGCACCCCATTGTGGTTGTCGCTGTTCAATCTCGCCGGTGACGGCCAGGCCGATCTTTCCGTCCATGGCGGCCCCGACAAGGCCGTATATTGCTACCCGAGTGAACACTTACCCGAGTGGGAGGCGGATCTCGGAGAGGCTCTTGGACCAGCACCCTTCGGCGAGAATCTTGCGACACGTGGGGTTCTCGAACGCGACGTGTGCATCGGGGATCGGTGGCGATGGGACCATGCCGTGCTCGAGGTGTGTCAACCACGGTGGCCGTGTTTCAAGTTGGCGCTCTACCGGGGACGGGCGGATATCCAGACCAGGATGCGGGCCAACGGGCGCACTGGCTGGTACCTGCGAGTGATTGAGCCTGGCGAGGTGACGGTCGGGTCTCGCATCGAAGTGGTGGAGCGAGACCCGGCAGGTCTGAGTGTCGCCGACGCCCACCTGGCTATGGACGATCGTCACCTGGAGGATCGCGATCTAGTCGAGCGCCTCGCCAACCATGACCTACTCGCTGCCGAATGGCGCATTCCCCTCAGGGAACGTCTCGGGCTCGATAGAAACTGACCCAACTGCTGCGTCTGGTTCGCCGCCCCACGACCTGGCTGCGTATGGATTGTTGTCGACAACTAATAGGGCGCTGGCATTCAATTTCTTGAGAAGCTCGCTTCCGTGACGAAGGGGCAGTTGATCATCGCGGGGCACCACGTCTCGATTCTCCCTTCGGAGATTGGCGACGCCGGCCCGTTGGTTGCAATTGTCAACAGACACTGATATGTGTGAAGATTTGAGGATGCACCTTCCGTGGCTCAATCATTCCCAGCGAGTCGTCGCGGTCATTGGGTTCGGCGTGGCGCTTTACATTCTTGGTGCGTGGCTTTCCACGCCGGAATTTCCAGCGAATACTGGTTGGGTGGGATACGCACCATTGTCTAGTTCTTTTGGTCGTGCCCGACTGAGTGGCCCGGCCGACCTCATCTTGTGGTTCGTACTGACGGCACTATGGGTGGTCGCGTCGTCCTATTTCCTGAGAACGAGGCCATCGAATCGCGACCAGAATTGAGAGTTCCGTCACCGACGGACGGGACTGACACTCGCAACTGCAGACTTGCTGAATTGTCGCCGTGAGCTTCCGACGCCAACAATCTCGAGGCGAACGAAACTCGGTCAATTGCCCAACAGGACAGCCATGAATTTGTCGCGATACCGTTTGCCGATGCCGTGGCATATGCTCCTTGGCCGCAGTAAAGTTCGGCGAACGGCGCGTGGAGTGCCGCCAAACCACCACGACCAGAGGAGCAAGATGTCTGCCACCACCGACCTCATTGACCGCGAGATTGCCGCGTACCGAGCCCGCAACTTAGACGAGTTCCTCTCGTTCTACTCGGCGGATGCGGTGATCAGGGATGGCGACGGCAACATCGTGGTCGGGGGAGCGCTGGAGATGCGTGAGTACTACGGATCCTTGTTCCGTAGCAGTCCCGACCTCCGTCTGGAGATTCCGAGGCGCATCGAGTTCGGCGAGTACGTCATCGACGAAGAAATCGTTGATGGTATCAACGTGGAGGGATTCCCGTCGCAACTGCGCGCCGCAGTCGTCTACCGCGTGAAGGACTCGAAGATCAGCCAACTCACGTTTCTCATGTGATTGCCTCCAGGACTTGGCCCCTCAATGAAATCGGAATCACACACTGGGTGGATCCGCGAGACGAGGCCAGCAAGCAAGCTGCCTTGAGTCTCGGATCCGATCCCGTGGAGTTCACCCGAGCCGTCAGTGGCGCACTGCAGAATGGTTGTCTCGGGCCCAGGGATCGAATCGATGTGCCGGGAAAAGACTGGATGACCGATACTCCCATTAAACGTTGCCATTCAATTTCTCGTGAGGTAAATGCGCCTCAATTTCTTTGTTGGCAACGTGAATGACGTTTTCGGTCCGAATGGCGATCTCGCTGCTGAACAACTGATGGCTGAAACGTGCGCGAAAGAGTGGAATCTTGAGCTCGAAACCCCGTTTGGGATGTCAAATGTCTCATACGTAGCGCCTACGACGGATGGTGCCGTTCTCAAAGTGCCGTGGAATGGGGATGATGAATCACTTCACGAAGCTGAGGCGCTCGAATTGTGGGATGGGAATGGTGCCGTACGTTTGTTGCGACGATCGGGTCGAGTCCTGCTCGAAGAGCGTGTGGTCCCGGGAGATGACCTGTCACGACTAGGCGAAGATCAAGCGCTCGATGTCGCGACGCGCCTCGCCCTCAAGCTATGGCTCCCCGCGACTGCGCCCTTTCGTCCAGTCGGGCCCGAAGTGTCGAGGTGGCTGGATCGCGCGCAGAGTGTGGGGAGCGTACTCGTGCCGTTGGCACGCAAACTCTTCGAGGAGATCGGCGGCGGTGCTGACTGGCTCGTTCACGGTGATTTTCACCACCACAACATCCTTCGGTCGGGTCACGAGTTCGTGGCAATCGATCCGAAACCATATCTCGCCGATCGCGAGTATGACGTTCCTCCGTTTCTTTGGAATCCAATGGGAAATCAACTTGCGGACCCGATCCAAACGGAGAGAAGAATCCAATTCTTTGTGGCTGCGGGGCTCGACGAGTACAGGATTCGGGCATGGACCGTGATTCGGGGCTCGTATCTTCGGTCGGAACCTGTCTACGTTGATCGGCTTCGATCATTGGTCGCCTGACATCAAGTCACGTGACCCAGACCCAAGTGCATTTGTGGGCCGCCACCGCGGCCCAGCGCCAGTGGACCGTTGAAGGTTCATTGCGTGGGACCATCGACAGCTGTCTCAATCAATGCGCCGGGGTGAGTTGAACTAGGTTCATGTCGGTGAGCCATGTTTCTTGGTCGTCCGGTCTTCTCTCGTCACGAGAAAAGAAACTAAAGAGATTGCGCTACCGACTGCGTCCGCCCGTGCCAGGGTGCTTCAATCGCTTTCAACGCAGTATTTGGCGATTGCAACGCTTGGTACTCGGCGCCAATAGGAAGATTCGTTAGCTTCGGCTCAGTCGCCGGAGCGAGGAGGGCTCCCGTGATGTCGGGCCGCAATGGCGATTAACCCGACGGGTTCTCCGGGAAACCCGTCGGACAACTGCCGGTGGTGGCGTTGACACTGACATTGAATGCCCACCAATTGCCGTGCAGATGCCTGGCGCATTGATTGGGGAACCAACTCACGTCCGCCCGCCCTTGGATGAAGGCGTATCCTCGACCTTTGTCCATCGTCGAGAAATTCACCTCGTAGCCGTACCCTGGGTAGTTGACTGCACATACTTCGTAGGGTGCTCGTAACAGTCCGACGGAACCGACGTTCGCCACATGGCACGTCGTGCTATCACTCGAAATCAGTTCCTGTGCGGTCCTCGTCGCCGCTGAATCCCAGCCAATGCTGATTTGTAAGACGCCAAAATATGTCCAGATCAGCGGCGCGGCACAGAGCGTGATGAGGGCGAGCCAGAGTGTCACGTGATAGCGCCAACCACCAAACTTCTTCAATACGTAGTACCAGGTCACGAGGGCGAGGCCCATCGTCACGGTGTCCAACACCATGGGCCCCAAGAGTGAAATTCCGGGTTGCACCGTCAACCACGAGTACCACCCCAACGCGAGGTCTGCACACGTGGTGGCGGCGATACCCTGGCGCAACGCTCGTCGGTCAATCTTGTTCGACGGGTGGACGCGCATTTCTTCGATGACGGTCATGCTGCTCCTTCGACACCATGTTGTCACGTCGGTCAATCCTCGGCAATGGTGTTGAAGAGTGACTCATTGGCCGATGTGCGATGCGGAGTGCTGGAGCTGTCGTGCGCTCGGTTCCAGCGGGCATTGTCACTTCGGAGCACAGGCTCACATTGGATTGCAATAGCGGGTACGTGGCCTCCTCTTCACTCAGGTCCACCGCGCAAATTAGAGTGAACGCGTGTCACGTCGACCGACAATGGCGGGAGCAATCGATGAAGTTTCGTACCCAGGTAGAGCCGCCGGAACCGATGAGGGGGCTCGAGGTTCCCAAAACGATTATTGAGTCACTCGGCGGAGGAAAGAGGCCGAATATCACCATCACGATCAATGGTCACTCCTGGAAGAGTCGGATGGCGATCATGCGAGGGAGATATCTGATTGGATTGAGCAACGCGAATCGCAATGCCGCTGGCGTGGTGACCGGTGACGACGTGGAGGTCGAGGTCGAACTTGATTCGACGCCGCGAGTGGTGGTGGTACCGGCAGATCTTGCGCGGGCGCTGGACCTCAATCCGTCAGTCCGAATGGTCTTCGAACGCTTGGTCTACAGCCGGAAACGAGAGCTCGTGCTGACCGTCGAGAGCGCGAAGAAGCCCGAAACGCGCTTGAAGAGAATTGAGAAGGTGCTGCTCGCCCTTGATGAAGCGCCCGGCGGGCCAGGACCAAGGTCGTAACTAGTGACGATCAGGGGCAACGGTCTCGACGAGGCGTCGATGAGAGGTCCGACTTGTTGCCACCGTCCGCCTGGCCAAGACGGAGTCAAGTGTTAGATCAAGTTCGTGTCACGCCTTGGCGAACAGTCAGATTTTCGTGCCATTGGTGATCGGCGAGTTGCTCGGAGAACTTTGATCTCGCGTGCGGTGGTTGGTGGGGATCGACTGAATTGCAATGGTGTCCTTCGCGAGAGGTGGCAGCAAGAAATCAGGCTGGCAGTCGCCTGCGCGTTACGCGATGATTGGAGTCATGCGCAAGCAGTACTACTTCAAGCCCAATGGTGACGCATTCGATGCCTGGGATGTCCACCGACTGATCGCACTGTCCGCTGCTCTACCGGTGAAGGACGTTGCGCTGGCGGCCATCAGCGACATCGATATTGTCTACTGGTTCGGGGCCGATGGTTCATCCGCCACGGTTCGAATTCTGGTCCGGCACATGGAGCTCGTGAATGCGGCGGATCTCACGTACCCGGTGATCCTCGGGGTGGAGGGACAGGTGATGGACGGCATGCATCGAATCGCGAAGTCACTGTTGCTGGGACGATTGATGGTACGGGCGGTTCAATTTGAGGAACAGCCGAGTCCGGACTACACGAGCGTCAGGACAGACGAGCTCCCCTACGACTGACTTCCAAGGTCCTTCCTCCATGGTCGTACGGAGAGAGTGTCGGCACGGCATCCATGGTCTTAGAGCCGCGACCGCCCTGTCGGCGCACGAGCCGGCGCCAACAGTCCTCAGGATTGCCGGGAGTCGAAGAGTACGCGGTGCGAGAGGTCCTCAATGCGGTTCTTGGGCGCCGCTGATGGAGCGACCCAGGAAGGCGGCGAGCCGATCGATCGCGGGCGCGTCATTCGAGATATCGCGGGCGAGATCGAAACGGCCGGCGCGCGGCTGAGACGAGAGTTGGATCTGGGCGAAGGCGAGCGACTGCTCGGCCAGGTCCTGTGGCAACGTGACGGGTTGGTCGGTGGCGTGTGCCAGGTCCCAGCCATGGGCGAGCAGATCGTAGAGTCGGATCTGCAAGCGATCCATACCGGTCGCCGATCCGAGTGGCCCGTGGAAAGTGCGCTCGAGCACCCCGGGCCGATTGAACGCAACTATCAAGGCCGATGCCGACTCGCGATACGAGGCGGCGGGATCGTTTCCGGTGCGGTCGGCACCACGTTCGGGCGGAGCCTGGTCGCCCAAGAGTGAGACGAAGACCAAGTTCATTCCGATGAGATGATTCACTAACGCACGGACTGTCCAGTCCGTGCAGGGGGTGGGCGCCGACCACTGCTCCTCTCTCACGCCTTCAATCAGGTCACCCACCGCGGTGAGTGCTTGAGAGAACTGTTCAATGGAGGGTGCCGAAGTGGTACTCACGCTGTCTGAGTGTAGGTTTTGTCGCCCGGAAATCTCGATGATAGGTTTCCAGTGATATCGAGGAAGGGTCTGATCAGGTGAAGAATCCATCGGGACGTCAACTTATGCAAAGCTCCTTCGAGTTGCTGAAGGCCAATCGGCGAATCCTATGGCTCCCCGTACTGTCGGGCGCGCTGTCGATTGTGCTCTCCCTGGCTATCGCTGGTCCCCTGTTGTTGTCACTGCACGGTAGTTGGGGTTTCCGTCAATACCTGGTTCTCTTGATTGCCGGAGCGGTCGCCAGTGCGCCGGCCATTTTCTTCAATGTAGCCATCACCTACGCTGCGTCCGAGCAGATCGAGGGGCGTCTCATCGGAGCGCGAGACGCCATACGGTTTGCCTGGACTCGGCGTGTCCTGGTGGCGCAGTGGGCGCTCTTCGCGGGAACTGTGGGTGCGCTGCTCAGGATGATTGAGAACCGTGTCGGATTTCTTTCCAAGGTGATTGGGTTCCTCGGTGCCCTTGCCTGGGCGGTCGCCGTGTTCTTCGTGATCCCCGTCCTCGCCTTCGAGGGGCTGGGTCCGATCAAGGCGATCGAGCGGTCATCTCAACTGTTGCACGACAATTTCGGCACGGTGACGAGGGGCGCACTTCGCTTTGGCAGCATCTTCGTCCCCGCCACCCTCGCGAGTGTGGGACTCTTCATCGTCGGTGCGTTGATGATGCCCAATGATCGAGTTCTGGGTTTCGTCGTGCTCGCCGCCGCCTTGGCGTCGATGATGGTGGTCGGTGCCGTCAGTGGCGCGACGTCGGCGTACCTGCGCACGATCCTCTATCGTCACGCCACCGGAAAGTCGGTGCCGAACTTCGGAATCGACCTCTGGTCGATCTTCCGGAAGAATCCCGGATTGTAAGGATTCATGCAGCGTCGCACGTCACGTTTGCCCTGGCACCCCAGGGAAGTGGGCGACCAACCGCCCCGGATGTGGAGGCCTCGTCGCGCCATCGACGAGGAGGCTTTGGACCCGGTCGTGCCGGGTACGTCGGAAGTCGTCTCGCGATATGTTCAGTGTGAGTCTCGACGCGGAGGTTGTCATGGAACTGAGCACCGTATCCATTGAAGTACCTGAGGGACTCAACGTCATCGTGGGTCAGTCCCACTTCATCAAGACCGTTGAGGACATCCACGAGGTGATGGTGGGTGCCCACGCTCAACTGGAATTCGGCCTGGCCTTCTGCGAGGCGTCAGGTCCGTGTCTCATTCGCACGTCGGGCAACACCGACGACCTCATCGAACTCGCCGCGCGAAACGCGGAGTCGATCGGCGCAGGGCACTGCTTCATCGTGTATTTGCGCCACGCGTATCCGGTCAACGTGTTGAACGCGCTTAAGCAGGTCCCCGAGGTCTGCACCATCTACTGCGCTACGGCGAATCCGCTCGAAGTCCTGGTCGCTCAAACGGATCTCGGTCGAGGGATCCTCGGCGTCGTCGACGGGATGCCGCCCGCCGGAATCGAGACGACCGATGATCAGGTAGAACGTCGGGCGCTGTTGCGTGCGATTGGCTACAAACTCTGAACCCTGCCTACTTCGGAAGCGGCTGACAGTGCGCGACGACGAGGCCACTTCAACACGAAAACAATAAGCAGACCTCTGGTGACGAACCACGGTTTCCCCGATGATCGATGCGCACGTCTCGAATGATTTGAACGTCGTGCGCGCACCTCACGCCAAGTGACACGCGCGTGCACTGCATCGGTGACAACCCGTGGTGATTATTGAGTCCGTCGTTTGGAAAGTGACGTAGGTACATCGACACGTCGATGTCGCCGGGTGTAGAGGTGGAGTGAGGGAAGGAAGATTATGAAGTGGCGTTTTGGACTATCGGTGTTGGCCGCCATGGCAGTGTTTTCGGTGACAGTCGTGAGCACGGGATCAGCAGCCAGCACGGCAGTGACGAGTCTGAAGGCCGAGGCCCTGAGTATTCAACAGATGCCCGCCGGCTGGACAGTTCGTCAGCCGACCTACGACGTGAGGATGGGGTGTTTGACCCAACTCTTGGAGCCAAAGGGAGTGAAGGAGACCCAGTACGTGGAGGCCTATTACCTGGGCAAGGGTGACTTGCCTCAGTTGGTAGAAACGTTGACGACGTACACCAACACCCCACTGGCCTATACGAAGATCGCGGCCGATATCGCCAACTGCAAGAAGGTGTCGGGAACGCTAAAGGGCTACGCCGTCACCGGAACACTGCGTGCGATGGCGTCGTCGCGCTATGGCAACGCCAGTGTGGTGTATCTGCTCACCCTGTCGGGAAAGCACGTGTCGTGGCAGTCCGATTACGCCATTGTGCGCAAGGGCAACGTGGTAGTCGCCGTGCTCGAAGGCAACTATCCCGCGGTCAGTTCCCTTCAGTTCCATAACTTCGTGGTGGCGGCAGTCGCGAAGGTCAAGTGACCGATTCCTTCGCGGGGGCCTGGTCATTCGA
>ODAK010007085.1_pt1 | contig 11256 bp, 10 predicted proteins | sample 1539591 | NCBI WGS metagenome assembly ODAK01 (sample SAMEA3539303, study PRJEB22396) | soil metagenome | biome: tundra; feature: field; material: soil | place: USA | collected 2010-05 | depth 0.15 m | reverse complement strand
GCAAGCGCTGCGGACAGCCGCGCATTACGCAGGCCGGCATTCATGCGCTGATGCTGGAACACGCCGGCGCAGGGCGTTCCGTGCTGCGGCTGAAGTCGGGCGACCCGCTGGTCTTCGGCCGCGCGAGCGAGGAGATCGCCGCGCTCACGGAAGCCAAGATTCCGTTCGAGATCGTGCCCGGTATCACCGCTGCATTCGCAGTTGCGGCGGAGTTGAAGACTCCGCTGACCGACCGCGGCTCAGCCTCGAAGCTGGTCTTCGCAACGGCGCACCACGCGGCGGACAAGCTCGAACTTACTCCAAAGTGGGAGGGCGCGTTTCCGAAGGACGCAACGCTGGTCGTCTACATGCCGGGGCGTAGGTTCCGCCTACTTGCGGACGAACTGATCGAGTCGGGGATCGACGCACAGACGCCGTGCGTGGCCGTCTCGAAGGCAAGCACGCCCGAGGAGCGCGTGCATCGGACGACATTGGCTGCGCTGGAGGATGACGCGGTTGGACCGGCGCCGGTGCTGCTGCTGATCGGCCACGCAATTCAGCCTGCGACGTAGGCTGGTAGTTCCGTTCCGATCTTACGGCTTAGCACCGATCAAGGCCGATGGAACCGGCTAATAGCGGGGCTCGGATGCGCCGCGGTGAAAGCTTGGAAGTTAACAACCCCACGATAAACGGGGACTTTGTCCCGCGTTGATCATGGGGCACCCAGTGGCACGGTTACGGACATCCGGGGACGTTATGGACGAGCTCGCTTTTGACCTCGACCTCGGGCGTGACCGAAAGGCCGGGGCGGAGAACATAGTCGCCGTCTTCCTGCGCAAGATTAGTGAAATCGATGCGAACCGGGATCCGTTGGACTACCTTCACGTAGTTGCCAGTCGCATTCTCCGGCGGGAAGAGCGAGAGCATCGATCCGGTGGCTCCGCCGATCTGGGTGACCCGGCCCGAGAACTTGCGTCCGCCATATGCGTCGACCTTGAGCGTGACCTCCTGGCACGGGTGCATACGCGCGAGCTGGGTCTCCTTGAAGTTCGCGGTCACCCACAGATCGGTCAGCGGGATGACCGTCATCAGGTCCTGCCCGGCTGAGAGATTGGCGCCCACCTCGACGTTCTTCTTGTTCACGATACCGGCGCTGGGCGCGGTGATGCGGGTGTAGGAGAGGTTCAGGCGCGCCTGTTCGACGCGTGCCTCAGCCTGTTGGACGGCGGCCTCGGCGGCGGTGGCGCGGGACTGCTCGACCTTCACCTGGCCGGGGCCGTTCTGGACGGACTGCCGCGACTGCGCCTGGGCCTGGGCCAGCTTCTGGCGGGCGCTCTCGACGGCGTTCTGCGCGGCGAGAACGTCTGATTCCGCCTCGAGAACCGCAGCCTTCGATGCGGCGGCCTGGGCGACGGCGGCGTCATACTGCTGCTTCGAAATAACGTCTTTCTGGACCAGAGGCGTGTAGCGGTCGACGTCGAGCTGAGCTTTGACCGCGTTGGCCTTGGCCTGATCGACGCGCGCGTTCGCGGCCTCAACCTGCTTCTCGGCCTGCGCGACCTGGTCGGCGGACCCCTTCACGTCCGAGCCGGAGGTGCTTACGCTGGTGCCGACGTTGACGCGGGTGATGGGCACGTTCACCGTGGCCTGAACATACTGAGCCTGCATGCTGGCGAGGTCCGCCTGCGCCTGGTCGAGCGCGACCTGGTAGTCGGTGGGATCAATCTCTGCGAGCAGTTGGCCGGCCTGTACGGTCTGGTTGTCGTCGACGTAGACCTTCACCACATGGCCGGTGATGCGCGAGCTGACCTGGTAAAGGTTGCCATCGACCTGGGCGTCGTCCGTGTCCTCGGTAAAGGTGGAGCGCCAGTAGGCAAAGATCGCGCCCAGGACGAGCAGCAGGATGACTCCAATGACGATGGACTTCCGGTTGGAGTTCGCGGGAGGCACGGGAGGCGCAGGCTCACCGGAAGGGGTGTGGGCCTGGCGCTCTTGCGGGCCCTTGTCTTTGTCTTGGTCTTCTGCCACGGTTACTTTCCTCCGAGATAATCTTTCAGGTTGGTCTCAGCGACGCCGAGGGCGCGGGCCAGCGAGAGCTTGGCCGCGTTGTGCTGATAGAGAGCGCTGATGTACTGATCGTTGGCCTGCTCGACCGAGGACTGGGCCTGGGAGACGGGCAGGTTATCCGAGACGCCGGCGTGGAAGCGCTGCTGCGCCTCGCTCAGCTCGTCGTTGGCGAGATCGAGGTTTGACTTCGCCGCCTCCACCAGTTTTGCGGCGGACTGTATGTCGAGGATCGAATTGCGGATGTCGGCGTTGATCTGCTGAATCTGGTCGGCGAGCTTGTCGCGGGACGACTGATACTGCGCGTCGGCGACGTCCTCCTCGCCGCGGGTCTTGGCGATCTGCAGAATCGGCGCTTCGACCTTGCCCGTCGCGGTGTACGTGCCGTGCGAGTGGCCAGCGGTCTCTCCGATGTCGCCGAAGTCGCCGGAAAACTTTACCGTCGGGAACTGATCGGCGAACGCTGCCGTCTTCTGCGCGCGGGCCGCGGCGACCTGCTCGTTGGCGGCGGCGAGGTCTTTGCGGTTCTTGAGCGCCTGGGCAAAGGCCGCCTGGGGATCGAGATTGTCGAGCGCAACGTAGGGCTCGGTGTCCGTGAGGTGAATCGCCTGGTCAAGCGGGAGGCCGATGGTGCGCGCGAGCGTAAGCTTGTCCTTCGCCAACTGGTTAGTGGCCGAGATCAGGCTCTGCTGTTCGTTCTGGTAGTCGACCTGGGCGCGAAGAACGTCGAGCCGCGGGCTGATGCCGGCATCGTGCGAGGAAGTGGCCTGATCGAGCGAGACTTTGCTGGTCGCGAGCTCGGCGTTGACTGCGTCGATGCGTGCGGCGTCGGCGATGCACAGCAGATACGCATTGCCGACTGTGAGGACGACCATGTCGCGCGCGTCTTCTGCCGAGAGCTTGGCCGCAGCGAAGTTGTGCTTCGCGGCAATGTAGTTTTCCAGCGCCGGTACATTGATCAGGCTCTGGGTCAGATAGGCGCGAAAGTCGACGACCTGGAACGGGCCAATAATGGGATTGAGGCCGGGAAACTTGAGGCCGAACGCGGCGAGATTAACCTGCTCAACCTCGATGGAGGCATCGCCGGTGACGGTTGGGAGCAGCGCCTGAAGTTGCTCAAGCTGCTGGCCCTTGGCGTTCTGTTGCGCTGTGGTCTGCAGGATCAGGCCGAGGTTCTGACGCAGGCCACGGGCAATCGCGTCGTCGAGCGAGAGGTCAAGGACGGTGTCTGTCGCTTTGCCTGAGACAAGCGATCCCTTGAAGGAATCCTGTGTGGGCGTGGCGGGACTTTGCCCCCCGGGTCCGGAGAGCTGCTGCAACGCACCCTCGGTCACCTTGGCCTGCCCGGGGGTCGTGGCGCCCGGGCCGCCGCCCTGCGCATAGCCTGCCGCAGCAAAAAGAAGCAGACTGGTGAGGCACGCAACCGCGAAAGTCGTCCGTGCGGGCGGCGCTGCTTTACTTGGAGTCATTGTTTCTATGGTACCTGCACTTTGTCCGAAGGTTGCAACTGACTCATCCATCGCTCTTTGCAATAGGAATTGGATGCAGCACGGAAGGGGGAATGTGCAAAAAGTGGTCGCGAAATGGCCGTTTTTCGTAAGGGGACGCTCGAGTCACATTTCTTGTCACGGAAGCGGATACACTTTCCGTGCGGAAGAATGGAGCGAACGATGCTTTTAGGAATCGATGTGGGGACGGGTGGGGCGCGTGCAGTTCTCGTTGACCGGCGAGGCGTGGTGGTGGCGTCGGCCGCGAGCGAACATGCGGCGATCCGCTCCGAACACATAGGCTGGGCGGAGCAGGAGCCGGAGGACTGGTGGCGCGCGGCGCGAGAGGCGATCTCCGGCGCAATGGCAGCAGCCAACCTCACGGGCGCGGAGATTCAGGCCATCGGTCTGACCGGGCAGATGCATGGCTGCGTGATGCTCGATGCCGAGGGCGAGGTGCTGCGGCCCGCGCTGATCTGGTGCGATCAGCGGACGCAGCCGGAGTGCGATTGGCTGGAGGCGAAGATCGGGCGCGAACGCCTGATCGAATTGACCTGCAACCCGCCGCTGCCGAACTTTACGCTGACCAAGCTGCTGTGGGTGCGGACCCACCAGCCGGAGATATTCGTGCGCATCGCGCACGTGCTTTGCCCCAAGGACTACGTACGCTTCCGGCTGACCGGCGAGTACGCGATCGACATGCAGGAGGCCAGCGGGACGCTGCTGCTCGACGTCGCCCACCGGCAATGGTCGGAGGAAGTCGCGGACGCAGCGGGGATTCCGATGAGCTGGCTGCCGCGCTTGTTTGAGGGGCCGGAGATCTGCGCGCGTGTGTCCGATGCAGGCGCGGGCGCGACCGGGCTTGCGGCGGGCACTCCCGTGGCTGCGGGCGCGGGCGATCAGGGAGCGGGCGCCGTGGGCATGGGGATCGTTGGCCCGGGTTCCGTGTCGGCAACAATCGGGACCAGCGGTGTTGTGTTCGCCGCTACCGACAAGCCGACGATGGACCGTCTGGGCCGTCTGCATACCTTCTGCCACGCAGCACCCGGCCTCTGGCATGTGATGGGAGTGACCAACGGCGCGGGGCTGTCGCTGCGCTGGTTTCGCGACACGTTTGCGCCGGGCGTAGGCTACGACGAGTTGACCGCGGATGCCGCAAGGATTCCCGCAGGTAGCGATGGCATGCTGTGGGCGCCCTATCTCTTCGGCGAGAGGACGCCGCACCTCGACCCAGAGGCCAGGGCTGCCTTTGTCGGTGTGACGGCATCGCATACGCGGGCGCATTGCGTGCGCGCAGTAATGGAGGGCGTTGCGTTCAGTCTGCGCGACACGCTGACTCTGTTTGCGGAGCTGGGCATCCCGGTGGAGCAGATCCGGCTGGGCGGCGGCGGCGCGCGCGGGCCGCTGTGGCGGCAGATTCAGGCCGATGTGTACGGGCGTCCGGTGGAGTTGCTCGCAGCCGAAGAAGGTGGCGCGTTCGGCGCGGCTCTGCTGGCCGGCGTCGGCGTCGGTGCATGGCCAACCGTCGAGGCAGCCTGCGCGGCTACGGTCAAGGTAGCGGACGTCATCGAGCCGAAAAATGCGGCTACGATGGATGAGGCGTATGCGAAATTCCGGCGGGTTTATCCTGCCTTGAGAGAGATTGGGAGGACGTAATGGCGGAGCGGGAGATTGGGGTTGGTGTGATCGGATATGGGCTCGGCGGACGTGTGTTTCATGCGCCGTTCGTGAGCGCTGTGCCGGGGCTGCGGCTGGTGGCCATCATGCAGCGCAGCGGAGATCAGGCGGCGAAGGCGTATCCGGCGACGAGGATTGAGCGCTCGCTCGATGGGATTCTGGCCGACAAGTCCATCGACGTAGTGGTCGTGTCGACTCCGAATGAGACGCATTTTGTCCTCGCGAAGCGCGTACTCGAAGCGGGCAAGCACGTCGTGATCGACAAGCCGTTCGCGCCCACCAGCGAACAGGCACTGGAGCTTAGCAAGATTGCGAAGAGCAAGGGGCTGCTGGCGATTCCGTTCCACAATCGGCGATGGGATGGAGACTTCCAGACCGTGAAGAAACTGCTGAAGGAGGGAGCGGTGGGGCGGCTGGTGACGTTTGAGTCGCACTTCGACCGCTTCCGGCCCATCCCCCGCGAGAACACGTGGAAGGAAGCGGAAAATCCAGCTAATGGAATGTTGTTCGACCTGGGACCGCATCTTGTGGACCAGGTGCTTGCGCTGTTTGGCGCTCCCGATGCGATCACCGCAAGCGTGCGCTCGGACCGCGACGAGACGGCGATCGAAGATGCGTTCGACATTACCCTGCACTACAAGGGCAAGGACGGCAAGGGCCTGCTGGCGCATTGCCGGACCAGCATGCTGGCCTGCGACAACGCGCCCCGGTTTCTGCTCCACGGAACCGTCGGCAGCTTCAAGAAGCACGGACTCGACCCACAGGAATCCGCGCTTGAGGCTGGGGCGAAGGTGCCAGTCTTGGGTTCGGCGCCAGTCTGGCTGCAAGAGAAAGAATCCGCGTGGGGCAAGCTGACCGTGGCTCCGGTGCCGGCTGATCCGGCGATGCTGGTCGAGCGGCAGGTGAAGACCGAGCCGGGCGACTACCGCGGATTCTATGCCAACGTGCGCGATGCAGTGCTGGGGACGGCCCCGCTTGCCGTGACGGCGGAAGATGGCTATCGCGTGGTGAAGTTGTTGGAGATGGCGAGGGTGAGTTCGGCAGAGGGTAGAACGCTGCCAGTGAAATTTTGATCCTGATGTAGCGCGGATTGATGATCGAGGTGGTTGATGACGGTGCAGTTTCGGCTCAACAAGATGCTTGCGGCGCTGGTTCAGGTCGTGCTGCTTGGAATCTACTTAGACCATTACTATTCGAAGTGGGGCGGTCTGGGACGCGCTGCGTTTCTGGATTATCAGTCAGCGAGGTTTGATCGCTATATGGGACCTGACCACTCCCTTTTTATCCCTGTGGTTGGTGCGCTGTTGAGTGTCACGTTTGCGGTTGCTCTATACGAAGGACTGTCGGCGATGTTTGAAAAGATATTCCTCCCAAGCAAGCCCTGACCGGTCACAAGCTTGCTTTATTTCCTGCGGCGCGAGAAACGCAGAACGCTCTCGATGAGGATCAGCGCCAGGCCGGCGAAGAGGGCTGGACCGGCCCATCGCACCACTGGCGCAACGCGCGGCAACACCACGACTGCCAGCGCGACCCATACGAGAATGCCTCTCGCGAAACTGCCGTCATCGACGAACAGGCCGAATATCTCGCGAGCAATGGATTTCAACCAGCGCATAGTTAGGCGTCCACCTCCGCAACCCGCGCCCCTGCCCGGCACATCGGTACCAGGCAGAGCGCAATCGCGAGATACGCCGCCATAAGGCACGGAATCGCGAGATCCGAGCCCGGCCAGGCGAAACCCGCTCCCTCGCCAACCCAGAACGTCCCAAACGCGGAGAGCAGAATGCCGACCACGAACTTCAGCGTGTTCTCCGGGACGCGCGCCAGCGGCCGGTGCAGCACCGCGCCCAGCGCGACGATCACGAGCAGCGCCGCAGCCGCACCCAGACCAGCCGGAAGTAGTAACCCGGTCCCGCCCGCCCCCAGGGCGACCACAATGAAGACGACCTCAGTACCTTCGAGCATGGTGATGTGGAAGGCGGCCGTGAAGGCGAGCTTGTCGCGGCCGGGGGCACGGTCGGCCCTTCGCATGGCGGCAGCCTCTCTTTGAAAGGCGGCTTGCTCATCGTGCAGCGGAATCAGTCCGGCGGAGCGCAGGATGGCCTTGCGCAGCCAGCGGAGGCCAAAGAGGAGAATCATCGCTCCAACGACAAGCTGCACGAGATGGAGCGGGATGTGGGTCAGCGCGGGGCCGAGGACAGCGACGATAGCGGCGAGCAGGCCGAGGGCGGCGGCAGCGCCTTCGAGTGCGCTGCGCCATCCGCGCACGCTGCCCACCGCCAGCACAACCGTAAGCGCCTCGACGCACTCCACCAGCGAGGCGAGAAACGCCGCCACCAGGGTCGTGCCCAGCCGCGTCGCTTCAAGATGGCCTAACCCGATGGCCATTCCGCTCCCAGGATTTCAAAATCTCAAATCAGTGCAGATTTCAAATTACAACATGCAACGCTTAGGATGCTTGTTACGGCGCCTGTGGCTAATCGAAACATATACGCACAGGCCATAGTCCACATTTCCCCTAATGCCTTTGACGCCCAACACGAACGCAACAGGAACCAGCCGACGAGCCTTCTGTTCCGGCGCGGCGACCTTGCTGCTGGCGCAGGGTGGGCTATTGCGCGCGGCTGGACTTGCGGCGCAAGTGCAGGCTGGACCACCCGGTACCCCGACGCGGCCCGACGTCGCCGCCATCGATCACGATCGCATCCTTGCCGCGGCCCAGCGGTATCTCACCCAGCAACCCACCCCGCTGACGTCGCTGCCCTGCCCGCGCAGCCCAGGCACGGTGCACGATTACTACTCCGAAGCGCAGCCCGACGACACCAACGCAGGGCCTTCCGCGGGCGCGAAGTCGAAAGCGGAACTACCACCTCCCTTCACCGCGCACCGCGACGCTCTGTTCGCGCTGGGATTGGCGGTGCCGGCGCTGGCCGGGGCTCGTCTGCTTACCGGAGAAGAGCGCTACGCCGAACACGCCGCCGTGTGGCTACGCGCGTGGTTCATCGATCCGGCCACCCGAATGACCCCGAGCCTGGACTTCGGCCAGGTCGTATTCCCACCAGCCCCGGAACACTTCACCGTTCAGACCAAACCAACCTACGGAGCGCCCCAACCCCCCGCGCCCGGAGGCGGCCGCTTCGAAGGCGTTCTCGAGACCCTGCCGCTGGTCGAGGTCGCCCAGGCCATCCCGTTTCTTGCCTCCTCACCCGCACTCAGCGAGGCCGACCTGAAGGCGCTGCATGCATGGTTCGCCGCCTACCTGCTCTGGCTCACCGCACCCCAGGACAGCGGGCCGCGTCTGGCTGCCCTGGCGCGCGACCAAAAGAACCACCACGGGACATCGTGGCTCCTGCAGGCATGCGCGTACACGACACTGACCGCATCCGACAGCACAGCTCCCAAGTCCGAAGACAGCGCATTGGAGGCGTTGCGCCACCGATTCAAATCGGTGACTCTGCGCGCGCAGATAACCTCCGAGGGCACGTTTCCCCACGAACTTCCCTCAGCCACGCCCTACCGCGACTCGCTGTTCAATCTGGACATGATGGCCGGCGTCTGCCATCTGCTTTCCACCCGATTCGAGAGCGTCTGGGACTACCAGTTAGAGGACGGCCCGGGAATGCGGTCTGCGATTGCGTACCATTTTCCGTTCATCGCGGATCGCGGTCTGTGGCCATTCCGCGCGGACGTAGCGCACTTCGACCAACTTCCCGGAAGGCGCGCTAGCCTGCTGCTCAGCGCGCGCGCTTACCAGCGGCCCGAATACGCCGCGCTATGGAAGACATTGTCGCCGGATCCAGCCGCGCCCGACGTCCTGCGCACGCTGCCCATCCATCAGCCTCTGCTGTGGGTGCGCCAGCCTCCGCGAGCGTGACGCGATTCAGGGCTTGAGTGCCTGCCGATGCTTGTGGCCCGAGGCATTGGATTCGGACCGCGTACGGTGACCGCGGCGGCGAAACAGGAACGCCGACCCGCATGCGCCGCACTTCCACGGATAAATTCCAAAGAAGCCCAATACTCTCCGCTGCATGAATCCGTTGCGGTTGATGCGCATCGCAACAGTGCCTTTGCACACGGGACATACGACTTCGTTCGTCGAGTTCATGGCTGGCTGCCCCTGAGTGTCACTTTGAACGCCGCGCCCTGAACTCAACTCAGGACGGAACTCTGTCGGCAGATTCTAGCAATTGCTCGGATTTCCAGTATTTGACCACAAATTCGACGGCCCGTGGAGATTACTTTAGTAATCGCCGCGTTAGCAGACGTGTCAATCAGCGAACGGAACAACTTACTCGCGGAACTTGCGAACAATCGCAAGGTATTTGCGCGCGCTTTCGGTGATCGTCTCCGGATGACCTTCGGCGATCGCCTTCAGGTTTACCAGGTCGGCGCCCACGCCCAGGGCGAACGCTCCTGCCTCAAGAAACTCCGCGGCGGTCGCCTGCGAGACGCCGCCGGTGGGGATCATCTCGACCTGGGGCAGCGGCGCCTTCACCGACTTCAGGTATTTTGCCCCGCCCAGAGAACTAGCCGGGAATATCTTGACCACATCCGCGCCAGCCTCCCATGCAGTGACGATCTCAGTAGGCGTGAGCGCGCCGGGAAGCACAGCCACGCCGTAGCGGTGGCACATCTCGATGGTCTTTACGTTGAGCGCAGGGCTGACCACAAATTGCGCGCCTTCGAGGATGCACATGCGCGCAGTCTCCGGGTCGAGCACGGTGCCCGCGCCGATCAGGATGTCGGGGCGTTCTTCAGCCAGCCGCCGCATGACGCGTATGGCGCCAGGAACGGTCATCGTAACTTCGAGGACGGTGACGCCGCCGGCCGCGATGGCCGATGCCAGCGCCAACGCCTGTTCTTCACTTTCGGCGCGCAGGACGGGCACAAGGCCGATCTCGCGGAGTGCTTTGAGAACTTCTGCTTTCTGCATTCTTTCTCCTATTTCGGTGGGTGCGGTCAGCGCTGTACGCGCGCGCCGCCGCCTTTCTTAATGCGCTGCACTTCGTCGAACGTGGCCATGGTGGTGTCGCCGGGCGTGGTCATCGCGAGTGCGCCGTGCGCGCAGCCGCAGTTGACCCCCCAGTCCGCACCCTTTTCGTTCAGAAAGCCATAGATCAATCCGGAGGCAAACGAGTCGCCGCCTCCGACGCGATCGAAAATCTCCAGGTCGGGCATCGGCCGCGCCTCATGGAAGCCGCCCTCGTAGTAGCACACCGCGCCCCAGTCATTGACGCTGGCCGTCTTCGCGTGACGCAGAGTAGTAGCCACGGCGCGGAAGTTCGGGAACGTCGCCACCGCCTTCTCGATCATCTTGCGGAAATTGGCCGAGTCCAACTCGCCCAGATCCTCGCCGACGCCCTCGATCTTGAATCCCAGCGCCGCCGTAAAGTCCTCTTCGTTGCCGATCATCACATCCACATACGAAGCCAGTTCGCGATTCACTTCCGTCGCACGCGCCTTGCCGCCGATGGACTTCCACAGCGAGTCGCGATAGTTCAGGTCGTAGCTGATCATCGTGCCATGCTTGCGCGCGGCAATCATCGCCTCTTTGCAAACCTCGGGAGTCGACTCGCTCAACGCACAGAAGATCCCGCCAGTATGAAACCACCGCGCGCCTTCCCTGCCGAAGATCTCATCCCAGTCGATATCGCCGGGCTTCAACTGGCTCACCGCCGTGTTTCCGCGATCCGAGCAACCGAGCGCCGCACGAACGCCGAATCCACGCTCCGTGAAGTTCAGCCCGTTACGCGTCACGCGGCCTACACCGTCATACTTCGCCCACTTCACATGCGACTGATCGACTCCGCCCTGCAGCATCAGGTCTTCCAGCAAACGGCCCACCGGATTGTCCGCGAGCGCGGTGACAACGGCGGTCTTCAGCCCGAAGCAGCGACGCAAGCCGCGTGCCACGTTGTACTCGCCGCCACCCTCCCATACCTGGAACTGCCGCGCCGTAGCCACGCGCGCGTCGCCTGGATCAAGCCGCAGCATCACTTCGCCAAGGCTTACCAGGTCCCACTTACACTCTTCGCTCTTACGAAGTACA
>ODAK010007084.1_pt1 | contig 11256 bp, 9 predicted proteins | sample 1539591 | NCBI WGS metagenome assembly ODAK01 (sample SAMEA3539303, study PRJEB22396) | soil metagenome | biome: tundra; feature: field; material: soil | place: USA | collected 2010-05 | depth 0.15 m | reverse complement strand
TCATCGCGTGAGCAAAAAAAAGCCCGCCTCTACTGCGGCGGGCGTCCCTTCCGATTAAGTGAGCTTGAAATCAGGACACGGCCCGTCGCATGTTGGCATGGAAACGATGATGCCGTGCGGCGGCGGGTGCCATAAACCAGGAGTATAGCACAAACACAGCTATCAGCTTTCAGCCGTCAGCCGTCAGCTAAAAACGCCGCGAGTGGGGCGGGCCTCCCGGCCTGCATTCTTCGGTGACCGCTGGGTGCGCGGCGCGAACCTCGTGCCTTGACAACGGATTTCTACGGCGAGATCGGAAACGGGGTGAACGTCCCCAGTATCCCCCCAGTTGCGCAAGGCCACTTGTACGGAATCGCCAATTTTTCTCCGGTGCGGACAGGAGCCGATTGATTTGGCAAGAACGCTGTGGTGAAATGCTAGCCATGGACACACCGATCGTCGCGGCCCTCATTTCTGCTGCCGCTGTTGTCGTGGTGGCCCCGGCAATCAGCTATTACTTGACTAAGAAAAAGGAGCGGGATGCGGATTGGCAGAAGTACAAATTCGAACAGTATCGGGAATTCGTAACGGCCCTGGGCGGCATTGTTGGTGCTGACGCGACACCAGAAGGGACTCGGCGTTTTGCCGTCCTCTTCAACACTCTCCATCTGAGCGCGTCGCACGACGTCATCACCGCGCTGCACGAGTATCACGATGAAATCCGAGATTCGAACACCAAGAAGTCGCCCGACAGGCATCAGGCGCTGGTGTCAAAATTGATCTGGGCAATACGCAGGGACCTGGATATTCGGGGCACTCCCCGCGCAGGCAAGTTCGTCGCCCGCCTATTGTCTTCCGGGAAATTCTCAGTTCAGGAGTCGGCCCCCGACGCTCTGCCACTTGGCGGCAAAGCCGAGGAAGAACTGAAGCTCAGAGAGCCTGGTAGCGGGTTCCTCGATCAAGACGGCATCAGATCTGTCATAGAAAAATCGGGTGTCGCCGACCCTGGGGAAAAGATCCGCGACATGTTCTTACTGTTCCAGACCTCAACGCAGAGGACCTGGCTCGCAGCATCCAGTCATCACCTCTTCTGTCTGCTCGACGATGAAAAGACCCGAACATCCAGGAGGCTCATACAGTGGAGACTGCTGCACAAAGATGCCGGCCTGATCGCGGTACACCCCGGTGACCCCTTAGGAACCGTGGATATCGGTCCACGCAGGAAATGGCTGTATTCGGCCCGCCTTCACTCCTCACCCGAAGAATTGAAGATGAGGATTGAGGATCTCCTGAAGCCCTCAGTCCGTGGTAGTAGTCCAGAAAGCAGGTGACCTGGCGAGTGTTTTGGCCGTCTATACTGCATGGCCATGGGAACCCGGAAGAAGCGGGAGCGGCAGGGGCACGGGGCCAGGGACGGGGCCAGGGGACGGGGCCAGGGGACGGGGCCAGGGGACGGGGCCAGGGACAAACGGACCGTTCGCCTCCTTGTGGCCATCGCCATGAACGTCCGGTCCGTCACGGGGTTCCCGCTTCGGTTCCACTCGAGATGATATTCAGCAAGCGCCTGGGCGTAACGATTCGCGTGCCTGACCACGACGTGGGGAAGTGCTTAAGATTGCCGGTCACCAAATAGTTAGCCTGGGCGGCGTGAGCACATTCCAGAAAAATGTCATCGTCAGGGTCGGAGCAAGCCCGTATGGCTTCCGTAGGCCGGACCCAAGAGCCTCTCTCGCGAATGGCGTGAAGCGCGCCGGCTATGATGTCTTCACTCCGTCGCAACCGGGGACGGCTGATGACCTCTTCGTACTCGGCATAAACGCTCCCACTGATGCACAGTTGAATCGAGCCGCCGATAGCAAGCACGAATACCTGCGCGGGAGGCCCGAGGGGTTGTAACAACGCCGAGACGATTATGTTCGTGTCGAGAACGACCCGGATCATGCGCCCGGTTGCAACCGGGATTCACGCCGTGCCTTCCGCGCCGCGGCAATCTCCGCGTCGATATCGTCCATGGAAAGCCGATCCAGGCCGGCTGGTTTGGAGCTCCCCCACGACTTCCGAAGCCATTCCGGCACGAGATCGTGTTCCAGCACCTGCTGGGCGTATTCCTCCGCCGAGAGACCTTGCGCGCGTGCCTTAGCCGCAAGAGCCACGGTCTGCTCGTCCGGGAGGTTAATGGTCAACGTCATGGCGTTCTCGTTTCTATCGTATCAGTTTGCCGGACGCTCTAAGCCAAAAAGCGTCGGGAGGGCGGAAAACGAGGGCGGAAAACGGGCGGAAAACGCGGGCGGAAAACGCGGAAAACGGCGCGGAAAACGGGAAAACGCGGGAAAACGGGGAAAACGGGACAGACGCATTATTTCTGGCTGCCCCTGCCATCGCATTACATCTGGCGTTTCGTGGGAGCGAGGATTTCGACAGTCGGAAAGTAGCTGCGATAGCGGGCGGCGTCGCGTGTGAGCAGGGCAAGGCGCCCGATGGCGGCGTGCGCGCCAACATAGAAATCCGGTATAGGCGATCTCCGCTGGCCCCCGCGCCGGCGATACGCCAGGAAGCATTTCCCGGCCAGGAAGCCCGCATCCCAGGGTAGGGGTTCGCGCCGGTACAGGCTTTCCGGCAGCGCTGCATCCAGCGCGTCGATGGTGCTGTAGCTGGCCGACACCTCGGCGTAAATGATCGGATTGACGATCAGTGTCGCGTGCTCGGCGGACTCTGCGAGCGCCCTCCCGGACCAGTCGCCCCAGTTCGGATTGTTCGTGGCGACGTCAAGCAGGATGTTGCTGTCGACAAGCACGCCGCGGCAAGCGCTCAACCGCGCCCGCAGATCGGCGATGGGCGGTGTCACCGGCGTCTCTTCCGGGGGCGGGGCCCGCCGCGCATCAGCGCCATGATCTCGTCCGTGCTCATGCGGACGTCCGCAGTGCCGCGCAAAGCCTCGACCGCTAGGCGCCCTCTGGCTCCCATTCCGGCATCGGCGCCAGCCTTGCGAATCCGGGCGTGATCTCCGGCCAGTTCGAACGCGACCCTCGTATGCGGCAACAAACCAAGCCGGTTACGGATCTCCTGGGGGATGGTGACCTGGCCCTTGCTGGTGACTTGCATAGTAATACTCCTACTGGTAAGTGTAATACACACTCGATGAGTGGGGTGGGCCTCCCGGCCTGCCTTCTTCGGCAGCGTCAAACGTCCATGGCCGAGGGGTGCGCCTCGCGATCATCATGCGTGGAGGCTGGATTTCCGAGGCGAAATCGGAAACCGGATGAACCGTCCAGCGCCCCCCATGCCTTGGTGCATTTTCCCCTTGCTTACCTACAAGAGTTGCCGTATGCTTTTCTTGTAGGTAACCAAGGAGAAGGCATGAGCAAACCGACCGACATGGTTCAGGGTACCCTCGATCTCCTGATCCTCAAGGCGCTCACCCTCGGGCCGATGCATGGCTGGTCCATCGCGCAACAGATCAAGGCCCGGTCGAAGGACATCCTTCAGGTCCAGCAGGGATCTTTGTACCCGGCGCTGCACAAGCTGGAAACCATCGGCCTTGTCGCCGCCGAGTGGGGCGAAAGCGAGAACAACCGCCGCGCCAAGTACTATGCGCTCACTCCCAAGGGCCGCAGCCACCTGGAAGACGAAGAAGCCAACTGGGAACGGCTATCGAAGGCCATTTCCCGTTTCATTCGTTTCACCACGGAGGAGGGGCTGGCATGAACTGGTTTCGGCGTTTGCGAGTGGTCACCCACAAGGAACAAACCAGCCGCGAACTGGACGACGAGCTGCGGTTCCACATCGAGCGCCAGACGGAGGAGAACGCCGCCGCCGGGATGTCTCCCCAGGAGGCCCGCCGCGCCGCTCTGCGCGAGTTCGGCGCCGTGGAATGGCTCAAGGAGGAATGCCGCTCCTCGCGAGGCGTGGACTGGGCCGAGCATCTCTCGCAGGACGTGCGTTACGCGCTGCGCAACTTCAGGCGGAAGCCCGGCTTCGCCCTGGCCGTGATCGCGTTGACGGCGGTCGGGATCGGCGCCGCCACCTCCGTGTTCAGCGTCGTGGACCGGGTGCTTTTCCGCGGCCTCCCCTATGCGGACGCCGGCCGGCTGGTATCGCTGGGTATCCGCATCCAATGGCTGGAGTTCGACTTCCTCTTCGCCCACAGTTACGCGGACCTGCGCCGCGACCCGGGCCCGCTGGAGGCAGTCACGTCATGGTCCGGAGTGTCAGACTGCGACCTGGGCGGCGACCGCCCGGTGCGCCTGGCCTGCGCGCGCGTCGAATCCACGTTTCTGCCCGTGCTGGGCGTCGAACCCGCGGTGGGCAGGAACTTCACCAAGGAGGAAGACCAACCGAATGCGCCGCCCGTGGCCCTCATCTCCTATGCGTTCTGGAAACGGACCTACGGCGGCGACCGCGAAGCCGTCGGCCAGCGCATCGCGCTCGATGGGCAGGAGCGCCAGATCGCCGGCGTGCTGCCCGCGGATTTCGAGCTGCCGACGCTGGACCACGCCGACGTGCTCGTGCCGCAGGCGCTGCCCGCGAAGGCTCAGACGGGCTCGCGTCCGCTCCAGATTTACGGACGGTTGCGCAACGGCATAGGAGCGGCTCAGGCGCGCGACATGATCCTGGCCCGCGCCCAGACGTTGTTTACGGAGATCCCGCCGGACGTTCGAACCCACGTCCAGTTTCACGTGCGCAGCCTGAGGGACCTGCAGACCGGCGACTACCGGACGGCGTCGTGGACGCTCTTCGCCGCGGTGCTCGCGATGCTTTTGATCGCCTGCGCGAACGCCGCGAACCTGCTGCTTGCGCGGTCCGTGGCGCGCCAACGCGAGCTGGCGATTCGCGTCGCGCTCGGCGCGGGGCGCTCTCGCATGGTCCGCCAGACGCTCACCGAGACGATGCTCCTGAGCGTGACGGGCGGGGTGGTGGGGTGCGCCATGGCGTACGCCTTGCTGCGGCTGTTCGTCGTGATCGCTCCCGCCGGGATCCCGCATCTATCGGCGGCGTCGCTCGATCTGCGTGTTCTGCTCTTTGGGATCGCCGCCTCACTGCTTTGCGGCTTGGCCTTTGGAATGGCCCCAGCCCTGTACACGCCCAAGACGACATCGCTCACCGGGACACGCACCACCGGCTCCGTGAGCCTGCTCGCCCGCCGTCTGCTGGTGGGCGCGCAACTGGCGGTTTCGCTCGTGCTGCTGACCGCCGCCGGGCTTCTCCTCCAGAGCCTGTGGAACCAGCAGTCCATCTCGCTGGGGATGCGGACGGATCGTGTGGTGACGGCGCAGTTGACGCTGGGATCGCGCTATGCCGCGCCGGCCGCGCGCGAAGCGTTCTACGGACAGCTCGCAGCGCGGCTCGGGCGGCTGCCTCTGGAGTCCGTCGCCCTCAGCGACTCGCTGCCTCCCGGCGGCGTGCCCCGTTCGCAGCCCCTCTTCGCACCCAGGGTGGAAGGCAAGCCGGCGTTCGAAGACACCACGCCGGGTATCGTGGTGTGGCGGGCGGTGACGCCGGATTACTTCCGCGCGCTCGGCATCCCCATCTTGCGCGGCAGAGCGTTCACGGAAGAAGACCGCCGGCCAGGGTCGCGCGCCATCGTCATCAGCGCCGCCTACGCGCGCTGGCTGTTCGGCGGCGAGGATCCCATCGGCCGGCGGATGTGCCGCAGTTGCCGCCCAGAGGACGAAGGGCGCCATCCGACGATCTGGTACACCATTGTGGGAGTGTCCGCCGACGCCCGCAACGCCGGCCTGACCGACCACAACGACCCGGAGTATTACCTGGTGCGCCGGCACGGCGCCGAGGCCTACGAAGACGCCCCGATGAACACCGCCGTAATCGTGCGCGGCGGCGCCGCGACCGGCGTCATGGAAGGGTGGCTGCGCAGCGAGATCGCCGCGCTCGATCCGGCGCTGCCGCCGGTGATCCAAACGTTCGAAAAGCACGTCGGCGAGCTGGCGGCCCGTCCGCGTTTTCAGGCATGGTTGCTGGCCCTGTTCGCCGGCACGGGCTTGCTGGTAGCGGCGGTCGGCATGTACGGTCTGGTCTCGTTCCTGGTGGCCCAGCGGGAGCGCGAGTTTGGCATCCGGCTTGCGCTTGGGGCCACTCCGGCGGGGATTGTGCGGATGATTCTCGCCGATGCGCTCGGATGGACGGCGGGCGGACTGGTCGCCGGCCTGCTTGGTTCGGCGCTGGCGGCGTGGTCGCTCCGAGGACTGCTGTTCCATGTCTCGGCGGCGAATCCAGCCGCGTACGCGGCGGCCGCGGCCCTGCTCGCGTTGCCGGCCATGCTGGCCGCGTTCCTGCCATCGCGCCGCGCCGCGCGGCTCGACCCCGCGAGCACGCTACGGCAGGATTGACGCAGGCTACGACGGCCGGTTCGCCAGGATCAGGGGCGATGGGCCCGGAGAATCGATGGTGCGCGGGTTCTCGAAGCCGGCCTCGCGAAGCCAGCCGGCGATCTCGCCGAAGGAGTAGGTATCGCCCCGCTCGGTGGCCACCAGCATGTTGACCGCGAACGTCAGGCCCATCGGCGGACCGGTGCGGTCGTCGTTCACCAGGAATTCGGCGATCGCGATCGTGCCGCCCGGCGCCAGCGCGGCACGGGTCTTCTTCAGCAGGGCGCGGCTGCGCTCTTCGCCCTCGCTGTGCAGAATATGTCCGAGAGTAGCGATATCGTAACCGCCGCCGAAATCGGCCTCCGCCAGATCTCCCCCAATATACGAGAATCGGTCCCCGACGCCGTGGCGTTCCGCGATTCTCCGCGTCACGTTCAGCACGTTAGGCCAGTCCACGGCGGTTACCGAAACGTGGGGCGATTTCTGCGCCAGGGCGATGCCCCAGACGCCGGAGCCGGCCGCGAGGTCCAGCGCTTTCACCGGCCCGCGAACGTCCGCGATATTCAGAGCCGCCGCCAACGCCATCGCCGCGGGATAGCTCATCGGAAACAGGTCTTCCACAAAATGCTCGAAGAACTCGGCGCCCCCTTTCCGCTGGTTGACGGCCCCGGAAGGCTTGCCCGTCCGTACGACTTCGCCAAGCCCCTGCCACATGGGTATCAGATCCTGTCCCAGGTGGCGGGTCAAGGCGCCCAGATACGCCGGCCTGCTGCTGACCAGAAACGCGGCGGCGTCCGACGCCAACCCGTACTGGCCCGCGTCATTCTTGGTAAGCAGGCCGAAACCCGCCAGCCCATTCATCAGCGCCCGCGACCCCCGCACCGAGGCACCCGAAAGGGAGGCCACCATTTCGGCGCTCTTCGGCCCATCGTCCAGGATGTCGAACACGCGGAGACTTACCGCGGCCTCCATCATCAGCGTGGGGGCGAACCCCCAAGCCATTTGCATGATTCGTTCCGGCGTAACGGCGGCCTGACCCATTGCACCCATACAGCATCCCTCCTGAGAAGTAAAAAACTACGTTGTACGATTATGCCACGGCGCCAGTCAGAATCTGAGCCGCAGTTCTATCCAAGCCCTTCTCGGCGCGCCTGGCGCGAAGAAGGTTGCGCTCTGGATCGGGAAAGCCCCGGTGGAGTAGGCCGGGAAGGGACGCGCGATGAACGTTCCCTGGCTGGTGAAACCCGTGGCCGCAAGCTGTGCGGCCGTATCGTAGTGGCGGTCGAACAGGTTGTCGATCTGGGCGGCCAGTTGCAGCCGCCGGCTCAAGTCGTAGTGCGCCGCCAGGTTGACTACGGCGTAGCCGGGCGAAATCCCGGGGCCCAGGTAGTATTTGCCATCGGCTCGATAGGCGTTGTTCTCGTTGCCGCGCGCGTAGGAGCTCGAAGCTGCCACCAGACCGAAAGTAAACACGAGCTTCGAGGTGGCCTGCACATCGGCGAAGGCCTTTCCCGTCTGCTTGGGAATCAGGGGTATCCGATTGCCCGGGTGGATCGTGATGACGCCGTCGAGTCCCGGCATTCCCGCTAGCGCGGTGTCGCTGGCGCTGTTGGCGGAACCGTCGACCGTCTCCGTGCTTTGGTAGGTTGCGTCGAGCAAGGTGTAATCGAGGCCGGCGCTTACACGCCGGAAGTGGCCGTCCACGCTGGCCTGGAGCCCCTGCCGGCGCGTTCCGCCGAAGTTCTTGAAATACCCGGAGCCCGTCTGCTGCGATGCGACGAATAGGATGTCGTCGCGGTTCTCCGCTCGAAATGCGCCGATGTTCCAGTTTGCGATGCGCGCCAACTTGCCGCGCAGACCGGCTTCCCAGGTCGCGGTAACCACCTGTTGGAGCGCGGGGTCGCTGGCCAATGCGTTGGGCAGATTGCAGGGGTTGTTCGGGTCGGCGCAGCCGAGCTCGATCGACGTGGGCGCGCGGCTGCCCTCGGCGTAACTCGCGTAAGCATTCAAAGAGGGCGTGAGAATGTAGGTGACGCCGGCCGAAGCGTTGAATCGGCCGAACACATCCTTGGCATCGAGCGATCCGGCGCCGCCGCCTGGGTTCAGGCGGTCGGCGTTGTCGATCGTATTCCGGTTATAGCGTCCGGAGAGCGTCACATTCCACGCTTTGGCGATGGAAAGCGTGTCGGTGGCGTACAGGCTCCCGTTGGGGGTGATCCCATGCAGGTTGACGCGCGTGTCGACGGGGGCGCCGTTCGAGTTGGTCGAGCCGTCCTCCCATGCGTTGACGCCCGTGATTGAGCCGTTGGGATTGAGATAGCCGAATTGCGTGTTCTGCGTGAAGTCCACCACGCCGCGGTCGAAAGCCGCGCCCGCCGTGAACTGGTTGTGGAAAGCGCGTGACGTAACGAGCCAGGTTGCCTGCCCGGAAAGGCCGTAGTCGTTCTGAACGGTCTTCGAGTAGACGTTGACGGCGTCGCACTTCTCGACGGGCTCGGCGTGTTGCAGGGCTTGCGCGATGCACAGCCAGGACGGAAACGGCGTGTTGGAAGCATTGGCGCCGCTCGCAGGGAATCCGCTGTAGCTCGCGGCCTTGAGGGCCGCGATATCCGCCGCGCTCGGCTGGTAAACCGACTCGTCGAGCGAGTTGGTGTTGAGGTTGCCGTTGGTCCCTTCCGTGCGGATGTTGCGGTACCAGGCGTTACCCGAAAATGTCAGCGAGTCGCTGAAGCCTGTCTGTGCGCGGAGATTGAAAGACGGAGAGCGGTTGCCGGTGGTGTCGGGGATGGTGTAGACGCTCGTATAGCTGTTCGCCAGGAGGCGATAGTCCTGCAGGCCATTGCCCGTCAGCGTGTTGTAGGCGTAGGCTGCGGTAAGCGCGAGGCTGGTCTTCCCGGTACGCCAACCCAGTCTGACAAACCCCTGGCGTACGTCCGAGGGCGAATCGAAGCGCCAGCCGGATTCGTGGAGCACGTTGGCGGCGAGAAACCAGTTGAATCCGTCAACTTTGCCTCCGCCCTCCTCCGCCTGTAACGCTTTTCGCCCGCTGCTGCCGTAGGTAAGCTGTCCACTCAAGCCCGGGCTGCCGGCGCCGTCCTTGGTCCGGATCGCCAGCGCTCCACCCAGCGTGTTGAGCCCGAATACCGGATTCGATCCCGGTATCAGGGTGACCTCGGAGATGGCGTTGCGGGGGATCAGGTCCCAGCTCACCACGTCGCCAAACGGCTGGTTTTGCCGAACGCCGTCCATGTAGACCGAGATGCCCTGGGGCGTGCCGAGCAACGGCGAAGCAGTGTAGCCGCGGTAATTCACATCGGGCTGGAAGGGGTTCCCCTGCATTTCGTTCACGTTGACGCCGTTGAGGCGCCGGCTCATGAAATCCGAAAGGTCCAGCGCGCCGCTCTTCTCGATGTCCGCTTGGGTCGCCGTTTGGAACGGGGCAGGTACTTCATCCGGGAGGAGATCGACTCCGGGAAGCGGCGTAGTCGCAACCACGTCGACTTCGGAAGCGAAAGTAGCCAGTCCCAAGGTGACGGTGCGTGAGATGGGCGCCTCGGACTGCACGTCAATCGGCGCGGACTGGGTGGCGAATCCATTCCTGGAGACTTCCAGCTTGTAGCGGCCGTACGGCAGGTTGCCGAGAGTATACACGCCGCGCCCATCCGTCTGAAAACTGAGATGGACTCCGTTGGCGAGGCCCTCCAGCCTTCCGGAGGCCTCTAGTGCAGCGCCGGACGGGTCTTTGACCTCCACGCGGATCGCGCCGGCAGGTCCCTGACCGTGCGAAACCGCCGGGCAAAGTAGCGCGGCCGCAGCCAACCAGGCCAAGCGAATTCCCCGGTTGCGATTCTCCCGGATAGAGCGCACCGCTCTTATAGATTCCCCGGCCCGCCGTTGTGTTCAGGCTTTCTGCATCTCCGCGCTCCCGTTACGGGAGGTCGCCGAAATCGTAGCGGCTTGCGCCGCGTCGCCGGCCTGATTCACGCCGGTTCGCCCAACAGACGGCTCACGGCGATCTCCAGGAGTGGCAGGTCCCTTTGGACGATGGTCCAGATCGTTTCCAGGTCGGTGGCGAAGTAATCGTGTACCAAGACATTCCTCAATCCCGAAATCGCTCTCCAGTCCACCTCGGGATGGCTCTTCTTGCTCGTTTCCGGCAGGCGCTACGCCGATTCGCACAGGATCTGGAGGTTGCGCAGAATCGCATCTTGCAGCGTCGGCGACGCGAAAACGGCGTCCTTCCCGCCGGATGAGTCTTGCAGTATCCTGCGGATGCAATGCAGGATGTGCTCAAGGTAAGCTCGCTCCGACTTCACAATGGGGTGGACTCCGTCAGCACGGACTCCCGAATCAACGAGCTGAGCGAGCGCCGGATGACGACTTGGACCGGACGTCCGAGCAATTCCTCCAGATCGGCAACCAGGCCGCCTGGGAACCACGGACTCGGTTCACCGATGACATCGACCAGCAGATCGACATCGCTGCCAGCCGTTTCCTCCCCTCGGACGACGGAACCGAAAACCGCCACGTTGCCCGCCCCGTGCCGGCCCGCCAGACGAAGGATCGCGTCGCGCTTGTCGTGCAGTTGCTCGGCTACCCGCATGCAGCCCCATTGTAACCCCGCCGCGGCGCGCCGAAGAGACCAACGCGTCTTCCATCGGTCCCGTGCGGTATCTCCGCCCTACGCTCCAGCGCCCTCCTAACACATTCTTGACGCAAGCTGGTTCCATCCTCAATCTGAAGGTGCTCCAATAACACTAATGTGACGAAGATCGGGTCGCCGAGAAGCGGAAGTTCGAGCCGGCTCGCAGTGGTGTTTCTGGCTGTGCTTCTTCCACCGACCATGACGTTGATCTGGCTGGGGTGGAAACTCCTGGACCAGGATCGGGCGCTGGCCGCGCAGCGGGCAGCCGAGCGGAGGCAGGTCTCGGCGGAGGCGGTGGTCGCCTCGCTG
>ODAK010007083.1_pt1 | contig 11257 bp, 13 predicted proteins | sample 1539591 | NCBI WGS metagenome assembly ODAK01 (sample SAMEA3539303, study PRJEB22396) | soil metagenome | biome: tundra; feature: field; material: soil | place: USA | collected 2010-05 | depth 0.15 m | reverse complement strand
GTCGCCCGTTGGGACGGTATCAGATGCGTTAGTTGCGAAAACCGTCTCATGATGCTTCGGAAGCGAGCATGTGGTGAAAGAGCCGTTCCTTGAGATAATGACGGAAGGGCCACGCTGATGATGCTGATCACGTTCGAACTGCCGGAAGACATTGCACAGGGACTGGAAACGAAGTGGACGGATCTGCCTCGCGCGGCGCTCGAAAGCCTGGCACTCGAAGCATACCGGTCCCGTACCATTACGGCCGCTCAGCTTCGCAGGCTGCTTGGTTTTGAAACCCGCATGCAAGTGGACGCCTTTTTAAAGGAGCACGAAGTCTACGACTTCATCGTGGAGGATTTTAAGCAGGATTGCGAGACGCTCCGTCAGGTTCGGGCGATGGAAGCTTAGCGCTGAGTCGGCCCGCGTGCGTAATTCGTGGCGAAACAAAATGCAATGCGGTTGATCGGCAATCCTCTTGCTGATCATTGGCTGGTGATCGGATTTTGCCGGGCAAGACAGTTGGTAGCCTGGGGCACCAGCGAACGCACCGGAATGGCGGGTGCGACTGAACCCCGATCAGCAGTCATTCTTGCAAACCCTAGCAAGTCAGTTGAATGGCGTTGCACTGTGTGCTGTTGGTGTGCCGCCCGTCTCAGCCGAGGTTGTCGGTCAGATCGTTGGACGGGATCCGCCCTCCGCATTTATCTGATGCGCGTCTATAACGGCCGCTTGGAGCAGGCCATCAGCAGTGGATTGCGGGACATTCAGCCTCATATCAGCAAAATGTTCGGCGGGCGCGGCCGCAGCAGAAATCGCACCCCGAGACCAACGCGGTTATAAGAGAACGTGGAGGATCTCGTTGGAGATTCTTCGAGGAGGGCGGGGCTGGCTCCGGAATGATGTCGGTCTGACGAAAGACCCACGAAGACACTTTCAACATTAGGAATCTGCCGAGGCGGCTCAGATGCCCTGGAATTCGACGACAACCTTGCCGATAGTCCCCGATTCGACCAGGGCGTGTGCTGCGGCTATTTCGGCTGCTGGGAATCGCCGATCGTTCACAAGGGGCTTCAGCGTTCCGGCATCCACCAGTGCTGCCGCATTGCGAAGAATGTGTCCGTGATGCGACTGGTCCAGCCCAGTGAGAAGTGGCAGAAGACTGAAGACGCCGGAATAGGTCGCTCCGCGAAAGGAGAGCGGAGCCAGAGAGTGGGTAGTCCATCCGAGACAGCTAACGACGTGGCCGGTATATCGCTTCACCACGGCAAACGATGCGTCGATCGTGACGCCTCCAACCGTGTCGTAGACGACGTCGAAGCCTTCGCCACCGGTATGAAGGTCGACATACTGTTCCGGCGTCACTGATCGATAGTCGATTGCGGTGGCGCCGAAGCTTTCTGCGATCGTCCGCCTATCCTGCGAGACAGTTGTGAAGACATCGGCTCCCATCGACTTCGCGAGTTGTACCGCCACATGCCCGACGCCGCCCGCTCCGGCGTGAACCAGCACTTTCTGGCCGCTGTGCACTTTGGCTCGGTCGACGATGCCTTCCCAGGCCGTGATCGTCACCAAAGGGAGGGCCGCAGCCTGGCGCATCGATAGCGACTTCGGTTTGGCCGCGAGCAGGGCGGCATTTACTGCCACGTATTCCGCCAAGGTGCCCTGCACGCCGCCCACGCCGCCCACCATGCCGTAGACCGCCTCTCCTCTTCGAAATGCCGAAACGCCGGGTCCGACGTCCGCTACCTCACCCGCCACATCGAGGCCCAGCACTGCCGGTAGTGGCTGCCTGGCATGGGCTGCTTTGCCGGCGCGGATTTTCGTATCTAACGGATTCACACCGCTTGCATGCACTCGCACGAGTACCTGGCCCGGACCCGGAACGGGACAAGGAAGATCGACTTCCCGAAACGCACCTTGAACCTGCTCGACGACGTACGCTCTCATGACCCGAATCCTTTCGCACTGATAACTTGACGGACGCCGGAGTTCGAGGCCAATCCGGATGAGCGATCAATGCTTCGTGGTTGTCGAAGGCCGGAACTCCGAATGTTCGTGAAGCCGCTTCTGCGGATTCCCGCCGACTGGGACTTACTGCGACAAGACGGTAGTCCGGTAGCGCTTGCAGAGCCGGAATATGCGCCGTCACGGCCCATCCTCCGCTGTCCGGATTGGCACCAATGATGCCGACTCCGAATTGTTGAGCGTTGCGTCATGTCTTTCTGGTCTGGCACGGTGCCTCACAGTTCAGAACTGGCGTTCGCGGACGGTGCCGAAAACGCACCCTGTGGCACAAATGGACCCCGAGGGCTCACCCCAGGGCTCAGCCCCAGGGCTCAGCCCCTGGCTGGGTCCGGCGACTGCATTTGCGAAGGTCTCGATTTTTTCCGCCTTGATTCCGAGCTTCCGCATCCGATAAATCAAAGTCGTCCGCGGCAGACCGAGGCGGGATGCCGCACCGTTGCGTCCCGCAATAACCCAATTGACTTGCCGAAGCGTTTCTAAAATGTGCGCTCGCTCCGCCTCCGCCAAGGTGCGAACCCTCTGGGGCGCGTCAGTCGCGGTCGCGGTCAGCCGTTGGCGTTCGGTCGGCGGTAGCCGCAATTCCAGACAAGGGGACATAATAGCTGCCCGCTCGATGACATTCTGCAATTCCCGGATATTGCCCGGCCACTCGTGCTGCTGCAGGGTTTCCAGAACGTCCTTCGACACTTGCCAAGTTTCCCGATTCATGCGGATGGCAAGCTTGCGAACAAAGTTATCCACGAGAAGCGGGATGTCCTCCGCACGGAAGCGCAACGGAGGAAGATCGATCGGGAATACGTTCAGGCGGTAGAAGAGATCGGCGCGGAATCGCCGTTCGCGAACCATTTGCGCCAAGTCCTGATTGGTCGCGGCGACGATACGAACGTCGACGCGAGTAGTGCGTGTGCTGCCGAGCTTCTCGAACTCCTGTTCCTGGAGAACCCGCAGGAGCTTGGGTTGGAGTTCGAGCGGCAAATCGCCGATCTCATCGAGAAACAACGTGCCGGTGTGGGCCAGTTGAACCCGGCCGACGGTCTGGGTCACCGCGCCCGTGAAGGCGCCGCGTTCGTGGCCGAATAGCTCGCTTTCGAGGAGGCCAGCCGGGATCGCCGCGCAGTTGACCCGCACGTACGGTCCGCGCCGACGCGAGCTCTCCTCGTGGATGGCCTTGGCAACGAGCTCTTTGCCCGTGCCGGTTTCACCGTGGATCAGAACGGCCGAATCCGTCCGAGCCACCATTTGCGCCAGGTTCCAGACGCACCGAAAGGCGCGGCTGGATCCGATCATTTCGCTCTTGGATGTCGCTTCCAATGGGAAGCTGGTTATCGCGGTAGCCATTAAGATACTCCAATGCCCGACGGCTTGAAATTTGTGCATGGCCAGTGGCTTTTGCCCACGTGGCCAATCGATACCCAATCGTAGGTTGAAACGGAAAATCGCGAAACACCACAATGTGGAAGTCCAGCCCTTTAGTTTTCTAGAGCCGGAAAACTAGCGTCCCAGCAAGCGCCGAATCCTTCGGAAACGCAGGCGCTTTCCGGAATCTGCCTGGCGGAAGGCAATGTTAACGCGTCGCCTGCGAAATGCTCCGCGAGGCGAGCAGCTACATCTGGCGGGACGTGCCGATGCCCCGCGTGTACCGACCGAATCACCGCCAGAAGTTCTTCTTTAGGGCTACTCTTCAAAATGTAAGCCGCAGCGCCAGCGCGAAGAGCTCGCCGGATCTCCGCGTCCCCGTCTGAAGTGGTCAGAACAATGATGCGTGCTTGGGGAAACTCGCCACGAATGGCGATGAGCGCGTCTGTGCCATTAGCCCCTGGCAATCGCAAATCCATCAGAGTGACATCTGGACGATGTAAACCGAACTCCTTCATTGCTTCGGTCGCCGTCCCGGCCTGCGCGATCAGCAGCATGTCCCGCTGCGAACCGATGATGGTTGAAAGCCCTTCGCGAAAGACGGGGTGGCCTTCCACGCTCAGGATTCGAATTGGGAATTGCGGTTTCATCACTGGCCATTCGGTCTCAAAGGCCCTACGTGTCCGTGAATTCGTCAAGTGCCCGCTTGACGAGGCTGAGTAATTCCACGGCGTCAAAAGGCTTATAAAGGAAAGCGCGCGCCCCTCCATGCAAAGCTCGCTGCCGAATTTCCTCATCGTAATGAGCGGAAATAAAAATAATCGGCAACTTCGGACGCAGCAGGTTGACCCGCCGTTGCAACTCGAGGCCATCCATGCCGGTCATCCTGACGTCCGTAATCAAACAATGGGCTGCTGCGACTTCTTCCGACTCCAAAAGTTCCTCGGCCGAGGAGTACAGAAAAGCTGTGTACCCGGCGGATTCCAGCAGGCGCTGGAGCGACTCTCGCAGACGAAAGTCATCATCTACGCCGACCACAACTGGAGTGCCTTTCTTGTGGATCGGACCCTGCATCTCAGATTCGATCCTACGCCACATTTTTCTGGCCGGCTATTCCATATTCCTTTAGGTGGGCGGACCGATCGGTTGAATTCCCAGCTTGTCAGCCATTCTCACCAGCTCCGCGAGGGACTGAGCGCCCATTTTCCGCATGATCTGGCCTCGATGAACTGCAATCGTGTTCTCTGCTATGTGAAGCTCGCCGGCGGCTTGCTTGTTGGCCAACCCTGCCACCACGAAGGACAGCACCTCCCGCTCGCGTGGGGTGAGCAACCGATAACGTTTTCGCAACTCGGCGAACTCCAGCCGCTTTTGCCGTGAAGTGCGGTCCAAGGCGATTCCCGCCTCAATTGCTCCCATCAACTCCTCGTCTCCAAAGGGCTTGGCTAAAAACTCGATGGCGCCGGCTTTCATCGCGCGTACCGACGACGGAATATCGCCATGGCCGGTGATGAATACGATGGGTGGCGCGTCCTTACCGGCGAGTTCTTTCTGTAGTTCCAGCCCGTCGATATCGGGCAGTCTTAAGTCAAGCACAAGGCAGCCGGGGCAGTCCGGCCATTCGGATTGCAGAAATTCTGCGGCTGAACCGAAGGCAAGAACGCGGTACCCGGCTGACTCGACCAGCCGGCACAAGGCCGCTCGCACCCCGTGATCATCGTCCACCACGAATACGACGGCGCTCTCCTTGCTCATGTGGCGAAACCCGGCCCGAGAGGAAGCGAAAAACAACAAGTTGTGCCGGGACCGTCAGCAGACGCGAACCACAGACGACCCTCGTGAGCTTCGACGATCGATCGACAGATCGCCAATCCCATACCCATTCCGTTCGCTTTGGTCGTGAAGAAGGCGTCGAACACCTTGTTTGTCTCCGCGATCCCAATCCCACAATCCCGAATTTCGACCAGGGCCTGGAGGCCCTCCGAACTCGACCGGATGGACAGCTTTCGCGGCCGATCGGTAATCGGGTCCATCGCTTCTATGGCATTGAGCAAGAGGTTCAGATTTAATTGCTGCAACTGGACGCGATCGCAAAGGACGAGCGGAAGTTGCTTCTCGAAATCAATTTCGACGATCACACCCCGCCTGGTTATCTCACCGCTCAATAGCTGGAGCACTTCGGAAATAATCTCGTTGAGATTGAGGGGGACCTTCGCCGCCAAAGTCTTTTTGAAAAGGGCGCGGATTCGCCGCACCACTTCTCCTGCCTCTTTGCCATCGCGGACAATGCTTTGGGCGGCCTCCATCGATTTGGCAATGGCCGGCGGTGTGGCGGAAAGAAAACGCACGCAAGCATGGGCGCTGGCCACAACCGCCGCCAGCGGCTGGTTGATTTCATGGGCGATAGAAGCTGACAGTTCGCCGACCGTCGCAATCTGCGCCGCCCGCGAGAGTTTTGCCTCCGTCGTGCGCAGAGCCTCCTCTATGTTCTTACGATCGTCGATGTCAACGAGTAAACCATACCAGCACGTCACCCTCGCCTGGCTGTCACGCCCCGGCTGAGCGACGGAGTATACCCAGCGGTATACGCCGTCCGGGCGCCGGAGGCGGGCCTGGACCTCGAAAGGGCTGCCGGTCGCGACGCAGGACGACCATATTCTGGTCACCGCGTCCCGATCGTCGCAATGCAGGAAACTGGCCCAGCCCCCCGCTTCCAACTCTTCCCGGGAACTTCCCAGGAAAGCTAGTATGCGCTGATTCACGTAGGTTAGATCGCCTTCGGGAGAAGCGCACCAGACCAGTCCCGGCATCGTCTCGATAATCAAACTGAGATCACGCTCGCTTGCTCGCAGGGCTTCTTCAGCTCGTTTCCGCTCGTCAATGTTGGTGAGGAGAACATACCAGCGCACGATGCCACCCGTCGTATCCCTTTCAGGAACTCCGCGCACCTGAAACCACAGGTACTCGCCATCGGCGCGGCGGATGCGGTGCTCGATCTCGTACATTTCGCCAGTCTCTACGGAATGTCGCCACGCAGCCAACACGGCGGGAAGGTCATCCGAATGAACGAGGTCGTTCGCGGACCAGCCCCGCAATTCCTCCAGCGGCACGCCGCAATATTCGCGGTTCTGACGATTGACGAATTCAACTTCACCTGTCGCGGTCATCGTGCTCACCAGCCCCGGAATGTTATCGACGATACGGCGGAAGATGTCCTCGCTCATCCGTGCGATTCCTTTCTTGGTGCTTCCTCGATAATGTCAGATTCCTTAGGGTCGTGGTGAACCCGTCCGACTCCCTGACCACGCGCTGGCGCCTTGGTCCCATGCTCCAGCATGTGCGCAGCCGGGTATGAGGTTGATTTCGCACGAGGAACCGTGTCCCGACCACGTGGCTGTCGGTTGGAATCTGCGTTGCCCTCTTATGGAACGGCAGGAGAACATATGAAATCCAACGGGAACTACGACAACGGCGTTAAGCCTGTTTCGGTGTTAAACGGCGAATTCGCGGAGCGAGTTCGCCTGAACCAAGAGAACCTGAGGGCTGCGCTCAAGCCTCAGTACGACTTCATCGTTTGCGGGTCGGGCTCATCCGGGTCAGTGGTGGCACGCCGACTTGCAGAGAACCGCAATGTGAACGTTCTGCTGCTGGAGGCCGGGGGAAACGACGATGTTCCTGGGGTAATGGATGCTGATAAATGGCCAATGAATCTCGGAAGTGACCGCGACTGGAGTTTTTATGCGGAGCCGAGCCGCGGCGTAAATGGCCGTTCTGTTCCCCTCTCCATGGGCAAGGTCTTGGGCGGCGGTTCCAGCATCAACTTGATGGTATGGGCTCGCGGCCACAAGACCGACTGGGATTTCTTCGCGTCAGAAACTGGCGATTCGGCATGGAGCTACGAATCGGTGCTGGAAATTTACCACCGCATCGAGGACTGGCACGGTGAGCCGGATCCAAAGTATCGCGGCACGGGTGGACCGGCCTTCGTTGAACCCGCACCCGATCCCAGTCCCGTCGCCACTGCAATGGTTGAGGGCGCACGCTCGGTAGATATACCGACGTTCGAAAATCAAAACGGCCGCATGATGGAAGGCGATGGCGGCGCTTCGATTACAGACGTGCGAGCGCGCGGCGGAAAGCGGGAATCGGTCTTCCGTTCTTATGCGTTTCCTCTCATGGATCGACCGAATCTCACCGTTCTGACGCACGCGCTGGTAACCCAATTGACCTTCGAAAGCAAAAAGGCCACTGGTGTCGAGATCCTTTGGAACGGCAAGACGCACAAGGTCCGTGCATCTCTAGAGGTGATCCTCTCGCTCGGCGCACCTGGTAGCCGGCATGCAGAGCTGCTTCGGTGAATGCCTGGCCCAGACGGCGCGAACTGCCGGTAATCAGCCAAACCTGCCGATTCACGCCGCGTTCTTCTCCAGAAGCTGCCGCATCGCCGCGGCGATCTCCTCGACGTGTGTTTCGAGCGCGAAGTGTCCCGTATCCAGGAGGCGGACAGTAGCGTTGGGATTATCCCGCAAGTAAGCTTGCGCGCCGGCGGGAATGAAGAACGGATCGTTTTTGCCCCAGATCGCGAGCAGCGGCGGCTTCCTCTTCCGAAAATACTCCTGGAAGGCCGGGTAGAGCTTCACGTTGTTGACGTAATCCAGGAAGAGGTCCAACTGGATGTCCATGTTACCCGGCCGGGCGATCATGGCGGCATCCAGCGTGTAACCTTCCGGGGCGATGGCGTCGGGGTCGGGCGCTCCCACCACGTATTGCCAGCGGAGGCCCTCGGGATTGAGCGCATGGTGCACCGTCTCTCGATTTTCGGCGGAAGGATGTTCCCAGTAACGCCGGATGGGCGCCCATGCATCGCCCAGACCTTCTTCATAGGCATTGCCGTTCTGCGAAACGATAGCGGTTACACGCTCCGGGTGAGCCATCGCCAGCCGGAAGCCGGTGGGCGCGCCGTAGTCGAAAACATAGAGCGCGTAGCGTGTCAGATGGACCGCGTCTGTGAAAGCGAGGATCGTCCGTGCCAGGGCATCGAACGAATACTGATAGCGGCGCGAGGCGGGAACCTCCGTGAATCCGAAACCTGGCAAGTCGGGCGCCAGGACGCGGTAGCGATCGGAAAGGCGCGGAATCAGTTCGCGATATTGAAACGAGGATGTCGGGAAGCCGTGCAGCAATAGCACGACTGGGGCGTCGGGCGGACCCGCCTCCCGGTAGAACACCTTTACGCCGTCCGCCTGAATGCGACGAATGTAGGTACGTGTCATCATGGGTTTCTCCTGCTTCCTTTGCGCTTCCGCGGGTGGAACCGCGGTCGCGAATGTGACGGCAATGCCGGTTTCAATAAAATGCCTGCGATTCATGGATCACCATTCGTCTCGGCCGGAATACACACGCGTCCAAAGCGCGAGTTGCAGTTGCAGCGACTTGCACCACGCCCGATGCATTCCGTCGACCTCCTCTGCAGGGTTGCCCTTGCCGGCAAGATACGGCCGGATCGTCTCGTTCAGCACCGTGACGAACGCGATAATGTCGCGCAGCGGCACGTACGGCGTTGAGCCCACGCTGTCCGTCTGGTTCTCTTTCGCGCTAGTGTGGCGAAGCGCGATTTCCTGCTGGTAGTTGATCCAGTCTTGATCGTACGCCCGCAGACAGGTATCCAGTATCCACTGCTCAAAGCGAAGGTTGCTCTTCGCCAGGTACTCGGGAAGCACATCGCCTTCGGGCGCACGGGAGTGCCGCGCCAGGTTGGGGATGCCGGCGATGATCCCGGCGCGCCGGTGTTCCACGATCTGCCTGGTCTGCCCTCGGAGGACCTCACCCGCCAGCCGCAGGTAGCGTAGTTCCTCGTCCGGGAATCCGGCGCTGGTTTGCAATTCAACAAACTCTCTCATCGAAACGGGCGACTTGGGAACTTGGGCCGTTCCGTACGAGTATGCCGGAATGTGTTGGGCAACTGTTTTCATGGAGCGCTCCCCTGAACCTGCCGCTGGAAGCTGGCCGATTCCAACGCTTGCGGTCATCTCATTCCGCCGCGCTGTCTGGTTCGGTTGCATCTCTCCCTCAACCCCGCAAATTCGTCCTGGCTCATCGCATTCGGAATGCCATTTTCCGAGAGATTTTCTGGGAGAGCTGCAAGAGCCGCGAAAAATGGTATCCGACATGCCCAAGGAAACGCCGGAGTGGCAGGGATCAAATCAAACATAAGGAGAAAATGAGCATGCCGTTTGTAAACATCAAGTTGGTCGAAGGTGTCTTTACTACCAAACAGAAGCACGAGATGGCCGCGGCCATCACGGAAGTGATGGTGCGCTTCGAAGGCTCGGAAGCATTCCGCGAGGTCGTCTGGGTGTTAATTGAAGAGCTTCACAACGACGGATGGCACATCGGCGGACGACCCTTCGCCGGCCCGCCTTCATTGATGGAGACGCTCCGTCAATCGAAGGCGATCGTCGAGTCCATCCATGGCAACCCGACAACCCACGACGAGTTGGCGGCCGCACTTCCGGTGAAAGTCCAGCCCTAAAAATCTGGGAGTTGGTCGAAGCGCGTGACGAACTGCTGCCTCAAATGACGAGCGGATTCGACACCATGCTTGAAGGAGACGCGGCTGACTGCGGAGGCAATCAGCCGCTTTGCCTTTCAGCAGCCGCTTCCCGCTGTGCCCGAATCCACTTGCCCGCCCGGGTCCCGCTCGGCTTCCACGGCAGACCGTAAGATCCATGGGACATCGACAAAGGAAATAGCCATGTTGCAGATATCTAATGAAACAGAGCCGACGAAAGCCATGCACCCCGTGGTCCGGGACAAAACTGCGGGGCCGCGCGGGTCACTTCGGCGTGGTTGGGACGTATGAGCGGGCGACGCGTATTCGGGGCGAACTCACAATTTTGAGTTCCAACACTGGAACGCTGGTGGAGCGGATCGTTCCGGAAACCGTGACATTTTCGGAAGCAGGGGCGCCTTCGGCGAATGGTGAGGATCAGGCGGCTTCGGAAACGTGGGCAGTAGATGTAAGGCCCATTGGCCGCGAAGATATAATCCAGCTTAAGTTTTCCCAGTCGTGTGTTGCAAGGACAGCTTGCTCCGCATAGCTCGGTCTGAGAGAATCTTCTCTACGCATCCTCTCCGGCTCGTGCCTATACGCGCTGGCGGTGGCCGCCACTATTAAACGAAAAAGGAATTCACCATGTCAACGTCCGAGAGATAGGTGTCGATCGAGTAAATCCTATCCTCACGAAGCCGGCAAACTGTGGCGAGGTGTTCGTCGAGAATCTTGCCCTGGCGCTCGGCGGTGTTATGCAGCGACAGCGCCAGCCCTCCCTGACCTTCAAGGATATGTTTTAGGTTGAAAGTCAGTCCGTAACCGACAATGATTTGGGCCCGCTCGACCACAGCCTCGAGGCCGCGAACTTCGCCCGAGATTCGACTGTACCCCGGCAGAGTCCAGACGATATCGTCAGTCATGATCTTCCGCAATAGCCCCCAATCCCGGGTGCCCAATCCGAGAAGGAACGTCTCAGCGATCTGTCGTTTGTCGACGCAGTTTGTCATATAGTTCTCCGATGCAATTCCACAGTCACTCGGCGGCTTTCGCCGCCAGCGAATCCATCACCGAAATGTTCCCCAAGAGGTGGTCGGGCAGCGTGTGGCGATGCTGTAGATAGGTGCTTTCGTTGTAGGAGAGCCCGACCGTGCCGTCCGCCTTCTCCCAAACCAGGATCTTTAGTGGGAGGTCGAGTGCCGCGAGTGGAGAGGCGAGCATCAGAGGTGTGCCGGCCTTGGGATTGCCGAAGATCAGCAGCTTGCACGGGCGCATTTGAAATCCCGCTTTCTCCGCCTCGCCGCCATGATCGATGACCGCGAACAGCTTGACTCCCTTGGCCGC
>ODAK010007082.1_pt1 | contig 11257 bp, 7 predicted proteins | sample 1539591 | NCBI WGS metagenome assembly ODAK01 (sample SAMEA3539303, study PRJEB22396) | soil metagenome | biome: tundra; feature: field; material: soil | place: USA | collected 2010-05 | depth 0.15 m | reverse complement strand
CGCCAGATGCTGCGCTGGGTCCGTATCGACGAAGTCGGCGACACCAGCTTCCTGCTCGAGCAGCAGGTAGACCGCTTCCGCTTCCGCGAGGAGAACGAGCGCGTGCTGGCCAACGGAGGCCGTCAAGCCATGGGACGTCCGCTGCTGCTGGGCATCACCAAGGCGTCGCTCTCGACAGACAGCTTCATCTCCGCGGCCAGCTTCCAGGAGACGACTCGTGTGTTGACGGAAGCCAGCATTAACGGCGCCATCGACAACCTTCGCGGCCTGAAGGAGAACGTGATTGTGGGTCGCCTCATTCCTGCCGGCACGGGTCTCGAGTACTACCGCAACGTCCAGCTCTCACCCGAGCTCGAAGAAGCAGCGGCTCGTGTACAGCAGGAAGTCAGCGCGGAAATCGAAGCGGCCGAGCGCGAACTGGAGCTTATGCGCCAGGAAGGCGAAGCCGAAGAGATGGCGGCGGAATAACCATCCGGCTGCTCTGAACTTCCTCGCTTCTCAAATCGAAGTGCAACCAGGCAGGCCCGGCTCCAAGCCGGGCCTGCTTTCTTAGACTTGAAGACAACGCTTGGCGCAACCTGGTTCTTATTCAGCTCCTGTTGATATATTCGACAAATGCAGCCGATAAGCCATAGCAGGGGCCGGATTTTGTTCGCCCCTTACGGATAGGTTTCAATGAAGAAAGCGATTGCCGCCGGCTTGATGGTTCTGGGATGCGCCGCGGCTGCTTGGGCGGCGAACCCCGCCCCGCTCACTACCATTCCTGCCATCCGCGCCCTCGGCAAAGCCGACGCCAGCCGGGCTGTCCCGGTCGCCTTTGAAGGCACCGTTACCTACTTCCACCCGGATTTCCGCTATCTATTCGTCCAGGATGGCGACCAGGCGATCTTTGTTTATACTCCCGTTGGCGCCCAACTTCTGGCTGGCGACCGCATCCTGATCAAGGGAGTTACGCACGCTGAATTCAGCCCCGATGTGATCAGCGACAGCATCACCCTGCTCCACCATGGCACCCTGCCCAAAGCCCTTGCAGCCGGCTTCGATGAGTTAATGAGCGGAAAGCTCGACTGCATCCTGGTCACCGTCCGGGGCCGGGTTAGCGCCGCCAACCTGGTCTTGCGCCCCGATGTGCGCACCAGTCCCTCCTTCACGCCTCGCGTTTCCTACCTGGAGTTGATCACCGACGGCGGTTACGTTGATGTTATCGTGAACAGCTTGGACGAGAACGCCCTCAAGGACCTGCTGGACGACGACGTGGAGGTCACGGGCGCGGCAGGCGGAAGCTACGACGGCAAGTGGCATCAAACCGGCGTTTTGCTTCGTACCTTCACATTTTCCAGTGTCAAGGTTCTCAAGCGCGCCGGCGCCAGTCCATGGACCCTCCCCATCACGCCGATGGACAAGGTCCTCGCAGGTCATCACGTTCGCGACCTCACTCCGCGAGTCCGCGTACAAGGCACCATCACCTACTATCAGCCTGGTTACTATCGGCCGGGCTCGGCCATCGTGCTGCAGAGCGGTGCTGAAAGCCTGTGGATCGAAAGCCTTACCGACGCGCCATTGCGGATCGGTGACCTGGCGGACGCAACGGGCATCCCCGATGTCGCAAGCGGTTCTCCCACCCTCACCCATGCGGAGGTCTGGGACAGCAAAACGCCGGCGCCCGTCGCTCCGCTGAATGTGACCTGGCAGCAACTGGCCGACGCCGACGTGGCCGGAATGCATCATTACGATCTGGTTTCCGTCGAGGGTCAGGTGGTGATGGAGACCCGGGGAGCTTCGCAGGATGAATATGTCCTGGCTCACAACACACAACTGTTCTCCGCCATCTTTCACCATCCGGACTCAACCAGCCAGGTATCAATTCCGCCGATGAGGGAAATCCCCCTCGGAACCACGGTCCGCGTCACCGGTATCTGCATCCTCCAGGACACCGCGCTCTTCTCCGGGAAGGCGCCCTTCAACGTCCTGCTGCGGACGTTCGACGACATCACCGTAATTGCCCCGGCTCCTTGGCTCAATATCCGCAATTTGATGATTCTCATCACATTCCTGGTCCTCGCGGTGTTCGCCGCGGGCGCAAGAAGCTGGACCTTGGAACGCAAGATACGGCGGCAAACGGTAGCGTTGGCCGCTCGCATCGAGGCTGAAGCTGCTTTGGAACGGAGGCGCAGCCGCATTCTCGAAGACATCAACGGATCGCTGCCGCTGGCCGAGGTCCTTGAAGAAGTCACGGAGATGGCCTCCTTCATGCTCGATGGCGCCCCCTGCTGGTGCGAGGTGACCGATGGAGCACGCCTGGGAAATCGTCCCGCGGATCTCGAGAGCCGCCGTGTGGTCCGCGAGCCTATCCTCGCCCGTTCCGGGCCGCCGCTGGGCGCATTGTTTGCCGTCCTAGATCCGCCGTCATTGCCCGTTGCCAGGGAGTCTGATGCCTTTTCCCTGGGAACGCGCCTGGCAGCGCTGGCCATCGAAAGCAGAAAACTCTACTCAGACCTGCTGCATCGCTCAGAGTTCGATCTGCTGACCGACATTCACAATCGGTTCTCCCTCGACAAACAACTGGAAGTTCAAATTGCCGATGCGCGCTTGAAGGCCGGCATCTTCGGGCTCATTTACATCGACCTCGACAAATTCAAAGAAGTCAACGATCGTTACGGACATCAGAACGGCGACCTCTATCTCCAGGAAATCGCGCGCCGCATGAAGCGACAGCTGCGCTCAGCCGACATGCTGGCCAGGCTCGGTGGGGATGAATTTGCCGTCCTGGTCCCTGTCGTGCGCAACCGCGCGGAGGTCGAGGAAATCGCTCAGCGCCTGGAGCACAGCTTCGACGAATCTTTTTCTACTAACGGCTTCGTCATGCACGGCTCCGCCAGTGTTGGCATTGCTCTCTACCCTGAGAACGGCGCATCCAAAGACAGCCTGCTCAACGCCGCCGACGCAGCCATGTATAAAGCAAAAAACGCCAAACCAGTGGTCGTATAAGTCTCCTGCTTATCACGCGTTGGGAGCACGATGGCGGACACAAATTTATGAAAGGGCGGGCGGCGGCCTGGCGATGGGGCGCATGGCGGAATACTTGACTAGGGCGTTGCGTTTTTCCGCCCCTTTTCCGAGTTGCGAAGGGCCTCGTGAATGATCATTTTCAGATAAGTCTGGTAGCGTAGACCTCGTTCGGCCGCCTGCACACGCGCCTTGGCGATGTCTTCGGGGTCGAGGCGGATGGTGGTGGACGGAGTGGGCGCGGGGGCCTTAAGCGGTTCAGGGAAGGGGATCCCCTTCTCGGCTAAGAGGCGCCTAACACCGCCGCGACCCAGCCGGCCTTCTTTTGCGGCCTTCTCGAACTCAGCGGCGATCTTATCGTCATTCTCAAACCACCATTTGGCTTCTTCCGCCTCTGTGGCAAAGGTGGGGATCTTCAGATTGCTCTTGGTAGTCTTCGCTTCGATCATGGCAGCCCCGCTTTCTGTTTGAGGTAGAAGTTCTTCTCGGATCTAGACGGCTCAAACGCCGTCAGCACCCGAATTCGCTCCCCGCGCACGGTGATGACGACGCGCAGAATCCGGCCTTCGTTTGTTTCGCCCAGATAAGACCAACGCTCCTCGCCATTGATAACATCGAATCCGATATCCAGAGGCTCGCCAAGGATTGCCTCCTCGGCTTCTTAAGGAGCCACATTGTGCTCTGCGATGTGATCAAGATTTGCACGGTCCCAGTCGAAGAGTGCGTCGTTCATGACCCTTAACTTTCCTGGTTAGCTTCGTGAATTGTAACTACATTGTAGTTATATTGCAACTACTGACGCAACTCCACCAGCGTGGCACCCTGACCGCCTTCGTTTTGCGGGGCTTCGGCTAGCGTGGCTACGTGGGGATGGCCCTTCAGGAATTCGCGAACGCCGCGGCGAAGGATGCCGGCGCCGTGGCCGTGGATGACCCGGATGCGCGGCAAACCGGCCAGGAAGGCGCGATCGAGATACTTTTCCAGCTCCTCGGTGGCTTCGTCCACGGTGCGGCCGATGAGGTTGATCTCCATGCGCATGTCGTCCGTGTTGGCGCTGGTTACGGTCACGTGTACATTCTTTTGCTTGCGCGCGGCGGCCAGCGGATCCGCCCGCTCCATTGTGCGGACGTCGCCGGGGGTCAGCACCTCGGCGATGTCGTCGCGCTTGACACGCATCTTGATGGGGCCGAGCGCAACTTCGAAGATGTCCTTCTCCACCTCGCGCTGCACCGTAGCCACCTTGTTCATGGACTTGAGCCGCACCTGGTCGCCGGCAGCCACGTGTTTCACCACATGCGGCTGGGCGTTCACATCGCCCTGGTCTGCGCCGGTGCGGTGGGCGACGACGGTCTGGTTAAAACTCTCCTGAAACTCGCGGCGCAAGCGCAGGATGCGGCGTTCCGCCTCCTTCGACAGCTTTTGCTGCCCAGCGCGGTCCTCGATGGCCCGCACGGTTTCGCGCATCTGAAATTCGAAGTCCTTGAGCAGCGAGGCGAGCTTGACTTCAAGATCGCGCGTACGGTTGCGGAGTTCCACATCACCTTCGCGGGCCAGCCGGGCGCGCTCCTGGTTCAGGGAATATTGCTCGGCGCGCGCGGCCTTGCGCTCGGCTTCAAGATCTGTAAGCTCGCTGTGCAGTCGGTCGAGGAAGCGCGCAATGTCTACCTGTTGCGAGCCGAGGCGCTGGCGTGCGGCAGTAATGATGCCGGGATTCAGTCCCAAGCGCTCGGCGGTCTGTATGCCGGCCGATGCGCCGGGAACGCCGAGGCGAAGCAGGTAGTTTGGCGCGAGGGTCACTTCATCCACGCCGGCAGCGGCGTTGAGCACGCCGGGGGTGTTGGCCGCATAGACCTTTAGCGAGGTGTGATGGGTGGAGATGAGCGACCACGCCCTGGCGGTCAGAAAGTGGCTGGCGATAGCCACTGCAAGCGCGGAGCCTTCTTCGGGATCGGTCGATGAGCCGAGTTCATCGAGGAGAACCAGGGACCGGTCGCCGGCCAGCCGAGAGAGGCGGTCGAGATTGGTGATGTGCGCGGAAAACGTTGAGAGCGCCGCCTCGATGGATTGCGCGTCGCCGATGTCGGCAAAGAACTCCGTAAAGACAGGAAAGCCGGCAGCCGTTGCAGGAACCGGCAAGCCGGCCTGGGCCATCATTGCCAACAGGGCCGTGGTCTTGAGCGTGACGGTTTTGCCGCCGGTGTTGGGGCCGCTGATAATCACCTGGCGCGCTTCGGCGGTTAGTTGCAGAGTAAGTGGAACTACTCGTCCGCCGGTTGCCCGCAGGCGCTTTTCCAGCAGTGGATGGCGGGCCCCTTCAAGGCGCAGAACGTCGGGCGTCATGGCAGGGGCGACGCAATCGTAGTCGCGGGCAAATCGGGCACGGGCTTGCAGGCTGTCAACCAGGGCCAGGACGCGAGCGCCTTCAACCAGGGCACCCGCGTAACCGCCGACCTGGCGGGTGAGAGCCATAAAGATGCGGTGAATCTCGGCCTGCTCTTCTTCGATGAGACGGACCAGTTCGTTGTTCTTTTCGATGGTCTCCAGAGGCTCAACGTAGACGGTTTGTCCGGAAGAGCTTGCGCCGTGAACCACGCCGGAGACGCGCCGCTTCAATTCCGAGCGGACGGGGATGACGAAGCGGTCGCCGCGGATGGTAATGAGATCTTCCTGCGTTGCGCCGTCGGAAGAGAGCTTGCGCAGCGCGGCCCGCAGGCTTTCTTCGATGATTCTGTGCTGGCGCTCCTGGTCGCGGCGGATTCGGCCCAACTCCGGCGAGGCATTGTCGGCGAGGGAGCCATCGGGCTGAATGGTGCGCTCGATGGATTCGGCTAGTGGGCGCAGGCTTGTGGTCAGCGAGTACGAAAGCGAAGAGAGGCCTGGAAGCTTGCCTGCGATCCGGGCCGGGGGCGATTGAAGCAGGGATTGCCAGGAGGCCACATCGTTTGCCAGGCGGGCCACGAACTGCAACTCATTTGCCTCAAGCGCAGCGCCGGGAATCTGGGCTTTTGCAGCAAGTTGCGTGGGGTCGATGAGGCCGCCGACCGGGATCGAGACCTGCTCAGCAAGAATGAGACGGAGTTCGCCGGTAAGCTGGTGCTGGAGCGCGATCCACGCCTCGTCCGTCGAGGGCCGCAGATCGAGAATGGCGTGTCGCCCGACCGGAGACGCGGCGAAACCAGCCACCAGGGCCAGCAGCGGCTCCCACTCGAGCGCGGCAAAGTCAGCGTATTCCACGGGCGACGGGATGGGATCGAGAAGAGGCATATCTATGAATTATCTTAGCTTCCCATGGGTGGTGGAATTCTGATCTGCCGGTGAATGAATCGTCGAGTGCGTTGATTCGCCGGCTGATTGGTTGTATAACGGAGTCTCACAAGAAAACCGGAAGAGTTGATGAGGTAATGGGGACCAATGCAGTTGAAGAGTATTCTGTGCAGCTTGGCAGTCGTTTCGTGTTGGATCATTTCTCCGCTTGTTGAACCAGTGAGCGCGCAAGGCTTCTTCTTGAAGGTCGGCGACACCGTCGTCTTCTACGGCGACAGCATTACGCAGCAGAACTTCTATAACCAATGGGTGGAGTTCTACACCGTCACCCGCTTTCCTTCCATGCGAGTCCATTTTTACGCGGCGGGAATTGGTGGCGATCGAGTGACAGGCGGTGGCGGCGGCACCGTCGATGAGCGCCTGGCGCGCGATGTCTTCCCGCACAAGCCATCCGTTGTGACCGTCATGCTGGGGATGAACGACGGCAACTACACGCCTCCCACAGATGAGATTGAAGCTGCATATATAAAAGGCTACGAGCACTTGCTTGGCTCAATCCGCGACCACGCGCCTGGCGCACGCATTACCTTGCTTGGTCCTTCCCCGTTGGACGAGGTGACGCGGCCGCCGATGTTTCCCGGCGGCTATAACTCGGTGATGCTGCATTTTGCGGATCTTGACAGGGACCTTGCCCGAAAGTTCGGCGGAACATTCGTCAACCTGAATCCCCCTGTTGTGGCGGCAATAGAGAAGACACAGGCCGTCGATCCCCTGGTTGCGAAGATGCTGGTCCCGGATCGCGTGCATCCGGATGCGACTGCGCATTGGGTGATGGCGGAGGCGCTGCTCAAGGGATGGAATGCGCCGGCCCTGGTTTCGTCGGTTACTATCGACGCTCGAGCGGGCCAGTTAGCCGACGCGCAAAACGCCACTGTCCATCACGTTGAGCGCGGCAAGGATTCCCTGCACTGGACTTCCCAGGAAGAATCACTGCCCCTTCCGTTCAGCCAGGACAATGCGACCGAGGCCCTACTGCTCCAAATAAGCGATATCCAACAGCAACTTAACCAAGAGACGCTCCGCGTCACCGGACTTGATGCGGGCCAATATAACCTGACCATCGATGGCGACTTGATCGGCCCTTTCTTAGCGGAAGATCTGCAAAAGGGAATCAACCTCGCCGATTACAGAACTCCTATGCGCGGCCAGGCGCAAAGAGTTGGCTGGCTGATCGGCGACCGCGATGAGGCAGTCTATATCCATTTACGCATGCACGTACGCAAGGCGGACACAGGGGCTTCCGAAGGCAAACCGGACTTGCTGGATGCCTTTGAGAACTCCTTCGAAGACTCTATCTATGAAGCCGCTCGACCGGTACCTCATGAGTTCGCGCTCAGCCTCGTTGCCGGGGAGTCAGTTGGCGGTGCCCCGCAAACTCATTAAAGCTTGGCCACCGGGTTAGTTCAAAAGCAGCTTTAGTTGGCTCTCGATAACTCGGAGATCGGTTTCGCCGCGAAACTCGGCGCGGATGAATCCATCTTTGTCGATTAGATAAGTTACCGGCAATCCTAGTATTCCGCCGTATAGTTCTCCCAGTTCTTCGTCACCCATGGCGATGGGGTAATTCAGTCTCATTTTCTTGGAAAGGCTTCGGGCCAACGCGGGATCATCATCCATCGAAATGCCGATAACATTTAGGCCTTGGTTTCCATATCCCTTTTGCCAGGCGGCAAAGTGCGGCATTTCAATCTGGCAAGGAGCGCACCATGTAGCCCAGAAGTTGAGCAGCACTACTTTGCCTCGGTAGGCATTGAGATCTACTCTCTTGCCGTGCAGATCCATTCGTATAAATTCGGGCGCCTTCCTGTTCAAAAGAACCTCGCCTGCGAAGGCTATGCGCGGCTCGTTCAATCCAATGCATAGTCCCACAACCAAACCGGCGAACATCAGCGGATGCAATGCACGCGGCCAGGTTCTCATAGTTCTCTTGTCCGCGTCCTTCCGGCTTAAATCAGCGCCCTTTCTCAACCTGATATCCTTTGCTCACCCAATCGGCCCCGAAGTTATTGGCAAGATATAACACCTTGACGTTAGTGAAGCCCATCTCCCGTGCTTTGGAGAATGCAGGTGCTACGTTCGGGCACCGGTCCCAGGGGCAGCACCCGCAATAGAGAACTATCAAGGCCTTGCGGGAAAGGGGCGCAAGCTTGCTTTGCAGAAGTTCCAATCCCTGCGGCCGCGCACCGGGTCCAACATACTCCGCACCGGGGATGTGAGCCTCGGCGAACATAATGTGCGAGCCAACCTGCAGAACCACAGGTTTGTCCGCCCCGCCCTTCTGTAGCAAGCGATTCAGTTCCTCGGGTTGCAGCAGATGCGTCTTCGGAATTGTGAAAGCGCTGCCACTCTGCGCGGCGCCACTACTTGGCGCCGAAAATTGCGCGTGCGCAAACAGGGAGGCAGCCAATACGACGAACGCGGTGCTTGCTATTCGTAACCCTATTCCGTTCTTCATTTATTTGTCTCCAACCCCAGTCTAATTCCCCAAACCGGCGTGTCTCATGCAACTGAATTTGCTTTTCGTTCTATCTCCGGTTATGATCCCGGTATGGAAGTCCAGACCTGTTGTCGCCGCTATATGCCGCTTCGCGTGTACAGGTGATCCGGGTCTGAAAGTCCGTTAGAAATCCAAGATTTCCGAAAGCCCGCGATACAGCTTTAGCTGCCGCGGGTTTTTTGTCTTTAACCAAAGTTCCGCGAAGAGGGAAAATGGCTCAAGCAGTTCCAGAAAAAGAATCCAAAGCCCAAAAGGCTGAACGACTGAAGCGCGAAAAGAACCCGTGGAATGCATTCGACGAAGTGCGCGCTTTTGCGCGCGAAGGCCGTTCGAGCGTGGTTCCCGACTGGGCGGCCACTTACTTCAAATGGTGGGGTATCTATACCCAGGGCGATGGCGTGGGGGCTACTGGCGGGAAGGGCGGCGAGGGCCTCGTCTCGGACTACTTCATGATGCGTATTGGCATTCCAAACGGCGTAATTTCCGCCAGCCAGATGCGCGTTATTGCCGGGCTCACTCGAAAGTACGCGCGCAACCTTGCAGACATCACAGTGCGCCAAAACATCCAGCTTCACTGGCTTACTACCGAGTCGTTGCCCGAGGTGGTGGATGCGCTCGACGCTGCGGGACTCTCGCCTAAAGGCGCGTGCGGCGACGTAGTACGAAACGTGACCGGCTGCCCGCTCGCTGGAGTCGCCGGCGATGAGCTGATCGACGCCTCGCCGCTGGCTTTTGAGATATCGGATCTTCTCAAGGCAAACCCCGACTTCTATAACCTGCCACGCAAATTCAAAATCTCTGTCACAGGCTGCCCTTCGTGGTGCACTCATCCGGAGATCAATGACGTCGGCCTCACTGCCGTTAAGCATAATGGCCAGGTTGGCTACTCGCTGCGAGTCGGCGGAGGCCTTTCCGCCGATCCACATCTTGCAGTGCGCCTCGATGCATTCATCCTGCCCGATCAGGCAGTTCGCGTCGTGCGCGCCATTACGGAACTGTTCCGCGATCAGCAGGGTCTGCGCGAGAGCCGCGACCGCGCCCGCATGAAGCATTTATTTTTGAAAGAGGGCTGGACCGCCGAGCGATTCCTTTCCGAGCTTCAGTCACGCCTCGATTTCCAGTTACAGCCAGGCGTGCCGGAAAAAGTCCCAGCCGACGTTTATCGTGACCACGCAGGCGTCCATCCACAGCGACAACCCGGATTGAGTTATGTCGGCGCATCGGTTCTTCGCGGCCGTCTTACCGGAGAGCAGTTGGAAGCGACCGCCGAATTGGCCGATCGCTTCGGCAGCGGTGCGCTGCGCGCCACTGTGTCGCAGAACCTTATCTTTATCGATGTCCCGAATAACAAAACCACTGAACTTTCTCGTGAGCTAAGTCAAATCGGATTACAAGTAGATGGCTCTTCGTTCTGGCGCGGTGCCGTGGCCTGCACTGGCACTGAGTTCTGCAAGCTCGCCATTACTGAGACCAAGGGATTTACCCGCTGGCTGGTCGACGAACTCGAGGAGCGCCTTCCGCAGTTTGACCAACAACTCAGGCTCAATGTAACCGGTTGCCCCAATAGTTGCGGCCAGCATTGGATTGCCGATATCGGCATCGAAGGCAAGAAAATCAAGCATGAGGGCAAGCTCACCGACGCTTATTATTTTTGCCTGGGTGGGGCGGTGGGCCAGCACGCTGGAATTGCGCGGCCGGTGGGCTATCGCTGCCCGGCTCCGCTGGTGCCGGAAGCTATCGAGCGCCTGCTGCGTCACTATCTAGTTGGCCGGCAGCCGGAGGAGAATCTGCGGGCATGGTTCAGCCGTCATTCGAACGACGAACTGCGCGCCCATCTCGCAGGTGAAGTACTGACTGCTGTCGAACGCGACTTGCCAACGGGTCGCGTCCCGCACGGAGTAGCCGACTAATGAGTAGCCTTCTTCCCATCTTCCTCAAGCTCGAAGGCCGTCGCTGCCTGTTGGTTGGCGCGGGCAATGTTGCGCGCGATAAGATTGGCAGCTTGCGCAAGACCGGAGGCCGACTGCGCGTCATTGCACCCGATGCGTGCATGGAAGTTCGCGAACTGGCCGCCGAAGACGGGCTTGAATGGGTCCAGCGTCACTTTGAACTCTCCGACCTTGACGGTAACTACCTCGTGATCGCAGCGACAGACTCTCCTGAAGTTAATGCCGCCATCTATCGAGGCGCGGTTGAGCGCAACATACTTTGCAATAGCGTAGACGACATTCCCAACTGCGACTTTTTCTTCGGTTCGGTAGTGAGCCGCGGTGACCTGCAGATTGCCATTTCCACCGCCGGTGAAAGCCCGGCTGTCGCTCAACATCTGCGCCGGGAAATTGACGAGCAGCTTCCTCGCGATCTCGGTCCATGGCTTGCCAGCCTGGGCCATCTCCGGCGCGAAATTCTTGAAACGCATCCTCGCGGCGA
>ODAK010007081.1_pt1 | contig 11259 bp, 14 predicted proteins | sample 1539591 | NCBI WGS metagenome assembly ODAK01 (sample SAMEA3539303, study PRJEB22396) | soil metagenome | biome: tundra; feature: field; material: soil | place: USA | collected 2010-05 | depth 0.15 m | reverse complement strand
CACCGACGGGAATGTCGGTGCGGGTTTCAAAGCGGAGGTCGCGGTTGGTGAGGATACCCACCAGCTTCTTGCCTTGCGTAACAGGCACGCCCGAGATCTTGTAGCGCCGCATCACTTCAAGCGCGTCGCCGATCATCTGGTCGGGTTCGATCGTCACCGGGTCCACAATCATGCCGCTCTCGGAGCGCTTCACTTTGTCGATTTCCCCGGCTTGTTCGTTGATCGACAAATTGCGGTGGACAATGCCAATGCCGCCCTGTTGCGCCATGGCAATGGCCATGCGCGACTCGGTGACCGTGTCCATTGCGGCCGATAGCAGCGGGGTGTTGAGTGTAATATCGCGGGTCAACTGGGTGAGCGTACTGACTTGTACAGGCACCACATCACTGTAGGCAGGCACCAGCAACACGTCGTCAAAGGTAAGGGCTTCGGGCAGATTTTTGGCTAGCATATGCTTTGATGCGCCCGGCGGGCCGGGATTCCAGTCCCTGGCGCGACAGGCGCTGTCTCTATTGTAGCGGAGGGGGGGCGGGGCTGCCGGAGAGGGCGGCGATGCGACCCTGGACGAACTCTCGGATTTGTCGCACGGTGGCGAGGACATCCCCCAGTTCAGGCACGGCGTACTCAAAGATCAGGTCGTAGCGATAAAAGACGGCGAAGTCATTCAATTCACTCAGTGGAAGCGTGGTCTCCGGTAGCGTCTCTCCAGACGCCAGAAGAACGGTCACCAGTCTTTCCAGTCTGTGTGTTCGATCGAAGGGAATATCCAATTGCGCCAACAATGCCTTCAGCAGCTTTTCGATAGCTTGCTGAGCGTGAAATCCTCGCACCGTGTCGGCAATTCCGGGTGCCCCGATCACCTGTTCATCTTCCGCTGCCTTATGCAACAGAACTTGCGCTCTGGTAAGCTCCCTGTCGTTCATAGGCCACCTTCCCTTCGCGCAGAATTTTGCAGTAGATCGAGTTGATGGAATCCAGAAAACCCTCGGCGGTTCCCACGGTGGTGAATACCAGGTCGATGCTCATGGGAATTTCGTCGAGCTTGCGGCGCAAAGCTCGCCGCAGCAAAGGAATCTCGGCCTGGCGTTCATTCTCGACCAATACAGCCAGGTCGAGATCACTGTCCCACTTGGCTTCGCCGCTGGGCCATGAACCGAAAAGGATGACACGCGAAGGTTGGGCGACCTCGACCGCAGCGCGGACGGCGCGGTCGACCTTTTCCTGCGTCGGAGCAAGGGCTTCGAGAGCGGCGCGAACCTTGTCGTCAGTCAGCATTATTGCCTCAAAAATAGTCTAGTCTGATTTCTTGGTGGAGGGATTCACCATTCTTAACAACAAGAATCGTTCATGCTATCGCCCTGCCCCTGTTCTACAGGATTCCCAACACCCTGAGGCGCAGCAGGCCGCCGGCAAGGACACCCAAGGGCGAGATGGCTACAAGGGCCAACTGATACCAGATTGGCTGCTTGCCGCGGGACTGCAAAGCGCTGAGAGCGGCAAGCGCCAGAACCACCATGCCCAGCGCCAGCACATGGACCAGGGGGTTGGCCTGAGCGATCCATGCTGTTACGTAGCCGCCGGCCGCTGCCGCCAAGAATGAGTAGCCCAGGTTGACGAAGACATAGCCCGGCTGCGGCCTGCCCTGATCGCTTACCCAACTCGGGACCATTCGGGTGAGGAGTGCGGTGATGGAGATTACCAGTGTGACCATGACGGCAAACCCGGCCACCAGGGCAATAAATGCGTGAAGAATTACCACGGCTTTCTCTCCCCTTCCGGCTGAGTGCCCACTTCACCCTTCTCGATGCGGGCAAGAAACGCTCGCGCAAGCCTTGGTTCTCCGGGGTTGTTCTCGCCATGAATCGTGCATAAATCGAGAAATTCGTCGCAGAGGGGATTGCGCTCGTCCTGCTGCGCGAAGATGCTTTGCAATGCGAAAGCCAACTCGCGCAGGCGCGCAGCCTCGCGCCAGGCACCGGATTCGTCTTCGTTGATTGAAAGTTCAGAAAAGAGGCCGCGCCGGCCCCGAGCGCACTCTTCCAGGCACGCAAGAAGTTGTTCCTTGAAGACCCGGCCAATCATTTCCAACTGGCCGGGCTCTGCTTCGTCATGCGGGTCCATTTCGCTCCTCGGCTATTGCATTTTGTTTTGAATAACACGCATTCCCTCGGCGGCTAAAGCCGGACGCGTATGGGATCGCTTGCGGCATGGCTGAAGGTAATGTCCGTTCAAAAAAATCCGTAGCTCACTTGGCTCTCATGGCCGCTTCCACTTCCTCGGCGGTGTGCGGCAGCGCGGCTGTCAGGTCGATGAGCTTGCCGTCGGCGCCGACTACGAATGTGCACTCGATGCGGACACCGAGTTTCTCCTCGGGAATATAGACGCCCGGCTCGATGGTAAAGACCATTCCCGGCTTCAACACCGCAGGATACTCCGCGGGGTCGTGCACGTTGATGCCGACCATGTGACCGAGGCCGTGCAGCCAGTATTGGCCCAGCGGCTTGCCGTCGAGACTTTTGCCGTGGGTGTTGATGTAGTTGTAGGCCACGGTGTCGAGCGAGTCGGGGTCCTTGCGTTCGCGGTCGTTGATCTTCGACTTGCCGGCGACGAAAGCGTCGATGGCGGCCTGGTGCGAGCCGAGTACGATGTTGTAAATTTCGCGCTGGCGTGCGGTGAAGTGGCCGTTCACGGGCACGGTGCGGGTAATGTCGGCGGCGTACATGGAATATTCGCAGGCAGCATCTACAACAAGAACGTCGCCGTCCTGCATGGTGCGCGAGTTCTCGGCGTAGTGCAGCGTGGTGGAGTTGATGCCGGAGCCCACGATGGGCGCATAGCTGGGGCGATCACAGCCTGCCTCGAACCAGGCCGCGGTCATTTTGCCGGCGATGGCGCGTTCCGTGACGTTGGGTTTGACCGCGAGCATCATGGCGCGCTGGCCGGCAATGGAGGCGTCGCTGGCTTTGCGCAGCAGATCGATTTCGCCCGGGTCCTTTACGATGCGTAACTGTGTAACCAGGCCAACCACATCGCGGGCGGTTGTGGTTGCATCCACGCCGAGCGTTGCGCGGGTGAAGCCTAGCAGGGCCCTGGCTTGCGGGGATTCGGGCTGGTCCCAAAGGGCTGGCCCTTCCGAGCGGTTCGTGAGCAGCCGACGGTCCACGTCGATCAACTTGTTCAGCACAGCGGGAAGCTCTGTCATCTGTTGCACGGCATCGACGCCGGTGGTCTTGGCGACGTCCGAAGAGGCGGCATCCAGCTTGGCTCCGGTGTACTTTTCCAGGCGCAGGTTACGGGTGGGCAGAAAAAGAGACTCGCTGTACACGCGCGGGGTTGGTGCTTTCGCGTCGCCGTCCACGATGAGCAGTGCCGCGCCCGGCTCGTTCCACCCGGTGAGGTAGTAGAAGTCCTCATCCTGGCGGTAAGGCATGAAGTCCAGCAGCGGCTCCGGAGCGGAAAAGAGCACCGCAATGCCGCCATGAAGCTTTGCCGCGAGCGCGACGCGACGTGCATGGTAGACGGCAGCAGACTGCTTTTCGAGCCCATGCAGAGCGGGCGTTGCGGTGAGGATGGCCAGCAAGGCAAAGGCAACAAGTCTTGGCAATTTCATTTCGTTATTGTCGTTCTTCGTACTGCCCGGTGCAAAACGGCAGAAGCGGCTGACCGATCCAGAAGCGGTTGCCGAGACGAACCAGAGGGTTTGCGGGACGATTACGAAGCCGCGCGCGGGCTTCGTGCCATGGTGCAACGAATCGGATGGCGGATGGGAGTGCCTGGTAGATGGAAGGAAGACGGCGGTGGACGCGTTCGGCGGCGCGTTGTTCCTCGACGCCAAATTCCAGTGCAAACTCAGCGCGGAACCGAGGCGGGATCCATGAGGCAGTCAGTGCGCGATACCAGTGAGGGGGATGAATCCATGAGCCCGCGCCGGCAAGCAGGTTTTGCGCCATGGAGCGTGCGGCGGGGGTTACGCCGAGCGCGTCGGATTGGTGCATGCGCTGGTTGTAGGCGACGAAGGCGTCCCAATCGGAGGGAAGCGCATGGGGAGGAATGCCAAAGAGCCCGGCCAGGGTCTTGCTTTCGTCGTAGTACTGGTCGCGCTCCGCCGGCGAAAGAGGCGGCATCGCGCATTCGTAGGCCAGCACGGCGCTTTCAACCAGGGTTGCAAAGACCCAGCGGAGCGCATCGATTTCGTTGGCTTCATAGTGCGACCCTTGCTTGTAGGCCGCGACGTCGTGGGGCATTTGACCGCGAATGCGCGTGTGCAATGCGTAAAGATGGCGGGCGGCGGCGAGGGCCTGGCGAAGCGACCCGAAGATCATGGTGAAGACGATGCGAAAGGTATTGTGAAATCGCGCGATGGGCTTGGAGAGCAGGCTGGAGTGCTGGACCAGTGCTGTGGCGACCCAGGGATGCGCGAGCTGCAGAAGCGCGGCCCGGCCCGCGCCTAGAAACAAGGCCGATTCGCGATTGATCTTCCAACTCATGGAGTCTAGGCCGAAGATGCCGGCGTTTGAGTTGGTGGAACGGCGGGCGATAGTGGCGAGCAAGGTTTCAATGTCGTGCGATGAGACGAATGCGGGGGTTTCATCGCTGAATGGGCGTTCCATTCCTGTCAGCCTTCCGCGGCGCGGAGCATGGCTGCCAGGCTGAGGTCCACGTCTTCCTTTGTGGTGGCCCATGATGAAACGCTGATGCGCATGGCGGTTTGCCCCTGCCAGACGGTGGAGCCGCACCAGCAGGTTCCGTCAGCCTGCAGACGGGCGATGGTGCGCAGGGTCTTCTCCGGCGAGCCAAACGAAACCAGCACCTGGTTGATGACCACATCGTTGAGCACCTTATAGCCTGCGGCGCGCAAACCTGCGGCAAATTGACGGGCGTGGCTGGAGGTGCGCTCGACTATTTGCGCCATGCCGGAGCGGCCCAGCGAGCGCAGGCCGGCCCACAGTTCGACGCCGCGCGCGCGACGGCTCAACTCCGGGTTGAAATCGGACGGCTCGCGGTGTTCTCCGAAAGCGAGGTAGGAGGCTTCAATGGACATGGCCGCGCGCAAGTAGGCTGGATCGCGGACCAGTGCAATGCCGCAGTCGTAGCCTATGTTGGGCCACTTGTGGGCGTCGGTAGCCCAGGAGTCGGCCTGATCAAAACCTTGGGTCAGCCGCTTGTAATCGGGCGAGACGGCAGCCCAGAGGCCGAAGGCTCCGTCAACATGAATCCAAGCCCCGGCTGCGCGCGCGGCTAGGGTCAGCGCCGGCGCGGGATCGAAGGCCCCTGTGTTCACGTTGCCTGCCTGCAAGCAGAGAATCGTCATCGCGTCCAGGTGGGGCATTGCATCGGCCCTCATGCGTCCCTGGCCGTCTACCGGGACACGCACGACCCGCTTGCGGCCCAGGCCAAGCAGGCCAAGCGCTTTCAATACAGAGGCATGGGCTTCTTCACCGACTACAATGGTGATGGGCGGGGCGCCGAAGAGGCCGTCCGCTTCCACGTCCCAACCGGCGCGCGCGAGCAGGGCGTGGCGGGCGGCGGCCAATGCGGTGAGGTTGGCCATGGTGGCTCCGGTGACTACAGCGCCGCCGGTGCCAACTGGCAGGCCGAGCAGTTCCCTGACCCATTCGAGGGCGATTTCTTCGAGGGTGATAGCGGTCGGCGATTGCACATAAAACGCTGCATTCTGATCCCAGGCGCTTACCAGCCAGGACGCGGCAAGAGCGGCGGGAAGGCAGCCTCCATTTACAAAACCGAAGAAGCGGCCGTTGTTTTTGGCGACGGTGGCGGGGGAGCCATATTGATGCAGGAGGTGCAGGACGGCTTCGGCGCTGGTGGGTCCGGGCGGCAGAGGAGTGCGGAGGGCGCTCAGGGCGGCTACATCCTTGGGGGTGGGGGCGACCGGGCGGGCGTCCACGCCTTCGAGATAGTCCATGGCGTCGCGCGCGGCGTGCTTGAGCAGGGCGGTGCGGGCTTCAACAACAGTCGGGGCGGGCGCGGACGGATGGGAGGCGGCCATTGATATAGGAGTTTAGCACTGGGACTTGAAATGGGCGGTCACATTGGCTAAGATAACTTAGCAGGATGGAGGCGCCGTGATTTCTGCCAGCATATTCGAAGCCAAGACGAACCTTTCCCGGCTTGTAAAAGAGGCGGAAAAGGGTGAGGTGGTGGTGATTACATCGGGGCGAGAGCGAAAACCGGTCGCCCGGCTGGAAGCCGTTCATCCGGTCGGGAAGAAGCGGCTTGGCGCATTGGAAACGCCCGGTTTCGTGCTTTCAGAGAAGTTCTTTGAGCCGCTGCCGGAGGAGGAGCTTCGGCTTTGGAATGGAGATGGGGAGTGAAGGTTCTGCTCGATACTTGCACGGTGATTTGGGCTACTCTCTCTCCCCTATCGCTGAGCCACGAAGCCCGCGAAACGATTGCCGATGAGAAGAATGTGATTTTGGTTTCGGCGGCCTCGGCTTGGGAGATCGCAACCAAGGTGCGGTTGGGCAAACTGCCTGGGGCGGAGAAGCTGGAGAGGGAATATCTCGACGTGATGAAGGAGGCGGGGTATACCGAGCTGGCAATTGACGCCGGGGCTGCTCTTCGCGCGGGAAGGCTGGTTGCAGATCACCGGGATCCGTTCGACCGCATGATCGCGGCCCAAGCCCTGGCGCTCGATATTCCAGTTCTAAGCCCGGATAGCCAACTGGATCAATTTGGGGTGCGGCGGATCTGGTGAGGCTAGGACTCAAAGATCAAGCTCGTTCTTCACTGTTCGCCAGGATTTGGCGCGTCCAGCTTTGATTTCCACCTCGCCACGGCGCACTTGGTCCACCTCTGCCGGCGTGAGGGCGTCGTCGCCGACCGGGTTCCTACTTTCTTCAAATCCAGGATGCGGCTTGCACATTATGCGCTCTTGAGCTGCGCCTCTGCGATGGCGGCGGAGATGACCTGATCGGCGATGCCGTGCTTGCGCAGGCTCTCGGTGAGCAGTTGAACTTGCGAATTCTCCAGTCGAGCCTGGTCTTTACGTAAGCCCTGACCGATATAGGCGCGGATAAGTGGTTGATACCCGGAGAATCCGAGCGACGGCGCGATCTCTTTCAACTCCTCGATGACGTCGTCGGGGATGCGCAGGCTGATGACTGTCATCGGGCGGTCCTTGCGCAGTCTCTGCCTCATGCGTTCACTCGCAGTCTTCATAGGTCATCCGTTCCTTTCCCGTCGCTCGACGAGCGGAGATGATGCGAATCGTGTCGTTTTCGCGATAAATGTGTACGACAAGCAACAGAACCAAATCTTCAGTCATTCCGATGGCCGCATCCCGATGCTCTTCTTCGACGCCTGCGTCTTCAAGGCGGACAAATCGGTCGAAGAAGACTTGACACGCCATTTCAAAGCTGACGCCATGCTTGCTTACATTGCTGGACGCCTTTTCCGAATCCCACATAAAGCGCTGGCTGTGGTAAAGGAAATAGATGTCCATTACGTCTAACGTATATACATTGTATATCTCAGGTCAAGCGGCTCCTCGTTCAAGAAAGAGCCGCTGTATCTGCAAGGGCGGGCTTTGCATCTTGATTGAAGACGTCCCCCGAGATTGCCCCCCCTTGCCTGCAATCGTATTGCGAATTCAAGCGGATTGGTCCGTTTGCACATTGAAATTCCCGGCATTTGGACGTATGCTAAGGATGCAGACGAATTTGTCCGCCTGAGTTGCCGTGAGCACGCCGGCTGGCGGAGAGATGAGTGGGCTTACAGCCCACTTTTTATTTGGGCCAATTTTTGCGGCAAAAGGCAGGCTTCCGGTGAGGCCCTGAGGACGGGTTTCCGCCGGTTGAGGTGGTTTCAGGCGACGCGGGGACGATGGCAGTCAAGCTGGAAGAAATTCGATCGGCGGCGGCAAGGGTGGCGGCCAGCCACGGGCTGGACTTGGTGGATATTGAATTAACGGGCCCTGCCAAAGAAAGGGTTTTGCGCGTATTTCTGGAAAAGAACGCGGAAGGCCGGGCGCAGCTGAAAGCGGCGATTGCGGCCGGCGCAGAAGAACTTCCCGAACGGCTGGTTGAAGGCACGTTGAGTGTCGAGCAGCTTTCCGGCATCACACACGAGGATTGCGCTGAATTCAGCCGTGATTTTGGGGTACTGCTGGACGTGGAAGACCTGGTTCCGGGCGCGGAGTATACGCTGGAGGCCAGTTCGCCGGGCTTGGATCGCAAGTTGAGCCGGGCGGAAGATTTTGAGAGATTTGCCGGAAACCTGGTGAAGGTGCAGACTTTTGAGCCGATCCGCAAAAACCGGCATTGGCAAGGGCGCATGTCGGTGGGCCCCGGCAAAGCGATTACGCTCGATTTGAATGCGGTGAAACAGAACAGCAAGAGCAAGAAGACCGGCGTGAGCACGGTGGAGATTGAGTTCGACAACATTGAGAAGGCGCAACTGGTGCCGGAGATTTAGGGGTTCTCAGCTTGAGTGGTTGGTGGTTGGGAAGAACAAACGCAGATCCTTCGACTCCGCTGCGCTCCGCTCAGGATGACAGCGATCGTTTTGAAGCTACGGCTTTTAGCGGGAACCAGGAAATTCACACCCACATTTAACCGGCATTGTGTCGCCAAACGGCCAGGCCGCCAGAAAGCACCCGAGAGAGCAAACAGAGTATGTCCAGCGTTTTGTACCAGAGTATTGAGCTCTTGAGCCACGAGAAGGGCATTGACCCCGGCATCGTTGTCGGCGCCGTCGAAGAGGCTATTGCCCTGGCCACGCGCAAGTTCTACAAGACCCAGGAAAACATGCGCGGGGAGCTAAACAAGGAAACCGGCGAGATTACCGCCTACATTTACAAGACGGTTGTTGCCGATGGGGAGCCCATAGAGGACCCGCTGAACCAGATCACGCTGGAAGAAGCCAATGCACTGGCCCCCGGCGCGGAGCCTGGCAGCGAGATCCGGCTCTACCGCGACACCAGCCCGCTGGGCCGCATAGCCGCCCAACTTGCCAAGCAGGTTATTTTCCAGAAGGTGCGCGAAGCGGAGCGGGACACAGTCTTCAACGAATACGCGCACCGCGAGAAGGAAGTGCTGAATGCGACGGTGAAGCGGATCGAGGGCCAGGATGTTATTTACGACCTGGGCAAGGCCGAAGCTCGCTGCCCCAAGAGGGAGCAGTCGCGGCTGGAGCAATTCTCGATTGGCGAGCGGGTGCGGGTGGTGCTGCTGAAGGTGGACCGCGCCGCAAAGGGGCCGCAGGTGATTGTTTCGCGGGCGGCACCGGAGCTGGTGCAGAACCTGTTCCAGTCGGAGGTCCCGGAGATCTACGACAACACGGTGACCATCCGCGCCATTGCGCGAGAGGCCGGCGAGCGCACAAAAATCGCGGTTCAGTCCCGCGACAAGGATGTGGACCCGGTTGGGGCCTGCGTGGGCATGAAGGGGATGCGCGTGCAGTCGATTATTCGCGAACTGCGCGGCGAAAAGATCGACATCATCGAGTTCTCGGACGAGATCACCACGTTTGCGGAGAAAGCATTGCAGCCGGCGAAGGTCAGCCGCGTTTCTATTTCAGACCTGACCGACAAGCAGCTTGAAGTGATCGTGGACGACACCCAACTTTCATTGGCCATCGGCAAGAAGGGCCAGAATGTACGGCTGGCGGCCAAGCTGTTGGGCTGGAAGATCGACATCAAGAGCGAAGAGGAAAAGCGCCAGGAGGTAGAGCAGCAGATGCAGGCTCTCTCCGGCGGACCTTCGACACCGATTGAACAAGTGAGCGAACTGGGCGAAAGCATTATCCAGAAACTGGTTACGGCGGGAATTACGACCGTAGAGGCGTTGGCGGACATGACGCCCGAGCAGCTCGAGGAGATTCCGGGAATCGGCGAAAAGACGCTGGAGAAGATCAGCGTGGCTGTGCGGCACTACTTCGGCCACTTTGAAGAGGGCGAAGAGGGGCATGTTCCCGCGGAGAACGATGGCGAGTCTGAAGTGGAGACCCCGCTGGCGGCTTTGGACACCGCGGAAGCTGAGTTGGAGAACGCCTCCGAGGTTCTGGAAGAAGCTGAAAGTGTTCTTGCCGCAGAAGCGGAAGACGGCTTGTCCGACGAAACCAGCGTAGAAGCATCGGCTGAAGCGGAGGCAGAAACAGAGGGCCTGACCGCGGCTGAGCTGGCAGTCGAGAACGTTCCACTAGCGGACGAAGCAGAAGAGATTGAAGCAAGCAAGACTGAGAACGAGCAGGCGGCTGAAGAGGACGACGCATAACATGCGCCGCAACCATCAAGGCCAATGGGATGATGACGGAAGTTTGAAGAGCAGCCAAATCCATGAGGTAGCTATGAGCAACTAGTGGGCTTTGGGTAGCAGAATTCGAAAAGAGGCGGATGAGTAAGGTTCGAATCAACGATCTCGCGCGCGAGATGGAAATCAAGAGCCGGGAGGTTCTTGACATACTGGCGGAACTCGGCCTGGCAGGCGGCAAGACCCACTCCAGTTCGCTGGAAGACTATGAGGCCGACAAGGTCAGAGCGCAACGTGAGCGCGGAACACGGTCTGCGGGTCAAGGGAGCAACTCTGCGTCACGCGCCCCCCAGGGCATAGCGCCCAAGTTCGATTTCTCGCATATCCAGAAGCCAGGCGACGCGGCGAAGGCCATCCTGGCCAAGAAACTTGAAGAAGAGGAAGCGGCGCGACAGAGCCGCTTGCCGCGCAGGCCTCAAGTAGTGCCTGCCCCGGCGACGCCCGCCAAGCCGGCACCACCGGTTGTGGCGCCACCGCCAGCGGCGCCGCTACGCCCAGAGAAGCGCAGCATCGTTCCACAGCCTCGTCAAGCGCCGCCGATTGTTGCTCCGCCTCAGGCTCCCCCGGCAATCGCTTCGCGGCCACCGGTTGGACCGGTTATTGCCAAGGCTCCGGCGGGCGCAGTTGCGCCATCTCGGCCAGCGGTTACAGTTGTGCCGCCTCCAACGGTTGTTGTGGTAAAGCCGCCGGTCGCTCCGGCACCGCCCCGCGAGGTGCAAACTCGACCTGCCGAGCCGCCAGTGGCAGTCAAGCCGCCGGTAGTGGCGCCAGCGCCAGCCTCTGAGGCTCCCATTGTGCGTGAGCCCGTGGCCGCAGCCGCACCGGTTGAGCCAGCCGTGACAGCGGTTTCGACTGCGCCGGCAGCGCCAGTGATACAAGAAGTTGAGGCGCCTGGGATTGCGGCGTCGACCGAGATTGCAACTGAGCCGCCTGCAGTTTCACCGGAAGCGGCTGAACCTGCTGGGGTCGAGGTGAGGACACCCAAGATTGC
>ODAK010007077.1_pt1 | contig 11262 bp, 9 predicted proteins | sample 1539591 | NCBI WGS metagenome assembly ODAK01 (sample SAMEA3539303, study PRJEB22396) | soil metagenome | biome: tundra; feature: field; material: soil | place: USA | collected 2010-05 | depth 0.15 m | reverse complement strand
ACCCTGCCCGTCCGGCTGATCGACGAGCTCGCCGACGAGTGCCGCCGGCTGGGTCTCGACTCCTACCTGCCGCTGGTCGGGACGGCCCTGCCAAAGCGGTCGTCCCCGCGTCCGGCGTCGTCGGCCAAGGGCGTCGAGTATCGGCCCTGACCTCTAGACTTGGCCCATGACCACCGTCCGCAGCGCCGTTGACGCCGCCGCCCGGGCCGCCATGGCGGCCCGGACTGAGGCCCTCTTCCGGAGTTCCGGCGCCCTGCGCGACGGCCACTTCCTGCTGAAGAGCGGTCGCCACGCCGAGCAGTACCTCGAGAAGTTCCAGGTCCTCCAGGACACCGCGGCGACGAGCGAGCTGTGCGCCATGTGGGCAGCGACCCATCGCGGCCCGGACGGCCGGCCAACGGCCGAGCTCGTGGCCGGGCCCACGACCGGCGGGGTGATCCTCGCCTTCGAGACGGGCCGCCAGCTCGGTCTCCGGGCGATCTTCGCCGAGGAGGTCCGGACGGCCGAGGGCACGACCCGGCGGGAGTTCCGACGCGGCTTCACGATCACCCCGGGCGAGCGGGTCGTCCTCGTCGACGACATCCTGACGACCGGTGGCTCGCTCCTCGCGATGATCCCGGCCGTCGAGGCCCTGGGCGGTGAGGTCGTCGCCTGCCACGTCCTCGTCGATCGCTCGGGCGGGATGGCCAGTCTGACCTCGCCGAGGACGGGTCGGGTCTATCCCCTGGCTGCCCTGTGGATCCTCGACCTGCCGACGTACGAAGCCGGTCCGGCGAGCTGCCCGCGCTGCGCCGATGGCACCCCTCTGTACGCGCCGGGCAGCACCGGCACGAGCACCACCTAGTCCGTTAGCCCCCGGACTTCACCTTGTCGATCGCGGCGCTGAGCTCGGCCGGCACGACCACCGCCTCGTACGACGCCGTGACGGTCCCGCTGGCGTCCACGACGTAGACCCAAGGTTCGGCCTGGATCCCCCAGGCGCTCGTGGCCGCATTCGGCTGCAGGCTGTTGCCGGACCCGAGGATCGGCTGGAGCGTGCCGTTGGCGTAGTTCATCAGGTATGGCTCGACCTGGATGAAGGTCATCCCGGGCTCCCCCTTGGCCACTGCCTTGACCGTTTCGAGGGTCGGACCGCAGACCCGGCTCGTGCAGAACGCCGGCGTGGCGAAGACGAGCACGAACGGCTTGTGCTGGACGAGGGCCTGGTCCTCGGACAGCTGGTAGAACCTCGGGTCAGGGCTGGGATCGGTGGTGATGCTGGCCAGCAGGCCGCCTGCGCCCTGGGCCGTCGGCGTGGGCGTCGAAGGTGCCTTTGCCCCGACCCGAACCGCCTGGCCGGTGGCGGTGACGGGCAGGCTGAGCTCGCTCGACTCGGCCGGCTTACCCGGGGCCGTAACGCTCACAACCGCGGCCCAATTGCCAGCTGCGTCGAACGTGGCGTCCTTGATCCAGACGGCCCGCTGGTTCGGGATCGCCCACACGAACGTGGCCGGCGCCGGCGCCAGCACGAACGTGTTCTTGTCCTTGTCGACGTTGATGAAGCCGATGCTGACCTGGTAGTCGGGCGTGCCGATCGGCGTCGTGCCGGTCGAGTCGAGCAGGCCGATCAGGATCCGGTCCGGACCGACGACCGTCTCGGTCGAGGCGATCACCGGCACGATCGAGGGACTGCCGGGGCCGCCGACCACCGGGCTGGATGGGGAGGGCGAGGCGACCGAGCCCGCGCAGGCCGCGACGAGCGCGGTGGTCAGCAGCAGGACGAGGGGACGACGCATCGCCGGGATCGTACCCGGCGACGGCGAATCGGGCTCGGCGCGGCTAGAATGGGCCGGCCCGGCGCGACCGGCGAGCTCCCTGACCCGCGCGCGGCAGTCAATTCCCGATCGACGATGGCGGAGGCCTGGTGACCCGGTTTCAGAAGCTGGCGGCAGTGACGGTCGCCACGACCCTCCTGCTGGTCACGATCGGGGTGGTCGTTCGGGCGACCGACTCGGGCCTCGGCTGCCCCGACTGGCCGCTGTGCAACGGTCAGATCATCCCGGCGTTCGGGGACCTGAAGGCCTGGCTCGAATGGATCCATCGCGACATCGCGGCGATTCTCGGCCTGCTGATCCTGGGGTTGCCGATCCTGGCCTGGCGCGACCACCGTGATCGGCGCTCGCTGCTGTGGTCCGGCATCGCGGCCGTGATCCTCGTCGGGTTCCAGGCCTGGCTGGGCGAGGAGACGGTTCGCCTGGGCAACAGCGGCGAGTCCGTCACGGCCCACCTGGCCAGCGCCATGGTCCTCCTTGGCCTGCTCGTCTTCATCCTCGCCCGAAGCGCCTATCCGGCCCGGGTCGGCGGGCGGGGCGCCAGCCAGCGGTTCACCCTCCTCGCTGCTTTCGGGGCCACGGCGAGCTTCGCCCTCCTGCTCTTTGGCTCGCACGTCACCGCCACGACGAACGCCGCGCTCGTCTTCCCGGACTGGCCGCTGATGGGCGGGACGCTCTTCCCGGCAATCACCGACGTCACCTCGGCCCAGGTGCTCCACCGCTACGTCGCCGTCGTCGTCGGCCTGATCGTCGTGGGCATCGGGCTGATCGCCTGGCGGACGCAGCGCTCCCACCCGGCGATCGTCCGCCTGGCCCTCGCTGCCGCCGTTTTCCTGCCAATCGAAGTCGTGATCGGCGGCCTGCAGGTGCTGACAAGCCTGGCGGGCTGGACGCAGACGCTCCACGTTGCGCTCGGGGCGGGGATCTGGGCCGCCCTCGTGGGCCTGACCGTCGTCTCCTACTACACCGCCCGGACGACGCCGCTCCCGGATGGGGGCCTGCCCGGTCGGGGCGCCGGCTCGGATTCGGACGATCCGCTGAGGATCGGCGCCACGAGCTCGCTGGCGGCCGCCGCACGCGGCCCTGGCCGGCGCTCGACGATCCGGGCCTATATCGCCCTGACCAAGCCGCGGATCATCGAACTGCTCCTCGTGACGACCGTGCCCGCGATGGTCCTGGCGACGCGCCAGGTGCCCGGGATCCAGATCGGCAACTGGGCCTGGCTGGTCGTCTGGACGATGGTCGGCGGGACGCTCGCGGCGGGCTCGGCGAACTCGATCAACTGCTATCTCGACCGGGACATCGACCTGCTGATGACCCGCACCCGGCGCCGCCCGCTGCCCGCCCAGGAGGTGGAGCCCGAGCGGGCAGTCGTCTTCGGGATTGTCCTCGGGGTGATCTCGTTCGCGCTGATGGCCTGGTTCGTCAACCTGCTGGCCGCCTTCCTGACCCTCCTGGCGATCGCCTTCTACGTGGTCGTCTACACGATGATCCTCAAGCGCACGACACCGCAGAACATCGTGATCGGTGGGGCGGCCGGCGCCCTCCCCCCGGTGATCGGCTGGGCTGCCGTAACCGGCGGCATCCAGCTTCCGGCAATCCTCCTGTTCGCCCTCGTCTTCTACTGGACGCCGCCCCACTTCTGGGCGCTGTCACTGCGGATCCGCAAGGACTACGCGGCGGCCGGCGTGCCGATGCTGCCCGTGGTTCGAGGCATCCCGGAGACCACCCGCCAGATCGGCCTGTACACGATCCTGCTCTTCGCGATCTCGCTCATCCTGTGGGCCGTCGCGCGAATGGGCGCGATCTACCTGATTGCGGCGATCGTGCTGGGGGCGATCTTCCTGCGCCAGGCCTACCTGCTGTGGCGCCAGGGCACGTCGCCCGAACGCTCCACGGCCCAGGCGATCCGCCTCTACAAGTACTCGATCACGTACCTCAGCCTGCTGATGCTGGCGGTCGCGATCGACGCCCTCGTGGTCATCCCCCTGGGCTGACGCCCGCGGCCGGCGGCGCGGGCGCGGTGCTCCTCGGCGGCCGGCGCTCGGCGCGAGTTTGTGACAGATGTCGCCACCAGCCGCACCATGGTTGGACGGACTCAGGATCTGGTCCCATTCGCGGCTCCGTCGCCGGATTTCGTGCACGGACAGGGCCGACAACCTCCAGTGCGCCGGTCAAATCGAGCCGCGACTGACCATAACCCGGCTGGTGGCGGCATCTGTCAAGAAACGCCGGGCCCCGCAGTGGTGGCGGGAGCCTCGACCGAACCCCGACGGGCGGCTACTCCGCGCCGGTGATGTCGGCTTCGAGCGTGATCGCGCGGCGGCGGGCCACTCGACCGTCCCGATCGAAGATGGCCAGGAACAGCTGGACGAGCGGCCCGATTCCCAGGGCGAAGACCAGCGTCCCGACGCCGATCGTGCCGCCCAGCAGGAAGCCCGCGCCGAGGACGCTCAACTCGATCAGGGTGCGCGAGCGCCGGATCGACCAACCGAACCGGTGGTGGATGCCGGTCATCAGGCCATCGCGCGGGCCGGCGCCCAGGTCGGCCCCGAGGTAGAGGCCTGAACCGATCCCGATCGTGACGACCCCGGCCAGCATCATCGCCACCTGGCCGGGCACGCCAACGGCCGGGGGCAGGACGGCGATCCCGAGGTTCGTCGATGTGCCGATCAGGAGGACGTTGAGGATGGTCCCGATCCCGGGTCGCTCACCCAGCGGCCACCAGAGCAGCAGGATCGGCAGACCAAGGACGACGCTGACGGTGCCCAGCTCGAGCCCGGTCAGCCGGCCGAGTCCCTGGTGCAATGCTTCCCAGGGACCCAGGCCAAGTCCGGCCTGGACCATCAGGGCAATCCCCAGGCCAAAGGTGACCAGGCCCAGGAGCAGGCCCGGCAGGCGGGGCAGGATCGAGCGGGACAGCCAGCGTGCGTGCATCCGGGAATCGTAGCGGCGCTCGGCCTGGGGAGTGGCAGCAGCACGCCGAACACGCAACGGTGGCAGACTCCGCCCATGCACCTCCAGTTCCTCGGCGCGGCCACCACGGTGACCGGCTCGCAATACCTGCTGACCACCGATCGAGCCCGGATCCTGATCGATTGCGGGATGTTCCAGGGCAGCCCGAACGAGTCGATCCGGAACCGGATTCCGCTCGCCTATGACCCGGCCCATATCGACGCGATCCTGCTGACCCATGCCCATCTCGACCACTGCGGGCTGATCCCCCACGTGGTCAAGGCCGGCTTCAAGGGGCCGGTCTGGGCGACGAAAGGCACGGTCGAGCTGGCGAGCCTCGTCCTGCTCGACTCGGGCAAGCTCCAGGAGGAGTTCGCCAAGCGCCAGGTCCGCCGCGAGAAGCGAGATCCGGCCAAAGCGGCCACCTTCGAAAAGCGCGATCTCGACGCGCTGGCGGCTGCCGAGGACCTCGCCGCCGATGGACTCGACGGGGTGCTCGACCCGGCCAACGCGACGGCGGCCCGGGCAGCAACGCTGGGCGAGTCGAACGACGACGGCGGCCGGCCCCCGGTGGCGATCCCCGTCGGCGAGCGGCGCCAGTTCGATGATCCACGGGTAGATGTCGCCCATTTCGGCAATCGCCGCTACGACGCGGCGCTCCTCGTCTCCGGTCCGCCCCAGGAGGCCGGCGGAGCCTCGGATCCGCTGAGCACTTCGGATTCCGTCAGCCCAGGGCGTGCCTCGGCCGAGGCACTGCCGACCGCGGCGGCCGCCAGCCCGACGAGCGCCGCTCCGCCGACCACCGTCGCCCGGGATCCCGAGCAGGCGCTGGTCCAGCAGCCGCCCGTGCTCGACACCGATCTCGACGAGCCGCTCTATGACGCCCAGGACGCCCAGGCGGCGCTGGCTTCGTTCCGGGGGATCGACTACGACAGCGAGATCGAGGTGGCCCCCGGGATTCACGCCACGTACGTCGACGCCGGCCACATCCTGGGCTCGGCGATCATCCGCCTGCGCGTGGCCGACCAGGATGGCGGGCCCGAGTTGCGCCTCGTCTTCTCGGGCGATCTGGGCCGGACCGGCACGCCGATCCTGCGCGACCCAACCGTTGTGACCGATGCCGATTACGTCCTGGTCGAGTCGACCTACGGTGGTCGCGAGCATGAGCCCGAGGCCGAATCGAACAAGCTGCTGGCCGATGCCGTCAAGCTCGTCGCCGACCACGATGGCGTCCTGCTCGTCCCGTCGTTCGCGATCGGGCGAACCCAGGAGGTCGTGTGGGAGTTGCACCGGCTGATCGAGGCGGGCCAGATCCCGCTCCTCCAGCTCTACCTCGATTCGCCGATGGCCTCGAAGGCCAGCGATGTCTACCGCCATCACCCCGATTACTACGACGCCCAGACGACGGCCCTGCTGGCCGCCCACGACGCTCCGCTCGACTATCCCAAGCAGACGATCACGAACGACGTGAAGCAGTCCGAGGCGATCGCCCGGGCCCCCCGGCCGTACATGATCGTGGCCTCGAACGGGATGCTCACCGGAGGGCGGGTCGTCGGTCACCTGCGCAACCTGGTCGATGATCCGAGCGCGGTGATCCTGTTCGTGGGCTACCAGGGCGAAGGCACGCTGGGCGCCCACCTCCAGGCGGGGGCGACCACGATCAAGCTCGATGGCCAGGTCCGGCGGGTTCGCTGCCAGGTCCGCTCGATCAGCGGCTTCAGCGCCCACGCCGACGAATCAGAGCTGCTGGCGTGGGTCGGCAACTTCGCCAAGGGCAAGGCGCCGGGCGGTCCAGGCTGGCCGAAGACCGTGTTCATCGTCCACGGCGACCCGGATGCCCAGGCCGCCCTCGAGCCCAAGATCCGGGCGCTCGGCCTGAACACCCACATCCCCCTCTGGCACGAGATTGTCGAGCTGCGCTAGGTAGGGCATGTGGCTGGCCCGCCCGGTGATCCAGGATCGGTTGGCCCACATCCGTAGTCCGGTTGCCTTCGCCGCCCTGTGGCATCTGCTGTGGGGGTTGCTCCTCATCCCGTATGCGCTGATCCTCGCGCTGGTCTTCGGCGGCCAGGGCGCGGCCCAGGATCTCGTCGAGGGCATCGCCGAGACCGCCTTCGTCTGGGCGTTCTACCTCGTCGCTGCCCTCCCGATCAACCTGCTGCTGGCGGCGTTGACGTTTCGGCTGCTGGCCCGCAAGACCTGGCTGCGTCAGCTCCTGGCGACCGTCCTCTTTGGGGTGGTGTGGCTCCTGGCAATCCACCTCCTCCTGCCGCCCAACGATTCCGGTGAGCGCTTCAGCGCGGATGCCTACGCGATCTGGGCGGCAACTGCGGGCGCGGCCTATGGCCTCGTGCTCGGATCGCTGCCGGACAGCCAGCCGGCAATGGGCCGGGCCTGAGACGAGCATGGCCGCGGCGGTCGGGGCTGGCGCAGCGGTTCAGCCTTCGCGGATCTCCCGGATGGCTGCGTCGGCCGCGGTGACGATGAAGCCGTAGTCGGCGCTCACCGTTGCCCAGCGGAAGCCCTGCTCGCGGCGGAGGCGGGCGACCGTCGTCGACTGGGTCCAGACACCGGCCGGGATGCCGTGGGCCGTGGCCCGCTCCACGATGTGGGCGATGGCGTCCTCGACCGCCCGGTCCGTAATCTGCGCGGTGTGTCCCAGCGACGCCGCCAGGTCGTTCGGGCCGACCAGGAGGGTGTCGACGCCAGGAACCTCGAGGAGCTCGTCGAGCGACTCGAGCGCCTCCTGCGTCTCGATCTGGATGCAGCAGGTCACCTCATCGTTGGCCCGGACCATGTAGGCGGTGGCAGACCGGCCGTACTCCGAAGCGCGGCGCGGCCCAACCCCGCGCAGCCCGACGGGCGGATAGCGGCACCAGGCCACCGCCCGCTCGACGTCGGCGACGGTCCGGACCTGGGGGATCACCACGCCGCTGGCACCGGAGTCGAGGGCGTGCATGATCCGGACCGGCTCGTTCGCGGCGACGCGGTACAGGATCGGAACCCCTGCCGCCCGGGTGGCGATCAGCATCTGGACCAGGTCCGAGGTGGCCACGGGGCCGTGCTCGCCATCGGCAACCAACAGGTCGAACCCGCTCCCGGCGAGCAGCTCCGGAACCGCCGGGTCGAGCAGGGTCAGCCAGGTCCCGATCAGGAAGTCGCTCGATTTCAACCGGACCCCGAGATCAGGGACCATCGGCGGGACGTTCGGGTTGGTCATGACCAGAGTTTATCGATGGACTGATCGTCACGCCCGGCGCCAGGCTCGGAGCGGTCGTCGGCCGCGTTACGCCCGCCCCGTCCCACCGGGCGGACCGGCGTCCCAGTCCACGGAACGAGGGCGCACCTGACGGGACGCCGAGCCAGCCACAGAGCCGGCCCGGACAGAATGCCGGACATGACTGAGCCATTTGACGCGATCGTCGTGGGTGGCGGCCACAACGGACTCGTCTGTGCCGCCTACCTCGCCAGGGCGGGCTTCCGGCCGCTCGTCCTCGAGAAGCGCGGCGTGATCGGCGGTGCGGCGGTCACCGAGGAGCCCTGGCCGGGTTTCAAGGTCAGCTCGTTGTCGTACGTCCAGAGCCTGATGCCGCCGAAGATCATCAAGGAGCTCGAGCTTCCCAGGCGCGGCTACAAGGTCTACCCGATGGGCCCCTACTTCATGGGCTTTCCCGATGGTTCGGGGGTCGTGATGTACGAGGACCACGATCGACGCTACGCCGAGATGGCCAAGTTCAGCAAGCACGATGCCGACGTCTACGACGACTTCGTGGCCTGGAAGGATGGGCTCGCCCTGGTCGTCCGCCACCTCCTGTGGATGACTCCTCCGAAGCTTGGCTCGCGCTCGTTGCCCGACCTGCTCGACCAGCTCCGCTTCGCCTGGAAGCTGCGCGGCCTGGGCGGCCGGGGCGTGGCCGACCTCACCCGGATCATGACCATGAGCGCCGCCGACCTGCTCGACGACTGGTTCGAGTCGGACCGGATCAAGGCCGGCCTGTCGATCGACGGGATCATCGGGACCTGGGCCGGCCCGTACGAACCGGGCACTGCCTACGTGCTCCTGCACCACGAGATCGGCAGCGTCGACGAGGATGAGGCCGCTGGCCCGATCGGCGGCTGGGGCTTTGTCGAGGGCGGGATGGGCGCCGTCAGCACGAACCTGGCCGCAGCCGTCGAGGAATATGGCGGCGCGGTCCGGCTCAACGCGCCGGTCAAACGGATCCTGGCCGAGGGCGAGCGGGTCGCCGGCGTCGTGCTCGAGTCCGGTGAAGAGATCCGGGCGGACCTGGTGATCTCCAACGCCCATCCCCAGATCACATTCCTGCGCCTGCTCGAGGAGTGCCAGCTGCCCGCCGAGTTCGTCACCGACATCCGCAACTACGACAGCCGCTCGGGCACGGTCAAGGTCAACCTCGGGATCAGCGAGCTGCCCAACTTCGTGTCGCACCCGGGCACGAACCTGCAGCCCCATCACACCGGGGCGATCGAGCTTGCCCACTCGCTGGCGTACCTGCAGCAGGCGTTCGACGATGCCCGCCAGGGTCGTGGCTCGGCCAAGCCGTATTGCGACGGCGTGATCGCCACGACGCTCGATCCGACGCTCGCGCCGGAAGGGATGCACATCTTCTCGATGTTCGCCCAGTGGGTACCCCAGGAGTGGCACGCTGAGCCGCACCGCGCGGAGGTCGAGGCCTTCGCCGATCGCCTGATCGACGGCTACACCGAGCTCGCCCCGAACCTGCGCAGCTCGATCGTCCATCGCCAGGTGATCAGCCCGTACGACATGGAACACGAGTACGGCCTGATCGGCGGGAACATCTTCCACGGCGAGCTGACCCTCAACCAGCTCTTCCACATGCGTCCGGCCGCCGGCTATGCCAACTACCGAACCCCGATCCGGGGCCTCTACCAGTGCGGTTCGTCCACTCATCCGGGCGGCGGCGTGACCGGCCTGCCCGGTCGCAACGCGGCGCGCGAGATCCTCAAGGACCGGCGCAAGCAAAGGATCGCCTGAGGTCAGGGCGCCCACGCTACATTCGTCCGGCGGTTGCGCCTGAGACCGGGCGCTGGACTCGGCTCGGGATCCAGCCCAGGCGCCGGCCCGCACGTACAGGAGAAGACACGGCGATGGCGATCCTCACCCCGGACGAACTCGCGGCGATCCGCCGTCCGTATCGAGCCGCCTCGCTCCTGCCCCGGCGGGCGTACCACGACTCCGAGATTCACGAGTTCGAGCGGCGCGAGTGGTTCCAGCGCGACTGGTCGATCGTGGGCCGCGAGTCCGATGCCGGGCAGCCGGGTGAGTACTTCCTGGCCGAGCAGGACCGCGAGCCGCTCATCGTCGTACGCGGCCGGGACGCCGTCCTGCGCGCCTTCTACAACGTCTGCCAGCACCGCGGAACGGCGGTCGTCGAGGAGCAATGCGGCAAGGCAGTCCGCTTTCAGTGCCCCTATCACGCCTGGATCTACGATCTCGAGGGCAAGCTGATCCGAGCCAAGCACACCGAGGATCTCGACGAGTTCAGCTTCGAAGCGTTCGGCCTGCCCCCGGTCCGCGTCTCCACCTGGCAGGGCTTCGTGTTCGTCTCGCTCGACCCGGCGGCGCTCGAGCTGACCGACTTCCTGGCCGATCTCGTGCCCCACTTGAAGCGCTTCGAGTTCGGCCGGCTGCGCTCGGGCAAGCAGGTGAGCTACGAGGTTGGCTCGAACTGGAAGTTCATCGCCGAGAACTACTCCGAGTGTTACCACTGTCCCGGCCTGCACCCCCAGCTCAACAAGCTGACGCCCTACGACCTGGGCGGCGACTACCACAGCGAGGGCCCCTGGGAAGGTGGCTGGATGGAGCTCGCCGGGAACGCCGAGACGATGGCTCTCGAGGGTGGCCACCGCAACGGCCGGCCGGCGCTCCCGGGCGTGACCCCTCTCGACGAACGCCGGGTCTACTACTACGTGCTCTGGCCGAACACGTTCATCTCGATCCACCCCGACTATGTGCTCGTCCACCGGCTCGTGCCCCGGGGCGTGGACCACACGACCGTGGTTTGCGAGTGGCTGTTCGACCCGGCTACGATCGCGCTGCCGGGCTTCGACGCCAGTGACGCCTACGACTTCTGGGACATGACGAACCGCCAGGACTGGCACGTGTGCGAGCTCCAGCAGCGGGGTACGAGGTCACGCAGCTGGGTTGCCGGACGCTTCTCGAACCAGGAAGCCAGCGTCCATGCCTTCGACCTGATGTGCGCCGACCGCTATGCCAATGATGGGGTCGAGACCCGCCGCACGATCCGCACCCGCTATGACACGCCGCCGCCCAGGACCGAGGTCAACGGAGGGGTCGCCAGCCCCGAGAAGTCCGAAGCTCGCCTCAAGGCCCGCGCCGCCACCAAGTCGTAGTCCGCGGCGGTCGGGCGCCACGTGTTCCGGCCGCGGACCCCGCTGGCCCTGGGCGCCGGGCCCAGGGTGCCGGTGCCGGTCCCAGACTCAGAGCCCCGGGCCC
>ODAK010007076.1_pt1 | contig 11262 bp, 8 predicted proteins | sample 1539591 | NCBI WGS metagenome assembly ODAK01 (sample SAMEA3539303, study PRJEB22396) | soil metagenome | biome: tundra; feature: field; material: soil | place: USA | collected 2010-05 | depth 0.15 m | reverse complement strand
CTGCCTGCCGCACATGCACGTGACCTGCGACGGGTTCGAAGTCGAGACCCTGATCAACGTGCGGGTTGCGCGCGCCGGCCTGGCCGTCACCGAGGTGCCGTCGGTCGAGTACGAGCGGATACACGGCGAGAGCAAGCTCAACGCGGGCCGGGACGGAATGCGCGTCCTGCGCACGATCCTCCGCGAGCGTGCTCGCCGCGGTTCCGCCGCACAGCACGCCGACGGATGGCGCCCATCGTTTCGGGAGCTGCCGCCAGCCGGCAGCGGCGACGGGGCCGCGATCGCAGCGGATCTTCGCGAGAACGGGGGTGCGGACGATTCCGAGCCCCACACTTCACGTCCGCACTCGACTCAGGCTGGGCCCTCGCCCACGAGTCGGGCAGCCGACCACGACCGTGGCGTAGGCAGCCCCTCGGCTGCCTGGCTCGGTCGCGCAGCCGGCTAGCGGAGGCCGGGGGCCGGCAGCCGACCGGAGGGTCGTGCTGCGCCCCCGGTCAGCGCCGGAACGACCGATATCATCGCCGCATGGGCCTGCGGGTCGGCATCGACCTCGTGTCGATCGATGCCGTTGAAGAGTCCATTCGCATCCACTCGGCCCGCTATCTTCGACGGGTGTACACGAGCCGCGAAGTTCGCGACTGCCGCGCGCCTGACGGCGCGCCCGACCCCCGAAAACTGGCGGGACGCTTTGCCGCCAAGGAGGCCGCGCTCAAGGTGTTGGGCGTCGATGACGAAGCAATCCCATGGCAGTCGATCGAAGTGCACAACGACCGTCTCGGCAGCCCGTCGATCGAGCTGACGGGTGCCGCCGAGCGGCTGGCGCGGCAGCGCGGAGTCACGGATTTGGACCTGAGCATCACGCACGAAGGGCCGCTGGCCGCAGCAATCGTCGTTGCACGGGTGCGTGACGAATGTTGAACGCGGACGCGAGGATCGAGATTCGGCGTGTGATCCGGGAGCACGCCCGGCTCCCGGTCGAGATCGACACGCTCGACGACGACGCCGACCTGTTCGCTGCCGGGATGACCTCGCACGCAAGCGTGAACCTGATGCTCGCGCTCGAGGACGCCTTCGACTTGGAGTTCCCGGACCGGATGCTCACCCGCGGGGTGTTCGAGAGCGTCGGCGCAATCGGGGATGCGATCGCCGAGCTGACACCGTCGGCGGACGGAGACCTGCCGCGCAACGGCGGTGGCGCGTGAGGGGCCTGGCCGAGCGATGAGCGTTCTCGTCGACTCCGAGCGGGCCTTCCTGGCCGAGGTACGGCGAATCGCGGAGGAGGTGGCCGGCGTCGCCGCCGACGAGGTCGACCGCGACGCCCGGTTCCCGGCCGAGGCGCTCGAGGCGTTGCGCAGTGCCGGCGCGCTGTCCGCCGCGGTCCCCGACGCGCTCGGCGGCGATGGGGTTTCGCTCGAGACCATCGCGCGGTGCTGCTTCGAGCTCGGGCGCCGGTGCAGCTCGACCGCGATGGTCTTCGCGATGCACCAGATCCAGGTGATCACGATCGCGCGTCACCTCGATCGAGCGCCGTGGTTCGAGAGCTACCTGCGGGACCTCGCTCGCGAGCAGCGCCTGGTTGCCTCGGTGACCTCCGAGGTCGGAACCGGCGGTGACATGGGCCGCTCGATCGCCGCGGCGACGCCGGTGGAGGGCGGTGAGCTGCGCTTCGAGAAGCAGGCGCCGACGGTCAGCTACGGAGTCCACGCCGACGATCTGTTCACGACCCTGCGGCGCGCGCCTGACGCAGAGCCCGGGGATCAGATCCTCGTGCTCACCAAATCCGGGCAGGCCGAGCTCGAGCCGGCGAGCGTGTGGGACACGCTCGGTATGCGGGGCACCTGCTCCCCCGGCTTCGTCGTGCGCGCGCAGTTCGGCGCCGAGCAGGTGCTTCCCACGCCGTTCGCGGAGGTGATGAGCCAGTCGCTCGTGCCGCTCTCGCACATCCTGTGGTCGCATGTCTGGCTCGGTATCGCCACCGAGGCGTTCGAGCGTGCGCGGGCCTTCGTGCGAACGAGTGCCCGTCAGAAGCCGGGAGAACCGCTCCCGGCGGCCCTGCGGCTCTCGCACGTGATGGCGGAGCTCGCGCTGCTGCGCGGCGAGGTCGCCCAGGCGCTGAACGATTTCGTGCAGGCGGACGACGAAGCCGGCCGCGAGCGTCTGATGACCATGGCGAGCGTGCTGCGCTTCAACAACCTGAAGCTCGCCGCGTCCGAGCAGGCGCCGCGGGTCTGCGGCGGAGCGCTCGAGGTGGTCGGCATCCTCGGCTACAAGAACGACACGCCCTACAGCGTCGGGCGCCATCTGCGCGACGCGCTGTCGGCACGCCTGATGGTCGCCAACGAGCGTCTTCACGCGACCGACGCGGCGCTGCTGCTGATCGCAAAAGAGGCATGACCGAGCTCCGACGGGCCACCGCAGATCAGGCCGCCTTCCGCGACGAGCTCCTCGCGCGCGGGCTGTTCCTCGACAGCGGGGTTCCCGGCCTCTACGGCCGCAGCGCGACGTTCGAGGACATCCGCCTGCGTTTCGACGCGCTGGTGACGAAGGTGGCATCGGCCGACGATCCCGAGGCGATGCGCTTCCCGCCGCTGCTGCCGCGGCGGACGCTCGAGGCGAGTGGCTACCTGCATTCGTTCCCCCATCTGGCCGGAAGCGTGTTCGCCTTCGAGGGCAGCGAGGACGACGCGCTGCTGCAGGAAGAGCGGGCCGACCGCCACGAGGACTGGAGCGAGTTCCAGCGGATGACCGAGCTCGCGCTCGTGCCCGCTGCCTGCTACCCGGTCTACCCGGCGGTCGCCGCCCGCGGGCCGCTTCCCCCCGGGGGGCTCGTGGTCGACGCCGGCGGCGCATGGGTCTTCCGCCATGAGCCGTCCGAGGACCCCGCGCGCCTGCAGATGTTCCACCAGCGCGAGATCGTGCGCCTCGGCGCGCCGGAGGAGGTCCTCGCGTGGCGTGACACGTGGTCGGAGCGCGGCCTTTCGCTGTTGCGAAGCCTTGGCCTGGCTGCCGAGCGCGACCGTGCCGCCGACCCGTTCTTCGGGCGCGGCGGGAGAATGCTCGCGGCGAACCAGCGCAACCAGGAGCTCAAGTTCGAGCTGCTCGTGCAGCTCGCCGGCAGCGAGCCGACCGCCGTCAGCTCGTTCAACTACCACCAGGAGCACTTCGCGGCGAAGTACGGGCTCACGCTCGCCGATGGAAACACCGCCCACACGGCGTGCCTCGGCTTCGGCCAGGAGCGGATCGTGCTCGCGCTCCTGCACACCCACGGGCTCGATCCGGCCTCGTGGCCGGCCGCGGTCCGCGACGAGCTGTGGCCAGAATGACCGCGACGCGGACCGGCACCTACCGCAGCCTGTTCGAACTCGACGCCGGCAGCTATCGGCCCCATGCCGTCCACGGCCCCGGACGCACCTACCTCGAGACCAACTGCTACACCGACATCATCATCGAGCTCCTGCACGGACGCGGGGACGAGCCGCTCGCAGCCCTCGGCTGCCTGGTGCGCACGGACTTCGAGGGCGACCAATGGACGTTCTTCAAGCCGCCTCCCGAAGACCTCGAGTCGCTGTTTGGCATCGACATCCACGAGATGCAGCCGTATCGGCCGCTGCCGCTGCAGATCGCCGATCAGATCGACAACGGTCGCACGATCATCGTCGAGCTCGATTCCTGGTACCTCCCGGACACCGCCAGCACCAGCTACCGCAGCGAGCACGTGAAGACCTCGATCGCCGCCGAGGCGATCGACCTCGAACGCGGGTGGCTGCGCTACTTCCACGGCGCCGGCCTCTACGAGCTCGACGGCGAGGACTACACCGGGATCTTCCGCCTCGACGGCGATCCCGCCCCGGAGATCCTTCCGCCGTATACCGAGATCGTCCGCTTCGACGCGGGGCCTCGCCTGCAGGGCGCCGACCTGCGCGCCGCCGCGCTGGCCTCGCTGCGCCGGCACCTCGAGCACCGGCCGCGAACCGATCCGTTCGAGCGCTTCGCAACGCAACTCGCCAGTGATCTGCCCGTCCTGCTCGAGGCCGGACCCGAGGCCTACCACGCCTATGCCTTCGCGACCGTTCGGATGGTCGGTGCGGCGTTCGACCTCGCCGCCGCGCACCTCGATTGGCTGCTGGCCGCGGACGCGACGAGCCCCGCGACGCCGATGCGCACGATCGTCGACGGCTGCAAGGTCCTCGGCTTCCGCCTCGCCCGCAGGCGCCCGTTCGATCCCGCATCGGTGCTTGAGAAGCTCGGCGACGCGTGGCGCGAGGCAATCGGAGCACTCGAGGAGGTCCTCGCATAACGCGACCGGACGAGGAGGCCATCGTGATGCCCTGTCTCCAGCGCGTCGCGGTCGAAGGACACGAGGTCGTCGAGCTGCGCGATGGCTGGGAGGCGGCGCCGTCCGAACCCGGAGCGTGCGCGGATGCGAGCGACCTCGAGCAGCTCGACTGGAGCCACGCGTCGGTGCCGGGGACCGCCGCCGACGTGCTTCGCGGCGATCGCGCCGGGCGCTGGGACCTCGCCGTGCCCGCACTGGACGAGCAGGACTGGTGGTTTCGCCGGCGGCTCGAGGTTTCGGCGCTTGCCGCGGGCGAGGAGGTCGCGCTGGTGTTCGAGGGGCTGGCGACGGTCGCCGAGGTCTATCTCAACGGCGAGCGGATTCTCGACAGCGACTCGATGTTCACGGTGTCGGTGGTCGACATCGGCGCGCTGGTCGGCGCAGAGAACGAGCTGGCGATCTGCTGCCGGGCGCTCGCTCCGCTGCTCGCTGTGAGTCGCCGGCCCCGAGCGCGCTGGCGGACCCGCCTCGTGGCCGACGGCGGTCTGCGCTTCTTTCGCACGATGCTGATCGGGCGCGCCCCAGGCTTCGCGCCGGGGCCTGCGGTCGTCGGGCCGTGGCGCCCGGTGCGACTCGAGCGTCGGCGCGCGCTCGCGGTGACGCGCCTCGAGCTGCGGCCACGCGTTGCCGACGGCGCCGGCGTTCTCGCCGTTGTCGCACGGCTGCGGCCGCTGGGAGCGCCGCCACCCGAACGGCTGCTCGTCGAGCTGGGGGGCCCCGGCGGACCCTGGCGTGGCGAGTTGGAGCTGACCGACGCGTCCGGGCCGTCGCCCGGGGGGGACGGCGAGCTCGAAGGCCGCGGCGAGGTCGTGGTCGGCGACGTTGCGCTGTGGTGGCCGCACACCCACGGCGAGCCGACCCTGTACACGGTCACGCTCGTCGCGGCGGGCGGCGGAGGGGAGCTCGTCCTCGACTGCGGCCGCGTCGGATTCCGTCAGCTGGCGGGGGGCGAGCGGCTCGAGGCCGACGGCCTGCAGCTGCGTGTGAACGGCGTGGGGGTATTCGTTCGGGGCGCCGTGTGGACCCCGCTCGAGGCGACCGGCCCGGCGCCGTCGGCGGCGGCGCTGCGGGCGCTGCTGGAATCGCTGCGCGCCGCGGGGATGAACATGGTGCGGATTCCCGGGACCGCCGCGTACGAGTCGGCCGCGTTCCACGATCTGTGCGACGAGCTCGGGATTCTCGTCTGGCAGGACTTCATGTTCGCCAACCTCGACTATCCGGGAGCGGACCCGGTGTTCCTCGAAGCGGTCCGGCGCGAGGTGCTCCAGGTGCTGGCGGAGCTCGGCGGTCGTCCCAGCCTCGCCGTGCTGTGCGGCTCGAGCGAGATTGCCCAGCAGGTTGCAATGCTCGGACTCGATCCGGACCTCGCCGGCGGCCCGCTGTTCGGCGAACTGCTGCCGGAGCTGGTTCGCGAAGCCGCGCTCGATGCCGTCTACGTCCCCTCGGCGCCGTGGGGCGGGGACCTCCCGTTCCGGCCCGATCGCGGTGTCGCCAACTACTACGGCGTCGGCGGCTACCGGCGTCCGCTCGAGGACGCCCGCCGGTCGGGCGTGCGCTTCGCCGCGGAGTGCCTGGCGTTTGCCAACGTGCCCGATCAGGCGACGCTCGACGAGCTCGCGGGCGCGGGGCCCGGCGGGCTCGCCGTCCACGATCCGCGCTGGAAGGCCGGGGTGCCCCGCGACGCCGGAAGCGGATGGGACTTCGACGACGTGCGCGACCACTATCTCGGCCTGCTCTACGGGGTCGACCCGCCGGAGCTGCGGCGCATCGACCCCGAGCGCTACCTCGAGCTCTCACGGGCCGTGAGCGGTGAGGTGATGGCCGAGGTGTTCGGTGAATGGCGCCGCGGCGCATCGTCATGCGGCGGCGGACTCGTGCTCTGGCTGCGCGACCTTCGCCCGGGCGCCGGGTGGGGGCTGTTGGACCACCGCGGCCGGCCCAAGGTCGCCTACCACCACCTGCGGCGGGTGTTGGCGCCGCTCGCCGTGTGGAGCACCGATGAGGGGCTGTCCGGAATCGCCGTGCACGTGGCAAACGACGGTCCGGAGGGCGTGCGTGCGCGCCTGCGCGTCGCGCTGTACAGCGATCAGGAGGTGCGCGTCGATCAGGCGATCCGCGAGCTCGAGCTCCCTGCCCACGGCGTGTGCGTGCACGACGTCGAGGCGCTTCTCGGCCGCTTCGTCGATGTCTCGTGGGCGTACCGTTTCGGGCCGCCGGCGCAGGACGTCGTCGTATTCAGTCTCGAGCGCGGGGACGGCGAGGACGCCGAGCTGCTGTCGCAGTCCTTCCGGCTGCCGGCCGGACGTCCGCTGCTGCGCGAGCCGGCGTCACGGCTCGGGCTCGCCGCGACGCTCACGCCGGCAGGCGACGAGCCCGCCGTGCTGACGGTGCGGACACGGCGTTTCGCGCACGGCGTGCGGGTGCACGTTCCCGGCTTCGATCCGTCCGACGACGCGTTCTCGGTTGAGCCGGGCGGCGAACGGCGCATCGAGTTGACGCGGGCCGCGGGCGACGCACCGGCCGATCGCGGCGCGCTGACGGCACTGAACCTCATCGGACGCGTCGCGATCGCCGATGCTGATGGTGATGACTGATCTCGCGCCCGAGACCACGCTCGACACGCTGCTCGCCAGTCGCGGCCGGTCCCTGTACCTCACGCTCGATCCCGCCCCCGTCTTCGCCGTGCTGCACGAGCCGCCGGCGGGGACCTCACGCACGAGCACCGGCGTCGTCCTGTGCCCGCCGTTCGGCTGGGACGAGCTGTGCACGCATCGCAGCCTGCGCGCATGGGCGGATGCGCTCGCGGCAGCCGGTCACGCGGCCCTGCGCATCGATCTCCCGGGGACCGGCGACAGCGGCGGGTCGCCGTCCGATCCCGGCCGGCTCGCGGCCTGGACGGAGGCTGTGGCGGCAGCCGCCGACTGGCTGCGCGCCAGCCAGGAATGTGAGCGGATCGTGGCGATCGGCCTCGGGCTCGGCGGGATGCTCGCGCTGCGGGCGCTCGCAGGCGGAGCCCCGATCGACGATCTCCTCCTCTGGTCGGTGCCCGCCCGCGGGAGCCTGCTGCTGCGGGAGATGCGAGCGTTCGCCCAGATCACCGCCGGCGAGACCGGCGAGGCCGGACAGGCCAATCCGCCGGCCCTCGACGATGGCGCCCTGGAGGTGGCCGGCTTCGTGCTCTCCGCCGAGACGGTCGCCGAGCTCGAACAGCTCGACCTCACGACGCTGCCGCTGCCGCACGCCGCCCGCCGGCGCATCCTGCTGCTCGGACGCGACACGCTCGCCCCCGATCGCCGCCTGCGTGCGTACTTCGAGCGCTCCGGCGCCGCGCTGACGACGGCCGACGGCCCCGGATACGGCAAGCTGGTCACCCATCCGCAGTTCGCCGAGACGCCGCACGAGGTGTTCGCGCACACGCTGTCCTGGCTGGCGGCGGAGCCGCCCCTCACCAAGACCGCCGGCGGCGCGCCCCCGGCGCGCTGCTCCGTCGCGAGCGCCGATCACGCCGACCTGCGCGTCGGCGAGGTGACGATCCGCGAGACGCCGTTCGAGTTCGACTACCACGGGAAGCGGCTGGCCGGCGTGTTGGCGCAACCGACGGCCTCGCCTGCCTCGGAGGCCGGGATCTGCGCGGTGCTGCTCAACGCCGGCGCCGTGCGCCGGATCGGCCCGAATCGCATGTGGGTCGAAGCCGCGCGCCGCTGGGCCGCGCTGGGAGTGCCGAGCCTGCGACTGGACGCCGTCGGGCTTGGCGACTCCGACGGGGACGAGCGCCTCTACTACCGGACGTCCGAGTTCTACCGCCATGAGATCGCAGAGCAGGTGCTCGCCGCGCTCGACGAACTCGAATCGCGAGGTCTCCCCGGCCGGTTCCTCGTCGGCGGACTGTGTTCGGGCGCCTACTGGGGCTTCCACGCCGCGCTCGCCGACGAACGTGTGCGAGGGCTGATCCTCGTCAACCTCTGGTCGTTCGTCTGGAGCGAGGAGATCGCCGTCGCGCGCGACGCTCGCCGGGCACGGACGCTGCTGCGCTCCGGCGCCTGGCGCGAAGTCGCTCGCATTGCCGTCGGGCAGGGGCGGATCGGCAGGATGGTCCGCACGAAGCTGCGCAGCGTCGTCGGCGCGGCGCGGAGCGACCAGGACACACTCGCCGAGCTGAGCGACGCGATCGACGACGCCCTCGGGCAGCTGCGCGATCGTCGTGTGCAGACCCTGCTGCTGCTGTCGCTCGGCGAGCCGCTCAGCGAGGATCTGCGTGATGACGGGCGGATCGATCGGCTCGCCGAGTGGCCGAACCTGCAGCTCGAGCGAATTCCGCTCGAGGATCACATCTTCCGCCCCGTCTGGGCGCAGCGACACGTCCACAGCGCCCTCGACGAAGCGCTGACACGAACGCTGCGCGATCAGCCGACAGCTGACCGATCAACGTGAGCTGATCCAAGCCGGATCGCCAGGCGGTGTGGTCCTGTTCAGTGTTGCCAGACGCGGACGTAGTCGACGCGCATCGTGGCGGGGGCCTGCAGCGGCCCGCTGTTGCCGTGGTCGGCGCCGAGGTTGAGAATCACGTGCATCGGGGAGCTGGTGATGCCCGACTTGATCGTCGCGACCGGTGCGCCGTCGTAGTAGTAGGTGACGGTGCCGGGTTCCCAGTCGGCGCCGAAGGTGTGCCAGCCGCCGGTGAAGGTGGCGCTTGAGCAGCTGCCGGGGCCGCCCTGGGGGTCGTGGAAGTGCCAGCAGGCTTGGCCTGAGAGGCCTTCCATGACGTCGAGTTCGCCGTCGGCGGGCCATGACTGGCCGTCGGTCCAGACGGCCGGCCAGTTGTTGATTGCGCCGGTTCCGGATAGCCAGACTCGTGCTTCGAGGTAGCCGTAGGTGTAGTTGAACTTGCCGTTGGTGTTGACCATGCCGGAGGCGTAGGGGCGGCTGCCGCCGCCGCAGGTTTCGGACTTGCTGATCAGGCTGAGGTCGAGTTCCCCGTTTGCGACGGTGACCTGGTTGGGGTCGTAGCACTCGAGTTCGGATGAGTTGACGGGGGCGGTGATGCCTGGGCTGAGCCAGCCGGTTGACCAATTGCCGGTGTCGAGGGTCGTGCCGGTGAACTCGTCGTCAAAGATCGAATGCCAGCTCCCCGGGACCCCGACCGGAGCTCCCGAACCCCCCGCACCCGTCGAACTGAGGGTCTTCGGGACCGGCTTGGCGGGTGCGACGGGCGTGGCGAGCGAGCGAACTCGTCGCAGCGTGACGTCGAGCGTCGGCATTCCCCGTTTGGCCGTGGCGCGGATCGTGAGCATGCGGCCACGGATCGCGAGTTCGACGCGCACGCTTGCGCGGCGATGGCTCCGGCCGGTCGTGGCGACCCGTGAGAGCTTCCCGATCCTGACCTTGACGACGTTGCGAACAGCGGAGCCGGTGACGATCGCGATCCGCACGTCGTACACGCCGCTACGCCCGATGTGCTCGTGGCGCACGATCGTTGGCGGGCGGGAGCCGGCGAGCGCCGGGCTCGCGGCGCACGACAGGGCCGCGCCGACCGCGAGAAGCGGGAGCACGGCATGGATTGCGCGGATTCGGGTCATATAGAGACCCTCGGGCGCCGGCGAGCTGCGCGCGACTGCCGGAGCGGTTGCTCAGAGGTCTGTCGAGCGGGCCGGCCGCCGGGCAGCCGGGGCACTGGACGTTTGTTCGACCCGCGGGAATGCGACGTTGCACGGTCGATCGCGACCGCTTGCGATCGTCGTTGCAGAGTCGCCTGAGGCGATTGCTACTGTGCCCCGGTGAGCAAGCGCGACCTGATCTCGCGGCACGGCGCCCGTCTTCGGGGCATCCGGATCGCCGGTTGCCAGCAGATACCTCGAGGGTGAGAGCGAGCATGCTCGCCGTCGAATCCCGCGCCGGGCGCGACCCGACCGGCGCATGACCCCGAAGCGGCCTCCGGTGATCCCGGCCACCAACGCACCCAGCAACGGAGCAGCGGACGACGGCGAGGATCTCGCCGCGGCGATCGACGGCCCCGGCGTCGCGAACGTCGCTGACGGCACCGAGAAGGCGATGCAGGGGCTGTTCGGGCGCGACTCGATCTATCTGCTCGTGTGGGGACTTCAGGTCGGGGTCGCGGCGCTGTCGATCCCGGTGACGACGCGGCTCCTCGGAGCAGGGTTCAGCGTCGTGACGACCTCGCTCGCCGTGATGCAGGTGCTCGTGGCGGTGGGCGTGTTCAGCCTGCCGCCCGCGGTGCAGCGCAACTACCGCGAGGCCGATGGCGGCGCTGCCGCCAGACGCATCGTCACGCTGACGATCGTCACGGCGGCGATCACGCTCGCGATCGCGATGGCGACCGGTCCGTACTGGTCCGGCCTGGTGGGTCTCGGCAAGTTCAGCGCGGTCCTCCACTACGCCGTCATCTGGGCGTCGCTGAGCGCGGTCACCTTTTCGGCGCTGGCCCTGCTGCGCAGCCGCGACATGCTGTTCGCCTACGGCCTCGTCAGCCTCATGCAGTCGGTGGTGGCGGTCAGCGTCGGCGTCCTGCTGATCGTCTTCGTCCGGCGCACGGCGACCGAGTTCGTGCTTGGAGAGATGCTCACGCAGGGGGCCGCGATGGTGCTTGGGCTGTACTTGACGCGCCCCCTGCCGATCCGCCGCCGCCATCTCAAGCTGGTGCGCGACACGCTGAAGTACTCCGGGGCGCTGGTTCCCGCGGCGATCGCCGGCTTCCTGCTCACCGCCTCGGATCGGCTGATCATCAACCACGATCTGCCGCAGGCGATGCACCTTCAGGTCGCTCGCTACGGGGCCGTGTACAACATCGCCTCGGTTCCGATCCTGCTGCTCGGGCTGCTCGACACGGTCTGGCTGCCGCGGTTCTTCTCGCTCGCGAACGACACGATGCTCTCGAAACTGCTCGCCGACAGCCGCGATGCCCTCTACGG
>ODAK010007075.1_pt1 | contig 11263 bp, 8 predicted proteins | sample 1539591 | NCBI WGS metagenome assembly ODAK01 (sample SAMEA3539303, study PRJEB22396) | soil metagenome | biome: tundra; feature: field; material: soil | place: USA | collected 2010-05 | depth 0.15 m | reverse complement strand
GCGGCCGCGTCAGCCTCCGCGCTGGTCAGCGTGCCTCTGATCGGCTGCGCAAACGACGGGCAAGGCGGCCCTCAGAGCCCGCCGTCGGCGCCCACCAAGACCGTGCAGCTGAGTCCCGACCTGGCGCCGAAGCTTGCCTACTACGTGGCCGCCAGCGGGCCCGGCGTCCTTGCGCCCCGCGGCTGGTCCTGCGCCGGCGTCTACGGATCGAATGGCGCAAGCCTTGTCGTCTCGCCCCAACCTGTTTCTCCGGCCGATCTGATGAACAACAGCTGGGGCGGCGCGGCCGGCGACGCGATCGAAGTCAGGGTGGCGTCCGGCGACACGTCCGGCCGGTTCGAGGTCGCCCAGGCGATCATGCGTGTGTTTCCGGCCCACCGGGCCTTCGCGCAGAGCGTGATCAACGAAGGCATCGAACCCGCCAGCGAATTTCCGTCCGGGCCCTATCCAGGCGACAAGCTGACCAACCGGAGCAATGAGGTTGTCGAGTTTCAGACCGCGCCGAATGCCGTCGGGCTTGGAACCGACACCAACGCCAACAGCCGGATGAAGCCGGGCAGCGACCCGGTTCAGGGCGTCGCCATGCTCACCGGCCCGACCCCCGACCTCCTGGTTCTGGCCGTTCGGCTGCCTGGCGCCTTGCAGTCCCTGGCGCCGGCGATTGTCCAGGAGATCCAGCAGGACAATCCGGCCGGCGTCGGGCCGGCCCAGCCGCAGGCTGCCCAGGCCGCCAACCCGCCGGCGGACCAGCCGAGCCCGAACGCCGCGCCCGGCGGCAGCGCCCAGGCTCTGGCCGTGGTGCAGGATTTCTACTACGCCCTGGGCTCGGCGGACGGGGCGCGCGCCTCGGGCGATGTCGTGCCGGAGAAACGATCGGGCAACTATGCGGCCGCGGCGCTCAGCCGGTTCTACGGTTCGATGAGCCAGCCGATGCAGCTGACCTCGGCGACGGTGGCGGGCGACACGGTCGCGGTCCGCTACACCTACGTTTTCGCCAACGGCAAGGCCTGCGACGGCGCCGCCAACGTCGCGGTCACCACCCGCAACGGCCAGGCGCTCATCTCCAGCATCCGGGCGCTGAACGGCTGCTAGCGGAAATCGGGGACACGCACTTCAGCCGCCGATCAGACGGCTGATCTCCTCGCGCGTCGCCATCGAGGGTTGGGCGCCTTTTCGGGTGACCGAGAGCGCCGCGGCCGCGGAGGCGAATTGGGCGGCCTTTGCCGGTTCGGCGCCTTCCGAAAGCGCGACGGCGAAGGCGCCGTTGAACGCGTCCCCCGCCGCGGTCGTATCGACGGCTTCGACCGGGAATGGCGCGATGAATTGAGGCGCGCCGCCGGCCTCCAGCAAGACGGCGCCCCGCGCGCCCAGCTTGATGACCACGCCGCGCACGCCAAGCGCTTGCAGCGCAAGGGCGGCGGCGCGGGGATCGAACGGCCCCTCGGCGCCCAGGATCGAGCGCGCCTCCGTCTCATTGGGGGTGAGCCAGTCGACCAGCTCCAGAAGATGGGTTGGCAGCGCGCGCGCCGGCGCCGGATCGAGAATGAAGATCGCCCCCCTTGCCCTGGCGATCTCGGCGGCGCGAATGCCCCCGTCCAACGGCGTCTCGAGCTGGGCCAGCACGCAGGCCGCGTCCACGAAGTGATCTTCCGTGATCGCCGAAGCCTCCAGGCGTGCGTTCGCCCCGGGCGCCACAACGATGCTGTTGTCGCCGGCGGCCGTCGTCACGATGAGGGCGACACCCGACGGCGCGTCCACGCTCGCCAGTCCGCTCACATCGACGCCCGCCGCGCGCAGCCCGGCGCGAAGCGCCTCGCCGAAGGGGTCGGCGCCGACACAGCCGAGCATGGCGACCGCACCGCCGCAACGCGCCGCCGCGACGGCCTGGTTGGCGCCCTTGCCGCCCGGATAGGTGGCGAAAGCGCCGCCCAATAGGGTCTCGCCAAGCCGCGGCGCCCGGTCGGCGGAGACCACCAGGTCCATGTTGGCGCTGCCGACGACCAGGATTTTTTTCATGCGCAAGGCTCGGCAAATAGCGGCGGAATGCTCACTCTAGTCTTGGAAATCGACAACCAACGAAGGGATAGCGCCATGCCCACGGCCGAAACGCTGGACCGCTTCATCAGCCGTGTCGAGGCGAACGCCCACGCCGAGGCCTGCGAGGAGTTCTACACCGAGCAGTCGACCATGCAGGAAAACCAGGCCCCGCCGCGGGTTGGCCGCGCGGCCCATGTCGCCGCCGAGCAGACGATCATGGCGCGGGTGAAAAGCGTGACCTCGACCTGCGTGCGGCCGGTCTTCGTCAACGGCGACCATGTGGTCATCCGCTGGATCTTCCATTTCGAGCTGCCGGATGGCCGGGCCATGCACATGGAGGAGTTGGCCTATCAACGCTGGGAGGGCGAGCGGATCGCCGAGGAGACGTTTTTCTACGATCCGGCGCAGCGAACGCCCAAGTGACGGAGACGGTCAGCACGCAGCTTCCAGCCGGCTGACTCACGGCGGCGGGCCCGCCGCGCATGGACATCGCCGTGTCCGGCCGTCTAGTCTTGCATCTGTCAGGGGGCCACATGATCCACGCGCTGGTCGTAGGCGGGCTGGCGATCGCGGTCGCGCTGATCGTCGCCATTGTCGGTCTGCTGATCTGGCGGGCGCTCGCCAAGGCGGCCGCCGCCAAGGCGCTGGCGATCAGCACGCCGAACGGGATCGACGAGGCGATGTTCGTGCCCATCGGCGGCATCGACCAGTGGTTCACCATTCGCGGCGAGGATCGGTCGAACCCGGTGCTCTTCTTCCTGCACGGCGGGCCTGGCGCGGCGATGAGCCCGTTCGCCGGCCGGTTCAGGCCCTTCGAGCGCGACTTCGTACTGGTGCAATGGGATCAGCGCGGCGCGGGCCGCACCTATGGCCGCAACCGCCGCGCTCCCGACGCGGTCGGCTCGCTCGAACACATGACCGCCGACGGGATCGAGCTGGCGGAGTGGCTGCGCACCCATCTCGGCAAGGACAGGCTGATCCTGTTCGGCCTGTCCTGGGGCTCGGTGCTGGGCGTGCACATGGTCAAGGCGCGGCCGGACCTGTTCTTCGCCTTTGTCAGCTCCGGCCAGGTGGTGAACATGCAGGCGGGCGAGGCCATGGCCTACGCCCAGGTGCTGGCCATGGCAAAGGCGTGGGGCGACGCCAAGCGGATCGCGGCGCTGGAGAAAAGCGGCGCGCCGCCCTATCACGCGGCGCGGCAGATCATGGCCCAGCGGCGCGTCGCCGGCACCTATGAGCCGAATGCGCCCTCGCCGCTGACCCTGATGGCGGGCCTGCTGACCGCGCCGCGCTACGGCCTGCGCGATGGGCTGGATTTCGTCGCGGGTATCCAGGCCACCCAGAAGGTTTTCCTCGGCCCGGACCTGAGCGGGGCGCTGCTGAGCATCGACCTGAACGCGCTGGGGACCGACTTCGCCGTTCCCATCTACGTGCTGCAGGGTGACCAGGACGATTATACGCCGGCGCCGCTGGCCAGGGCGTGGTTCGACACGATCACGGCGCCGGGCAAGGCCTATGTCTCGATCGAGGGGTATGGCCATATGGCCGTGGCCGTAGCGCCGGAGCGGTTCCGCGACGAGCTGGTCGAGCGTGTGCGCCCGCTGGCGCTCACAGAGTGAACGCGGCAAGGATCTGTTGATGAACGTGTTCTTCGCCGGCCTGGCGACCGAGACCAATTCCTTTTCCTCCATCCCGACCGCCGAGGAAGCCTTTGCGGTCGGCCAGCGGCGGGGCGAGGCTGTGTTCACCGACCGCGGCATGTACGGCGAGATGGCCCGGCGGCTGCGGGAATTGGCCCAAGCCGAGGGCGGCCAGGTGTCGCCGGGCCTGTTCGCCTTCGCCCAGCCCGGCGCGCCGACGGTGCAGGCGGTCTACGAGCGGCTGCGCGACGCCCTGCTCGACGATCTGCGCGCCGCCGCCCCGGTCGACATCGTCATCCTCTTCCTGCACGGGGCGATGATTTCGCAGGACAACTGGGACTGCGAGGGAGAAATCCTCGCCCTGGTGCGCCAGATCGTCGGCCCGTCCGTGCCCGTCGGCGTGGTGCTGGACCCGCATGCCCACCTGACCGAAGCCATGATCGAGGCGGCGACCGTCCTCGTCTTCCAGAAGGAATATCCGCACATCGACGGCATCGAGCGGATGGAGGACGCCTGGCGCATCTGCCTGAGCGTGGCCAGGGGTCAGATCCAGCCGGTCGCCGCCGTGCACGACTGCAAGATGATCTCCTTCTGGCCGACCCAGAGCCAGCCGATGCGCGGCTTCGTCGACCGATTGCAGGCGAGCGAGCACCGCAACAACATCCTGTCGATTTCGTTCGTGCACGGATTTCCCTGGGGCGACACGCCGGTGACCGGGGCGAAGATGCTGGTCTATGCCGACGGCGACCGCGAGGCGGCCGCCGCGGTGGCGCAGTCGCTTGGCCGCGAGATCTGGGACCTGCGCCGCGAGACCCTGATCAAGGACGTCTCCATGGAGGCCGCGCTGGAGGCGATCGCGGCTGTCGAGACAGGTCCCCTGGTCATCGCCGATATCGCCGACAATGCCGGCGGCGGCGCCCCGGCGGACTCGACCTTCATGTTGCGCGCCGTGCTGGATCGCGGCCTGACCGACGTCGGTTTCGCCCTGACCTACGACCCCCAGGCCGTGGCCTTCTGCCATGAGGTTGGGGTGGGCGCGGAACTCGACCTGCGCATCGGCGGCAAGCTCGGTCCCGCCTCCGGCGAGCCGCTCGACGTGCGTGCGACCGTGCGCGGGCTGGCGCGCAAGGCGACCCAGGTCGGCTTGTCCGGCCTGGTGGGGTTGGGCGACGCGGCCTGGATCGAGATCGCCGGCGTCCACGTCATCCTGGCCTCGGCCCGCACCCAGTGCTTTCACCCGACCGCCTTCACCGCGCTCGGCCTCGACCCGACCACGCTGAAGGCGCTGGTGGTCAAGTCGACCAACCATTTCCGCGCCGGCTTCGACCCCATCGCCGCGGGTGTGCTCTATGTCGACACCCCCGGCGCGATCCGCTCCGACTTCGCCAACATCCCCTACCAGCGCTTCAAGTCGCCCTACTGGCCGAAGGTCGAAAACCCTTAGGCAACCGCGAAACGACCGGGCGCAAGGGCAGCGAGATCGACGTCGGGACCGTCGCCGGCGCCGGTGATCAGCCGGCCGGTCAGGTTGGCCAGGGCCGGGGCGGTCAGGATGCCGTAGCCGCCCTGGCCGGCGAGCCAGAAGAAGCCGTCGGCCTTGGCGTCGAAACCGCAGACGGGCGTGCGGTCGGGCGCGAAGGTGCGCAGGCCGGCCCAGCGATGGGCGATGCGGTGGATGGAAAGCGTGGTGGCCGCCTGCACGCGATCGGCGACGACGGCGATGTCGAACTCGTCGGGCTGGGCGTCGCAGGGCTCGCTGTCGGTCTCGTCGGCCAGCGAGATCAACAGACGGCCGGCGTCGGGCTTGAAATAGAAGCGCTCATTGACCTCGATCACCAGCGGCCAGGCGGCAAAGTCGAGCGCCGGTCCCTCGATCAGCGCCACCGTCCGGCGCTTGGGCTGCAGACCGACGGGTTCGAGCCCTGCCATAGCCGCGAGCCTGTCCGCCCAGGCGCCGGCGGCGTTGACGAGAATGGGCGCGGTGAAGTCGCCGGCCGGGGTCGACGCGATCCAGGCCCCCTGCCCGCGCCGCAAGGCCGTCACGCCGGCCTCGACCTCCAGCCGGCCGCCGCGCTGGCGCAAGCCCCGCAGATAGGCCTGGTGCAGGGCGTCCACGTCGATATCCATGGCGCCGGTCTCCAGCAGGCCCGCCGCCGAGGCTTCGGGCCGGAGGATCGGGACCAGATCGCGCACCTCCGCGCCGGACAGGGCCGTGAAGGCGCCGGTCGCCCGCTCCTCCGCTTCCTGGGCGGCCAGGCGCGGACGATCGGCCTCGGCGGCGATGAAGAGCGCACCGCGGGGCCTGAGCAGCGGGTTCTCGCAGAAGCCGGCCGGTGGGTCGGCGAGGAAGGGCCGGCTGGCGCGGCTGAGCGCGCGCACCACGCCGTTGCCATAGGTCTCGGAGAACAGCGCCGCCGAGCGGCCGGTGGCGTGGACGCCTGGACGTTCTTCCTGCTCCAGGACCACGACCGCGCCGTGGGTCGCGAGCTCATAGGCCGCCGACGCGCCCGCCATGCCGGCCCCGATGACGAGAAAATCCGCGCTCGTCATGGAAAGGCCTCCCGCCGCCGTTGCCTGACCTTTTTGCGCCGAACCGCGAAAACTGGCTAGGCTTCGACCAGGCGAAAAACAGAGGAGGATTGCCATGCCCGCCGCCGATGCCGCCAAGCCGGTCGCCAAGAGCGTGACCGAACAGCTCGACGACCTCTTCGCGCCCTGGAACCGGACGGACGAGCCGGGCCTGGTGGTCGGCGTGGTCAAGGACGGCGCGCTGATCTATCGGCGCGGCCTTGGCATGGCCAGCCTGGAGACCGCCGTCGCCAACACGCCGAAGACCCGCATGCGGATCGGCTCGACCAGCAAGCACTTCACCTGCCTGCTGGCGCTGCTTCTGGCCGAGGAAGGCAAGCTCGACCTCGACGCGCCGATCCGGACCTATGTTCCGGAACTGACCGGGCCCGGCGGCGAGCCCACCTTGCGCCAGCTGGTGCAGCATCGCGGCGGCTCGCGCTGCTATCTCGACCTGGGCTTCGTCGGGCACGGCATGAGCGTGCCGCCGAGGGGCGCGGCGCTGGCGGCGCAGGTGCGCCAGTCAGGGCGGAACTTCGCGCCCGGAACGGCGATGATCTACAACAACGGCGGCTATCACCTGGTCTCGATCGCCATCGAGCGCGTCGGCGGCGCGCCCTTCGAGGAACAGCTGAAGACGCGGCTGTTCGATCCGGTCGGCATGCCGGACACCGCCTCGGTTCCCAGCGACCACGACATCACGCCGGGGATCGCCACCATGCACACGCCCGGCCGGGGCGGCCGCTGGCGCCGCGGCCTCTTTCCATCCGAAGAGGTGCGCGGCGAAGGCGCCATCGTCTCCACCATCGACGACATGCTGCGCTGGATGGCGCACCTACGCACCCGCGACCTGTTCGGTTCGGCCCCGACCTGGGCCGCCCTGACGGAACTGCCGGTCTATGCGGACGGAAGCCTTGGCGTCTATGGACTGGGCCTGATCGTCAATGAATACCGGGGCTTGCGCACTGTGCAACACTCCGGCGGCGTCATGGGCGGGACCAGCCAGATGCTGACCCTGCCCGACGACGGGCTGGACGTCATCGTCATGGCCAATGGCGGCCGCGACGCCAATCCGGTGCGGCTGGCCGAACAGGTGGTCGACATCGTGCTGGCCGACCGGGTCGGGGCGGAAACGCCGACCATACCCGTGGAGGACTTCACGCCCATGCTCGGCGACTGGTGGTCGCCGAAAACCGGCATGGTCTACAGCCTGCTCGACGAGAAGGGCGTCCTGAAGCTCGGCATCGCCAAGGCGCTCGGCGGGTCGCCGCTGGTTCGGGCCGAGGACGGCCGGCTGATCTCGCCGGCCGGCGGCATCGGCGAGATCGCGCTGGAGCCGGTCGGCGAACGGCTGAGGATCCGCTTCGGCGGCGAGACCGCCGACTATCAGCGCCTGGTCGAGGACGCGGCGGACCAAGCCGCCTTCGCAGCGGCCGCGGAAGGCTCGTATCGCAGCCCCGACGCCGGCGCGACGGCGACCATCGAAGCCCAGGACGACCGGCTGGCTCTGCGGGTCAGCAATGGCTTTGGCGAGGTGCGCTCTGTGCTGGAGGCGATGGGGCCTACCCTGGCCCTGGCCAAGCCGCGCTCGTCGGCGCCAGGCTTCCAGGCCGCGATCAGCCTGATCGTCGAGGAGGGCGCGCCGGTCGGCTTCCGTCTCGACACCCCGCGCACGCGCAATCTGGAATTCCGCCGGGTCTAGAACACCATCTATGCCGCCTGAATGGGCGGTTGATAGATATTATCTACTCAACTCCTTTTGTAAGGGCAGTTGCTTATCGCATACTGGTTTCCCGTGACGTTTGTGATAATATCGGCGCTCGTGAGGTTATACTGCTGGTAGTGAGCCAAGTCGCTACCCGAGAATACGTTGATGTAGCCCGGATAGGCATGGTAAAGGGCGCTGTTGCTTGTTGTAACGCCCTTCCAGATGGTCGTATATGTGTCCTCGGTAAACTGCACACTGTCCGCACACAAGGCCGCATCGTCCGCCGACACGAGGGTCCAATTCCCGATCAGCGGGTTCTGAGACTCCGGCGCCGCCGCGGCCTGAGCCGGGGCCGGCGCCTCGTGCGTCGCTGATCCGTCCTGGGCGACTTGATGGCTGCCGCCACAGGCGGCGAGAAAGGCGCAGAGCAGGATCGCCGTCGGAGCGGCATGCCGGGGTCGGTCAAGTTTGAGCCCGCTAGCGGCCCCGCGCCGGACCGGCGCCCCATTCCAACGCTTTGACATGCCGCTCCTTAAGCGCCCCCGAACCGCCCCCCAGCGGTTGCGAAGACATTCCCCAAGACCGAAGGAACCACGGGGGCCACGCCGCCCTCACCCTCTTTTGGGGGTATCGCGCAGGCGGTCAGGCCAGCAGGGCGACGATTTCGTCGGGGTGGGAATAGGCGGCGAGCAGGCCCGCGCCGGCGATGGCGACGGTGCGCAGATTGGGCAGGCCGCGCCAGGACTTGACGTCCGGCTCGGAAAACAGCGCCCCGCTATAGGCCAGCGTCCAGAGGCTGTCCGGGTCCTGCCCGGGGATCGCCCAGCCCTGGCTATAGGCGTGGTGCTCGTCGATGAAGCCGCGCACGCCGCGCGCCATCAGGCCCTGGGCGTCGCGGACCAGATGCGCCACGACCACGGGATCCTCGATAATGGCCCGGTCGAGGGCGAGCGCGGCGCAGGAATGCTTCAGCATGGTCTCGAGCAGGTCGCTGCGCGTCTGGCGGCGGATCATCTCACCGAACGGCTCGATCAAGGCCGGCCGGTCGAGCAGGACGCGCGAGATCGCCCCCATCGGCGTGGTCACCGGCCGCCAGGCGCCTCTCGGCGAGCGGGGATTGAGCAGGATCGGCCGATCGAGCCGGCCCGGCCGCCGCGCCGCGAAGTCCAGAAAAGTGGCGACGCCGCCATCCCTGGCGATGACCCGCACCGACTCCAGGCCGAGCTGATCGAGGATGGCCTCCAGGTCGCCGGCCGCCGTCAGCAGATAGTCGCCCGGCGCCGGGTCAGTCAGGCCGAAACCCGGCCGCTGCGGAATGATGGTCCTGAACCCAGCCCATCGGCAGCGGTCCAGCAGCGGCTTGGGCATGAGCCGGCCGGTGGTGAAGCCGTGGCCGACCACCAGCGGGACGCCACTGGCCGGCCCATAGTCGGTGAAGGCGACGCGGCGGCCCTCATGCACGATCACCCGCAGCCGCTCATGGCCCTCGCGGCTATCGCTCAGCACCTGGGAGGCCGAGGACAGCCGGTCCAGCTCGGCCACCTCCGAGATCAGCCGGCGCAGGTCGCGGGAGCGGTTGACCCCGGTCTTCAGGAAGACCGCCCGGCGGTGGCTTTTCACCGTCTCTTCGGCCAGGCCGAGGTCGTCGGCGATGGTCTTTGCGTCGCCGCCGCCGGCGATCGCCGCCGTCACCCGCGCCTCGGCCGGGGTCAGGCCCATGGCGCGGCTGAGCAGTTCCGGATCGCAGCCCACCTGGCCTTGCGCCTCGCAGCTCAGGTCGACGATGCGGCCGACGAACTGGGCGGCGCTGGTCACGCCCGCCTTGCGCATGGCGCCGCGCAGGGCGTCCTTGGCGGTCTCGCGGCCCACCCCGATGCTGTCGGCGGCAATGGCCAGGTTAGGCGCGTCCAGCAGGGCCTCGGCCAGCTTGGCCTCCAGCGGGGTCAGGCCGATGGCCTCGACCGCCCGCGCCACCAGGGCCGAGGATTTCGACGGCGCGAAGGCGACCAAAAGGACGTCGCGGGGATCGGGCCGGGTATCGACCGCGTCGGCGACCATGCGCCAGGAAACCGTCTGTTCGCGCCGCGCCGCCAGCACCGAAAGCACCCCGCCATCCTGGGCGGTGACCAGGCCGATGCCGCGCTCACCCTTGGCCGCCTTCTGGATCAGCCGGCGGCAATCGGCCGAGGCACCGGGATCGCCCACCCAGTCGAGGAAGCGCGGGCTGGCGTGGCGGGCCTGTCCGCGGCAATCGACCAGGGCCACGGCGATGGCGTCGGGGTGGATGGAGGCGGATGTGCCCACGGACGGATGCAGCCGGCCGGCGGCGGTGGTGATCTCCTGCAGCAGTTCGCGCCAGACCGGGTCGCGGTCGTTCAGCGCCGGCCAGGCGGCGAAGATGGCCGCGGAGGGACGCCCCGCCTCCATAGCCTCGCGCAGCGACGCGCCGAGTTCCGGCAGGTCGGCCCTGGACATCAATTCTCCCCTAGCCCGGCTTAGGGACTACAACAATTCCAAGCCCGTGACCCAACGGCAAACTGTCGCTCCGGACCGAGCCCGATATGCAATTGACAAGCGTGGCGGACGGCGATCCGGTCTAGCGTCGTTTCGGGGCTGCGCGTGCGCGTGAGAGTTGGGGTGGATGGGGTTACGTACGAAGCTCAACCTGGTGCTGGCGATCGTGGCGCTGGGCGGGATTGCGCTCTTCGCTCTAGGCTCGACGCCACTGCTGGAGAGCGTCGCCAGGGACGAGGTTCTGCAAAGCTCGCGCATCATGATGGAGAGCGCCGCCGGCACGCGGCAATACACCTCGCAGGAGGTCGCGCCGCTGCTCTCGGGCGAGATGGACCAGGCCTTCCACCCACAGGCCGTCTCGGCCTATGCGGCGAAGAAGAATTTCGCTGTCCTGCACGCCACCTACAGCGACTACACCTATCGCGAAGCCGCCCTCAACCCGACCAATCCGGAGGACCGCGCCAGCGACTGGGAAGCCGACATCATCAACGACTTCCGCGCCCATCCGACCAAGACCGAGACGGTCGGCCAGCGCGACACGGCCATGGGGCCGACCCTGAACCTGGCCCGGCCGATCGTCGCCGCCCCGGCCTGCCTCAGCTGCCACAGCCTGCCAGGGAACGCGCCCAAGACCATGATCGCCATCTATGGAAGCCAGAACGGTTTCGGCTGGCAGCCCAACGAGATCATCGGCGCCCAGATCGTCAGCGTGCCCATGGCGGTGTCGATCAATCGGGCGGCCCAGGTGCGCAACCTCTTCCTTGTGCTCTATCTTGGCGTGTTCGCGGTGCTGTTC
>ODAK010007072.1_pt1 | contig 11265 bp, 9 predicted proteins | sample 1539591 | NCBI WGS metagenome assembly ODAK01 (sample SAMEA3539303, study PRJEB22396) | soil metagenome | biome: tundra; feature: field; material: soil | place: USA | collected 2010-05 | depth 0.15 m | reverse complement strand
GATGACCTGCCGATTACGAATCGGCTGCTCTACCAACTGAGCTACGTCGGCTTCTGGTTTGCTTTGTTTAGTTTACCAAATTGCTTAGTGGTTTTTGCTGTGCAACTGCTGTCCTACGATCTGGCCTCAAGCTGCATCATGGCTGCGGTGAATGTAGAGACCGGCCACAACGGTGCAGAGCAGGTTAGGCCGCAGGTCGGCTCTGGTACCGTGCGGCACTCGGCACGCCCTTCGGCAGAACTGAAGCATACCTTTCACTGCCGGTGTGGGCGCCGCAGGCGAAGTCCTCACGTCCATGTTCGTTGACTTCCAGATAGTCGGCGATGTTTTCGCAGTTCGAACGATTACAAAGAATCAGTCGATCCGGTGGATGGTCTAGGCGAAAGTATTCCATGAAATCCTCCAGTGATATGAGTAGGTGAAGATTGGACAGGCAAAGTGTGAGCCCCCGAGCGGACGCCGCTTAGACTCGAACGAACGCCGGCCGTACTTGAATATGTACGGACACTATCTTCGGGCTGCACCGCGAAGTTTGGATAGACTTGACAGCGTCTTCGGCTGTGAACCTTCCCATGATCAGTGCCCGCTTGCGGTTGAGTGTCATTTGGATGGGAGTCCGATCAATCCGCTGCACGTATTCAGGGCCGCGAGTGCGGTTCACTTGCACAACAAATTTGGTGGTTTTCAGTAGGTTCTCCTCTCGCTCGGGATGACAACCAATAAGGGGAGGCGCTATCGGGCCGCCTCCAATTTCTCTCACTGACTACTGGTCTTACGCGGCCTTGCCGTGACCCTTGGCTTCGAGGGTCTTCTCGCTGCCAACAGTCACCTTAATAGTGTCATGACGCAGCTCCTCTTTCAGAAGGTAGCTAAGAGGGGGAAACTTCAGATGGGCTGACTTAGTTCAGAGAACCTGAACGAGTAAGAAAGAGGTAGCTTGCTCAATTAGAATGCTAGGCTTGTGCGCCACCGTTGTCAATGGCCAGTATCAAACTCTAGGCTTCGAAAAACTGGTCAGAATCGATCCTCGCATAAATCAGGAGTTAGGCCACGACCGGAATGACGCATGCAGTTGAAAACAGCCCTTCGCTAGCGAACCGCCACGATTGCAAAATAAGCAGCCTATGGACGTTTGGCACGCTAACGTTGCTTAAGACCCACGCCTGATTTCCCGCTCGCGCAACCATGTGAAGATGACCGGAGTGACGATAAGCACGTGCAGCAGAGAACTCACCATGCCGCCGAGCACGGGCGTAGCGAGTGGTTTCATGACCTCCGCTCCGGTGCGGGTTGACCACATGATGGGCAGCAATCCGGCCACGATGGTCGAAACTGTCATTACCTTGGGTCGGAGACGCAACAGGGCTCCCTCCATCACGGCTTCGCGGAGGCTTGCCACAGTTAGCATTCCCTCCGCCGTCTTCTTGCGAGCTACCGCCTCCTCTAGATAAATCACCATCACCACACCCGTTTGTACGGCCGTGCCGAACAGGGCGATGAACCCCACCCACACGGCCACCGAGAAGTTGTAGCCCAGCATCTTGAGCAGGAAGACCCCGCCGCTCAGCGCAAACGGCACCGCCAGAATTACGTGGGAAGCTTCCCGGAACGAGTTGTAGGTCTTGTAGAGCAGCAAGAAGATAATCAGAAACACAATCGGGATGACGAGTTGCAGGCGTTTCCGGGCGCTGATCTCGTTCTCATATTGTCCGCTCCACTCGATGTAGTATCCCTGCGGCATTTTGACTTGGCGGGCCACCGCGCGTTGGGCATCGGCAACGAAGCCCCCCACGTCACGCCCCCTCACGTTCATGAGCACGGTGCCGCGAAGCAGCCCGTTTTCACTGGAAATCATGGTTGGCCCCATAACCAGCCGGATGTCGGCTACCTCACCCAATGGAATCTGGGCACCGTTTGACGCCGTGACTAGCACCCTCCGCAGATCTTCGGGGTCTTCCCTGAAGTCGCGCGAGTAGCGCACTCTTACGGGGAGGCGCTGGCGGCCATCAATCACCGTGGTGAGATTTTTCCCGCCAATGGCCGTCTCGATCACATCCTGCACCTCGCCCACGTTGATACCGTAGCGGGCGGCAGCCTCGCGATTCGTCTTGATTTCAAGATAGGGAGCCCCGGTGATCCGTTCCGCATAGAGGTCTACCGCTCCCGGAATCTGATGCAAAACTTTCTCGATCTCCCCAGCCTTCTGCTCGATGGTGGCGAGATCGCTTCCGAAGACCTTGACTCCAACCTGGGTGCGGATGCCGGTGGAGAGCATGTCGATGCGGTTTCGGATGGGCTGCGTCCAGATGTTAGTCACGCCCGGCATTCGCAGCTTTTCATCGAGGCGTTGCAGGATCGTCTCTTTGGTAGTCCCCGAGGGCCATTGATCCTTGGGCTTGAACACGATAACTGTCTCTGTCATGTTGACGGGTGCGGGGTCAATTGCGCTTTCCGCCCGTCCGACCTTCCCCACCACGTTCTCCACTAAGGGGTCTTGCGCGATGACCTTGTCCTGCCAGCGGAGAATTTCCGCAGCCTTCGTTAACGAGATGCTCGGGTCAGTGATCGGCATGAAAAGCGCAGTCTCTTCGTTCAGAGGCGGCATGAACTCGGAGCCGATTGTCGTTGCCAACAGCACCGCGACAGCGAAGATCACTACGGCTGTGCACAGAGTTATGATTCGGTGCCGCAGGGCCCAGTTCAGAGTCGGCTTGTAGAGCGCACGAAGTCCACGCATGAGAGGGTTATCCTCTTCACGGTGGAGCTTGCCTCGAATAAGGAACGTGCACAGGACAGGCACGAGGGTGACAGCGATAATGGTCGAACCTGCCATCGCAAACGTCTTGGTGAAGGCCAACGGATGAAACATCTTTCCTTCCATCCCGGTCAGCGCGAACACAGGCACAAAAGCCAAAATGATGATTGCCATCGCGAAGAATATGGGACGGCCAACCAACTTGGCTGCTTCTAACGTGATCTGCTCGATGGCTGAACTATATTCACCGTGCGCTTCGTAGTATTGTTCGGCTCGCCGGAGGACGTTTTCCGTCATCACAATGCCTGCATCCACCAGCACTCCGATGGCAATGGCAATTCCGCCAAGCGACATGATGTTCGATGAAATGCCGGCATAGTGCATGAACAGGAAGGAGCAAAGCACGGCCAGCGGCAAGGGCAGTGTGACGATCAGAATGCTGCGGAAGTGCCACAGGAACAGGACGTGCGCGAGAGTGACAAGGACGATCTCCTCGATCAGTGCCGTCTTGAGCGTATCGACGGAATGCAGAATCAGAGTGCTGCGATCGTAGAAGGGAACGATGTGAACGCCTTTCGGGAGTCCGGGTTCTAGGGCTTTGATTTTCTGCTTAACGGTCTCGATCACTTCCAGCGCATTGGCTCCGCTGCGAATCACTACAACGCCGCCGACCGCCTCTCTCCCGGCTTTGTCCAGCACGCCTCGGCGAAACTCGGGGCCAAGATGCACGTCGGCGACATTGCGGACATAGACGGGAGTACCCCCGCTGGATGTGAGCACAATGTTGTTGATGTCATCGACGGACCGAATCAGCCCAACGCCACGTACAGCCTCTTCCGTGTCGTTGACCTCCAGAACCTTCGCGCCCACGTTGGTGTTGCTACGCTGCACTGCTCCCACCAGCATGCTCAGCGGGATGTTGTAGCCCCGGAGTTTGGTTGGGTCTACATCAATTTGGTATTGGCGTACCCATCCCCCAATGCTGGCGACTTCGGCCACGCCGGCAACTGAATTGAGTTGATACTTGATGAACCAGTCTTGAAGCGAATGCAGGGTGCCACCGTCGTAGGGGCCTTCAACCGTGTACCAGAACACCTGCCCGACGCCCGTGGCGTCAGGCCCGAGCACGGGGACGACTCCTTCCGGGAGAAAACTCGAAGCGAGGTTCATCCGCTCCAACACTCGGGTGCGGGCGAAATAGAGGTCAACGTCGTCCTGAAAGATGACGCTTATCATCGAAAAGCCAAACGCGGAGGAGGAGCGAACGTCCTTCACTCCAGCCAGCCCTTGCAGGTTGACGGTGAGCGGATAGGTGATTTGATCCTCCACTTCCTGCGGACTCCGTCCCGACCAATCCGTGTAGACGATGACTTGGTTCTCGCTGAGATCGGGGATCGCGTCGATTGGCGTCTTCAGCAAGGCCCAATAGCCCCACGCTCCCAAGATCAGGTAGGCGATGAGGATGAGGGGGCGATTCTTGAGTGAAAATTCAATTAGCCGGTTAATCATCGCAGTATCTCCTCATTGCGCTGCCAAGCGCGAGTGATAGGTTCCGAGTCGCTGCCCGTTTCGTCGCGCCTCGATTTCTACGTTCCATGAACCTGAGGACGGAACCTTTAAGGTGCCCGCATAGTCAGACCCGTTCCATGCAAGGTCAGCCGGAGAGCGCATCTCAGGCATATTCATGGCGGGCATGGCAGGCATCACCAGAGCGACCTTTACTTCCGCGTCGGTTATGGGTTTTCCGGATGCATCCAGCACCGTTACATGAACGGTTGTATTGCTCCCGCCTTTGGGCGCGGCGGGGTCGGCTCGGAAGGCGAAGCGGATTGTCGCCGAGGCCGCCTCTTGGCCAGACTCAAACTGCGTCGACCCTCCGAACAATCCCGTCATGCCTCCAGTAATCCGCGTCTGCGAGTCGATCAGGAAGTTTCCCTGCGTAACGACACGATCTCCCACCTTCAGTCCGGCAAGAATCGGGTAGTACTGGTCAGAAGGCGGACCGACGCGCACCTCGGTGCCCTCGAAAATCCCATTCTTTTTGGCGAGATAAACAATCTTGCGAGTGCCCGTATCGACCACTGCCGATCTGGGCACAACGAGCACGTCGTCGCCTTCTGGCAGGGCAAAGTTGACTTGTACGAACATGCCGGGCCGCAAGCGCATTTGCTGGTTGGGAACCTGTATGCGTACTGAGGCAGTCCGTGTCTGCGGGTTAACCATGGGATCGATGAATGCAACGTGGCCGTGCACGCTTCCATTGGGCACGTCCCCGCTGATCGCTGCGACTTGGCCAACATGAATCGAAGCCACATCCGGCTGATATAACTCCGCCTTTACCCACACGCTGCTTAGGTCGGAGAGCGTGTACAGCGATTCTCCCGCGCTCACATACTGCCCTTCAGTTACTTTTCGTTCGGTCACGACGCCGCTGGCGGGCGAATAGATCGGTAGGTCAATTTGCGGCTTCGAGGAACTGGCAATGCCTTCGATCTGCTGTGGGGTCACTCCCCAAAGTTCGAGCCGCCTGCGGCTGGCGGCGACAAGGTCTTCCGCGCCGGAGATTGCCTGTGACTCGGCGCCAGAGCCAAGGCGCTTGCGGTTTTCCAAGGCAAGCCTGTATTCCTCAGCCGTGCTGAAGATGTCCGGGCTGTAGATGAGGGCGATCTCCTGCCCCCGTTGCACTGCCTGCCCAGTGAAATCCACGAACAGCTTGTCAATGCGTCCACTGACGCGGGCGCTGATGGACGTGAGTCCCGTCTCCGGCTGCTCAACCTGAGCAACCGTGCTTAAAGTTCTTCGGAGATTCCGGCGCTGAGCCTCAACCGTCTGCACGCCGATCTGCTGCTGCTCCTGCCCGGTCAATTGCACAGCGGAAGCGGTCTCACTAACTCCGCTTTCGGCCACTTGGGAAGGTGGGTCAGGTTCGCTATCTCTTGCCTGAACAACCGTGACCGCATCAACTTTGCCTGCTGTGCCGCCATGCAAATGACGGCTGACCCCGTAGAACACGGCGGCCAAAAGCATTCCAAACAACATTCCAGTCATCACGAACTGCTTTTCACGCTTAGTCATCGCGGCACCTCCAAGGACAAATGTGAAGCATCAGATTGGGGCTCTGGTTTCGACGGCGAACCGGACTGCCGATTCAAGGGAACGCCCGTTGCGCGTTCAAGATCAGCCAGATTCGATTCCAAATCGGAAGCAAAGCGGTAGTAGTTCAGTTCCATGTCCAAAGTCGTATTCTGGCTGTCGAGAAGATTGAGAAAGTCCGTGCGATCTGCCTGATAGGCGCTCACCGCTGCCTTCAGGGAGGCTTCCGCCTGTGGGCGCAACGTGTTTCGATAGAGGTCTGCGAGCCGCTTCGCGGACTGCGCCCGGATCAGAGCCTCTTGAATTTCTTGAAAGACGACCGACCGCCGGTAGTCGTATTCGGCTTGCTTCTCGGTTACGCTGGCTTGCGATTCGGCAATCTCAGCATCGTGACGGCCTCGGTTTAGCCATGGAAGTGTGACCGAGAGTTCCGCCATGTAGGTATTGCGGTATCGCGCACCGTCTGGCATCAGCATGTATCCCGCGCTGAGGTTGTAATCGGGCGAGTAGCCTTTTTCCGCGAGTTTCACCTGGGCCTCGCCCTGATGAATCGCCGAGGTCGCTGCCGCAAGTCCCGGTCGGTTGCTCAGGGCAAGCCGCTCAAGCTCCAAGAGTGATGGCAGAGTATTGGGAGGCGCGTATTGTCCTTCGACCGCGATGGGCGATGCGGGATCGCGTCCCAGAAGCGTATTGAGGCGCGAACTTGCCATGCTGCCTTCCTGCTGCAACATGACAAGGTGCTCAACCAGTTTCGTGAGGGCAATCTGTGCCTTGAGCACATCTTGTTGGGGCACTTTTCCAACCACATACTTGATGCGAGCTTCCTCTAGTGCTTGCTGTGCGAGTGCGGCCTGCTGGTCGTGGAGCAACAATTCGTCCTGATTGCGGAGCAGGTCGTAGAACGCCTTTCGTACCTGAGCGGCGACTTCGAGCTTCTCGTCTTCCAACTCTGCTTTCGCAATTTCGCTTTGTTCCCCGGCAACATCCGCCCGCAATGCCCGTTTGCCCGGGCCCGGCAGAGCTTGGTTGAACATGAACATGTGCTGGGTCTGGTTCAAGTCCCACGGGCGCTGGAGGGGCGTGCCCCAGCCGCGATACATGAAAGCTGGGTCTTCACGCGACCCCGCAGTTCTAGCCTTCGCTTCAACAATCGCGATTCGGCGGGACATGAGACGGATTTCAGGATTGCCGGATAGAGCAGCCGATTCCAACTCCGCTAAGCTCATCGGCGGTGAGGAACTTCGAGCGTGCTGGTGCTCCTGCTTCAGCAGGTTGGCCATTCCTTCAAGAGGATCGGAACTGGAAGAATCCGCCGCATTCGCAAGCACGGACATCAGCAAACTCGATAAAAGGATAAGAACCTTGACCGTTTTCATTAACTCCTCCACAACAAGACAGACCTTCAGACGAAACCCTGTCGGACACGCATAGGCGCCCAGATCAAGACGAAGCTTGACCTTGGACAAGGCATTGAGTAGGGGCGGTGGAAGCGGTCTAGATTCTCAGAATGGAAATGGACGAGAACTGCGGGTCAGGTGGTGGAGAATGCAGGTCGATAGCCAACAGTGCTCGCGTTGTCACGGGGAGCGCAAGCGTTGCTTGGATTGTCGTGTGAGCAATCGCCACGCGCCGATTCGGAAGCGAAGAGCTTGCCTGAATCAGGGCATTATGGCGACCCTGAACTTGGCAGCACGAATGGTTCGCGGGCATTGCGCTCTGCCCGCAGTGCTGGGCCATGTGATGGCAGCATTCCCGCTCGGCGGGAGTAAGCGTGACTCCGGGGAGCACGCAGGCGACAGCAGGAGCCGCCACCCACAGCAGCACGATACCGATTAAAACAAGTGCTCGAACTCGGCTCACGCAGATCATTATAGCTTCCTATGATCCGATGTTCGATAGCCAAGGGTCTGTGACCAGAGTCACACCTTGACGTGTCCGGTGCCGTGTCCGGGATGTGTTGGGGGCATGGGCATGAGTGGTCCGAAGGTATATCCGCAGGTGACAACACGCCCGCTGTGCCGACGATTTTCGCTGGGTGGATATTGACTAGCGCCTCCTCTCCCCCAAGATTTGTTTCGTGGCTTTGAGCGCGGCAGTTTGGGCGAGCACAGTGCGACCGCGACGCTCCGCGCCCAGCCCAATGCGCCCGTGCTACGCGGCCTGCGCCAGCGCTTTGTACTCATCATCGGATCGCGTGGGGAGCAGCACCCAGAGCGTGTAGATGCCGAGTGCAGTGCCGATCGGAACGTTCAGCAGCGCCACGAAGCCCACCACCAGGGCAACGATTCGTGCCCACTCCTGCCGCTGCAGCAAGCCCCAACCGGCAATGAAGCCGGCCGCGGCTTTCGCCAGGATCAACCATCCGACAAAGGTTATAAGAGGCCGCAGCCAGACGGTGACTTCAGGCGGCGGGCCGTTGGGAATATGGCTCACGCGGCCGAAGATCGTCTGCGCGACAATGATCACCACCACTCCTGCAACCACGTGCAATGCCGAGTACGCCATCCAGAGAATGCCCACCAGTCGGACATGCTCGCGAACGCGGCTACGCCGAAGCTCGACGAGTCCAAGCACGGTTTTGCCGCAGCGTCCGCAGCGTGAATCGCCCGATTGCAACTGGGCACCACATTGATCGCAAAACATCGCTTGGCCTCCAAGGCTAAACAAATTCTGACCTGTGGGTGATACGGATAGAAGCACTCAACAGTTGCAAGAGAACAGTTCTCAGTCGCCAGTTGTCAGTTCCCAAGTTCTCAGTGAACAACGGACCTGTTGCTAGCCGACTGCGAACTGAGCACTGGTCCAAATGAAAAGGCCACCCGGCAACTTGGGCGGCCTTTTCTTTCAAGGGAGAATAGTTCCAACGGAGGTTTCCATCCATCAGAGCTTTCTGCGGGAATCTTATGAGCCTCAAAAGCGCAGTGTCAAGCAAAATTTTCGGCTTAAATAGTCTTATTTTCAATAACTTACAAGATGCGTCCACAAGTCAGCAAACGGGATCGAAATGGGACAAAAAGGCTTCTTTTTGACGCTAACGACATTCGATTGAGCCACTTACCGCTCCCGAGGCAGCGACCGGGGGGCGTCTTCCAGGTGCAGCGAGATGATTTCCATCGCCTCCCGGCGATCGAAGACGGAGTCGGGAAAAAACCGTTTTACGAGCACTCGCAAGCCACCAAACGCAATCCCGGCCACCAGCGCCAGGCCGACCACAATTCCGCAGAGAAGAATCGCATTGAACAGAAAGTTTGCCAGATTGTCTTTCTTGGTCACGTAGGTGTTTTCATTCCACGTGACATCGGCCTCGTAGCTGATGGACGACATCAGCGATCGGGCTTCGCTTTTTGAAAGTGGGCCGGCCGCGATCACGAGGATAGGGCCAGTGCGCGTATCGAAGAACGGGCCCACATCAAGAATCGGCACAACCCCCGGTTGCTGCTGCGTAAGCTGGTGCGAGGCATCAATTTGGCGCAGCCGTTCCGCGGCAATCTGCGGCGTGGGATATTCGATCAGCATCAGGGTGGAATCGCCCGCGTTCACCGCATATTTGCCAATCACGACTTCCGCGCCCGACTTGAAATCCACCATCGAAGTGGGCAGAGGCGATCCGACCCGATCAAGCGTGACCGGACCCAGAATGTACTTCGTCGTGTTCTTCTCCAGATTCTTCTCGGAACTTCTGTCCGAACTACCGGCAAAAGTCCGCTTCGGAAGGTACGCGGGCAGCGAAGGCGGCTTGTTCTTGCCGCCCGCAGCTTGCGGCAGCAGCCCAGCCAGTTGCCGCAGTTGCGCCGCCGACATCACACTCATTCTGTCGAACACCGCATCCACCAGTACATTCCCCTGATAGAACAGCACGCGGTTATTCAGAAAAGCCGCCTGCCCGCCGATGGTTTCCTCCTCCATCTCGGGAGAATAATAGTAGGTGAAGGCGCCGTAAGCGCCGCTGGCATCTTCAAACACCGCGGCTCGAATCGTTAGATTGCGGCCGTCGTCGCGAGTGTAAGCCGCTTTCTCCAAACGCACGAAGCCGTACTCCTTCAGAACCGGCGTATTCACCGCATCAGCGGACGCGGGATCGTCGCTCCTGGCAACCACGCCTTTCAGCTGCCAGCCGGCAAACTCGGGAGGAAGGACAGGGGACGAAGAAACAGCGGCTGGGGACGCTGCATCCGGCGCAGGCGGCTCGGCCGCAAGGGGCTCAGCACAAAAAAGGCAACCAAAAAGAAAGATAAAGACTACGGAGAGCTGGAGCGGGAATTTCATTCGAAAAGAGGCGCACCTGTGCTAGGAGATTAGACTACCGGCAGCCCAGGAAAGTTTCCACCCGCCCTCAGGCCGCCCCAGTTTTTGCCAAAAATGTCTATTTTCGACCCGGTTTTCCTGCGGTGTCCGCTTACGTCCACAGGCGGCAAGAGTGCATAATACAGGTATTAGCGTAGCGACGTTATTGGCAGGAAGTTTTGAAGGCTGTGAAATGGCGATCCCACAACCAGCGACTCGCGGGCACTACCTCAGGGAAGCACAGAGAAATTAGTCGTATCCGAAGTTTTAGGAAAATCCGGTCTAATTTCAGCATAATCTGCACGCTGTCTGCACATTGGGGAGGGAGCATGAAAGCAACGGATCTGGCGAGAAAATTGTGGCGAAGCGAGGAGGGTCAGGACATCGCCGAGTATGCGGTGATGCTCGCGGTGATCCTGGTGATCGTCATTGGAACCGTCCGTCTGATCGGCGGGAATGCGAATAATGTGTTCTCCTCGGTTGCCAGCAGCATCACGCAATAAGCGGAGGTGCCCTTTGCCCTATCAAGCAGTTTAGCGGAGCTGTCGACTCAGTTAAATGGGGCGACACGTAACGCCCCCACAGGTCATTTCGCCGGACGACTGTCGAACCGGCGATTTCACTAACGATCCCGTTGTTGGTGACATTGCCCGGAGCACGCCCCGACATCCCAATCCTGAACGTTATGGCGATGCGTGGGTAGATAGACGACCATGACGACGATGGAGGATAATCTGACGCTGGAGGATAATTTTATGAACGGACTTAGAATCCTTGCGTTAGCTGCTGTTGCTGGAATCTGCTTCATGGCAACTACTCCCAAAACACAGGCTCAGGTGGGCGTCGAGATCGGAGTTGCGCCTGTGTGTCCCTACGGGTACTACGATGTCCCGCCGTACGACTGCGCCCCCTACGGCTACTACCACCCGGAATGGTTTACGGGTGGCGTCTTCATTGGTGCTGGCCCGTGGTTTCATGGCGCTGACAACTTCCGAGGCCACGTAAATAACCGTTTCCATCCTGAGCACGGCTATAGCGGCCCAAGGCCGGCCCGTGGCGACAAACCCGAGCCGGGAAAGCGTCTCGATAAGGTTGCCCACTTCAAAGGAAATGAAGTGCGCGATGGACGCGGC
>ODAK010007071.1_pt1 | contig 11267 bp, 9 predicted proteins | sample 1539591 | NCBI WGS metagenome assembly ODAK01 (sample SAMEA3539303, study PRJEB22396) | soil metagenome | biome: tundra; feature: field; material: soil | place: USA | collected 2010-05 | depth 0.15 m | reverse complement strand
TGGGCAAGGATGTCGAGATCGGCGCCCTGGTCTACGTCGGACCCTATGCCGTGGTGGGCGACCAGACACGGATCGGCGTGGCCGCAGCCATCCACGCGGGTTCCATCGTCGGTAAGCGCGTCTCGCTTGGCGAGGGCTGCGTGCTTCATCCCAATGTCACCGTGTACGATAACGTCGATATCGGACGCGGCAGCATTTTGCACTCCGGCTGCGTGATCGGCGCCGACGGGTTTGGCTACGTGATGGAAAACGAGCGGTGGCACAAGTTTCCCCAAGTCGGCCGCGTGGAGATTGCCGACTTCGTGGAGATCGGCGCGAATTCCTGCGTCGACCGCGCGGCGCTGGGCGTCACATCCATCGGCGAGGGGACCAAGTTGGACAACATGGTGCACGTGGGCCACAACTGCCGCATCGGAAGACACGTGGTGGTGGCGGCACAGACCGGCTTCTCGGGGGGCGTGGTGGTAGAAGACTACGCCGTGATCGGCGGGCAGGTGGGGATCGGCGACAAGGCGCGCATCGAATCGCGCGCCGTGTTGGGGTCCGGTTGCGGCGTCCTGTCGTCGAAGATTGTGCGCGGCGGCCAGACGATGTGGGGCACGCCCGCGCGTCCTCTGAAGCAGCACCTGGAACAATTGGCCAGCTTGGCGCACGTGCCGGATATGCGCAAGGAGTTGGTGGAGATTAAGCGCCGGCTCGCTGAGTTGGAAAGGAACCCCTGATGCTCGTGGTAGTGGGCGGTCATTCGCGGAATATCGGCAAAACCAGCGTGGTGGCGGGGTTGATCCGTAAAATGCGCGATTGCCGCTGGACGGCCCTGAGAATCACGCAGTACGGCAATAGCGTATGCGCCAGCCACACCGGGGCGGCGGCCTGCGGGTGCGAGCCGGCGGGAGGCGAGGAGTTCGAACTCTCCGAGGAATACGAGGGGAGCGGCACGGACACCGGGAGGTTCCTGGCGGCGGGAGCGGAGCGCTCGTTCTGGCTGCGCGTGCCATCCGGGGAGCTGCCGCGTGCGGCGGGCATGGTCCGCAAGATCCTGGCCCAGGGCGCGAACGTGATCGTGGAGTCCAACAGCGTGGTGGAACTGGTGACGCCGGATGTCTTCCTGATGCTACTGGATTTTGCCTGCGAAGACTTCAAAGATTCCAGCCTGCGATTGATGGACCGCGCCGATGGATTCGTGGTCATCGACCGCGGCAACCACGCGCCACTTTGGGAAGACGTGGTCCTGGGAATGTGGGAAGCGAAGCGGCGGTTCCTGGTGAAGCCGCCGCGTTACGTGACGGCGGAAATAGTGGAGTTCGTCAAGTCCAGAATGGCGGCGGGCTCGACGCCTTGAACGCTCAACGCCACCCGATTGCGGCCCCCAGCCTTGGCCGCATAGAGGGCGTCATCGGCCTGCCGGACGAGGGTTTCCGGTGGGCAACAGTTGGAGCAGGAAACGCCCAGTGACGCCGTGACCGCCAGCGGCTGCGAGGGTATCGGGATGGGCGTCGCGCCGATGGCGTCGCGCATCCGTTCGGCTTGCGCGGCGGCGGCGGCGCTATCGCAGCCGGGCAGCACGATCAGGAATTCCTCGCCGCCATAACGACCCACCGAATCGTAGCGGCGGGCAGAGGATTTCAGCCGCCGCGCAGCTTCGCGCAGCACCGCGTCCCCGGCCACATGACCGTGCGTATCGTTGACCAATTTGAAGCGGTCGAGATCGGCCATGATTACCGAAACCGGCTCGCCGGAGCGCGTCGCGCGCGAGATTTCGTCGTCCAGGGCTTCCAGGATGCTGTTGCGGTTGAGCAACCCGGTCAGGCCATCGTGCGTAGCCTGTTCGCGCAGCGCTTCGCGGGTTGTCAGCAGTTCTGCCTGCAGGTCGAGAATGCGGCGTCCCGCGTGCAGGCGGACTCGCAGCTCGTGCGAGTAGAACGGCTTGGTGAGGTAATCGTCCGCGCCTGCGTCCATACCCTCAATCAGGTCCTGCGAATCCGTCCGCGCGGTTAGCAACAGGATGTAAATATACGGTTCCCGGTTGGCGCGGCGCACGCGGCGGCAGATCTCCACCCCGTCCAGCCCGGGCATCATCCAATCCAGCACCGCCAGCCGCGGCGCATCCTCGGACTCCAGCACCCGCCATGCTTCCGTGCCGCTGCGCGCGATCGTCGGCTGATACCCCCACTTGGTGAGCATGTTCCTCAGCATGGATTGGAACACCGGGTTATCTTCCGCGACCAGGACGCGCATGGGCGACGCCGAGGGAAGCACGACGAGCGGTTGGATGGCGTCGGCGCCGATACTGGTCGTCAATGGGTTCCTCCGATTATCCTTATCGGCGCAAACAGCGGAATTTTGAGGAGGATGACTGTCCCACCCGGGGACTGACCAGACTGCCATGGATTTCCGGCGCACTTTGCCTCCGGGGACTGACGAGACTGCCATGGATTTCCGGCGCCTTTTGCCGGAAATTCGCTGGCAGCCCCGTCTGTCCCCAGGTCCCGCCTACGGCTCCGGCAGCCGGCCGCTCCAATCCATCCACGCCCACACCACCGCCGTCAGCGAGCCGAACGCCCCCGCCACCAGCCCGATGGTCCGCGGACCCACGTACTGCGACGCGATTCCGGCGGCCGCCATCGACACAATCATCACGCTCCAGCGGATCGATTCCATGGTGCTGAACACCCGCCCGCGGAACTCGTCCGGCGTGTGGCGCAGCAGTTGCGCGTTGTTGAGCACGCTGGTCACCGCCATGCCGACGCGCGAGAGCAACATGAACCCGAGCGCCGCGGCGTAGGATTCCACCTGGCTGAACAGCATGTATGCCGCGCCGTGCAACAGGTAGGAGATGGTCACCGTGCGCTTGTAGCCGGCGAAACTGACCCTGCTGCCGATCACGTGACCGGCGAAGCCACCCGTCAACAGGCCGATACCGGCGAAGCCCCAGATGGACCCGATGCCGGCCGGCCCGCGATGAAACACCTGCTCGCCGAACAGCGCGAATAGAATCTGCGCCGCGCCGCCACCCAGGCTCCAGCCCACCGAGATCATCGCCATGCCCATCATCAGCGGGACGCCGCCCATGTAGGAAAGGCCGGCGCCGTATTCGTGCCACGGGCGCGTGGCAGGGGCCGTGGCCACGCGCTGTACGCGGAAGCCGCCCGGGACCGAGATCTGCCATATCGCCCCCGCCGAGAACACAAACGATAGCGAGTTGAGCACGAACGCCCCGTCATACCCCAGCCATGCCGTGGTGTATCCGGCCAACAGGGTGCCTGCCGTTAGCGTCGCCCACTGCGTCGTCTGGGTCAGGGAGTTGGCGGAGTGCAACTCGTCGCGGGTCGCGATGGTCGGCAGAATGGCAGCGCGCCCCGCGGTGAAGAACGGCGACGCAAACATCAGCCCGGCGCTCAGCACGTACAGCAGCCAGGGCCGCGGCTGATGAACCGTCAGCACGAAGCCAAGCGCGATCAGGGCGCGCACCACGTCGCTACAGATCATGATGCGCCTGCGGTCGAGCCGGTCCAGAAGCACGCCCGCCACCGGACCGGCCAGCACCGCCGGAATCGCCCGCGCCAGCATCACGCCCATGACCACCAGGCCCGAGCCGGACTTCTCCATGACCAGCGCGAACACGGCGATATTGTTGAAGTAGTCGCCCACCTCGCTGACCACCTGCGCCATCCACGTGTAGCGGTAATTACGGTTCTGGCGCAGCAGGTCCCGCAGCGAGGTCATGGACTGCTCCATGATAGCGCGCAGGGGCTTCCCAAACCGTCCCAAACCCAAACCAACCGGGAACCAACCGGGGACACCAACGGAAAACCGAACGGGCAAACCGGGGCAAACCGGGGCAAACCGGGGACAGTCACCAATTCCCCCGATTCGTCTACAGTAGTCGAAATGGACTTCTCCATTCGCCCCATGGTCCCGGCGGACTGGCCCTCCGTCCGCGCCGTTTACGTGGAAGGCATCGCCACCGGCAACGCCACGTTTGAGACCGAAGCCCCCCTGTGGGAGTCTTGGGACGCCGCGCATTCTGCCGTCTGCCGCCTGATCGCCCAGAACGCCGACGCCGTCCTGGGCTTCGCCGCCCTCAGCCCCGTCTCCGCCCGTCGAGTCTATGCCGGCGTCGCCGAGGTCAGCGTCTACGTGTTGTCACGAGCCCGCGGCGCCGGCGTCGGAGGCGCGCTCTTGCGCGAACTGGTCCGCGCTTCCGAGGCGGCCGGCTTCTGGACCTTGCAGGCCGCCATCTTTCCCGAGAATCACGCCAGCCTGCGCCTCCACCAGAACTGCGGCTTTCGCGTCCTGGGCGTCCGTCAAAGGGTCGGCTGCCTCGCCGGACGCTGGCGCGACGTCGTCCTCCTGGAGCGTCGCAGCGCTACCGCCGGCGTCTGAAATCCAAGCCCACCATCTTCTTCCCGTCGCGGACCGCGCGGCAGGACGTCCGTGCCAATTCGAACCCTCGCCCGTCGAACTCCGCGATCAGTGCGCCACGGTCCACCAGTTGCGTGGGCAGATCGCGCAGCGCCGCCAGCGTGCCGGGCAGCGGACGCTCCGTCAGGCCCGCGGGGTTCTCCTGAACGATCACGAACACGCGCCCGGCGATACGGCACAGTTCCGCCACCGCGCGTCGCCACTCCACGTGCTCCAGCACCAGGATCACGATGGCCAGATCGAAGGGCCCGTCGACGCGTGGCGCCTCGATATCGTCCACCAGCGTTTGGCAGGCGATGCGCGCCGCCAGCCGCTCCAGGAAGCGCGGATTGAGGTCGGTGAAGATGGGTCGATAGTGCCCTAGGGCGGCGGGCGAAAAGTAGTCGAAGTACTGCCCCGTCCCCGCGCCGGCGAACAGGATGCGCGCGCTCGGCGCCGGCGGGGCGTCTCGGAATAGTTCGGCCAGCAGATCGGCGTTAGCTTGCGGTTGGCCGGTGGCCGCCATGTGGCGTTCGTAGTCGTCCGCCGTGATGTGTCCGGCCCACAAGTCGTGCCAGGTACGGGGCATGGCGGTTAGCGCCGCAGGCCGCGGCCGGGGCTGACGCCGGCAACCAGTTCGCCGCCGTCGACCACCAGCTTGCCGTTGACCATCACGTACGCGATGCCTTCGGAGTACTGCGCGGGCTTCTCGAAAGTGGCACGGTCGGTGACGCGATCGGGATCGAAGACCGTCAGATCGGCGTCGGCGCCCTCGGCGATGCGACCCTTGCTCTTCAGGCCAAGGCGCTCGGCGGGCATCACGGTCATCTTGCGGACGGCATCCATCAAACTGAGAGCGCGCTGCTCCCGCACGTAGCGGCCCAGCACCCGCGAGAAGGTACCGGCGGCGCGCGGGTGTCCCTTGCCTTCGTCCAAGACGCCGTCGCTCGCCACCATGACCAAGGGATTGGAGAGGGCGAGGCGAACCACCTCCTCCGGGATGGAGTGTATGGCGACGAACCCGCCCAGCTTGCGGTAGCGCGCGAAACTTTCGGCCGTGAGCCGCTCGCCGGTCAGCGCCCATTGCAGGTCGCCGAACCCGATGCCGCCCTGGCGCGCCTGCCAGCCGTCCTCGAAGACGGCGCTCGCCAGGTCCGTCATGCCGGCGGTGTAGGGGTAGGCTTCGGTAGTGACATCGAGGCCGCGGGCGCGCGCCCCCTGAATCATCTCCAGGCACAGCGCCGTCTGGCGCAGCCCCATGCTGGTGATGTGCACCACGTGGACCGAAGCGCCGGTGGCGGCGGCGTCGGCGATCACCTCCTGAAGGGCGTCGACGACCCCCGGTTCCTCGGGTCCGCTATTGCGCATGTGGACAAATAGCGGGACCTTGCGAACGGCGGCGAGGCGGAACAGTCCGAGGACCTCGGCGCGCGATTCATGCGGCAGGTAGGCAATGCCGAGTCCGATGCCGAGGGCGCCTTCGTCGAGGCCCCGCCCGACGCGCTCCAGAATCTGCTTGAACTCTTCGGAAGTCGCGGCGCGCTCCACGGCGCGGTCGCGCGGCAGCAGCGTGCCGGAATCGTGCATGACGGCGATGTGCGCCGGGAGATCGCCGCTGGATGCGCCATAGTTGATGAGGGCCCGCCCCTCGCGCTGCGCGTACCACGCTGCGGCGGGGTCGACGCCGACTTCGAGTTCCAGCGCCGTGGTGACGCCGTCGCGCGCCTTGAAACGGTAATTCTCAGGTGTCTGCCCGTGGGAGTGCAGGTCGATGAACCCCGGAGCTACCACGAGTCCTTTGGCGTCGATTTTGGCCAGTTCCGCGCCCGCTGCCAGCGGCGTCTCGGAGACCGCCGCGATCTTGCCGTCGCGGATGCCGATGTGGCGGACGGCGTAGAGGTTGCTCGCCGGATCGAGCACCCGCCCGTTGGCGATGACGAAATCGTAGGTCTGCGCGAAAACTGGAAGAGCCATGAGGACAAGGGCAAGCCGCATTTGGAAATTGTAGCGCGCGCGGGCGGAGGCCGAATTGCGCTGGGATGCAAACTATACCGTTTCAGAACTTCACTAACGTATGTTGGAAACCCCTCCCTATGCGTAATGAAGAAGAACAAAAACGGGACGCCCGGAAGGCGCAGGATTCCCGCGTTGACGCGCGTCGAGCGCAGAGCAAACACAGAGCGCGGAGGAATCGTTCTGCCAATTCCGGCAAGAATTCGATGCGGTAGGTAAGGCTGCCCAAGCCGCCAGGATGAATCCGCTACCCTAAAGCCAGCGCCTGTTCCAGGTCGCCAACGATATCTTCCGCCGCCTCGATGCCCACCGAGAGCCGCACCAGGTTGTCTCGGATGCCCATCCGCTCGCGGTGCTTCGGCGAGAGTTCCCGGTGGGAGCTCATCACCGGGTAGAGCATCATGGAGTGCACGTCTCCCAGGGACGTGGCGCGCACTATCATTTCGAGCGCGTCCATGAACCGGAAGACCTCTTCCCGCCGAGCGTCCTTGATCTCAAAGCTCACCATGGCGCCATACAGACCCGCCGGGAACAGCCGCTCGATAGCGGCCGCATCGGGATGCCGCGGATCGCCCGTGAAGTAGACCCGCTCCACGCGCGGGTGCGCGGCCAAACAGCTGGCCACCTGGCGGGCGTTGGCGCACTGCCGCTCCATGCGCAGCGGGAACGTCTTAATGCCCCGCATGGTCAGGTAGCATTCAAACGGGCCCAGCACCCCTCCGATGGTGCGGCCCAGCGCGCGCAGCGAATCGGCGTGCGGTTCGAGGGTCACCACCACGCCGCCCAGCACGTCGCCGTGGCCGGCCAGATATTTGGTCACGCTGTGCACGCTGAAGTGGGCGCCTAACTCCAAGGGCCGCTCCAATAGCGGCGTGGCGAACGTGTTGTCCACCACCAGCGCCGCTCCCGCTTCCTTCGCGATGGCGGCGACCCGGTCGATCTCGCCCACGCGCAGCAGCGGGTTCGAAATGCTCTCCATCACAATGCACCCCGGGTGGGCCTCTTCCACCACGGCGCGCAGGCCGGCGAGATCGCAGATATCGGCGAAGCGTACGCTGACGCCCAACGGCTCGAACACGTTCATCAACAGGCTGACGGTAGCGCCGTACATCACATTGGCCGCCACGATGGAGCGGCGGCGATCGGTCAGCGCGCTCAGGATGGCGGTGTGCAGCGCCGCCATGCCGGACGCGCAGGCCAGGGCCGCGTCGCCGCCTTCCAGCGCGCACATCAGTTCTTCCAGCGCGCCCGCCGACGGATTGTCGTAGCGCGCGTAGCAATAGCCCTTCTCCTCATTGGCGAAGACGCGGTCCAGTTGCGCCATGGACTCGTAGAAATAGCTGGTCGCGGTGTGGATCGGCGTGGTGACCGGAACGTGCGCGCCGCCGCGCTTGCGGTCGCCGGCATGCACCGCCTTGGTGTGAATCTTCAAGTCCTACTTCCTCTTCCAGCGCACGCCGCTCTTGGTGTCTTCCAGGATGACGCCCTGCTCCAGAAGCTGGTCCCGAATCCGGTCGGAGAGGCCGAAATCGCGCGCCTTTTTGGCCGCGGTGCGCTCCGCCACTAGCCCTTCGATCTCAGCGTCGGATAGGCCTCCGGCGTGAGCGCTCGGCTCGAGCACCTTGAAGATGGAGTCGAAAAGACCGAAAAACTCCAGGCCCGCCTGGACGTTGCCGGCGCGGAACTCGCCCGCATCCATGGCGCTGTTGGCATCGCGCACAAACTCGAAGACGGCCGCCAGCGCTTCGGCCGTATTGAGATCGTCGTTGAGGCTCTCGGTGAACGCCTTCGATGCCTCGGCGGTGCGCGCCACCAGTTGCTGGTTCAGCCCTTCGGCGAAGCGGTCGGTCTCCAGCCGCAGTTTGAAATTACGCAGACGGTGGATGGCAATGGCCGCCGATTTCAGACCGTCCAGCGTGAAGTTGAGCGCCCTCCGGTAGGGCACCGACGCCAGCAGGTAGCGGATCGACTCGGGCGCGTGCCCCTTCGCCACCAGGTCGCGCAGCGTATAGTAATTGCCCAGCGACTTGGACATCTTCTGCCCCTCCACCATCAGAAACTCGGCGTGGAGCCAGAAGCGCGAGAACGGTTTGCCGGTCAGCGATTCCGATTGCGCGATCTCGTTTTCGTGGTGCGGGAAGATCAGATCCACACCGCCCGCGTGGATGTCCAGCGTCTCCCCCAGGTACTTGATGGCCATCACGGAGCACTCGATGTGCCACCCTGGGCGCCCCGGACCGATGGCCGTGTCCCAGAAGGGCTCGTCCTCCTTGGGCGTCTTCCACAGCGCAAAATCGCGCGCGTCTGCCTTCTCGTACTCGTCCACATCCACCCGGGCGCCCGCCAGATTGCCGCTGAAATCGTTGTGCGAAAGCTTGCCGTACGACGGAAAGGTGGCGATCTTGAAGTAGGTCGAGCCCTCGCTGGTATAAGTGTGTTCGCTGGCGCCCAATTGTTCGATGGCAGCCACCATGTCGGGAATGTGTTCGGTGGCCGGGACCAGCCGTTCCGGCCGCTCCAGGCGCAGCGCGGCGCAATCTTCCAGGAAGGCTTCCGTGTAGATCTTCGTGTATTCGGCGAGCGTTTGGTGGCTGGCTACGGCGTTACGAATGATCTTGTCGTCCACGTCGGTGATGTTCATCACGTGGTTCAACTGGAAGCCGTTGGCCCGCAAACACTTGCGCAGCAGGTCCACGAACGTGAAGGTCCGGAAGTTGCCGATGTGCGCAAAATCGTAGACCGTGGGCCCGCAGGTGTACATGCGGACGGTGTTCTGGCTCGCCGGTGTGAACTCCTCCACCTGCTGAGACAACGTATTGTAGAAGCGCAGCGCCATAGAAGATAGGGAAGCTTTCATCGTATCAGACGCTCCAACGGAGCCTCTTGAATCCAAACTTATTCCTCGACATCAAATATCTTGAGCACGAGATATAACACCATGATCGACATTCGCAAAAGCAACCAACGCGGCCATGCCAATCACGGCTGGCTGGACACTTCCCACACCTTTTCCTTCGCCGGCTACTACGACCCCAAACACATGGGCTTCGGAGCCCTCCGCGTGATCAACGAGGACCGCGTCAGCCCAAGCAGGGGATTCGGCTCGCACGGGCACCAGGACATGGAGATTCTCACCTACGTCCTCTCCGGCGCTCTGGCCCACAAAGACAGCATGGGAAATGTGGAGACACTGCGCGCCAATGACCTGCAGCGCATCACCGCCGGCACCGGAATCGTGCACAGCGAGTTCAACGGGTCTCGCACCGAACCGGTGCATTTCCTGCAAATCTGGCTGCAACCGGCAGCCAACGGCTTGCCGCCCAGCTACCAGCAGTTGAGCCTGACCGAGGAGCAGAAGCTCGGCAAGCTGGTGTTGGTCGCATCACCCCAAGGCGGCGGCCCGGTCAAGATTCACCAGGACGTGCAGGTCCTGATAGGCCAGGTCGAGGTCGGTCGGCAGCTCGCCTACCCTTTGGAACCGGGACGGCAAGCCTGGGTACATGTGGTTCGCGGCGCCGCCTCAGTGAACAACGAGTCCCTCGCCACCGGCGACGCGGCAGCCATCACCGGCGAGCCTGCCGTAACCATTGCCGGGATCGATCCCAACACCGAAGTCTTAGTCTTCGACTTGGCCTAACCCTCAGTTCGGCTCGGTCGAAGTGGGTCTAACTGATTGATTCTTCGTTCACTTGGTGCAGCCAAGAGTGAGCTTCAGTCGGGCGGTCTCCGTCGCGTGTGACCGCAGTGTGACCGCGACCAGTGAAAACTGATCGACTGATCGGATCGACTCTTTCCCGCGCGATTCCATTTCCCACGCTCCAAAGCCGATCCACCTCGACGAACCGATGGCTCAGTGGACGCAAACCGACTGCAACAATATGAATGGCACTGCAGTTTCCTGGACCGGGTCCGGGAGACCATGAGCCGAGTTCGCGTCTGATGCCGGCGGGGCGGCCCGGCAAACCTGACTACGTCTTGAAGGTCGGCGGGATCTCATTCCTGGGGAGCGCAAGCCCGCCGCATCTCCGCCCGCGGGCAGGCTATGAAAGCGAGATCCTGCTGGTGCCGGAGCTAAAGCGGTCGCCTCAGTGTCTAATCCGAAAACAGTTCCTTTACCGGCCGGCAGGACAATACCCGGCGCGGGCCACAATTGACCCTCATACCTTGGTTCAGGAAGGAAGCACCGCTGGCCTATTGCCCCTTGGCGAAACCGCCGATTGACTCATGCATGATGATCCGAAAGCTCGTCATCGCGCTCTGCCTCCTTCTCGCTGCGGTACCGACATGGGCCTCCACTGGCCGCACCAATTCCCACCGCACCGCTCGGAGTTCTTCCCGTTCCACCAAGGGCCGTTCTTCCCGTCCGACCATGCCCCGGCGTGCTTCCCGCTCTGGAGGTCGAACGACTTCCCGGTCGCCGACCACACGCTCTAAATCCTCGCCGAAGAAGTGTGCCACCTGCACCCGCACCGCCAATGGCCGGGTTGCTCGGAGCCGGCGGTGAGGAGCTCGTTTCAGGCCGGCCAGCCCTGCTCGACGCGAAGCAAGACGACGGGAGCATGTCCAGCGCTGAGGTTCCATCTCGGCGCCGGCTACCACCGCCTTGGCGATCTGCGTTGGGTGCCCGGCCGCGAACTCATGAACCTGCACTACGTCGGCTTCAAATGGGCTGGCCCAGATCCGGGCTGTGGTTCGGAGATTCGAGCGGGACGCGCCCGCGGCGACGCCCTGACATAAGTCCACTCCGGGCGGAGTACGCTTTCCCTTGCCCGTGGATGCCATAATCGTAATTCCTTCAAGGAGGTTCGCTATGCTCCTCAAGAAACTCGCGCCCCTGTTCCTGGCCCTTT
>ODAK010007070.1_pt1 | contig 11267 bp, 13 predicted proteins | sample 1539591 | NCBI WGS metagenome assembly ODAK01 (sample SAMEA3539303, study PRJEB22396) | soil metagenome | biome: tundra; feature: field; material: soil | place: USA | collected 2010-05 | depth 0.15 m | reverse complement strand
ACGTTCATCTAGTTCGCGCACCAGCAGGAGACTACCGTCGGAAGTCACTCGTGATCCTTGGAAATCGACTTTCAAACAGGGGATTCCACGACTGTGACCCCCGCGCGAAACTTTAGCACCATCGTACGTGCAGCTATAACATCATTCCACTTGCAGCTTTTGCATTTAGCACTGGCACATCTTTGTGGTTTGTTCTTTTTGCGCGCCAACCACACGTAGCCACAAACATCGCATTTATAGGCCCAGTGCCGAGCTTGTCCTGAGGCCAACTCATAATCCTCGGGTGAAGAACAGCTGATTATGAGTGATTCAGGTATCCACCTCCTGCTCCTGCACTTATGATTGGCACATCTTGGAGGTTTTGTCCCTGACAGCCACACATGACCGCAAATAGCACATTCCCAAGCCGTAATCCAGCATTCCGCCACGACGTGTCTCCTTAGTCCGTGCAATCAGCTGCACTGTCCAAATGTGACCAGTTCAAGCGCCATGCGTCACCGTTGGCTCTGGATGTTCCTGTAACGGAGTGCCTTGGGGCTGGGCTGTCTCACTTGTTTTCAGGGCAGCCACAAGCTTTGCATAGCGCTCATCTGCAGACTTATTCATTGGCGCGCACCAGTATTTCCTGAGAATGTCCGCGTTGGTGGCTACGTCGTCAGGCCACCGGGTCAGGATGGCTCTTAGGAGGGCCTCTTCTTCCGACGAAAAACAAGAATGACTGTATGCCTTCGCATCTCTTATTAACTGCTCCTCTAAAGTCGGGGGGGCGTTCGCAGCCTTTATTGTAGCTTGCTTAGCCTCCCACGCCTGCTTGTCGGCAATCCCTTTCAGATGTTTGTCGTACGCTTTTACCGCGTCAATTTCGTGTGTTATGAGCCAACCGACGTTTGGGTCGTCCGGCCCGTTACATCCTGCAAACTCATGCCAATGGCTTAAGACAAACTTCATGATGTTGGCCGCGTTCTCCGCGAGGTCTTTGGAGAATTTTTTGAGAATACCGAATTCCTTCCCGGTGGGTTCTCTCTTAACTCCGTTGGAGGCCAGATACGCTTTCCATTGGGAGACTGCTCCCGGGAGTGCCGTAGCATGAATCGAGTCTTGCCATTGGGTTGTTAACGCCTTCTTCTCGCTTGACACACTCTCCAATTGGGCTTCTGGAGGATTCTCAAGAACCTCTTTTAAGGGTTCCTTCTTTTCTTTTCCTGTTTCTTCTCTGCTCGATTGTACTAATAGCTCGTCGTGGTTGCGATTCGTCAGAATCGCCAGTTCTTGCGTACCCTGCTTTCCTTGAACGCCTTGGGTACCTTGAGAGCCTTTGAGTTCCTTGTGTCCAGATTCCGCAAATTCGGCGTTTGTCAATGGTTTGGTGATGTTCACGAATCTGTATTCTGCCGCACGACATGCTTTTTGGTTTTCTGGATTGAAGATTGCCTCCTTCAGTCGTTGGAGGAAGCCAGCTTTGACAGATAAACGAATGTATGTGGCGACGGCGCTTTTGCTGACTCCCAGCACGCCACCCACCTTCCTGACCGACAAAAAGATACTGGCGTCCCCAGACAGCTCCTGCAGCGCCCCCGCTAGCGACAAGAACTCACAATATTGCGTGCTTGCCAGTCCCGGTGGCTGGATGTGTCTTGATTTGGCCAGAATTGCTGCTCTCTCCAGTTTTCCAGATGGGAACGTGACCTGAGTCCAGTTGTCCAAGAACGCCTCAAGGGGATATTCGTGTTCAGGGAACTCGCTTTTCCATGCGTCCGGCGAATCAGAATGGCGAGCTTTCATCAGCTCATTGATGAGTTCACCAGCTTCTTGCTCATCCAAGTCCCAGAGGCCGTCGCAGTTCTTGATAGCTCGTACGAATTCAAACATTGGTGATCGGGGCCCCTCTATTTTCGTCCCGAAATGCCGATGCTCTATCTTGAGTGCTTGTTCGAAGCGAACGCGAAGAATGGAATGATTTCCGGAGCCAAGTTGATTTCCGGGTTTCTTGCCCGGAGAAATCGCGGATACAATTGCGTCAGTCACAGAAGGCCTCTTTCCTTAGGTGATTTGTTGCGATCCCGTCGAGACCCGCCTGCCGAGCGGGTCTTTCCGTCTGTTGAGGAAGCTATAAGGCTGCCTGTTTTAGCTTCCTAGGGATGGTGCGACGGATGTAGACGGTGGCTTTCTGTTGTTCCTTTGACCGTAGCCATTCACGCACAGACTCAACGTTGTAGAGAATTGTGCGGCCGACGCACACACGGGGGGGGCCCTTACGCAGGGCTTCCCAACGGTCAATCGTCCTCGGACTCAGACCAAGTTGCTGGGCTAATTCCTCACGACGCAAAAAACCGTCGAGAACGAACTTAAGTGTACTTGGTGGTGTCTGTAAGGCGGGTGTAGAACTTTCTTGAGGCAGGTCGTTCGGTAGCTTCAGCATTAACCTTCTCCCAATCGTAAGTGGAATTGCCTTTATCTCCACTCCATTGGGCTTTCACAAAGGCTGATTCGAACAGTATCATAGGCTGAGCCGGATGGCCAGAAAAATCGTAACTCAATGACAAGTCTCTAACCTTGACACCTACTCCAGTGCCATGAGTTCCCACAATTCTTTAGTTTGTCAAGACTGTTTGGAGAACAAATCTATTTATTCATTCTTTTTACCAGCATTCTGAAAGATGTTTCCAAAAAGGTTGCTAGCGTCCCGCAAGGATTGATGGGCCACGTGTGCATAGCGTTGAGTAGTCTGTGCTTGCGAGTGTCCCAGTAACCTGCCCACAATATGGAGGCTTACTCCATTCGAAACCAGATAAGAAGCGTAGCTATGTCTCAGATCGTGGACTCGAACGTTAGATAGACCAGCAGCTTGACAAATCTGAGACCATGCTACACGTAATGTTGTGCGGGGGTTTCCATTCATGCCGGGAAATAGAAAACCAGTCCCATCTCCCTGCTCTCTCATGTGGGCGAGCAGTTCCAGCGCCTGAACGCTCAGCGGAATGTGCTCTATTTGTTTCTCTTTGGTATGGCTGGAGGGCTTTGTCCACAGACCTTGTTGCAAGTCGAACATTGACCATTCTGCTGTCAGCACCTCACTCTTACGGCTCCCGGTCAATAGCAACAGGCGAAACGCGTCGGCGACATTCTGGTTCTGGTATCCATTTAAGGCTTCTACGAATCGCTGCAATTCCTCTGGCTGTAGCCAACGTTCTCTCCTATCTTCGTGGAAGCGTGGTATCCCTTGGGTCGGGTTGCTGCCGACCCAATGCCACTCAATCGCCAAGCTAAACATCTTGGAGAGCAGTGCCAGCACCCGATTTGCAAGGTAAGGTGTCGGCTTCAACGATGCGTGTAACTTTTCAATGCCCTGTCTGTTGACGGCTGAGATTCGCAAGGTGCCGATCCTTGGGGTGATGATTCCCGCAATCATCTGCTTGTCGTCACGCACACTGTGGGGACGTTTGTGTACCAGTGCATGGTGTTCCAGATACTCATTGCACAGGTCGTTCATAGTGGGCTGCGTGCGCTCCTGTTCACGCTCTCCCAGTGGGTCAACACCCTCGTTGACCTTCCTCCGCAACTCCAGAGCGCGGTTACGCGCTGCAATTACTGACCACTCTGGATGTTTTCCAATGGTGAAACGCCTTTCCCTGCCGTGGACGTGGTAATTGAGAATGAAGCTGACGGCACCAGTGGCAGTCATGCGCACTCCAAAGCCTGGAATCTGGGCGTCGTAGAGAATGCGGTTACCGTGTTTGGGTGGGGTAAGCGTCTTGACAACTTTCTCGCTGATCTTCTCCGCCACAGAGCCTCCGTGTCCGTACTGTGTCCGTACGCGATGCGCATCGGTGGCTTTCATCGTCTCTCAATATCAGTGGCATGTCAATGCAAGTGGTTGCAGAAAATGAATATGAAGGAAATAGTAAATAAACTGTGTCCGAATCGAAAGTGTGGTTCACTGACTCTTAATCAGTAGGTTGAAGGTTCGATTCCTTCCGCGCTCACCATCTAACCCTCGCTGTTGGTGGAGTTTAGCAGCAATTCTTTAGACCCGAGCGGAGCCCGCGTTTTCGGCAGTGTGCCCAGAATTGTGCACACTCAGGCGCGAAAGCGCATTCACGCTGGCCCCGCTTACGCAACTGTTCCGAACAGCCGCCTGCCGTTAGCGCCATGGCCAGCGCGCCCCAAAAGGATGCCGTCGTTGGCGCCCAGTACCGCCGCGGGTAGCCAGCCGATGCGTCCCCTGCGGTGTCGTTCCTTATGGCCTACAGGCATTCTCGAGGCCTCATCTGGGTCAGGCCGTGCCCCAGAAGTCAGACCTCGATTGGCCCCGCACCGGATAGAGCTTTACATCGAAACGCTGATTGCGATGCCGACACCCGGGTACCTCTGGTTGTACATGTAGTACCCATTGTCGACGTAGACAACATAAACTTCGTCGGTTTCGTACCAATTGTCGGACCAGTCCCCTGGCCACGGATCAACCAAACTGAACCAAAAGCCGTTGTACTGGAAGCGCGGGAACCCGCCAACCACCATATAGGGTTGGCTGTAGATGACGAACGCGTGGTCTTGGCCGAAGTAGCCATTGTAACGGTTGTCAGGGATGCGGTAGCCGTTGTAGCCGCCGCGTTGCTGCCACGTGCGGTGGTCAGACTGCCAGTTTTGTGATCGATGCCCCTGCCATGCGGCCTGCTGGGCATGCTGCTGTTCTTGAGTGTGCTGCGCCGGCTGCTTGGCCTGCTGTTGTGGCTGCCGCTGTTTCTGGTTCTGCTGCTGGGGCTGAGCCGGTTGGTTCTTGCCCTGCTGCTTGGCCGGTTGCGCTTGTTTCGGTTGGCTTTGCTGCTGAGCATGCTGCGGCGGCTGTGCCGGTTGGCTCTTGCTCTGCTGCTTGGCCGGTTGCGCTTGTTTCGGTTGGCTTTGCTGCTGAGCATGCTGCGGCGGCTGTGCCGGTTGGCTCTTGCTCTGCTGCTTGGCCGGTTGCGCTTGTTTCGGTTGGCTTTGCTGCTGAGCATGCTGCGGCGGCTGTGCCGGCTGGCTCTTGCTCTGCTTCTCGGCCGGTTGCGCTTGTTTCGCTTGGCTTTGCTGCTGAGCATGCTGCGGCGCCTGTGCCGGTTGGCTCTTGCTCTGCTGCTCGGCCGGTTGCGCTTGTTTCGCTTGGCCCTGCTGCTGAGCATGCTGCTGCGGCTGTGTCGATTTGTCCTGGCTCGGCTTGGCCTGCTGCTGCGGTTGAGCGTGCTGCTGTTGTGGCTGAGCCTGTTCTTGCTTCTGCTTCTGTTCTGGCTTAGCTTCCTCTTGCCCCTGCTGTGCGAAGGCAGGAACAACAATTCCAAGAGAAAGGAACAGGACTGCTGATCCGAGAATTGCAAATGCTTTCATAAGAATTACCTCAACTCCAGCGTAGGCGCAGAAGCGGCGAATAGCTGTATCCTTTTGACCACTACCTCTTTAGGCCCAAGTTGGGCCGCCGCGGCGTAACTTTGTTTGAGATGAGGCAATAGTGCGCCGGCCGTTGGTGTGGATGATACCGGGAAGTGTTTGCGTTGCCTGGCTCCGCTATCGGAAGTTGTTCCCCGGAGGCAACGCAGGCCCGATGTGGCAATCTGACATCTTTAGACATCCAGCGAAAAGGGCCCAGCGCACTGGACCCTTCTCTGAGGTACTCGGTCGGTTGCAGAAGCTACCTTCGCTTCGCCACCCAGCCGATCAATATCCCGACGCCGACACCTATCGCGAATGTCGTTACAACTGTTTCCATGGGATGTCGCTGCAGGCGCTTTTTTGTGTCATCAAGAAGCTCTTCAGCAGCATCGCCGCCTTGTTTTGCGAAACGCCGTGCTACTCCTACGCCATCCTCAAGTGCATCCCCAACAGCCGATGTCGCTTGAGAAGCCTTGCGCACCGTTTCGGCAATTTGATCGCTCGTTCGTTCCAACACTGATTGTGCCATTATTTCTTGACCTCCCTCGTTTCCAGTTCGATGTTGATTAGCTTACTCTCCCACAGCCTTTTCAACCTTGCCGACCCAGTTTTGAACTTTGCCGGCATTCTTTTCAGCCCTGCCATCCGCCTCCAGGTCCGGGTTCCTGGTAAGCTCGCCGATGTTCTCCTTGATGGTTCCTTTAACTTCGTGGAGCTTGCCTGTGGTCTTGTCGTCCGTGCTCGGTTTCATCATAAATTTCTCCTTCGTTCCGAAGTAGGTTTCAGTTGACGCCTATTGCTGGCGAGTCGCAGGTCCTGGGTTACGCCACTTTCTTGTCGCCGGGGATTTGTACCTGTACAAGTTCGTCGAACAGTGAGCGATAGTGGATCATCGCGGTTCGCAGGTCTTCGGTGCTGGCTTCGCCTTTGCCAAGCTGCAAAGCGATGGCGTGCGCCGACCGATAGTTTTCCACGACTCGGGGATGGTCGACGGAAATGTCCGCCGCGCGCTGATCAAAATCAGTGACTGGATAGCCGCGCGTCTGCATCAGCGAACACACCAGCTCATCGGCTTCCGTTACTGCACCCTTCGGATAATCGACAAAGCGGGACTGCACCGCCTTCCACTGGCCCAGGTAGCGTTCACGGTCCGTAACATCGAGATCGCGGAGCTTCAGCATTTCAACCCTTGTTTCACGATCTGTCAGCTTCGCTTCCGCTTTGCGTTCAGACCCATGTTGTTTAACCGCCCGGTCGTATTCGGGCCCGAAGCGATCGCGTAGTCCTGCCGTGGTGTTCTTGCGTTTTCGCATGTAAAGTGCAACGCCAACCACGATTACCAAAACCACTACGACTGCCAGAACAATCAGTTTGGGATCCATCAAATTGAGATTCATCGAGAACTCCTTCATGCCTTGAGTGTCTGCGATCAGGCAAGGTCCGGTTTGGAGTGTTTCCTTGCCTGAAGTAGAGTCTTAACATTGATCAGTATCCACCTATCCGGTGAGGAAAGCTGGTCAGAATTGCTCGCACATCTGGGAGCGGAAGCAGCGTTGATTCATGAGCTAAATCGGTGGCCGGTCATCGAGGTGCATGGCAGCGTAGGCATCGTTCACTGATTTCGGAGGGCCTCTCTCGATTTCCCATCTGGAGAGAGGAAAACTTCGATCGGAACGACAACCACTAGGGATTGTTGCCTGAGCGAGCCAGCCTTGCACCCTCTTGAAAATAATCCAGGGAGCAAGAAGCTGGCTCGCCTCTAATGCAGGGTATGGTCCTGGCGCGTTCTCCGGTACCGAGCTTATTCCGCGCCGGCCAACTTGGGAGTAGAAGAAAAAATGCGCTAAATGGGCCGACCTGATTCCATTGAATGACCTATGCAGTTTTTAACTCTTTGAGCTTTCCTTTCAATCTTGCGACGGTTTCCTTAGCTTGGCCCATGCGCTGCTGAACCTTGCCTACGTTCTTTTCGGCTTTGCCTTCAGCTTTCAAGTTGCGGTCATTCGTAACCTTTCCGACCTGCTCCTTGATGGTTCCCTTCGCCTCGTGAAAGCTGCCCTTGATCCGGTCTTTGGTGCTGGTTTTCATAATTGCTCCTTGGCCCTCGGTAAAACAGCGGATTACGGCTCTTCTGAGCCGCTTTGAGGGCTGTCACTTTTGTAATCTCGGGGCGTTCCGAGGTCTGAGCAGAATTGACCACGTCGGGAGTGGGCCTGGGCTTCATCCCGAAACGGGCAGCAGGCCCGCCGAGATCAAATGGGAGGGCGGAAATCTGTTTCTGTTGCGTCTCCCTTTTGCAGCAGGTCGCGGGCATAGATTGCTGGTATCCGATGAGGCGCCGCGGATTAGTCGATGCGACCGGTTGGCTCCAGAAATCGACAGAGAGTGCGCGATTTTGAACAGTATTTTGGGTGCGGGTGTTTGATGATAAGAATTGTGAGGAACCAACCGACTACGACTGCGAGGTGGACCTACTTGTAGTTCGCAGCGTTGGTCTCAGTAACGAGAGTGGTCACATGCATAACTGGCTGAAAACGTACCGCGCGCCGACGTCGCCCTGGGCTGTGAGACTTATCCATAGCCCTGCCGTTATAACGACCATCCTTCTGCTGGGAGCGAGGACCCTTGCCCAATCCGCTCCCGGCAGCCCAGAACTGTCGGCCGGCGAGCTGGCACGGAGGGTGGTCACCAACGAACTGAAATTCCAAGACGAGGACCATGCTCAGTGGGCGTACCGCCAAGAAAAAGAAGAGGCCGGTAAGAAGCAGATCAAGAGAATCATTGAGACAAAAGACGGCGCTCTCAGTCGCCTCCTGTCTATTGACGACCATCCCCTCACCGCGAAACAGTTACAGAAAGAGAACCGGCGTATTCAGGAAGTGGTGAACAATCCGACTGAGCAACGAAAACTGCAGCGGACGCGAAATGCCGAGACAGAATCGGGCAGACGCTTGTTCAAGATGCTGCCGGACGCGTTTGTGTTCAACTACGCGAGTCGTGAGGGAGACCTGATAAAGCTAAGCTTCCGACCCAACCCGAATTTTTAGCCGCCGTCCCTCGAAGCCCGTGTGTTACATGGCATGGGAGGCGAATTGTGGGTCGACGTCAAAGAGGAAAGACTGGCCGCGATTAATGGTCATTTCATGGAGGACGTCAAATTTGGAGGCGGCCTGCTGGGACACTTGAACAAGGGAGGCCACTTTGAGGTCAAGCTGGCAGAAGTTGCAGCGGGCCACTGGGAAATGGCTGTCATGGCCGTGGACGTGAGAGGAAAAGCTCTCCTCTTCAAGACCATCAACGTGCAGCAGACCGAAAACCGCAGTGACTTCCAGCAAGTGCCCGATGACCTGACACTTGCCCAGGCCGCGGAGATACTCAACTTACAGATCATTGTCGCAGATAATCGTTAAGGTAACGGGTATCAGTCCGGAAAGGTTCTTCGGTTTCTGAATAAAAAAATAGCGCGATCCTGGTATGAATCGCGCTATGGAGAAAATCAATTTCCTTTACTGCACACTTCCCGTGGTGACGGTTACATCGGTCCCGATTGACTCACCGGATACGAGGAGTTCAACACGCCGATTCTCCTGCCGTCCTGCGGAGTTATCGTTGGAGGCTACCGGCAGGGTATTACCAAACCCGGTCGCGGTTATCGAATTCATCGATACGCCTTGTTGCACCAGATAATCGCGCACGGCCCCGGCACGCTGCTCAGACAGGCCTTGGTTGAGTTGGTCGGTACCCACATTGTCGGTGTATCCTCCAACCGCAATGTCGAGACCAGGATAGGCAATCAAGATAGCGGCAACCTTGGAAAGTTTCTCTCGGGCGCCCGGCTTCAAGGTGTACTTGCCGGTGTCAAACAAGACATCCGACATACTAACAATCAGCCCGCGTGCGGTGTCGCGGGTCTGCAGGATGGTGTTCAATTGCAGTGCCAACCGGGTACGCATAGCTGCCTTGTCGCTTTCGGCGCCCTGCAGTTGCTGCTGGGCCTGGGCGGCCGCCAGGCGAGCCTGCTCGGTGTCGGCTTGTGCCGCCGCCACTTGATTGGCTGAGGTGGCTTCGCTCAGCTCCATGTCCGACTTTGCTTTGGCAGCATCGGCCTGCGCCAGTTCCTTCTGCCGGGTCGCGTCGTCTGCCGCCTGCGCCGACGCCTGCAGTTCGTTCGACTGATGTTCCGCAATTATCTTCTTGACTGCAATCTCACGGGCGTCTTCCGCCGTCTGTACAGCTTCGCGCGACACGGCAATCATCTGTTTTCTGTCGCTGTGCTTACTGGTAGCGTAACCGTCTGCCTGGTCCATCAGGCTGACAGCATGCCGGTAGCTGGAACCAGCGTACGTCTCTGCCCCAACCGACTGTGCGATGCGCAGAGCATTACGCGCCTCGAAAAACTCCAAAGGCAGCCTGGCATTCAGGACGACCGGATCGAATTTGTAGCCGGTGGGAATATACCCGCCACGTTCGAGAAGGTCGTATTTGGTATTCATGGCCTCGACCGTTCCCTTGGTGTCTTCACGAACGACGTTTTCAAGTACGACGACGTTGCTGGGCTGGCGGACGGCAAAATACGGCTCGGCTGTAACAATCAGCGCGAATGCCTGCAGGTCGGTGGTGACGTCCAGTTTGCTGCGGTCGTTGTCGCCTACCAATACTTCTCCGAGGTTCACGGCGCGGCCCTCGGGACTAATTGCCCACATTACGTAAGTCAGATATTCACTGCCGAAGGTTGTCGGCTTCTCCAGCTTGCCAAATTCGACTTCGATTTCGATGTAACCTTTCTTGCTTTCCACCTTGGCTTCGCCGTTGGCCGCAGGCATCAGGTCCGTTCCTGCGAAATTCACCTTGGTTGCTCCGCCGCGGTGGCGATAGTTGACCGCCTGTACCGACCGGCTAACTACGTTCACTCGGAAGGTCGTTATCTGTGTAGTCTTGGTTTCAACGACTTGTGTCGTTTGCTGTGTGCCAGGATCGGATGAATTCGTCTGCTGCGGAGATGGCATCGCCAGCGCCGAGACACCCAATACCATGACACATGGTAGGAACATTGTCGCTATCTTCATATATGAGTCTCCTTATAAGAGCTTTGCAGCTACCATCTTGAAGGCGAAGGGCGCTTAATGCTGAGCACAATTGACCGCTCCGAGTTTGTCGCAGGTCAGTAGGTTCGCTCCTTTGCTCTGGCCCTGCTGTGCGATATGGTTCATTTCATAAGCTGCGGTCTGACGAGCAATCCGATGTTTGGACCTCTTACCACAAATCGGCAAAGTCGAGAAGACCCTTAGGGGTAGAGGGCCCAGTTGGCAGATGTACCTTTCACTGGCGTGGAGGTGCATCCTTGGCGGAAGGGCAGAGCGATTTTGCACCGCCCCTCCGCACCTGGTCGGATTGTGGAGGGGCTTGCACAGAACGTTCAAGAAGCCTCGAAGATCAATTTCGCCGAGATCTTCTGACAGCTGCTCGACAGAGAGGGATCGAACGGTGGCCGGCGTGTTTTTCTGTTCTTCGATTCTCGGCAGGCCGTGGCAACGCTTACTCGGGCTAGTTGCCGCCCACGAGGTCCGTTAGTTCGGACTGCGCCTGGCTCCAATCCTCTTCAGCACGGTTGTGGATGCTGCCGCGAGACTCGTAGATTTGGTAAGCGCGGGTTCGTATCTCTTCTTCTGAGAAGGTACTGGCTGAATCGTTCTTGAAGGCTTTAGGCTGCTTGGAAGGGTCAGACTTCTGGCTAACGCGGACTTTGGGATTAGACACTGTAACTCCTATGACTGCCACAACTAAGGGGAGAAGACTCCAGAACGGCTGACCTAGGGAACCTCTGAACAAGCACTGCCATTAAGTCGGGAGTGAACTCCCAAACGGAA
>ODAK010007068.1_pt1 | contig 11269 bp, 11 predicted proteins | sample 1539591 | NCBI WGS metagenome assembly ODAK01 (sample SAMEA3539303, study PRJEB22396) | soil metagenome | biome: tundra; feature: field; material: soil | place: USA | collected 2010-05 | depth 0.15 m | reverse complement strand
TAAACCGAGCGGCGGATTCGGACTCCATCTTGAAGACGTAACCGTCGCGCCTGCCATTTAGCCAGAGCTTATGACTGCTCCCATCATCCCCGCGATTTGAATGGACGTGCAGTCGCGCAACGTCTGGGTTGGCATCTCCGTACGTCCGGAACTCACCTACGAATGTGTTGGGCATCTGACCCGGGTCTAACGATCCACCGTCTACGCTAATATCCGACTCAAATTCGAGCCCAGGCGTGCACACCAATGCCTTTGTTAACCACATCGTTTAGACGATAGCAATTTTCTTAGCTCGACGAATCATCATCATCGAACGTAATGATCCGCTTTCCGCGAGGCGACACCAAATTGTCGCTTCGCTTCGCGCCTCTTGACCCCGGGCCGGGAGTCTCAGTGCTGTTCTCCAGGAGGCACGCCCGATTAGCAAGGTCCGACATCAATTCGCTGATGGTATCGCGTTCCACGTCCCTGACTACCCCAGCACCCCATCCATTTCCAGCACGAACCCGCTCACTGACCCTCCGCCCGCCACTGCAGCCGGCGCCCGCAGCACTTCCGCCGCACGCCCCGGCCGATAAATCGTCACTGTCTGCTCCTCCGGATCGATCAGCCACGCCAGTTCCACGCCGTTGTCAGTGTACTCGGCCATCTTTTCCTGCAGTTCCCGCAGCCCGGCTCCCCGCTGCGCCGGCGACCTTACCTCGACCACGAACTCCGGCGTAAACACCGGAAACCGCGTCCCCGGCGTCTTCGCCCTCCGCCACCGCTCCCGATCGAACCACGCCGCGTCAGGCGATCGCCGGGCGCCATTCGGCAAAAAGAATCCTCCGTCAGGCCCGATTACCATGCCGCGCCCGTCCTTCTCAGCCCAGTTCCCAAGACGTCGGGCAACCAGAGTCACACGCGCGCTCGTCTCCGGATCGGTCGGGGGCCTAATCAGCAATATTCCGTCATGGGTATATTCGAGGGTGCTGTCGGGAAACTCCTGCGTGAACTGAAGGAACTCCGCCTCGCTCAACCCCGGCGCGGTCAGCGTCGCGGGCAGATGTTGTTCAATTTGGAGCGCAGCCAACGTCATACTTTGAACCCATTATGAGGCAGTCCGCGCATCCCTGCACATGGCGGATCTTCCGCTACCCTGTTTAAGCGGTGGACGCGGCTGGATGACCCGGCACAAGTCGCCCCTCCCCGACCGTTCTCTAACACACCTGTGAGCACTCGTCGCCCGAAATACTCCCGGCCCCGGTCACATCTAATCTCCAAGTACCTGAAACCGGCGAAACCGGCTCGTGTACCCGTAAGGAGTAAAAATATGAGCGCTGCACTTGTCAGAAACTGGTGGGCATTCCTGATCCGGGGCCTCATCGGCATTGGCGTCGGCATCGTCAGTTTTCTGCGGCCAGGCATCACCCTGGTTGCGTTGGTTTTACTGTTTGGCGCCTACGCCTTACTCGACGGCGTGGTCTGCCTTGCGGGCGCGGTGCAAGCCGCGGAAAAGCACGAGCACTGGGGAATTCTCCTGCTCGAGGGGATCGTGGGAATCGCGGCGGCCGCTGTTACCCTGGCGTGGCCGGCCATCACCGCTCTCACCCTTATCTACCTGATTGCGGGATGGGCGATTATGACCGGCGTTGCCGAAATCGTCGCCGCGGTGCACCTGCGCAAATCTGTATCTGGCGAATGGCTGCTGGGCCTCAGCGGGGTTCTCTCCATTGTTTTCGGCATCCTGATCGCCATGGCCCCCATCGCCGGTGCGTTTGTCATTGCCCTCTGGTTCGGCGCGTATGCCTTCCTCTTTGGCGTGTTACTGGTGGGTCTCGCTCTGCGGCTCCGCCAGCATGACAGGCATCCGCTCGCCGGACCGCGCATGACCCTGCCGGCCCACTAGTCGCCGCACCTGCTTCTCCCGGGGCGCCACCCGCGTGCCAACTCGCTATACTGGCCGCATCGCGGAAGTCCATCGCGCCCCGGAGAACCCATGACCCGCTTTTCCATCGCCGCCATCGCCCTCGCTGGCCTCACCGGCTGCTCGCTTCTCGCCCAATCCGCCAATCCGCTGGTCGACGAAGTCCGGTTTCCCTATTCCCTCATTCGCACCAATCTTCTGAAAATGGCGGAGAAAATGCCCGCCGAGTTCTACAGCTTCCGCCCCACTCCGGAAATCGAAACCTTCGCCCAGCGCGTCTCCCACATCGCGCGCGCCGACCTCAGCGCCTGCACCGGAGTCCTCACCAACACTGTGCAGCCTTTCTCCACGGCGCCGGCCCCTGCCACCAGGGCCGAGTCGATCGTCCTGCTCAAAGAAGCTTTCGCGGCCTGCGATAAGGCCTTCAACGCCACCACCGATAAGAATGCGTTCGAGCAGGTCAGTGCTCGCATCGCCGGCCCGTTTCCGCCTAATGCCACCACCCGCACGCGCCTCTTCACTCTCAGTAATATCGTGCGCCACAGCAACGAGGTCTACGGCTACATGTGCGTCTATCTCCGCCTGAAAGGCATCGTGCCGCCCTCCAGCGCCCCGGAATAAATCGTCGGGCAAATTCGCGATAGAATCCCTATCACTATGAGGATTCTGCACATCATCTCCACTCTCGCGCTGCTCACGCTCCCCGCCGCCGCCGAACTCACTCGCCTCGATATCGCCTCGCGCGTCCCGGTCCTCAGCGGCAAGGCGTTCGGCCTCGCCGGCCCTTACGAAAAGCTAACCGGCAAGGCGCAATTCGCCCTCGATCCCGCCGCCGCCCCCAACAAAGCCATCGTCGATCTCGATAAGGCCCCGCGCGATTCCTCCGGCCGCGTCCTCTTCTCCGCCGACGTTATGATTCTCCAGCCCCAGGACCGCACGCGCGGCAATGGCGTGGCTCTGTTCGACGTCGTTAACCGCGGACGCAAGACCATCCTGGGGAAATTCAATCACGCCGGCGCCTCCACCGACCCTCGCGCAGAAGCCGACTTCGGCGACGGTTTCCTGCTCCGCCAGGGCTACACCATCGTTTTCCTCGGCTGGCAGTTCGATGTCCCGCGCGCCGCCGGATTGATGAGCCTCGACGCCCCGCCCGTCGCCGTCTCCGGACGCGTCTCCACCACCTTCACAGCGGAGGCCAAATCGCTCGCTTATGAACTCGAAAGCGACGGCTACTACACCACGCGCCGGTTCACTCCCGCCGACCCCGCCTCGTCCGCCAATCAGCTCACGGTCCGCGAGGGGCTCCTCAGTACGCCTCGTCCCCTGCCGCGCGGGGACTGGCAGCTGATCGGCTCTTCTGTATCTCTCAAATCCGGTTTCGAGCCCGGCAGGACTTACGAACTCTCTTACGAAACCGGCCAGGGGTATGTCGCCGGCGTCGGATTCGCCGCCTTCCGCGACCTCGCTTCCTGGGTCAAGCACGCACCCGCAGCTTCTCCCGTTGCCGCGCGCTACTCCTATGTCTACGGTGAATCGCAGGACGGCCGCTTCCTGCGCGACTTCCTCTATCAGGGCTTCAACGCCGATGAACACGGCGCCCGCGCCTTCGACGCCGTCATGGCCCACATCGCCGGCGCCGCCCGCGGCGACTTCAACGTCCGCTTCGCTTCGCCCAATGGACTCGGCGCCTTCGCCACCGCGCTATTCCCCTACCTCGATTCACCCCAGTTCGACCCGATTACCGGCAAGACCGATGGATTACTCAGTCATCTGGCGGCCGAAACGATTCCGCGGATCATGTACACGAACTCCTCGGTGGAGTACTGGGGAAACGGCCGCTCCGCCGCCCTCATCCACACCACGCTCGATGGCAAAGAGGACGCCGCCGTCCCCGATAATGTCCGCATCTACCAGTTCTCCGGCACTCAGCACTCGCCCGCGCTGAACGGCACCGCCAGCCGCGTCACTGTGAACGAGTCTAATCCGAACGACTACGCCTGGGGACAGCGCGCCCTTCTCGTCGCCCTCGACCGCTGGGTCCGTGAAGGCATCCCGCCGCCCGCGAGTCTCCATCCCAACCTCGGAGACGGCACGCTCGTGACGCAGAAATCCCTCGTCTTCCCCGCCATCCCCGGTGTCCCTTCGCCCAGAACCATCCCGGGCGGCTTCCGCGGCGATCTCGAAGGCGGTCCTCGCGCACATCCTCTTCCGTACTTAGTACCGAAGGTTGACTCCGATGGTAATGAACTTGGCGGCATCCGCTTCCCCGAAACCGCGGTCCCCCTCGCCACCTACACCGGATGGAACTTCCGCAGTCCTTCGATTGGTGCACCCGGAGAGTTATTTCCGTTAAGAGGCACTTACCTGCCGTTCGCTCCTACGCGCGAAACCCGCGAGAAGACTCACGACCCGCGGCCCTCGGTCGCCGAACGCTATCCCAGTCGCGCCGCATATCTCGGTCAGGTGACCGAGTCAGCCCTCAAACTCATTCAGGATGGCTATGTCCTCCGCGAAGACCTGGCCGGTATCATTGCCCAGGCCGAGGCCCGCTGGGACACCGTCACGCGCCCCGCCGAACGTTCGGCGAAATAACTCTTATACCCGCGCCGCCAGTGCCGCTTTAATCCGCTCCGGTGTAAACGGGATCTGCCGCAGCCGCACGCCGGTCGCATCGAAAATCGCGTTCCCCAGCGCCGCCGGAGCAATTGTGATCGACGTCTCGCCCGCCCCGGTGGCCTCTTCCTCCGGTCGGTTCACCAGCACGCATTCAATTTTCGGAATCTCCATCCCCAGTGGCAGGCTGTGATAAGTTCGCCAGTCAACCGAAGTTACTTTCTGATCGTCCCAGGTAACTTCCTCGCCCAGTGCCCGGCTGATTCCCTGCAGCGCCCCGCCCTCCAGTTGATTACGCAAGCCATCCGGATTCGAAATCGGTCCGCAGTCGTTACTCACCACAATCCGCTTCACCGCCACCTTACCGGTTTCCTGATTGACTTCCACATCCAACACCATCGCCGCATACCCGTTGTCGCGTTCATACGCAACGCATGCGATGCCACGCCCGCTCACCACTCCAGTCCCGCGCCGCTGTGGATTGGGCGACGGCCGTGCCTCCCACTTCGCCGCCTTTGCAGCCGCCTGCACCATCTCGCGCAGCCGCGGATCGCTCAGATGGCGCACCCGGTATTCCACTGGATCGGCCTTCACCTTCGCCGCCAGCTCATCCAGGAAGGACTCATGCGCAAACGTATTTTGCAGCCGCGCCGGAGACCGCAGCGGCCCCGTCCAGAACGGCGACACCACGTTGTGTACCAGCACCCGCTCGCTCTTCACCGCGCCTGTATTACGATTCGACCCACCCACGTGCCCCGCCACATACGACGGCATCCCATTACTGTTGTTATTGAATCCGGCGGGCGGCGGCGCAGGCGCGCGTGGCACAAAAGCGTCTGGCGCGAACCCGAGTAACATACCCGTAATTACATTCCCCGGCGACCCCGTCCCCGGCCGGTTCCCCAGGCCCGGCGTCCACGCTTCGTGATCCCACGCCAGAATGTTCCCCTGCGCATCCAGCCCCGCTCGCTCCTCCATCAGAAACGCGTTCCCGTAGTTCTCCCACGCCATCTCATCTTTGCGGCTCAACTGCACGCGCACCGGCTTGCCGACAGCTTGCGACAGGACGGCAGCATCGTAAGTCACCGTATCCGCCCCGTTCAGCCCGTAACATCCCGACCCACGCCGGTAAATCACCCGTATGTTCTCCGCCTTGATCCCCAGCACCATCGCACACGTGGTCTTTTGATACCAGACCGCCTGCGTCGGCGACCAGATAGTCGCGACGTCGCCCCTTACATCCGCCACCGCGCACGAACTCCCCACCGAACCATGCATCTGGTAAGGATGAAAGTAAGTCGCCTTCATCACCGTCGACGCATTCTTCATCTGCTGATCCACATCCCCGGAATCCAGCAGGAACGTATCGCGTTTCGGCAGCCCGCGCAGATATTCCGGGAAAGTTGCCTGCTTCGGCAAGCCCGTGCCCGCCGTCCAGTTGACTTTCAACTTAGCCGCCGCCTGAATAGCCTGCCACGGCTTCTGCGCCACCACTCCGACAAAGTCTTTTTTAACGACGACCTTCACCACGCCCGGCATGTCTTTGATCGACGCCTCGTCCACGTTCATCAGCCGCGCACCCACTACCGGTGGCCTGACCACGCGTCCGTGCAACATCTCCGGCACACGAACGTTGTGGACGAACTCGAACCGAGCCGTAACGATATCCGGCAGATCGGGCCGAGGCACAGCGGTACCCAGAACCTTCCACTCCCGCGGGTCTTTCCGCTTGGCTTTTGGATCCAGCGCCAGCCGGAACTTCTTCCCACCGACTAACTCGCCGTAAGTAACCTTCTTCGACTGATCCGCCTTGACCGTAATCACTCCGTCCGATGCTTCGAGGTCACTCACCGGCACTCCCAGCCGCTCCGACGCAGCACGAAATAGCGCCTCCCGCGCCGTCGCCGCCGCCTGCCCCAGATTCGACTTATTGAAATTCGCCGGATGCGATTGACTCCCCGACGTATACGCCTGATCCGGTGTGTAAGCCGTATCGCAGTAAATCAAATTCACCTGATTGAACGGAACCGACAACTCCTCCGCCACCAGTTGTGCCTGCGCCGTCGCGATACCCTGACCGAGTTCCTCCTTGCCGCTGTATGCCGTGATCGCTCCTTCGGCCCCGATGGCAATCCACGAATCCAACTGCCCGAGTGGAGGCGAAAGCGTCACTGGCCCGGGAAACTGGCCATCGGCAACTTCCCCCATATCGGCGAGACTGAACCCCACAATCATCGCCCCCGAGGCCTTCAGGAATCCCCGCCGCGTCAGAGCAGACCGTGCCTCTTTCGTCAAACGCGACTTCATCGAACACCGCCCGCGGCATACCGCCGGATCGCCGCCATCATACGCGTGTGGGTGAAACAGCGGCACAGCACGCCCGACAGCGCCTGCTCAATCAACTGTTCGCTCGGATGCGGCACTTTATCCACCAGCGCCTTCGCCGACAGCATCACGCCGCTCATGCAGAAACCGCACTGCGCCGCACCTTCGTCGATGAACGCCTGTTGCAGCGGATGCGGCCGCTCCGGCGTGCCCAGCCCTTCCAGCGTCGTAATCTCCGTGTCCTGCACCGCGCTCACCGGCGTGATGCACGAGCGGATCGCCTGCCCTTTCACGATCACCGTGCAAGCCCCGCATTGCCCCAGCCCGCAGCCGAACTTCGGCCCGCGCAGCGCCAGGTCGTCGCTCAGCGCATACAGCAGCGGAGTCGCCGGATCGATCTCCAGCGTGTGGCTCTCGCCGTTGACCTTCAGGTGGATTGTGCTCATAGGCCTATGGCGTCAGAGTACGGCGCGCGACGGTCCCGGGTCAAGGTGCGATAGAATCCGGGCGAACCCACATGCCCGCACGTTACCGCGCCGAACAGGTTGGCAGTCTGCTCCGCCCTGCCTCATTGCTTGCCGCCCGCACCGCCCATCTGCCTCCCGAAGACCTCCGGGCCGCGGAAGATCGCGCCATTCTCGGTGTCTTCTCGAAACAAAAGCAAACCGGCATTGACGTCCTCACTGATGGTGAACTGCGCCGCGGTTCGTGGCTCACCGACATGGCCGAAGCCGTGCAAGGCTTCGTCCATCACAAGGTTGTCGTCGAGTGGAAAGGACCCGGCGGCGGAGCCGAAGGCAGCACCGCACAGGCAGTCGGCGCGAAGCTCCGCAAGGCGCGCCATCTCACTGAGCACGAGGTTCCGTTTCTCAAATCCTCCGCTCCCGGCCCGTGGAAGATCACCGTCCCCGCGCCTTCCAACTTCGTAGTTGCCAGTTACAAGCCCGGCGTCACCGAAACCGCCTACGCCACCCACGGCGACCTGCTCCGCGACCTTACCGAAATCGTTCGCGACGAAGTCTCCTGGCTGGCCGATCAGGGCGCCACTTACATCCAGTTTGACGCGCCGTATTACTCGCACTATCTGGATAACCGTCTGCGCGAAAAGCTCCGCAGTGAGGGCCTCGATCCCGACAAGGAGTTCGACGAAGCCGTAGCCGGCGATAACGCTTCTTGGGCCGAAGCGCCGCGCGACCGCGTCACGCTCGCCCTCCACATTTGCCGGGGCAACAGCCGTAGCCGCTGGTACACGGAAGGCGGGTACAATGCCATCGCCGAGCGCCTGTTCCATCAGATTGACGTGGATGTCTTCCTGCTGGAATACGACAGCGAACGCGCCGGGGGCTTCGAACCTCTGCGCCTCGTGCCCAAAGGAAAAATGGTCGTCCTCGGCCTGATCACAACCAAGGAACCCCAGCTCGAATCCACCGACAGCCTGCTGCGCCGCATCGACGAAGCAGCCCGTTACTTGCCTCTCGAAAACCTCGCCCTCAGCACGCAATGCGGTTTCGCCTCCGTCGCCGCAGGCAATCTTCTGACCGAAGACGAACAGTGGCGCAAGCTGGAACTGGTAGTCGAAACCGCGCGCAAAGTCTGGGGCTGATTCTCTATCGTCTCGGCGATCCGACCAGCGGCTGAATGATCGCATTCGCCAGCGCGCCGCTGAACTCCGTCATCTCGCCCACCTTCTTGCCGGGCGCGGGCAACAGCCGCGCAGCCAGCGGTTTATTCCACTTGTACGCCAGCGTCGCCACGTCGCCCACGATCCGCGCAATCACGTCCTCACTGGTATCGCCCGCCAGCGGCACGGTGTCCACGCCTCCCGCACACACTGCCGAATACGCCAGAATCGAATCCAGCCCGTAAGTGCCTTCGGTCCACCGGCGCGTCAGCACGGTATCTTCCAGCACCGGAATCATCAGGCCCGAATAGCCCGTCTGCCTGACCTGCACGTCCTTCACCGCGCGCGTGATGATCCCGGCCGCTGTCTCGGTCCCCGGCGAGCCGAACGCTCCGCCCGTGAACGACTCCATGGCCGCCCCGATGGACACCGCCCCACCCGGCGCGGGCGTAGGATCTATTCCCGCGTAAGTCCACCCGCTCCCGGCCGCCGTCTTCATCGCCGCCGCTTCCACCGCGCGCATGTGGATCGAAAGCGCCTCCGTCAGCGCCTTGCCCGCCGTGCGCGGATCGTGCTCGCGCGCGAAGACATCCATCACCACATTCGCCGCCTCGAGGCCAATCGCGAAGCTGCGCGGCCCGCCGCCCGGATGCCACGCGCCGGGATAGAACGGCCCATACGGCTTCAACATCGCGACCGCCGCAAAGTTGAAATTTCCCTGCCCGTGCGGGCTTCGCTCGCCCACTCCTTTAATAATCCGCGCCGCCTGCCGCACCGCATTCCAGTGGATGCCGTCTTCCCCCGCCGTCACAATGTTCGCGTTCAGCCGGTTGCCCGGCATCGACAGCACTTCGGTCAACAGATCGGCAGACGCAACATCGTCGCCGTCCTTCACCATCGCCGGTCCGATGTTGGGATTGAAGCCCAGTTTGCCCGCCAGTTCGTCGATGCCGTGCAGTACTTTCAGCGCCTCCGCATGGCTGAGTCCGCGCGTGTATTCCGGAAACGGCTGCGTGGAAATGCGGATGCCAGCCACGTCATACCCCGCGGCTTTGACCGCGTCACGCACCTGACTGAGAAACTTCACCGCCTCCTCCAGCTGCGCCGGATACGACTTCGCGTCGATCGTGACGAAGCCGGTGATGGCCCGCACTTTCGGCTTCGCGGCGGCGGCTGGGTGCAGCAGGGACACCACGGAGATTGCCAGTACGGAGAGGAGGTGTTTCGGGCGCATCATCGTATTAGCTTACGCCGATTTCAAAGCCCCGTTCGTTATAGTCGAAGGTGACTATCGCATGGGCTCGTTTCGCAAAATCGCGCTGTGGGGTTTCGCCGCTCTGGCGGGTGCGGCCGCGCTCCTCTATGGCGTCGACGACCTGTCGGCCCGCTTCCGCGGCCAGCCCACCGAGCAGATGAAGGTGGATCATTTCTACGCCGCGATGAATCGCTGGAACCAGGTGGAGTATTCTATCGGCACCCCGGTCATGCAGACCTGCGTCGACGCGCTGCTGCCGCATTTTGGTTACCTGCCCTGTTGGTATCTGCGCCGCCATACCACCCAGCAGATCGGCAATCCGTAAACCGCACAATTAAGCGTCACCGTTAAGCAACCCCGTACTTTATAGTGGTCACATGATTAACCGTCTGGCGGAACTGCGCCGGGCCCGCGGCATTCCTGCCGTTGAGCTGGCGGCGCAGGCGGGCGTGACCCGGCAGGCCATCTATGCCATCGAGGCAGGCACCTACATGCCGAACACTGTAGTCACGCTGCGCCTGGCCAAAGCGCTGGAAACCCCCGTGGAAGAGTTATTTGCGCTGGATGATGAAGAAGCCGCCGCGCCGGTCGCCGTGGCCTTCGAGCCGCTCGACTACGAGGCGCACCTGACGCCGGGTGAGCCGATTCAGATCTGCAAAGTGGGACGCCGCCACGTGGGCGTCACTCCCGCTCTGTTCCCCGCGTATCTGCCGGTGGCCGATGGCATCGTGACGGAGGCCGGCCATGCGGCGGTGGCCGGTGCTCTGAACGGAGGCCCGGGCGGGAATGCGGTGGAGAACCGTCTGCTGCTGGCGGGCTGCGACCCCGCGCTCTCACTCTTGGCGGCCCATGCAGCCGAAGCGGACGTCGAGCTCGTGCTGGCCAGCGCCAACAGCGCACGGGCTCTGGAATGGCTGCGCGGCGGGCGGATCGACATCGCGGGAACGCACCTGAACGAGCCTCTCTCGCGCGGCCGCACCCTGGCGTCGGTGACGTTCGCGGTGTGGGAAGAAGGCTTCGTGGTGGCGCGCGGCAATCCGAAGGGAATCCGCGGCGCGGAGGACCTGCTGAATCCCAAACTGCGGTTCGTCAACCGTGAGCCGGGCTCCGGCAGCTGGCGGCTTTTTGACGACCTCCTGCAACGCGCGGGCATTGCTGCGGGGCGCGTGAAACCCGCCGTGGAAATGGCGCCCGGCCATCTGGCGGCAGCGTGGGCTGTGGCTTCCGGCGCGGCTGATTGCTGTATCGCGGCGGGCTCGGCGGCACGGCGCTTCGGGCTCGATTTCATCCCTCTCGCCGAGGAGCGCTTCGAATTTCTCCTGCACCGGCACGACCTCGGGCGCAAGGCCGTCGCCACCCTGTTCGACGTCCTGAGCCGCCGCCGCTTCCGCCGCCAGCTGGAGACCATCGCAGGCTACGATGTTTCCCGCGCCGGCGAGACCGCGCTCTGAGCGTACTCGTCGCAACCACGTGTGGCGAACCAGCCGCGCATGGCAAACTGTAAAGTTCATGCCGACTGTTTTCCGCCATGCGATGTGCAACGAGGCCT
>ODAK010007067.1_pt1 | contig 11269 bp, 7 predicted proteins | sample 1539591 | NCBI WGS metagenome assembly ODAK01 (sample SAMEA3539303, study PRJEB22396) | soil metagenome | biome: tundra; feature: field; material: soil | place: USA | collected 2010-05 | depth 0.15 m | reverse complement strand
ATCTCCCCACATTTTGTGATAGTTTGTCGCCATGTAACCCGCGACTGATTCCTCCCTAATCTCATGCCCGTGTGTCGCCGCCAACATGACCTTGTCGAACTGAAAAGCCCACATTAGACCTGGGTTAAGATCTATCTTGACGCGAGGCTCGTTGTGAAAGAAAGCACTCAGAGCAACCGAGAGAGTAAACGAACTGGTCTCGTCATGATTTCCTGGAAGGAAACGAACTTCGACCTCTTCATGTTTCTGAAGAGCGAGATTGATCATCCAAATTGCCAAATCAACGCCAACACGGTAAATCTTAGCAAAGCGCCCATCCCGATCAAGCAAGTTGCCAGAACGTTCCGTGATTGCATTTTTGCCATTAGCGTGAAAGAAGTCCCCGAGTGATACAATAACACACTGTCTACTCTTTGGAGCACCCCCTATCAATTCCGAAACTGTGTCTAGGAGAAGTTTCTTGCCAATCTCCAAATCACAATTGTATCCAACTTCCTTACCCCAAGCCGCGAGACCTAGATGGTGATCCCCTAGCGTATAAACCGAGAGCAAATCCTCACGTGGAATCCATCTAGGCTTAGGAATCACAATCGAAGCGTTCTTGTATTCATCAAAAGAGGCACGGATAGCCTCTTGAAGTTGCTGCTGATCTTGAACCGTATGACTCTTGCGATAAAGATTCCATTTTCCTATAATTCTATCTTGGCCGTCCGTGAAGGCCGAGAGACCTGTCAATTCCAAACCCTCAGGGACTTCAAGCTTCTCTGACCGTTCGCGCTCTTGAGTGATATATCTCCCAGTGACCTCACCTTTGGTAATCTTCTCTGTGGTCTTCGTAATCTCAAACCCCGGAAGAACTGGCTTGAAACCCAACTCCCCCCGAGCCGCGCGCTCCTTAAGAGTCTTCAGATGTCCACGCACCGTAGATTCCGAAATCCCTAACCTCTCCCCTGCTTCAACGTGAGTCGAACATTCATTGCGAACAGTGTAAATCTGATAGAGTTCATCATTTGAGATTCTCGTCATAATGGAATTTCCTCCTAAAAATTCATTGTCTTCACATGCAACTTTTCCTCTGGGAGCAAGTCATCTTCATTCTTTTCTACCTCGACAGCCGCCAAATTTCTAATTGACACCATATCTTGAAGTTGCCAACGAGGAATCTTGTAATCCTTTTGAAGTTTGTCCGAAACCTCAGTTAGACGTTTCATTAATTTTTGATGCCTTCCCCCTCTCTTAGTATCCCTCAAATCCCAAGGAGAATCATTTGGACCCCCCTCTTTACGAAGTTTTTTCTCAACATGTGTAATCTCAGCCCTAAGCGATAGATACTCATTCATTAATTCTTGTTGCCCTGCTTTAGCCACACGATGATTTGTCGATAAAAACGCAATAACCCCTCCATCGTCTAACTCGTAATTACTCATTTTCATGTCTGGATCCCTTTTATTTAGATCCAATGTCATATCAGGATCCCCCGAAATATCAGGATCCCCTAGCATTCTCATCTTGTGATTTGGAGTATCAATGCCCCCAGGGCGCTGCTCTGTGGGGGTTAAGAAGTTGTTCCCTTCCCCTGCCGTAGTTCCTTCTTCCTCCGCGCGATGAGGGAAAGCCCCGTGATCTGGTTTTGAATCATGGTTATGCGGACTCATTATTGGATCAGCCATCTTGACCTTCGACATCCGCTTCGTCACTCTCGTATCTCCTTCTAATTTAAAACTCGGATACCTTCTCTTAAAGAACCCCAACAATCCCATCCTCTTGATGTCAGGTAACTCATCTGCCATAATGAATCCTCGACGAGACGACATTGAAGTCTCATTTGGAATCCCTACCTTATCTGCCAACACAGAGTGAGTCGTATTTGTGGAATCAACAGTAAAAATTTCTACCTTATCATTACCTGTGTATATAATGTACCTGAGTTCCTGACCTATACTCTTCTTTAACTGCCCCGCCAGTTGGTCATAACTTGGGTTAGTCAAAACACCATCATGAGAACCTACCTTCTTTAAGGACGCAATGAAATTACCGACAACAGTCCTCGAAGACCAGTGAAGACTGTTGTCTTCGTGGAGATTATATACCTGACTGTAATGATCCCTAGCTTTACTATAAAGCCCCTTAAGACCAGCATCCTTGAATTTTTCAAACTCACTTGTAAGGAGTTCAGCCCCGACCGATTGACCAGTTAAGAATAGACCGTGGATAACGTCCCCGTGGGTTGTAATATAACCATCCCAAATATAAATATTCTCCCCTAACTTCAGAAAACGAACAGTACTCCTATCGCCATAAGTCTCACTTCCTTTAGCTTCCCTCAAGAATGTATCCAACTGCGTTTTAACTGGGTTCTTATAAACCTTCGCCCCTCGTATCTTCTCGACCTTACCAGCCGTCTTTGTAGGATTGCTTATGATATGAACATCCTGGTTCCATCTGTCCTGAATAACCTTTGTAGATGCTAAGATGGTACTCCACGGTTGAAGGACCGCACCATGTTTTTTCTCAAAAGATTTTAGCTGTTCCGCACACAAACTTAAGTCCGGAAAACCTCTTAGCATCTTCATCCCATCAATAAGGAGATCCTCTTTTTGCGCATAATCATATGAACGCTTACGGTCTAAGATCTGCCCCTTATCATTCACGAACCAATAACTATCCAATCCAGCTTCTTTAACGAATTTATTGCGCGCTTCATGGTCATTATACTCCGCCCCATCTCCCCTAATCTTATTGATAGCGCTGTAATGATCCTCCCCAAGATCCCCTTTATATACTTTTCCATTCCATTTGATCGCAGGAATCAAGTAAGCATTTACACTACCCACAACTCTATGCTTAATGTCTTTCTCAGGATCATCCCAAACAGAATCAATAGACTCGTTGTACCCATCTTGATATGGATGCTTTGGATCTCTGAGATGGATGGTTGACAATTTCTTAACTATCATAGAATTTTGCTTCTGTCATCAGACCCTCCGAGGGACGTGCTGCCATGCCTTCCATGGGGGATTCCCTTCCTCAGCAGACCTCACAGGTTTAATCTTCTGAGATGGGGGAGGCTGAGACATAACATCTAAGACATTAGCCCCAGGTAATCTCTGATTATCTGGTTGCTGTAATGTAGGAAGTTTTTGAGGTGCCTGAGGTTTTACTTGAGCTGGTGGAGTTCCCTGCGACCGTTGCTCGCTTGTTGGATATACAGACTTGGAGCTTGGATTCTGCTCCATAGGTTTCGACTCTTCCCCTTCTCCAGTCTCCTTCTTTGGAGCAGTTCCATCCTCTTCAGCATCCTCTGGTGATGAGGATGGCTTCTCCCCATTCTCATCCTTCTTATCAGAGGGGGAGACAAAGTCCTGCATCCCTGCCTCATCTGGATTCGTCTTATCCACCTTCTGCAGATTAAGACCCTTAATGATCTTGTCTGCGACGTTTGTCTGAGAGTATACATCCCCAAGGTTTGCAGACATCAATCCCTTGATAACCTCCCCCATATAAGGATCTAGCACAGTACAGAAATCAGCTTCAATACCACGCTTAACATCCTCAGTATCCAGATTGAGAATATCATAGATAATCGAGACTGGAAGTGAATCCTTCTGATACAATGAGAACAACAAGTCATAGACACTCTCGTCCCTAAGAGAGATACGAGCGAACGTCAACCTAGGATAACAAACTATACTATTTCCCCATTCGTCAATACGAACAAACCCCTTGCGAATAGCCATCGGGCGGAACAAACAAGTCTCAATAAGACTTTGCAGACGCTGATTGAATGAATGGTAGACAACGTTGACAATCTCAAGTTTTACAACATTTCCGGCGTACTGCGCATCTCCAGATATAAGACCGATTGGCATTCCCAGCCCAAGACAAAGAACCTCCGTGACCCTAGATGAGGCAGCAATCAAATCTTCCAATTGTGCCTTGACTTGTGAATTGACCTCAGCCCATTCGACCTTGAAGTTAGCGACCAGAGCATACCCTGGGTCTTCAAGCATCATATGAACCTCTTGACGAAGGGCCGCTGTCTGCGCCTCCGAAAGTCCTTCAGAAAATACTATGCGGCCAACCTTACCTATGTTCTCTATCTTGGCACGCATAGAGCGCACTGAGGCCTCCCATTCAAGCCCCTGCTCCAACACCCTAAGAATGACTGAAGCCCCCTCAGGGCGCTTCAAACTGATAACAAAAGGCATCCCATCATAGCAGTCCGTGTCAATTGTGATTGTTTTATCTTGGCGAAGCTCAGGGTCATTCAACGTTGCGATATAACCCTCAGAGTACCCAACATCCTTCAGAAAGTCATCCCCTACTCCCGCCGCAAGAAGCTTATTTAAACTCTCAGAAAGTTGAAGTTTGATGGCCATATAATTGATATCAGTGTTCTCAAGGAACTCTTGAACCTTGTAGAAAGGAACAACCGAAAGATGATCAGGACCTAAATAATCAGGCTCATAAAATGTGTTGAAATAAAGTTTGATATACTTCATCCTATCCGCAAGTTTGACCTTCATTGGATCAAGCCTATATTCTTGATCAATCTTATGAATGAACTTCTCATCGTCCTCAGAATATGTGAAAATCTTATCCTCAAGTGTAGAAATGTCCTGAAGAACCCTATCGAATTCCTTGAAGTAATCATCCACAAGTGCAGTAGCGTCTCCATATATATTGTGCGCCAGAACGAAGTCGCGAAGAAATTCAGAGAAATTCAATCTCTCCATCACCCTATTGAAGAACTGCATGATAAAGTCACTGGCAAGGTCCGAGAGCCCCGAGGGTTTCTGCAACCGGCACTTCGAAAGTGGCAAGTCTGTATGGAGATCGAGACACCTGCCAATGATTGGGTTTGTCTTGTAAAAATAACGATAAAGCAGATTACGCTCAAATCGTGTTAGATTTGCGAAATTGAAGATATTGGTCAACAGAAGGTCTATTATGTGTTGTGCCATCAAGTCCAACGCGTCGAAATTATCCTGCTCAGGGTCTAGACCGAACGTGGTGTAAGCGCCAATGAGTTCACTGAAAGCAGCCCTATGGGTCTGACCAGCCGACATCCCCCTACCTGATCCAGTAGGGACCGTCGAAAGGAATTTGCTACCAGTAGAATCCCAGTTCTTTATTTCCCCAGTCGCTGTATGATGAGATCCTTGATGAGCCTCGCGAGCCAAAGCTTCCTGATGTACTTCACCTCCGTGCGGAGAATTTGTGTTGAATCGACGGGTTTGAGCATCAATCTTCTCAGATCTTATGGACATAGAGTCCCCTCTTGACGAAGGACTTGTTGGAGAAAGACCACCATTCGCGGACTTCTGAGCCGCCTTTGCAGCCTGCTTTTGATTATTTCGTCTTTTCAAGCTCATGTCTTCTCTTCTCTCAATGCCTCTCCCACTTTGAAATGAATAGGTTTTATCTAGGAAGAGAATAATCCTCTAAGTATAAAACCCAATATAACCAAGTATATAGGGGAAAACTAACCCCTTCCCCTCATCATAGCCTTCGTAATAAACTTATTGTAGTTTGGAGAGCGAATGTTCTGATCCCCCAAGTGTAAAGCCGACTGAGCCTTCGCACGATAAGAAGCATCCCTAATATTTCCCAGATTAGGACCCCCGTCGATGATATCCACATTGTTGAATAGATTCTTTAAATTCTCTCCCGCCAAGACTAGATTCTTATTCTTGTAACTGTGACACAAGTATAGTGACCTAACTAAGGAGTCAAACCTATCATCGTGGTGTCTATTACTTGGGGATTCTACTTTTATGAGCCCCCTGCCTTTATCCTCAACTTTAAGGGAAAGTAACTCCTCATGTAGATTTGGGTCATCTGGAATCTTCAAGCTCCCCTCATGTAAAAGGGAGGAAAATAGTTTATACATCGCATCATTAGAATTTGTATTGAAATTTATCATTTCAAATCTGTTCTGGAATCCTCGCTTCTCAACTAGCTGAGCTATTACTTGGCCAGACCATTGGTCATAAATTCCATGTCGAATAGGCCACCTCTGATAGAGATTTTGAATCCAATCTAGAACTAAATCAATAGACAAAACCGAATAACTCTCATATGGAGGTTTCCCCGCGTAACGAACCTCAGTGTAATCAACAATATACCTACCCTTTGGGCGATGCAAAGATATCAAATACTCAGGATTATCAAGGTGATACCAATCAATTGGATGTCCACCCTCTTTTAGATAAAACTCAGGATCAATGTCGAACCTAAAATCCTTCCAATACGCAACCCCCTCTTTCGAAAATGATTCAAAATCCTCATTATAGTAAGGCTCAAAGTGAGAAATCGTGACTCCAGTTCCGTCATGAGATAATGCAAAGTCGACTCCGAGGAAATACTGACGATCTGATCTACCAAAATGTTGTAGATGATCCAACCTAACATCCACACTGGAATAGTACATTGGCATGTTTCGTATCCAGTTCATACCCGATGATATGAAAAGCCCTCCAAACTCCTGATCATACGAGACAGGAGACTGATTATACTTCTGATGAAGATACTCTGGGGCGACCGAATTATTCACTTCCCAAGTTGGCGCTTGAATTGCAAGAGTATAAGATTGAGGTCCTATCTTATACGCAAGTTGAATGTCCTCATAAAATTTTCCATATGGACCATTTGGAGACGACAGGAACAATGCCTTCCCAAAAGGTGCGCCGTACCTCTCGCCTTTGATTAATTTGACGCCACGCTCCTTAGCCTGTTCCTCAGTCGGATTTCTGAAACCAGATATCGAAGGAACCAGCGCGTCATACATCTCCGCGTCTAAAGCCTTCTCATCACTTCGAGCAACCTTGGAACGCTCAATGTGCGCGTACTCGTCGAAAATGACAACTACATTATTATCTCCACGGACGCCAGGAGAGTTGGCTACGGCCGCAATGGTGAATGAGTTTGTCCCCGTTGGAGGGGTCTTTCCAGGGGTTATACCCTCCAAATCATGCCTAGTCCAAAGCTTCAACTGTTGAGATGTTGGATCTTCGAGAAAATAAGGTTGGAAATATGGAGACCGTCGAATAAGAGATGACAAACGTTTAAACAAAGATACAGCATTATCCCCTCCCAAAGCGGTCATTGTTATCTTAATTGGATCTGTTGGGATAATCCCAAAATATATCTGCGGGAAGTCCATATTGAGCATTTGGTACAGCTTGAAGCCCGCATAGGACGTGATCAAAGTGGTCTTCGACGCGCGCCGTCCCATGCACAGACTCAATTGCATTGTGTCCGTGGCCCTGTAGACATCATAGGACATTGAGATGCGGCCAGTCTCTAAAAGACGATTATAGTATCCTTCCTCTGAGACCCAAGAGAGAATATTCTCATTGAACTTGTCCATGATTGGAATATTCGCAACCGTATCATCCAAGTCCTCACGCTCAAAGACTTTTAAAAAGAACCTCTGTGCTGGAAATAAATTTTGTGCGAAACCCCTAGGACTCTGCACAAATTCAATTATGCCTAGATCTGTAGGAGTTCTGGAAAATTTTCTAGCGCCTTCTGCTACTGACACTGTAAAAGAATCCTATCTGATAAGATAATATGATCCGATTCTTCTGAGGGAAAATTTAAATGTGAGAATCTATAACCCCAGACCAATTTAGCAACTGCATCATAATGAAGTCCAGCTTCTCTTTTTTGATCCTCAGGAAAAAGACCAATATGGACTCTTCTCATGTGAACCCCAATATGAGCCTTCCACTTATTATCCCTTTTATACCAATATACACCCTTCAGGTTAGATGTATTATTCCTTAGAGTCCCCTTATTTCCCCCATTATGAGATTCATCTGGAGCAAGATCCTTAATATTCTCCCAACGATTGTCAGACCCAATCCGATTCTCATGCTCAGGATTCCCGTCAGGCCATTGACCCTCATGAAGAATCCATGCAACCCTCTGAGCATAATATAGCTTTCCATCAATTTTTATTACTATATAACCATCTGATCTAAGACATCCAGCCTCTGATCCAGATCTTACCCTTCTACTTGGTTTAACCCTCCAATACAATTTCCCTGTATCCGAGTCATATCGAAGTAGTGAGTCAACTCTGTCAAATGTTACACATTCTGATATTGCTCTTGATTCAGTCATTTTTTAACCTTTCCATGACCCCCTTTCACAGCTAATATAGCATCCTCCTCCCCAGTATTAGGGTTATCTTTTATATCCTTTTGCCAGTCTTTAATGAAAGGATTTTCTATCTTCTGAAGAGCCTTTCCCGAGACCCCTTTAAGATTCTTCTGGATCCTGTCCTCCCAACCAATGAAGTTATCATGAAGTGCCGAAAAAATGTTATTGATGTGGATAGGGTCTAATTTTTGATCCTCCATCGTCTTATGAATAACATCAAAGAACCAGCCAAAGATTTTTTGAAATTTGGCAGAATTGCAGTTAATATCATCGCTTTCTTCAATCTCCCTCTTCTTATTCAGTTGTTCAGAGACACCCCTAAGGAACATAAGTATTCTGCTGAAAACAATAGAGCGATCCGCATTAGGCTGCGCTGATAATGCCTCTGAGATAAGAGGCACGACGAGACTTGACATAGTCTGTGATATGAGTTCCAACCGTTGTGTTAATTCAAGATTTGGATCATTTATCTTCTTTAAATTCTTAGGGACCTCTTTAAGCAACGTCGCACGAGCGCGCACGAGTAGCATCTGATGATTATCAGATAATGGTGCTACCTCCGTTAAATCAACCATTTCGTTCTTAAGTGGCCCGTGGCTCGCAAGAACCGAGTTCACAGAGGATTGTTCCTCATCAATATCAAATGTACTTGTAGGTTCGCTGATCATTTTTAATTCCTCTCACATATAATTCTGCATTAAAGCCAACTTCAGATCCGTGTTATCGTTCTTCGCAACCTCAGACTGCGAGGCGTTTGACTGCTCTCTAGGGGGAGGGGATTGAGAAGTGGCCTCAGCCACAGGATCTGATTTTTTCTGCTCTGCATCAAAACGTTGCTTCCCTTGGTCCACCTCTTTATCTATTCCGCCCCCATCCGATTGAGGATTGGAAGCATATTGAGATTCCCTTCCTGGGCGAGAATCTCTGGGATTACCAGGCTGTACACCTCCAGGTTGATTCTGAATACGATTCCATTCCCGCATATTATCTTCATGTAATCCCCTCTGATTCGAAGTGGGTGAAGTTTGTGGAGGGGTAAAATGGGGAGAGGTTCCCCTCTCAGACTGTTGAGGAGTCGAAGGACTGTTACCCGCCTCTTGAATCTTCTTATCCCCACCAGCTTCTTGAATACCAGGAAACTCACCTCTAACCCCTCTCGCGAACGTCTCCTCATTATATACTGGCACCCCGGCCCCTGACTCATGCCCAGACTTTGCCATGAGAATTTTCGCGCGAATATCAGGATTGTTAAGATCTATCCTTGTATTCCCAGATTTTATCCCTAACGCTTTCTGAAGTGTTTTACTATAATTTCCCCATGCTCTCTTGTCAGTAGACCAACGTCGAACAATCTTGTTTGTAGTATTTAACCCCTTTCCCCCATACCGTGACAATAGTTCCGAGCTTGCGTGAACTCCATGCTCGGGGGTTTCAAATCGCGCATAACCTCCCCCTTCTTTCGCCGGACGCGGAACAAACCCTAAATATCCAGGTTGCTTCTCCGCAAATTCCTTCCCAGACCCAGGATGCATAACGCTCAATGCTGCAGGATTATTGGTCCTAATAGTGACAGGAAGTTTCTTATTTTCATACCTCTTTAGAACTCTCGGATTAACATTAGGATTATCATGTGGATCAATAAATCCCCCAGGATTATACCATGCAGGTTTTAAGTCTGATCCCCCTAGTTGAGGTACAACTGAATCATCCATTTATTTCGCCTTACGAAGGCATCCCTTTGGCTTTACAAGCCCTGCGGAATTTGATTATTCCAGAGATTTCATTAACACGTTGCTTCGAGAATCCATCTTCTTCCATCCTATTCGCAATGGCAGACATAGATAATTTCTGAGCATCAAATAATTCTGAGACCGCCTTGTTCGAAAGATCACATATCGAGATATCCAAAGACGCTGCCTTGCCATTAGAGACTGATGGCCACGCTGGCTCTTCCTTCGTGACATCATTCGAAAGAGGATTGGCCCCCTCAAATGCTACGTCAAAAGATCCTTCAAATTCAGCTCTATCAGGATGGAAATCTGTATTCTCACATCCATTGCGGAAAGAGGTATCCCCCTGCCGCCTTCCAATAGTTTCATTCTTCGCTGCGAGCCCTGCGGCTTTGTGAATCGATCGGACACAAGAAACTAGGGGGGATTCGTTGACCAGCCTAAGCGGGAAGTCATTTATAAATCGAGCCAGAATCTTCCGATAAACTGGGGCCGTGATACTAAGACTAAGTGACCCTCCATCACACGAGAACTGAGTCGGCTTCAAAATCCTCGCCAACTTGCCATACCATTTCAACGCCGGATTATATTCAAGAGCTGCGTGATAGGCGCTAGAGAACTCAGAAACCGTGGCTTGGTCGATACTAGAGTACTCTGGAGGAGTCTCCCCCGAGAGAACAGAGATATCAGTCAGACGCCCTTCAGAGAGCAATCCGGCAAATGTGTCCTCGACTTCCTCAGAAATTTCTTCAATTGAGGCTTGATGTGTAGGAACGCTGGCTTCAAAACATCCTTCAGAAGTCATTTCAGGTTGCTGCAAATCTACTGCGTCCTCGGAATTCATATTGAGCAAATCATCTGGAACTCCCGCTCCTTCGAATACACTAGCAGTAAAATCCCAATGATATTCGGTGTCTGTGCTCATTATAGATTCTCCCAAACCCTACTAATCATAACCGACCCATCCTTTGAAGCACGAAGAACCCACAAAGGAACGCTCGACCTATGAATAAGTTGATCATCGGGCTCATACCCTATGAGCCCGTCATCAAAATTGAGAGGAACCATCCCGTTGTCAGCCGCAATGAAGCGGAACAGGGACGAAGCTTGACGTAAAAGACCTCTTGGAGCAGTTAAAATGTAGTCTCCATTGCGCTCAGAAACATGAAGGCCTCTGATTTTTTGCTTTGCAGTAGTAAAGATTAAGGCAGGAGGAGCCGCGTGCCTGATCTCAGATTTGGCATTCCATGCCCCGAAACGGCTACCAAGATCCTGATGGATCGCCTCGCTCAAGAGCTTTTCTATGTCTATGTTGGCCACAATGATTGCCTTTTCCTCTGTCCTCACTCCCCTTTCAAAACCATTAGGTT
>ODAK010007065.1_pt1 | contig 11271 bp, 6 predicted proteins | sample 1539591 | NCBI WGS metagenome assembly ODAK01 (sample SAMEA3539303, study PRJEB22396) | soil metagenome | biome: tundra; feature: field; material: soil | place: USA | collected 2010-05 | depth 0.15 m | reverse complement strand
TGGAGACTTGGTTGTTGCTGGCAGCAGGCCAGGAGGAGTTTGGTTCCATCGACATGCGTCTTCTGATACTCGGAGGCGGGGACGCCGGGAATGAGCAATTTGCCAGCGAGATGAAACACCGCGGCGACGCCGTTCACAGCGGCGCGCACCGCAGCCTCGTCCGTGATGTCGCCGACAACGGCCTCGGCTCCTCGATCTGTCGCATCCCTCGCTTTGCCCGGAGAGCGCACGAGCACGCGAACGTGCGCGCCTCTGGAAAGAAGTGAGCACACCAAGGCTGAACCCAGAAACCCCGTGGCGCCTGTCACCAGCACCCGCCCGCCTGGCACGGTCTGAGCCGGTGCAGATCCGTCAGCTTCCATCAAATCGGCGGCTCCTGCACCGGCACCCGTCGGCTCCCCACGACGGCGGAGGCACGAGTGCGGGCCACATCCGCCGACACCTTCATGACAGTGGGCGCATGGATCAGCATGTTCGTATACGCAGCATTGGCCAGCGGGCAGTAACACTCGCGCGCTTTGATGCTGCGGCGCAGCTCCTTGGCTTTCGCTGTCCTCCACACCGAACCAAAGTCGTAGTTGTGTTCCCGTAGGTTCCCCATGGATTGCGCTCGGACGCAGCAGGTCCAGACATCGCCGTTGGGAGCGATCTGCGCCGATGCAACACCGGCCATGCAAGGGATAACCTGGCGCTGCTCGCGGAGTGTCTTCTTGACCATCTCATAGTACTGGCGGCGGAAGGCTTGAGTGACCTCTGCAATGCCGGTGAGCTGCTTGTCGCGCATGCTCTCAAGAAGCGTATCGATGGCGACGGTGTACTTCTCCACCGTCGGTGTGATTCCCAGGCCGACGGTGTCCAACTCGACGCGTTCTTCGGCAATCTCGGTGATGAAAGAGTCCGGCTTGAGCTCACGCTGCACGAATTCGCACAGTTCTCGAAACGAGTCCACATTGAAGTTCGAGATGACACAGTGCACCCCGACGGTCAGATTCTTGTAGAGCGCCTTCAGCTTCATGAGCGCCGTGTATGTGCTCATCGCCCGCGCCCAATTGTTCCTGACCCCGCGTATCTCATTGTGCTTCAATCCGACCCCATCGAGTGATAGGTTGATGATGACCTCGGACTTGGGGGTTGCCTGGAGCACGCGCTCGATGCGGTCGGGAACGATTTTGTCCTGAATCCCATTGGTGGGGATGTTGATGATGCCCGGTTGGCAGTGGCGGTAAGCGCTTGCTACCATGTCTGGCAGGTCGGAGCGCAGGGTGGGTTCGCCGCCGCTGAACGTGAACCAATAGGGAGCCTTGCCGAGTGACTCGAAGACTCGATCCCACTCCTCGAGAGTGAGATCGTCGTTGGGTAGGAGCCACACATTGCACGTCTTGCAGCGAGAGTTGCAGCGATAGCTCACGCTCACGGTGATGTTGACCGGTAACATCAGCACACGGCCAGTGAGATAGCTCGCTTTCAGGACCGGAATCTGCGGTATGACCTTTGTCATCCCCATTGTCGTTGCCCCCTCGGTGGTGATAGCACGGCTAGATGGTCTCGGAAACGACAGTCTGCAAGCGGCTGCCGCTCAGCTCGACGCGGTCCTCCGCTGCGACTGGCAGAGGAAGAGAGACCGACTCCAGGGTGTGACCCGCCGGCGTCACGGCGATGATCGCACAGGCGAGTTTTATCGAGACCCCTTCGTGGTGGCCGTTGTAGGCAAGGCTCGTCTCGTCCAGTTCGAGGACCACCCTGCGAGCTGTGCGCTCAGCTTCGTCTGAGTCGGCTGATAGCTGAGTGATGATGATGCCACTTGGCTGGACGGAGAGTAAGGCGTTCGATCCCAGCGTTCGCTGGATGTGGTGCACGACCCCTCGCCACAACTGGCGACTGGCGTGCATACCGAGCTCGAGTTGGTGCCTGTGGAAGTCGACGATGTGGAACACGAGTATGGTGTGCCGGATTGGGGCGTTGGCTCCTTCTGCAATGTGACGTTTCGTTGTGATCGCTGTCTCCCACACGTGGTGGGGGTGATGGCGTATGTGGTCGTAATGGCCAAGCAGCCGGGCTGTGGCTTCGAGGCACACGGTGCCGATCGTCCACACGAACGAGCGCGGCGTCCTGAAGCATCCTGATCCCAGTAGGGCGCCACCAACTCGCCCGATGCTCATCGTCGAGGCGGTGTGACGTTGCTGCTCGCGGACCCGCAGGTGACCCGCGTAGATGCGGCGCCGCTGGCGAAGGAAATCGCCCACGGTTGTGGGACCACGGTTGTAGATGACAGCTTGTGGCTCGTAGACCACCTGGTACCCAAGCTGCGTGATCAGAGCCTGGACGGATATCTCGTCGACCGAGCTGTCCGGCGGAATGCTCGGTACGACGTTGCGGAAGGCGACGATCTCGCCGAGCTTTGGCGATTTTCGTGCGACCCGGTCATGGAGGCGCCAGAGAAGGTGGACAGCATGTCCGAGGAACGTTGTCTCGTCGTTGACCGGAATCGGGTGTCCTCCCACCATGCCGACGGTGGGGTCATGAAAGTGCCGCAGAAGGGCATCGATCGTTCCGTCCTTGACCAGGACATCCGCACTGACCATCAAGAGAACCGGACACCGCCCGGCCTCGATGAAGAGGTTGACGGCCGACGCCTTGCCCTCACGACGCTCCTGCAGGATCAGACGCACGCGGGGGTCGGTGAGGGCGATTTCGGAGACGATCGATGCAGTTCGGTCCGTGCAGCCACTGGCCACCACGACTAGCTCGGTGATGTGCCCAGATACGGGCTGCTGAGCGAGGATGGTCCTGATCGCATTCGCAATGTTGCCCTCCTCGTTGTACGCCATGATCCCCACGCTGCATAGGAGCAGCGCGACGCTCGGACTGCCTCGCTCCGCGTGAGTTTCCTCGCGCGTGCTTCCAGGCGCCATTCCGGCCTGGCCTTCAGCCCCCCTGAGTCGCATAAGCACGTTCTCCCGGACCCCGCTCCACTCTCTCGCCGGGCATAGCCCGCCGAGCCCCTGTGAGTCGACTTGAGGGGCCCCAACCTTACGTGCGCAGGATCATACTTGGAGTGCGGTTGTCTTAGCATTAAGGACTCAGGTCGAGTTGGAAGGGTTGGGGGCGATATCCAAGCCGATATGGCGCGGTAGGGTTCGAGGCGGTGCGCGCGTCGTTGCGAACGGCTATCCTCATCGTAGTGCTGCACGGGGGGAACGCCACGCTTTTACAGGCCGACCACGGCCGAGGTGGCTCGGTGACGCGACGTGACTGACGAGCCACTCGTCCACGACCTTGTCCGGCTGCAAGCGGCTGGCAACCCTGGCGCCCTGGCCGTGTCCGCGCCCGACGCCGAACTAACCTACCGTGATCTCGAGCAACGATCCAACCAGTTAGCCCACTGTCTGGCTGGGGCGGGTGTGAACGTCGAGACTTCAGTGGGTCTCTGCCTCGAGCGATCTGCTGCGCTTGTCGTTGGCGCGCTCGGAATCCTCAAGGCTGGAGGAGCGTACGTGGCGCTCGATCCCGCCTTTCCGCTACAGCGCCTCGAATTCATGCTCCGTGATTCTGGGGCTACAGTTATCGTGACAACGCCGGCGCTTGCGGACAGGTTCGCCTCCTTCGGGAGGTCGGTCGTCGCCCTTGACGCTGGATGGGGGGCACTCGAGGACCAACCCGCCACACCGCTGCACGCGGGCGCGCGGTTGGGCAGCCTCGCCTACGTGATCTACACTTCCGGCTCTTCGGGGAGTCCAAAGGGCGTGATGCTCGAGCACCGGAGTCTGCTCAATCTCACTCTGTGGCATCGGCGCGCGTTTTCGATTGGCCACCTCGATCGCAGCACACAAATCGCAAGCCCGGGGTTTGACGCCTGTGTCTGGGAGCTCTGGCCGGCCCTCACGGCTGGTTCGTCCGTTCATATCCCCACTGACGATGTGCGAGCCCAGCCTCGCGCCCTTCGGGACTGGCTTGTCGCCGCGCAGGTCACAGTGAGCTTCCTCCCCACTCCTGTGGCCGAAGAGGTGATGCTCCTCGACTGGCCCAAGGAGACGTCGCTGCGCTATCTGCTCACGGGTGGGGACGCCCTGCAAAGGTATCCGGAGCCGCATCTGCCGTTCACGCTGGTGAACAACTACGGCCCGGCCGAGGCCACTGTTGTCGCGACCTCGGGCGTGGTCGCTCCACACGCCGACGCTCCCCACGCCCCGTCCCTCGGCAAGCCGATTGACAACGTGCGCGCGATTGTCGTCGATGAGCACCTCCAGCCGGTCGCTCCGGGCGTCGCCGGCGAGCTCCTGATCGGTGGGGTAGGCGTCGGGCGGGGATACCTGAACGAGCCGCTGCTGACGGCTGAGAAATTCCTGCCCGACCCGTCGAGTCCCGAGAGCGCGGCGCGCCTGTACCGCACCGGTGATCTGGTGCGCGCGCGAGCTGACGGCGAGATCGAGTTCCTCGGGCGCATGGACGATCAGGTCGAGATTCGCGGGCGTCGCATTGAGCTCGGTGAGATCGCCGCAAACCTCAACAGCCACCCAGACGTCAGGTCCACCATCGTCACGGTGCATGAGCCCGTCCGTGGAGAGAAGCGACTGGTCGCGTACGTCGCGCCTCGCGACGGCCTCGGTTGCGATCCCGGGGCACTCAGGATGCACCTGGCGCAGCGACTGCCGGACTACATGCTGCCTGCAGTCTATGTCTGGTTGGACGAAATCCCTATGACGGTGAACGGCAAGGTCGATCGGGCTGCATTGCCACCACCGGACCGGGTTCACACTTCGAATCGCGCTTCCGATTCCGGGTCGGGCACTGAGTTGGAGCACGTGCTGGCCGGCATGGTGGCCGAGCTCCTTACGGTGGACGACGTCGGCGTGGATGAGAACTTCTTCATGCTCGGCGGGCATTCGCTCCTCGGCGCGCAGCTGATCACGCGGATCACTGACCGGTTCGGAGTCGAGATGGCCCTGCGAACGTTGTTCGACTCTCCGACGGTGGCCGGAATGGCGCTCGAGGTGGAGCGGCTCCTGGTGGCTGATCTCGAGACGATGAGCGAGGAGGAGGCCGAGCTTATGGCTTTCGGTGAGCATGGCGATCGTCGGCGTCCCGCTTAGCCTCTACCACCTTCTCGACCCGGAGGTGCTTGCCGACCCGTACCCGTTGTACCGGCGGTTGCGCACCGAGGATCCCGTGCACTGGGACCCGTATCTGCACGCGTGGGTGGTGACCCGCTACGCGGACGTCGTGGACGTCTTTCAGCGCTTCTCTGCAAAACGTACGCCTTCCCCGGAGAAGCTGGCCTCGCTGGGCATGGAGCGGCTTGCCCCGATCGCCAGCGTGATGGTCCGCCAGATGCTGTTCCTCGATCCACCAGAGCACACTCGCGTGCGTCGCCTGGCTGCCGCCGCCTTCACGCCGAGGCGGGTGGAGACGATGCGCTCGCGCATCTTCGAGATCGCTGAGCAACTCATCGAAACGGCAGCCGCTAAAGGTGAGATAGATGTCCTCGAGGACGTCGCCAACCCGCTTCCGGCAATCGTGACCGCCGAGATCTTCGGCGTGCCTGTCGAGGATTACCGGCGGCTCAAGAGCTGGTCGGAGAACTTTGCAGAGATGCTGGGAAACTTTCAACACAATCCAGGCCGTGCAGCCGCTGTGCTGCGCAGTCTGGAGGCGATGACCACCTACTTCCGCGACGCGATCCGGCGGCAGGCCATTGAGCCGCGAGAGGGCCTGGTCAATGCGCTGACGATGGCGGAGTTGGACGGCGATCGGCTCAGCGAAGATGAAATCGTGGCGAACCTCATCGTCACCATGGTTGGAGGCATGGAGACCACCACCAATCTGATCGGTAACGGGGTGCTCGCCCTGCTGCGTCATCCCGTTGAGATGAAGCGCCTGCGCGACGATCCCGCGCTGATGCCGTCGGCGATCGAGGAGTTGTTGCGCTACGAGAGCCCGAGCCAGCACACGGCGCGCCTTGCGGCGGACGACGTCGAACTCGGTGGCAGGCTGATCAAGCGCAACCAGGCGGTGATCGCTGTGATGGGCGCGGCCAACCGCGACCCGGAACGCTTCGAGAACCCGGACTGCCTCGACCTGGGGAGACCCGACAACCGCCACGTGGCGTTCGCATGGGCCGGCCACTTCTGCTTTGGTGCTCCCCTCGCCCGCATTGAAGGGGAGGCTGCCCTGACGACGTTGCTGCGTCGCTTTTCCACGATCCGGCTCGCGCCGCGCCCGATCAGTTGGCGGCCCAACCTCGGGCTGCGAGGCCTGACCGCTCTTCACGTCGAAGTCGCGCCGTGAACGACGACGCCATTGACCGCCTGTCCGAGACCAAACGCGCGCTTCTGCAGCAGCGACTGCGCGGGGAAGGGTCCCCGAGGGAGGGGGTGGTCCGGCTCGAGCGCCGTCAGCGCGATGGACCCGCGCCCCTCGCGGTCGCGCAGGAGCAACTCTGGTACTTTAGCCAGCTCGTTCCTGGAAACCCCGTGTACAACGAAGCGGTCACCATCCGCAAGGATGGACCATTCGACGTCAACGCCTTCAGGTCAGCATTCCGGGAGATCGTTCGCCGCCACGAGATCTGGCGATCGACCTTCGAGGTCGTCGACGGCGAGCCGGTGCAGATCGTCCATCAGTTGCCTGCCCTCGAGCTTCCGCTGATCGACCTGAGCCTGATGGCTCGGGCGGACGCGGAGCGAGAGGCGGGCCGCATGGCGGCTGCTGACGCAATGAGGCCGTACTCGCTCGATCGCGAGCCACTGATCCGGCCGCTGCTCGTGCGAATCGGCAGTGACCATCATCGTCTGTACCTCGCGCTGCACCACCTCGTGTTTGACGGCGTGAGTCTGTACCGCATCGTCCTGCCGGAGCTCATCGCGCTGTATCAGGACTTCGCTGAAGGGAGGGCCGCATCACTCCCGGAGCAGGAGATTCAGTACAGCGACTACGCGGTCTGGACGCACGAGCGCGCAGGCATGGCCGACTTCACCCGCCGCATCAACTATTGGCGACAGCATCTCGCCGGTGTCGCGCCGATGCAGCTGCCGAACGACCATCCGCGACCCGCCCGGCCGACTTTCCGTGGCTCGATGCTGTCACTTCGGATTCCGACAGACCTCGCCGCCGGACTTCGCTCACTGAGCCGGCAAGCCGGCGGCACGCTGTTTCAGACGCTGGCCGCAGCGTTCGCGGTGTTGCTCCAGAGCTACTCTGATCATGACGACGTGGTGTTCGGCTCGGTCGCCGACCTGCGCGAGCGGAGCGAGCTGGAAACGATGGTCGGCTACTGCCTGACACCACTCGTTCTCCGCGCCGACCTCAGCGACGACCCACCGTTTCTCGAGCTGCTGGAACGGATTCGCACGGATCTGCTGAGCGCGCTCGAAAACCTTGTTCCATTCGATCGCCTCGTCCGAGAGCTGAACCCGCGTCGTGATCTGGCTTCCAACCCCCTGTTCCAGGCCGCGATCGTGCTGGAGCCGCCAGTGGTTTCACCCGATCCGTCATGGAGCATGCATCAGATGGAAACGGACATCGGGGATGCCGTCGGTAACGCCAAGTTCGACCTGCACCTGGAGCTGGACGAGCGCCCTGAAGGCCACATCGATGGTCGCCTCATCTATAACTCCGACCTTTTTGAGCGCGACACGGTACGGCGCATTGCAGGACACTGGCTCAGGTTGCTCGAGGGAGTGGTCGAACATCCCCAACAACCAGTATCCACGCTGCCGCTGCTGACCGAGCGGGAGCTGCACCAGCAGCTCGTGGAGTGGAACGCGACGCGGAGCGAGTACCCACGTAATGCATGCGTGCATCAGCTGGTCGAACGCCAGGCCGAGTGCACGCCGGATGCCATCGCGGTCGTCTCCGGCGATGATCGGTTGACATACCGAGAGCTCGACGTTCGCGCGAACCAGCTCGCGCAACGGCTGCGTGTGGCTGGAGCCGGCTCGGGTGCGGTCGTCGCCATCTGCGTCGAGCGCTCGCCCGACATGGTTGCCGGTCTGCTCGGGATTCTCAAGACTGGAGCGGCCTACGTGCCGCTGGATCCTCGCCATCCGCGAGACCGGTTGCGCTTCATGCTCGAGGATTCGGCAGCGACGGTGCTTCTCACACAGCGACATCTTGTCGATACCCTGCCGGAACACGGCGCGGTCACACTCTGCCTGGAGAGCGATTCGGCACAGAGCGACGCACAAGCAAACACGACACCGAGAAGCGCGACATCGCCTGAAGATCTCGCGTACATCCTCTACACCTCGGGCTCGACGGGGAGACCAAAAGGGGTGCAGGTGCGGCATCGCAATGTCGTCAACCTGATGACCGCGCTCAACGCGCGGCCTGGGCTTGATCCAGACGACGTGGCATTGGCGGTGGCCACGTTCTCCTTTGACATGTCGGTGGGAGACATCTTTGCGCCGCTCGGCGTCGGAGCACGTGTTGTCCTGGCGGCACGTGACGACGCCAGGGACCCGCGCCGCTTGGGTGCCCTCATCGACGCCTCTGGGGCTACCCTCATGCACGCAACACCGACGACGTGGCAGATGTTGCTCGAAAGCGGGTGGGCTGGAAGCCCGCGGTTGGTCGCGGTTTGCGGAGGCGATACGCTGTCTGAGGCGCTGGCTGGTTCACTCCTCGATCGTTGCGCCGCGGTTTGGAACGGATACGGGCCCACCGAGGCCGCGGTGTACACGACGTTCTCCCAAGTGGCCCGGGGTGCGCCGATCACCATCGGCCGGCCAATCGCCAACGTGCGCGTCTACATCCTGGATCGGTGGCGCCGACCAGTCGCGGTCGGGATCCCTGGGGAGATCGTCATCGGTGGTGCCGGCGTCTCCGCGGGCTATGTGAACCAACCCGACGAGACGGCTCAGCACTTCGTGCCCGATCCTTTTGATCAGGGCTCGAGCGTGTACCGCACGGGCGACCTGGCCAGATTCCTTCCCGATGGGAACATCCAGCACATGGGGCGCCTCGACCGGCAGGTGAAGATCCGGGGTGTTCGCATCGAGCCAGGAGAGATCGAGGCGGCGTTGCTCGACCATCCCGCGGTCTCGTCCGCGGTTGTGGTCGCCCACGGTGGCGAGAGCAGCAATCGCCGTATCGTCGCGTATGTCCTCGCGGAAGGCGTCGCACCCGAAGCAGCGGAGCTGCGCGCACTGCTGCGCAGGACCCTCCCAGCGCACATGGTGCCCTCCGCGTTCGTGTTTCTCGCAGCCCTTCCGATCACGACCAGCGGGAAGATTGACCATACCGCGCTGCCGCCGCCTGCCGAGGGAGCGAGCACCGCAGGTGTCAGCTCGGCGGCACCGCGGACTGCAGCGGAAGCGCACCTGTCTCGTATATGGGCGCGAGCTCTCGGCGTGACTCGAGTTGGCGTCGAGGATGACTTTTTCGACCTCGGCGGCCACTCACTGCTCGCTGTCCGGCTGCTGATCGACGTTCAGCGCGAGCTTGGCGTGGAGCTACCACTGGAATCGATCTTCAAGGAGGGGGCGACTGTCGCGGGCATGGCCGCCCTGATCGAGCATCCCCGGCGCAAGCTGGGGGACAGTCGGCTGATTGTCCCCATCCAGCCGAGTGGGTCCGCGCCCGCTCTGTTCTTCTTGCATCCAAACGAGCAGAGCCTGCTCATCATGCGCCACTTTACGGGCGTCCTTGGAGCGGATCAGCCGGTGCTCAGTCTGCTGCCCGAGGGAGGCGGTCGCCGCTTCCAACCGTCACGCGGCTTTGAGGAGCTTGCATCGCAGATGCTGGACTCGATTCGGGAGATCCAGGAACACGGCCCCTACTACCTCGCGGGTTTGTGTCTTGGCGGCAACGTCGCCTATGAGATCGCGGGGAGGCTGCAGGCAGCGGGCGAGGCGGTCGCATACCTTGGGCTCCTCGATGCGGGCTCGCCCGTGGCAGCCGCCGATTATCTGCAGTGGGTCCTCTCACTGCGGGGGCGCGCTACGCGAATAGCCCGAGCACTGAAGGAGGGACCACGAGCCACGCTCAGCAAGGCCGATGAGGCGGCTCGGCGCGTGCTACCGACCTTCCTCGCCAGTGCGCGCCTGCGGCCTACCCCCCCTCCGACCATTTTCGACTGGATCGGGGCGCTGAAGGCGCTCTCCGGGTGGGTCTACCACCCTCACACAGTAGCCGTCGATTTGTACGTCAGCGATGAAATGGCTAAGACCACCGGCAGCAGGTCGCTGGGGTGGGACAAGCTCCATCGGGGGGCGCTCGCGGTGCACGCCATTCCCGGTGAGCACTTGTCGATGGTGAAGGAGCCGCACGTGCGGGTTTTGGCTAAATCGCTGGCGACTTCGCTCCGAAGCGCGCAGCTGCTCGGCAGGGATCGTCTCAGCGCCGACGCGACTCAGCACGCTGCGCGGCTCGGAGCGCCGTAAGACGAGCCTAGCCGACCGGGGTGGTCCAGTCACGGCCTCCGTCCTGGCTGGTTTCGACCAGCGCCTCCTCGTGATTGAGGCCCTGGCGCGCGTCAGACCAGGTCATGACGATCTCGTCGGTGGCGTCGGCGCCGGATGGGGCGCCGTTGGCGATGTCGACGCTCAGGACGCTCCAGGTGCGTGCCCCGGCGATGCCGTCGAAGGTGAACCGCGGATCCTGGTTGGCAACATGTACGGGGTCGAGCTTGCCGACGTCAGCGACGTTGGCGACCGCGTGCGGCTCCGAGAAGGTGGCCCCGCCGTCCAGTGAGCGGGCCATCATCTTGGTGGGATGTCTGCGGGTAGTTGTCCTCGAACCAGAGGACGTACACGACGCCGTGGCTCTCGGTGCGCAGCGTGCAGCCGCTGGGACCAGTGAACGCGGTTGGGGTTCCACTGGTGACCTTGACGGGATCGGACCAGGTGTCGCCGCCGTTCGTTGAATGTGCGACCAGGATGGGCGAGTGCGTGATCCCGAACGAGGTCCAGCACACGTAGACGTTGCCGAAAGAGCTGCTCGGCGCGGCGTTGTCAGCCCACACCGCCTCCTTATCGCTGAAGATGTTGGGGGTGAGGTCCTTGGAGGCGATCACGGGCGCCTTCCAGGCGGCTTGGTCGTTGTGAGCGGCCGCGGCGACGTGGTCGGTTCGGGCCACGGCAAGGTGTAGTGCTCGGAGTCTCGGTGATGCTGTGGGTCGTGATCAGACCGAACTCCCCAGTCGACACGAAGCCGGGAAGCTGGCCAAGCATGCGATCCACCAGCGTGCTGCCGCTGCGGGTGCACCCGCCGATATAGAGGAATCCTGCCCATACCAACGACTCTAGTGGGGCGCTCTCCGCGTCGCTGACGGCG
>ODAK010007064.1_pt1 | contig 11271 bp, 8 predicted proteins | sample 1539591 | NCBI WGS metagenome assembly ODAK01 (sample SAMEA3539303, study PRJEB22396) | soil metagenome | biome: tundra; feature: field; material: soil | place: USA | collected 2010-05 | depth 0.15 m | reverse complement strand
GTGTGGCCGGCGTACCGGGAGGCGTGGAAGTGGCCGTCCCGATTGCTGAGTAATCGGCGTGAGTCGCCGCGATATGCGAAGCGGTGTCCCACACGAAAAACGAAGGCGCCACGGCCTGAGGCGTCACATTGACCGTGCCGCTGGTCAACGTACCATTGGTAACCTGCACCGTAATCCGCCCGACCGAAGGCATATCGGTCGGCGTCAGCAGATTGATCTGCACCGGGCTGATGTAGATGATGTACGCCGGTTCACCGTTCAGCGTGACGCTCACGCCATCCAGCGAAGTCGGTAAGGCCTTGCCGGTGGTGCCGAAATCCGCCGTCGCCCAGGAACGTTTGGTCGCCGCCAGGTTGTTGCCCTTGATGGTGATGTAGGTATTCGGTGCAATGCCGCCGGTAACTTGCGCGGCGTTCAGGGCACTCACCAGGTTTGGATTCGCCGAAATGCTGCCCAGGAGTCCGTGCTTCTGCCCACCGGGGCCCGCCGTGAAGTACAACGTGTCCTTGTCGCCGCCGCTGCCCCCGTTGCCGAAGATCAGAGCCCACAAGCCGGGGATGACGATGTTGTTGCCGCTCGGATCCTGCAACGTGCCTGCCAATGCGCCGGTCGCCGGGTCGTAGGCATTGATCAGGCCGTCGCCGAAATTCCCCACCAGCAGATCGTTGGCGAACTTGCCGAACGTCGCCGGTGCGATCGCCAGACCCCACGGCGAATTCAGCATACTGCCCGTGCCCCCCACCACCAGCGATTGCAGCAGTTTCCCCGTCGTATCGAACACGTCGACGTAGCCATTGCCCGCGCCCGCCACGTCGAACTTTTTGTTCGCGTCCTGCTTGGCATACGCCACGTAGAGCTTGCCGCCCAGGTTCCAGATGTTGAATGGGGCGAAGCCCACCGGTATCTTGGCATCGGTGAAGGAGCCGCTGGCCAGGGTGACCGGCTTGAACTGAGCATCGAAAACATCGATCGTTCCGGCCTTGAAGTTGGCGGCATAGAGTTGCGCCGGGGGCGCGGTGACGATCGCCAGACCCTTGTAGACGGCGGTGGTTGAATTGTCCATCTCGACGAACGCCTGCGTGGCGTCCGCGCCGCCCGCCCAGGCGGAGAGCACGCCATCTTCTGTCACAAAAATGAAGCCCGCCGCTACGGCCGCCTTTCCAGGTGCAGTGACCGGGAAGGTCGGCGGCGTGGTAGCCGTTGCGGTGTTAGACACGATACCCGTGCAAGGGCCCTTAGGAGTTCCGCCGGCGCCCGGCACGGTCGGCTGAATATTGGGGTTGGGAGTTCCTAAAGGAACGGCGTTGACGGGGTTGACCGTGTAGATGGTCGAGAGCCCCGTGCCGGCGTCGCAAGTCCAGAAGGGACTTCCCCCCGTCGCGGTCACCGAGGCGGCGAGGCCCCACGCGTTGACCAGGCGGGTATCGATGAAATCGGCCGCCGGACTTGTGACTGACGCCGCGTCGGCAACCAGGTTGTGTACCAGGTAACCGGTCGCGGCCGGTAACACTTGTGGCGTAAGTGCCAGAAACAGGCAGACAGTTACTTTGTTCATGGTTCCCTCAGAATACAGCAAAATGTGGCAGTTTCAGCGGTCCCGGCCTGCTGGCAGCGTGTGATTTTGCACCTGGACCGGATGATTTTACACCTGCCAATTATCGCCGCTGGCCTGGCACGGCTGTTTGGCCCGGAGCAAGGACAATCCCTGTCTATAGCCCTGCGGAACGCATCCCGCAAGACCAGCCATCCATTAACTATTTGTCGGCCAGCTTCTTCAGGATGTGCCTGGCGAGGTTTTCGTTCACTTCCCTATGCGGGGCACTGGTTGGGATGCTCCAGTCTTGGGGTTGCGATACCAATCGTGCTTCCCACCGTGGCGAATCAATGAGCACCCGAGTATTTCGAGCTTGCGAATCAGGTCCGTCTGCCTCATCCGACCGTAAGCTCAGCGACTCTGCGGATGCCAGGGATTTCGCCGCTGGTAAGATCCCGGAAGAGATCGCGGAGATTCTCCTCCAACTCCGGAAGCGTCTCGCCCTGAGTCAGGTAATCGGGGAACTCCTCAAAATAGCCGAGCCACATGCTTTCGTCCTGCCAGTGGACGTAACGAGCGGTGCACATGACACCCATTCTACTTTCCCGGGAGGAGTATCTCAACCTGAAACGCGGCGTTCGTGACACTTAGTGCGCCAGCACTACGCGGCCGGGGGCGGGCTCGGGCGGATGCTCGCCGTTGGTGCGCACGCGCGCGATGATGGCCAGCGCCGCCAGATAGAACAGACCGCCCACCATCAGCGTCTGCACCAACCCCAGATAGATGGCGCAGACCAGCGCTCCCACCGAGCCCATCACGCTGGCAGCGGCATTCAGCGACCACGCCCAGCGCACGCTCGGCGCGTGCCACTCTTCCAGGCGCTTCAGGCCGGTGGGGAACGGCATGCCCATCACGAAACCGAGCGGCGCGATCAACGCCACCGTCAGCGCCACCTTCAGTATCCACGGCAGCCAGACCAGCGAGGAGAGCAGTGAAGACACGACGATGGCGAGCAGCGCGGTGACCAGCGCAATCAGTCCCAGGGCTTTGATCAGTCGGCCCTGATCGCGCCCCAGCAGGCGGCTGCTCAGGAAACTTCCGATACCGCTCGATACCAGCATCGAGAAAATCACCACGGTCAGCGCGTACGTCGGGTGTCCCAGGAAAAGCACGAACTTCTGAATCAGGCCGACCTCGATCAGGATGTAACCCGTGCCGATGAACAGAAAGTAGACCAGGAAGCCGCGCACGCCGGGGTGGCTGGGCAGGCGGGCACCCAGCACCAGGGGCGGCGCCACCAGAATCAGCAGCGTGGCCGCCAGGCTGATGGCCATCAGGGCGAACAGCAAGGGCACGGCCTTGTTCACCTTGCGGTCGGCGGATTCGGCGCCGCCCTTCATGAAAGCCCACAGGTCGCGCGGTTGCACGGTGTAGAAGAAGAACGGGCGGTCGTCGGTAACGGCTGTGATGTCGAAGGTGTAATTGCGCTCGTAGGCGGCGGGATTGGGGCTGAGCAGCAGATCGCGGAACTGATTGCGCAGTTCGCTGCCGGGATAGTAGATGGCCTGCTGGACGCCCGCGGCGAAGATGGCGCGGGCGCGCGCGACATCGGCGGCGCTGAACGGGTGGCGCGCAATCAGCACGGTATCGAGGGCGCCGTAGCCCTCGGTGGATCCCTGGCGCGACACGATGACGTGCCGCCACGGATCTTTTTCGCCGATCTGGCCCATAGCGTCGATGGCCAGTGAGATGAGGCGCAGCGATTCGCGCGGCGGATCGAAGCCCCAGCGGGTGATGGCGAGCACACCGTCGTCGGTGAGGTGCAGCAGGTAATCGCGGAAGGCGTCGCTGGTGTACAGATTGTTCTCGGAGAGGGCGAAAGCGCCTGCCGCGGTGGCCGCCCACGTATCCACCAGGGTGGCTTGCAGCACTTGGAACCTGTCGGTGCTGCGGCGCACGAAGCTGCGGCCGTCCTCCACGAAAAGATGGACCTCCGGGCGCAAGTAGAGGTTGTTGCTGAGCCCGGCGAAGCGCTCGCGCATGATGGTGTCGGCGATGATGCCGTTGATCTCGACGGCGGTGACGTCGGTGCTGCCGCTATAGAGGGCGCGGGCCACGTCCCAGCCGCCGCCCGGTCCGATGATGAGGGTCTTGGCGCCGGGGCGGACGGCATAGGGGAGCGCGGGGCCTTGCAGGCTGAGGTCGCGGCGGTTGTCCGGCGTGAGGTTGGCGAGATCGAACCTGGCGATGGCGGTGGCGGCATCGGCATCGATCACGATGTTATTGCCGCCATCGGACTGGCGCACGATGGCAACGCGCGATAGATCGTTCCACGTGGTGAAGATCTCATTGGCAATGGCCTGCCCCTTGGCGTGGCGGACGGTCAGCACGGAGGGGTTATGTTTGTGGTTGTAGACCAGGAAGGCCATTAGGAGGAGTGCCAGCGCCACGCTGCCGGCGCGCCCGCTGACCGACCCCGCCATGCTGTGCCAGATGGCCGCGGCGGCGGCGAACGCGACGGCGGCGGCGATTACGGTGTCCGGACCGCCCATCAGTTTGAGGAACGGCAGCAGCAGGAGGCATCCGATGGAGGCGCCGGCGAGGTCGAAGAAATAGACCCGGTTGACTTGTTGGATGGTCTCGCCGATGGCCATGGAGACGATGGCGCCAGCCGTGAAGAACGGCAGCGCGGTGGTGAAGTAGACCAGGGCCAGGTCCCAGTTGGTGGGACTGTCTCCCTGGGCGAGGAGGACCCAAAGCGCCAGGATCACCAGCAGGCTATTGACCACGCTGAGACGCCCCAGGCGCGTGAACAGCGGGGCTTTCCAGGTGGCCACCACGTAGGAAAACACGCCGCCCAGTCCCAATCCGAAGAGCGCGATCGAGATGGCAAGGAAGGCGAAGTGGTAGTAGAACACCACCGAGAAAATACGCGTGAGGGCGAGTTCCAATAACAGGGTCGCCATGGTGGTGAGCGCGACGCACAGGTACACCTCGCGCCATTGAGTGGAATGTGGTTTCACGGATGTCAACTTCAATGGTAGTGGGTGGCGGCACCCCGCGCCACTACTGAATCGCCGTTATTGAATCGCCGTTATTGAATAAAGATCAGCACGGAATTACTGGTCGAACTGCCGAACACGAGGCTCACGTAGACGTTGCCTTTGGGCGCATTGTCGGGGATGGTCACGTTCACCTGGTACAGTCCCGCGTAGGTCGGGCTGAGACCGGCGAACAGCGGCGTGGCGGTGGCGCCGCCGATACCGCCGCCAAACCCGACTGCGGGCAAAGACGTCAGCCGGGCCAGCGGTTCGCTGGAAGGTGCGGGTTGCCCGGTGGCGACGTAAGGGCTGGTCGCTCCCAACCCGATGGCATAAATCGTCAGTGTGTCGCCATTTTTGGCTGGGTGGGTGGCCACGCCCGGAAAAGATCCTTCGGGCATGGGCCGGCTGTAATCCGTATTGGCGATAGCACCGTACGAACCGAGCCCGATAAGGAGTCGCGGCGCCCGTGCCGCGATGTCCACCGACACCAGATTGCTGACCTGGCCGTCCTGCCGCTTGACTTGAACCAGCGACGTTCCAAGGGGCGCATCCGTGGGAATCTGACAATTGATCTGCCCGTAAGAAGTGTAGTACAACGGCAGCGGCTGGCTGTTGAACAGGACTTGCGTGTCGGTGAGTTGCGTTGCTAGGGGGGGCGCGCCGGCCACTGTGCCAACCATTGCGGACAACTGCTGCCCTTTGAGGGCCACGATATCGCCCGGAGCCACCGGGTCGCCGGGAACGAACGTCGCATTATCTTGTACGCCCTGGAAATCGAGAACGGGAGGGCCGGCGCTCACCACTTCCAGCTCCACCGGCACGGTGAGGCTGCTCGTATCGCCGAGCGCGCCCGCGTAGGCAGCGGCATTCGAGGTGAGGACGATTCCGTCCTTGTAGGTGCCGGGTGAGAGACCTTTGGGATCGATGGTGAGCCTGGCAATCTCCGGGATCAGTCCGCCGAGAGAGTAGGACGCGGCAGTGATCCAGGCGGCGCCGGACGTCTTGGCATCCTGAAGATGCAGGGTTCCCTGCCCCAGATTGGTGAGGGTGATGTCAGTGACGTAGACCGGCGCGCCTTGCGCCAGGCGGACATGGAGAAGGCCGGTGGACGCTTGCGCAATTGGCTGCGTGGTCACTCGCATGGTGACCGGGATGGCCTTGTTGTCCGCGGCGAAACTGGAACCCGCGGTCGTAATGAGCCCGTTGTAGGTGGCCGGCCCCATGGCGGCGGTCGGCGCCAAGTGGATCCGATACGGAAACGAAAAGCGGAAGCTGCCGGTACCGTCGAGCGCGACGGAGAGCCACGCGCCGCCATCGTTGGTCTTGACCGTGGCGCCGAGCTGGCTGTTAGTGGAGAAGTCCAGATATCGGCTGGCGCCGGGAGCGACGTAAACGTCGAGGCTAGCCGGCACTCCGCCGCCGATTTGTACGGTGACGGTGATGGTCTGCGGCGCATCGACGGCGTTGGGATCGCTTACCGTGACGATGCCGGTGACGGTTCCGGCGGGCAGCGCGGAAGTGTTCAAGGCGCGCTGCAGCGGAGTGCAGATGCCGGACCGCGACGCACACGCACGCTGGGCGCCGACCGAGCCGGCGATCCAGGAAACCGACGAAGTGAGACTAAGGTTGAGCGAACCGTCGGCGGCGTTATACGCCTCCACGGTCTGCGCGCTGCCATTGGCACCCTGGGCGATAGAGATCGGGCCGACCGTGGATGACACCAGGCGCAAGCGGTGAGCCGCGCTGAGACCCGCCGCGGAAAGAAAACCAGCCACGGCCAGAGCCGCGGCACCGTTATAGATCAGACCCACTCAAGCGCACCCTTCTTATACGCCCAGATGTAACCGACCGCCAGAATCACCAGGAACAAGGCCACTTCGGCAACGCCGAACCATTGCAACTGGCGGTATCTGACGGCCCAAGGGAATAAGAAGATGGTCTCAACGTCGAAGATCACAAAGAGGATGGCGATGATGTAGAAACGGACCGTGTAGCGGCCGCGCGAATCCGACGCGGCCTTGATGCCGCATTCGTAGGCTTCCAGTTTGACCGCGAAAGGCGCCGAAGGGCGAATCAGTTTCGCCGCCATAATGGCGACCACCGGAAAGCAGATCGCAATTGCCAAAAAAATGAAAATCGGGATGTAGCCACTTGGCATGGCAACACTATACCACGTGGTCCGGCGTTGACTCAAAGGTGAGCCGGGAGGGGTATTTTGGTGCGGAATATCGCCATTCTGCGCGATCTCGTGCCAGGTGTCGCGGAACTGGGCGGGGAGGAGGGGGCCGGCTCGGCCTCGGTGCGGGTCGCCAGTAACGCCACGCTGGCGAGAATCGCGCAGCGGGACATCGTGAGCCAGCGCCGTGGTTTCAAATGTAAGTTCCCCTCACCTTTAGCCCAAATATACAACATGGTCGTGAAGGGTTGGGGGCGGGTGCTTAACGGTTTTGGGGAGACAACAAACGCGGCAGCATATCCCGCGGGGGGTTTACGGCGCATTTCTGCCCTGCGCCCGCAAAACGGTTAGGCACCCGTTGGGGGCCTTGGCCGGCCAGTCCGCAGCTAACGTCCGTTTATCCGATGAGGCCGGTCTGGCGTGCCAGCTTGAGGGCCTCGATGGCGGCGCCGCGGGCGCCGGCGGTGTCGCCGTTGGGCATCACGTAGATCGGAATATCGGCCTGCTCGGCGCGCTGCGGGGGCATGCCCGCGCGAATTTCACCGGTGAACCACCGCTGGAATTCTTCGCCCGTCTCCAGCGCGCCGCCGCCCACAATCAATGCATCGGGGTCGAAGGTGTTCACCATTTCATCGAAGAAGAGTCCCAAGGCGTGGGCCTGCACGCGGAAGATGTCGACGCACATGGGGTCGCCCTTCTCGGCCAGGCCGCGGACGAGTTTGGCGGCTTTGTGGAGGTCGCCCAGTCCGCCCAGGTCGTGGCCGGGATAGCGCGCCAGGAAATACGGCAGAAACGACCTCTCGATAGCCGTCAGCGAGCACACCGATTCCAGGCATCCGGTGCGGCCGCAGTTGCATTCGGGACTGAGTCCCTGGATGGCCATGATGCTCTGGTAGGGGATCAGCACATGGCCCAATTCACCGCCAAACCCCTTGCGGCCCTTGACCACGTTGCCTTCCACGATGACGCCGCCGCCCAGGCCGGTGCCGATGATGGCCGAAAGCGAGGTATCCCGGCTGGCGCCGCCGAAGAGGGTGAAGTGCCCCCATAGGGCGCCGGCATTGCCGTCGTTGAGGTACGTCACGGGCTTGCAGAGACGGTCTTGAAGATTGAGGCGGATATCGTAGCCCGCCCAATCGGAATGCACGAAGTTGGTGGAGCCTTTCGCGCTGAGCACGCCGGAGGCGCTGGCCGGACCAGGAGTGTCCAGGCCGACGGCCACGATGTTGGAAAGTGACACGCCCGCCTGGCCGGCGGCGATCTGAAGACCATCCTGGATCTGCTGGAGGCAGATGTCCGGCCCCTGTTTGGAGAGGGCGGGATATTCGCACAGGCCCTCGATGAGGAACTTTTCTTCCTGGTTGACCAATGTATAGTTGACGGCGGTGCCGCCGAGATCCACTCCAGCCACGATTTTCACGCGTTGTTCTCCGTTTTCGAAATGACTGCCTGAACACTCAAGAGTAGCAGGATCGGGCGGCGGTGCGGCTCGATTTCCCGGGAGCTACATTGGGTGCTGGCCGTGGGGCAAACCCTGGGACAGTCACCGAATTTCCGGCAAACCGCGCCGGAAAACCGGTGACTGTCCCGGGTTTGCAGGAGTAGCAGGATCGCGCGGCGGCGCGTCTCTTTCCGGGGAGCTACACTGGGAGGACACATGGAGAAAGACACCATCGGCATCGTGGTACACGCCACCGGCGGAACCGGCGTTCTGCACCAGTTGACGGGTGTGATTGCGCGTCATGAAGGCGACATCACGTCGGTGGAAATTCTGGATAACCGGCCGGCCGAAGGCTGCACATACTTTGAAATGGTGCTGCCCGGAGGCCCGCAGCCGCTGGTAGAGGATCTGCGCGCTCTGCCGATTGTGCGCAGCGTAGAGACGGTGAAGACTCTGCAGGTGATTTACGGCAAGCGCATCATCATCATGGGCGGTGGCGCCCAGGTGGGCCAGGTCGCCATCGGCGCCGTGAGCGAGGCGGACCGGCACAACATACGGGGCGAACACATCTCGGTGGACACCATCCCGCTGGTGGGCGAGCGGAAACTGGCCGACGCGGTGCGCGCGGTGGCGCGGCTGCCGCGCGCCAAGGCGCTGGTGCTGGCCGGATCGCTGATGGGCGGAGACATCGAAACCGCGGTGCGCGAAGTGCGCCAGCAGGGGATGGTGGTGATCAGCCTGAATATGGCGGGCAGTGTCCCGGACGCGGCGGACCTGGTGGTGAGCGACCCGGTGCAAGCCGGCGTGATGGCGGTGATGATCGTGGCCGATACGGCCAAGTTCACGCTGGAGCGATTGAAGCGGCGCGTGTTCTAAGGAGGCGGTTTCTGAATCGCGCTGGGGACACGACGAGCGGCGGAGCGTTCGTCGTATCCCCAAGATGTTTAACAAGCACCCCAACCCCGCCAACGTCACCCCATCGGCAGTTCTTGCGCTACGATCGGGGGGAGGAAATAATCCGGATGTTCCCGAGGCTAAGCCGCTCCGTACGATTCTGCCGCCACGCAGCCGTCGTGCTGCCGCTGCTGGCGATGGCGCAGCCGGCGCCCGTTGGGACGCAGATCTGCATCCGTCTCAAAAGCGCCGTCTCTACCCGGAGTTCCAAACCGGCCGACCCGGTCGAGGCGGTGGTCATCGCGCCCGTAAATGCCAATGGGCGAACCGTGATCGCCCCCGGCGCCATGGTCCGCGGGACCGTGGAAAAAGTCGCGCCGTCCGCCGCGGTCGGCCAGCGCGCGACGTTGCTGCTGCGCTTCACCGGACTCGACACCGGCGGCTCCCTCCATGCGATGGTGGCGCGCGTGGCCGGCGTCGACAACGCGCGCGAAAGTGTCGACGAGGAGGGCCAGATCAACGGGATTTTGGCCGACGAGACCCTCACCGGCCGGTTGGACGCCGGGCTGGGCAAACTGGGCCACGAGTATAGCGGATTCGCCGACATTCTGAGCGCGGCGAAGGACGCCGTGTTTCAGCCGGCTTCCACCGAAATCAGCTATCCGCCCGGCGTGGAGATGACCCTGCGGCTCGCCGAGCCGTTCACGCCGCCGACGGGCAAGACGCCCGACGCCCCGCCGATTCCCGGCCGGGCATCGCTGGAGCAACTGGTGTCGCGCGAACCCTTCCAGACGGTCGCAAAAAGTCCTCCCAAGCCCTCCGACGTCACCAACCTGTTGCTGGTGGCCAGCCAGGATGCGCTGCGCCAAGTCTTCGCCGATGCGGGATGGTCGGGCGCGGCCGCCTTGAATTCGCAGTCGAAGTTCGAGACGCTGCGCGCCGTGGTGGAGGATCGCGGTTACAACGAAGCTCCCGTATCCGTGCTGTTGCTGGACGGCAATCCACCCGACCTGGTCTTCGAAAAGACCCTCAACACCTTCGCCCGCCGCCACCACCTGCGCATCTGGCGAAGGCCCGGCACTTTCCGCGGCAAGCCCGTCTGGGCGGTGGCGGCCACGCACGATATCGGCATCGACGTTTCGGCCGCGGACCGCACCTTCATCCACCGCATCGATCCCCAAATCGATGCCGAGCGCGACAAGGTGGTCAACGATCTGCGCTTCAGCGGACACGTCGAGGCGTTCGACCTGTTGGATCGCCCCGCCGTTCCGCGAAAAGGACGGAATGCCACAGGCGATAGTCTCGAAACCGACGGCCGCATAGCTATTCTGCTGCTTCGGTGAGTACAATAGGTCCCGGTCCTGGTGCCCTCTTATGATCCGTCATTCGGTGTCGATTGCCTGCTTCCTGGCTGCGCCTTTCTTCCTGGGCGCGGCAACTCCCGGTGTCCACGGTGCGCTGGCGCGCTTGCCCTTGCGCTTTGAGACCGCCGCGGATGGCAAGCTAGTGGCCCGCGAAGGGCCCTACCGCCTGCTCGTCGCGGCGGGCCAAACCACGGTCACGGTGAGCGATCCCCGGAACCACCGGACGGCATCGGTGGTCACAGAATTCGCCGGCGCCAACCTCGCGTCGCATCCGCAAGGCGCCGGTCCGTTGACCGCCAGGGCCACCTACCTGATCGGCCAGGATCCGGCGGGATGGCGCACCGGCGCTCCGTTATTCGCCCGCGCCGTCTACCACGGCGTCTATCGCGGCATCGACCTGGTGTTCCACGGCGACGCCGGCTCGCTCGAATACGATTTCGTTGTGCGCCCTGGAGCCGCCACGCGCCGCATCGCGCTCGATATTTCCGGAGCGACCGCGGTCCGCCTCGCTGCCGATGGCGCGCTCCAGATCGCCACGCCGGCCGGCGGCATCCGCTGGAACAAGCCCGTGGTCTACCAATGGAAGGACGGCGTCCGCCAACCCGTTGCCGGCGCTTTCGCCCTCCACGGACGCCGCGTCACTTTCGCCATCGGCCCTTACGACCACTCTCGCGAGCTGGTGATCGACCCAACCCTCACCTATGCCACTTACCTGGGCGGTAACGACAACGAATCCAGCCGCGGCGTGGCGGTGGATGCCTCCGGCAACATCTACGTCACCGGCTTCACGTTTTCCCTGAACCTGGCGACCACCGGCA
>ODAK010007062.1_pt1 | contig 11275 bp, 9 predicted proteins | sample 1539591 | NCBI WGS metagenome assembly ODAK01 (sample SAMEA3539303, study PRJEB22396) | soil metagenome | biome: tundra; feature: field; material: soil | place: USA | collected 2010-05 | depth 0.15 m | reverse complement strand
ACCTATTTGGCGCCGCGCAGCGCAACCTGGTCTGTAGGAGAGCTGGTCCCTGGCGCCGGTGGTCCCTGGCACCGCTGATCCCTGGCGATTGAACGTCCGGGTGGTATCCTGGCGTGCCCGGCGCAATGTCGGGAACAGGGAGGACGGGCCATGACCGACGCCCAATGGAATGCGGCCGGCAATGCGGCCCAGGGGAATGCAGCACAGCGGAACGCGGCGAGCGATGCGGCACCGAACGCGTCCGGCTACGCCGCGGCCTATGGCGAATGGGCGCGCGACCGCGAGAACTGGTGGGCAGCCGCCGCCGAGGGCATCACCTGGGACCGGCGCTGGGACGCCCTGTTCGACCCGGCGTCCGGCCCCTATGGGCGTTGGTTCCCCGGCGCCATGCTGAACACCAGCTTCAACTGCCTGGATCGCCATGTCGCCGCCGGACGCGGCGCGCAGACGGCGCTGATCTGGGACAGCGCAATGACCGGCCAGGTCGTGCGCTTCACCTATGCCGAGCTGACCCAACGCGTGGCCAAGCTGGCCGGCTCGCTGGCCGCACTCGGCGTCGCGCGCGGCGACCGCGTGGTGATCTACATGCCGATGGTGCCCGAGGCGGTGATCGCCATGCTGGCGAGTGCCCGCCTGGGGGCGATCCATTCGGTCGTGTTCGGCGGCTTCGCGGCGGCCGAGCTGGCGGCGCGCATTGCCGACGCGCAGCCCAAGGTGATCGTTTCGGCCTCATGCGGGCTGGAACCCGGCCGGGTGGTGAAATACAAACCGTTGCTCGACGCGGCGATCGCGATGTCGCCGCACAAGCCCGCCGCCTGCCTGATCCTGCAGCGCGAGCAGTCGCCGGCCGCGCTGACGCCAGGCCGCGACCACGACCTGCTGGAGGCCGAGGCCAACGCCGCGCCGCACGATCCGGTGTCGGTCGCGGCCACCGATCCGCTGTATATTCTCTACACCTCCGGAACGACGGGCCGACCCAAGGGCATCGTGCGCGACAATGGCGGCCACGCGGTGGCGCTGTGGAACTCGATGCGGATGATCTACGGCGTCGACGCCGGCAAGGTCTACTGGTCGGCGAGCGATGTCGGCTGGGTTGTTGGCCACAGCTACATCGTTTACGCGCCGCTGCTGCGTGGCTGCACCAGCATCATGTACGAAGGCAAGCCCGTCGGCACCCCTGACGCCGGCGCGTTCTGGCGGGTCTGCGCGCAGCACAAAGTGAAAGTTTTGTTCACGGCGCCGACCGCGATGCGCGCGATCAAGCAGCAGGACCCCGACGGCAAACTCACCGCCGCGCATGATTTTTCGAAGCTGGAGGCGCTGTATCTCGCCGGCGAGCGCTGCGATCCGCCGACCGCCGTATGGGCGCACGAGATGCTGAAAATGCCGGTCGTCGATCATTGGTGGCAGACCGAAACGGGTTGGGCGATCACCGCCGGCTTCCGCCAGTATGGGTTGTTCGAATTCCGGCCCGGCTCGGGCGGACGGCCCTGCCCAGGCCACGATCTGCACGCATTGGATGACGATGGAAAGCTGTTGCCGTCCGGCACGACCGGCAATCTGAGCATACGCTTGCCGTTGCCGCCCGGCTGCGGACCAACGCTGTGGCAGAACGATGAAGGCTACCGCAATTCCTACCTCGCCGATTTCCCGGGCTGGTATCGCACCGGCGATGCCGGAATCGTGGATAAGGCGGGCGATGTGTGGGTCATGGGCCGCACGGACGACATCATCAACGTCGCCGGGCATCGGCTGTCGACCGGCTCGATGGAGGAAGTGCTGGCCTCGCACCAGGACGTCGCGGAATGCGCGGTGATCGGGGCGAAGGATGAACTGAAAGGCCAGACGCCGATCGGCCTCGTGGTGCTGAAAAGCGGCGTGAACCGCCCGCATAAGGAGATCGAGAGCGAACTGGTGGCGTTGGTGCGGGAACGCATCGGTCCGGTCGCGTCATTTCGTGACGCACGGGTGGTGGCGAGGTTGCCGAAGACCAGGTCGGGCAAGATTCTCCGTGCCAGTATCAGGAAGATCGCCGATGGCGAGTCGGCACCCGTGCCGCCCACCATCGAGGACCCAGCCGCCCTGGAGGAACTCGTCGCTGTACTGGGGGGCGGGCACTGAACCTGCCCGCACCGTGATCGCTGGGGGCGCCGGAACGCGCCGCCAGGCAGAATGCCTTCCGGCTTTAGTTCGGCCAGCAACGCCGTCCTTCCGGCCCAAGATGCCAGCCCGGCGGGCAGGCGCGCCATCCCGGTTCCCACTCTCGCCAGTTTGGCCGGCATCTGCCTTCTGGACCACGATGGTAGTCGCGACCGCACCCGCCCTCGACCAGAATGACGGATCCGGTGCCGCTGACCCGTGGAACCACTGTCGGAGCCGCCCAACTCGGGGCGATCAACGCCGCCGCCATGACCAGGCCAAGAAATGCCTTCATTTTCGTCTCCTGAGCCGCCACCTACCGTGGCGATGTTGATTGCGAAGTGACCGCGGTCTCAGCCAAACCGCGCAACCCTTGGCGGGCTGCCCCGAATCACTCTCGGGTAATGCGATTGGTTTCATCCGATTTCACCCCGTCGACATTTTTGACCATGTCCCGCTGGCCTTGCAACAAAGAAAGCCATCCGGGATCGATCATAATGAGTATCGCCTGGCGGGAGTTCAGACGGTCTTCTTGTCGCGGCCTGCTTGTGAGTGGGCAACCCGGGGTGTCGCGGGCTGATCAACCTGTCCGTTTCGTTCTTGTGCTGTGCCGTGAATGCCCCGGCACAAAACGGCCGCACATCAGGCGGCGCTGTCTGAATGTCATGACTGATGGCTACAGGGATCATTCGGGGCGTGTTGGGCCACCAGGCAAGAATATTTCTGGGAGAACGCAGAGGCGCGGAGGACGCGAAGAAACCACGCGGGCTGGATTGCCGCCTTGTGCAGTCAGCCCCAGGTCAGTGAACGCACGATCAAATCGAGCTCTGATATCTCCGCGTCCTCCGCGCCTCTGCGTCCTCCCAGAAATATTCTTGCTTTGTTGATGGAGCATTCCGGGTCCCGCCAAAAAGTCTCAGACGACGGGCGGAACCAGATGAAATGACGCAACGTGTGCCGTGACGTCTTCGCGGCGCGACGGCCGATTCCAGCCAGGCGTGTCGCAACCCGGGGTTGCCGAACAGGTCCAGCCGGCGCAGCCTGAAGACCGACCGCTCAACCCGGCGCGCTGACGACAACCGCATGGCCAACTCTCGTCTCGCCTCCGCCAACCAGATCGGCGGAGCGCCAAGGCAAGGCCCAGCGGGCACCACGTCTGATCGGCGATAACATATGGGAGAAACGCCATGCATCGAATTTACCGGCTGCTGCTGGCGGCTTTGGCTTTGTCTTTGACCGCGTTACCCGCCTTGGCGCAGAAGTATGGCGGCGTGCTGATCGTTCCGCATATCGATACGCCGCCCAGTCCGTCGATTCAGGAGGAGGCGACGGCGTCGGTGGTCATTCCGTTCATGCCGTTATTCAATAATCTGGTGATTTTCGATCAGCACGAACCACAACACAGGATCGAAACCATCCGGCCCGAACTGGCCACCGAGTGGAAGTGGGGCGAGGACGGCACCACGCTGACCTTCATGTTGCGAGAGGGCGTGAAATGGCACGATGGCAAGCCGTTTACCTCCGCCGACGTGAAATGCACCTGGGACATGGTGTCCGGCCTCACCCCGGGAAAGATCCGCAAAAGTCCGCGCCAGTCCTGGTTCAATAACCTGAAGGAAATCACGGTCAACGGCGACTTTGAGGTGACGTTCCACCTGAAACGCCTACAACCTTCCTTCCTCGCGTTGCTCGCCACGGGCTGGTCGCCGGTTTATCCCTGCCACATTCCCTCGGCGCAGATGCGCACGAAGCCAATCGGCACGGGGCCATTTCGCTTCGTCGAATACCGGCTGAATGAGGGCATTCGAATGGAACGCAACCCGGACTACTGGAAAAAGGGCCTGCCTTACCTCGACGCCATCGAGTACCGCATCGTCTCCAACCGCGCCACCCGCATGCTGGGCTTTATCGCGGGCAAATTCGACATGACCTATCCGACCGATGTGTCAGTGCCATTGCTGAAGGACATTCACAAACAGTCGCCTGACGCGATTTGCGTGATGCGGCCAACGAATGTCAGCACCAATCTCATCATCAACCGCGATGTTCAGCCATTCAATAATCCCGATATTCGCCGAGCACTGGCGTTGGCGTTGGACCGTCCGGCCTTCAACGATATCATGAACGAAGGCCAGGCCGCGATCGCCGGCGCCATGCTTCCGCCGCCCGCCGGCGTGTGGGGCATGCCGCCCGAAGAGGTGAAGACGCTGCTCGGTTACGACCCCGATCTGAACAAGCGGCGCGATGAGGCGCGCACGATCATGCGCGGTCTCGGCTATGGCCCGGACAAACACCTGAAGACCAAGATCTTCACCCGCGACATCAATGGCTTTCGCGACCCGGCGACGATCCTCAGCGATCAACTCAAAGAGGTTTATTTCGAAACGGAAGTGGAAGCGGTGGACACGCCACTCTACTACAACAGGGTGTTCAAGAAGGATTACGCCATCGGCCTGAACCTGACCGGCAGCTCACTCGACGATCCGGATCAGCATTTCTACGAGAATTACGCCTGCGGGTCGCTGCGGAATTACACCAACTATTGCAATCCGGCGCTGGAGAAGGATTTCGAACGGCAGTCGATGGAAACCGATCCCGCCAAACGCCGCGCGATCGTCTGGGACATCGAACGCAAGCTGGCCGAGGATGTCGCGCGGCCGATCATCTACCACGACGTCGCCGCCGCTTGCTGGCATCCCTGGGTTAAGAACGTCACGATCATGGTGAACAGCATCTATAACGGCTGGCGGTGGGAGGATGTCTGGCTGGATAAGTAATGAACCGGGCACGGCCCGGCGTGTTGGCAACGTCCCTCCCAGCCAACGCGCCCTCTTCAACCCGACCCGCGACCATGCCCCAAGGTTGATTGGATCCCCGCATCACCCGCCTTCGAAGACGGACGACGCGGGCCGGCGGTCAACTCGCCGTTTTGACCGACGACGGGATCGTCGAGCAGACCCCATTGTAAGACGAGTCGATCTGCGCCGCGGTCGGTGCGACCAGGTTGGTGCCAGATCCGGTCACCAGGCTGGCGAGAAATGCCTTGTAGTTGGCCTGGTCCGTGGGGTTTGTGTCAGTGCCTGAGTAGTAAATCGTGGAGATTGAGATGCCGGCCGCTTTGGCCGCCGTGGCCTGGGCCTGTGCGCCTGCGTCCATATCCGCGGGCGAGCAATTGCTCCCGCAGCTGACCCCGTCGGCGGTGGTGTAATTCAGGCCCGCCTTCACATTCGGCGCGCCGTCGGTGATGATGACGATGTTCTTGCTCTGGTTTTGGTACGTCGAGCCGCTGAACTGCTGAATCGCCGAGTAGAGCCCCGAGGCCACGTTCGATCCGGTACTGCAATTTGGATCCTCCTTGGCCGTGCAGGCGGTGATCGCATTGATCGTCGCTTGCAGTGCCGTGTAATTCGTCCCGGCCTGCACCAGCGATTGATAGGTGGACGCGTGTCCGTTGATGAACGTTATGCCGAAATTCGACGTCGTGCCGGTCTGCCCTTTCACGCAGCCGAGAATCGCCAGGTCGGCCGCCACCTGGTCGGCGATCTGGCCACTGAACGACTGCGACATGTCGTTGATGACGATCGTGTTGAATGAATGCCCGGCTCCGGAGCCGGATCCGTACCCGACTCCCGAGCCATTCCCGACGACGTAGCTGGCCACGGCGGTCGAGGTTATATCGGTATTGGTTTTGCCCCAGATGCTACCGAAGTACATCGGCACCGCGTTGCCGTTCGCCGACGTGCTCACGCCGGTAATCTGGACCGCGTTCGGGGTCGATCCGCCGCTCGTGAAGGTGTTGGACGTGGCGTTCCACATGCCGAGTATCACGTTGGTGGATGGCACGACCGTCCCGTATTGGCCCGACGGCATGTTGTAGCCCGCGAAGGTTTGTGCCGTGCTGACGACGGTGCTGATCGACCCGGTCGAATAATACGTCGAGAGTTTGTCCGCTAATACGTCGAGAGTTTGTCCGCCGCCGCGAGCGCCGCCGATTGCACCGTTTGCCGCGGCAACTGGCTTCGATAGGTGTAATACCCCTGATTGATGGCCAGCGCGCCAAAGCCGATAAAGACCGGTATCATGACCGCGCACATCGCGGCCATGCTGCCTCGGTCCCGCCCACGGCGTCGCGCGGTCGGAGTGACCGGTCCGGACCGCCGCGCGGGTCGCCGGGTCATGCCGTGAAGGTGGCTGAGATTCAGGGACATGACCCCTCCTTCATGAATACGGTTTGAGCCACAATGGTTCTTCCGGAGAAAAAGTTCTCGACATCGGCGATCGCGGCGGAGGCGGCGTTCGCCGACAGGCTCACCGTCACGCTTGGCACGGTACAATTTTCCGTCGTGGTCACGGCAAACGTTGCCCAACCAGGTAGCCCGGAGCAGGCGTAATACTCGACCTGTGTGCTTCTCATCGAGGAGCTGCACGTGGTGTTCGACGAGGTGTTCGAGGAATGGCACCGTTCGCGTTGCTGGTGATCTGCCCGATCGACATCATGCGGGCCGCGTATTGCGTGTTGGCTTGCATGCTGGACCAGGTGTTGAAGATGGCACTGGTGGCGATGAAACCAAACATCAGCATCATGAGCGGCACCGATGCGAGATCGAATTCAAGGGCGATCGCGCCGCGTCGGCAGCCGGTGAGACCACGGGTCCGGCGTAAGCTCGGCAAGCAAGCCAGACCCCCAGGTGTGATCAGGGTTGGACCTCGGTTCGGCCGTTGGCGCATGCCCGAGGTGGAATCGCTGAGCGGTCCGTCTCATAATTAAATTTAATCCACGGTTTATAATTCCCTCAAGCCGCGCGATAGGTTACAATCTGGTTTCAACAAATCGAAAATCGGACCTGAATCTGCCCTGAACAGTCAAACCATCTCAAAATAGATAAAGCGCCGCAGCGGTCGAGCGGAGCGCCCGGACGCAGTCACGGTGATGCGTTCGCATCCTCCGTCCGGTCGACGACGGCAAACGCCCAAAGAGGCTCAGCACGACAGCCGAGCCAGTCGTTATCCCGCGGGGTTCGCCGGCCGGCTTATTCCGCCGCCTGGCGCTTCGCCTCACCCTTGAATGCCGGCATCACCTCGCGCGCGAAACGGCGCAGATTTTCGCGTGACGTGCCGCCGCCGTTCAGCAGGATATATTCCACCCCCTGGTCGCGCAGACGCTGGACTTTCCTGATGATCTCGTCCGGCGTGCCGAACAGCGTCGCTTCTTCGTTCGCCTCGCGCGTGTCGGAGAATGCCATGATGCTGGCGGTGTTGTTCTGATCAGGCCGCTGGCTGATGTCGTGCAGGCGGCGCTGCGCGATGATCCGGCGCTCGATCGCCGCATCCTTTTCCGTCTGCGAATCCGCGACGAAAAACGCGCGCGCCACACCGACCTGATGCGGATTGAAGCCGAACCCGTTGGCGATCATCGCATCGCGATAAATGTTGAACCGGCGGACCGTCTCATCGATCGAGGCGAACTGATCCAGCAGCAGGTTGTGCCCGCGCGCGGCCACCCGGCGGATGGATTCCGGATGCCCAGCGCCTTGCCAGAACGGCGGGTGAGGACGCTGGATGGTCGGCGGCTCGACCACGATGTCGTCGAAAGCCCAGTACTGGCCCTTGAAGTCGAACCGCTCGTTCGACACCCAGGATTTCGTGATGATGTCGATTGCTTCCTCGAACCGCGCCTGGCCTTCCTCCATCGGAATGCGGAAGCTGGCGAACTCGTTATGCCGGTAGCCTTTGCCGATGCCGAAATCCAACCGGCCGCCGGACAGCAGATCGACGGTCGCCGCCTGTTCCGCCAACAGCACCGGATTGTGCCAGGGCAGCACGATCACCGCGGTGCCGAGCCGGATCGTCGAGGTCTTCGCCCCGATCCAGGTCAGCAGGTTCAATGTCGCGGAGACCTGACCGAACCCGGTGAAGTGATGCTCGACGATGAACACGCTTTCATAGCCGAGCGACTCCGCTTCGATCACGTAGTCGATATAGTCCCTGAAGCCCGCCGCGCTATCGACGTCGGGGTTGTTGCTGCGTTGCGCCGTCGCGGCGCCAAAGAGGCCAAATTTCATGGTCGGGTTCTCGATTGAATGGCCTGACGCCAGATGGGCCGGCGCCAGGGTGGTTGGCGATCAGACGGAGTGTGCGTAAACCACGCTCGTATCATAAGACGCGCGGCCGGACCAATGTCCGGTAGGACCGGGAGACGCGAAACTCGTGGATGGCGATCGATCGGCCCGGAAATGGTTGCTCGCGGCGGGAGTCGCGACCGGCGTTGCCCTGATCGCGGGCCCCCTGCTGGCGACCCTGACCCGAAGCTTGCTGGTCTGGACCAACGACGCCCCGGGTTTATCGCTCGGCGATTTTGGCGATCTGTTCGCCGACCCGCGGTTCCGTGACGGGGTGGTGAACAGTCTGATCGCCGGGGCCGCTACCACCGCCCTCAGCCTGATCCTCGGCTTCACCCTCGCCTTCCTGGTTGTCCGCACCGACATGCCTGGGCGGCGTTGGCTGGGGCGTGCGAATGTGCTGCCATTTTTCCTGTCGCCGTACGTCGGCGCCATTGCCTGGACCTGGCTGCTCGCGCCGCACGACGGTCTGCTGACGACCCATGCGCGCGACACGTACCACATTTCCCTGGCCTGGCTGGAGATTTACAGCGTGCCCGGCGTGATCTTCGTACTGACATTGTTTCATACGCCGATTGTCTACATGCTCCTGATCCCGCCGTTGCGCGACATGGACGCGGCGTTCGAGGATACCGCGCGGGTGCACGGCGCCACATTCTGGTACACGCTGCGCCACATCACCCTGCCGATGATGTGGCCGGCGCTGTCAGCGGCAGCGGTGATCGTGTTCATCGCCAGCATCGGATTGTTCGACGTTCCAGCCGCCCTCGGCGCGCCGCGCGGGATACGATTTATCCCGACCGAGATTTACGCGATGGTGCGAAATACATCCGATACCGGACGAGCCGCGGCGTTCGCCGTCCTGGTGATTGTCGCGGCGCTCGCGCTGACCCTGTCGCACCGCCGGTATTTGGCGGGATGGCCGATGCCCTCGATCCCCGGCAAGGGCTACCGGCCACGCCTGGCGCGGTTGAGCTGGCCGGCCCGTATCGCGGCGCTGGCCCTGGAGGCGGCGTATCTCACCGCCAGCGTGCTGCTGCCGCTGATGGCGCTGCTGCTGGTGTCGATTTCGCGGCATTGGACGGGCCGATTGGAGTGGCGCACGGCCACCTTCGCGAATTTTGAATACATTCTGACGAACCATGAACTGGCTCGGGCGGCGATCGCCAACAGCCTGCTCCTGGCCGTGCTGGGTGCGACAATCGGTGCGGTGCTGGCGATTGCTCTGGGCTATTCCCAAACCCGCGGCAACTCCCTGACCCACGACAAATGGCGTCATCGCGCCTGGACTGAAATTTTGCTGGCGCCATCATATGGCATGCCTGGGATCGTCTTCGGGCTCGGCTTCCTGCTCATGGCCGTGAGGACTCCGATTTACGGCACCCTCGGCATCATCCTGATCGCCTGTATCGCGCGGTTCCTTCCGCTCGCGAGCTGTCTGGTCGCCGCGAGGCTTCGTGAGATCAACCCCGATCTGGAACAAATCGCCCGAACCTCCGGTGCCAGTTGGGATCAGACCATCAGGCATATCGTCGGGCCGTTGCTGCGTCGATCGCTGGTGGGCGCGTGGTTGCTGCTGTTCGCCTTCCTCATCCGCGAACTCGGCACGCCAGTTCTGCTATACGCGCGAGGCAACGAGACGATCAGTGTGGCGATGATGGTGCTGAGCGATCGCAATGTTGGCTTTGTCGCGGTGCTCGCCATCATGCAAATGGCCATGCTGCTGCTGGTCTTCTTGATATTCACTCTCAGCCGCGCGAATTCAACCCTGAGATTTTCGTGAGCGGGCCGGCATGAGTTCCCTTCGCATTCAGGCTTTGACCAAACGATACGGCACCGTCGCGGCGGCGTTCGAGGTTGCCTTTGAGGTTCGCTCCGGCGGCACCATCGCGCTTCTGGGCCCTGCCGGATGCGGCAAGACAACGATCCTGCGCTGCATCGCCGGATTGGAAACACCCGATTGGGGCAGCATCAAAATCGATGGCGAGCCGGTGTTCGATCGTGCCAACGCCATCGATATCGCGCCCGAGCGGCGCGCTTTGGGCGTTGTCTTCCAGTCCCATGCCATCTGGCCGCACATGACGGTCGCGGCCAACGTCGCGTTTCCCTTGAAGGTGCGCGGCATGCCCGAGGCGGAACGGCTCGACCGCGCCGCCAACATGCTGGAACAGGTCGGCCTGAAAGGGTTCGAAGACCGGCCAGCCACGCTGCTGTCCGTCGAACAGCAGCACCGCATCGCGCTGGCTCGCGCGCTGGTGCACGAACCGAAACTGGTGCTGTTCGATGAGGCGCTGGCGAACCTCGACTTACGCTCCCGCCCGCGCATGCGGACGGAACTCCGAATGCTCCAGGAGCGGCTTGGGTTTACCGCGATCTACGTTACCCACGATCCCGCGGAAGCATTTGGTCTCGCGGACGATATCATACTGCTGAACCATGGCGCGATCGAGGCGATGGGCCCCGCGCGCGAGATGTTCCTGCGTCCGCGTAGCGCCTTCGCCGCCCGGTTTTTCGGCATGAACGTGCTGGAGGGACGACTGATCGGTCCCGCCGCGGACAATCGTTATCTGGAAGTGGAACTGAGCGCGCGCCTCGTCATTCGTGGCGTCGCCGCGCCCGAGCAGGAGCTTCAGGAAGGCGGCCGCGTGCTGGCGTGCATTCGTAAGGACGCGGTGCGACTCATTCGCGCGCAACCCCAGGTGGAGGCGCCCGGCGTGATCGTCGCCGCGTCGTTTCTGGGTGCGGATGAAGAGTATCTGGTCGATATCGCCGGCATCCGAATTGAGGCGGTCGCGCCGGCGTCCGGGTTGGCCAAAGGCGACAAAGTGCATGTGATGATGACGCCGGATCAGTGGGTGTTCGTGCGGTAGTCTGGACTACGCGCGAGGGCTCCGCCCTCGGACCCGCCAGGGGCTTTGCCCCTGGACCCCAGCCAAGGGCGAGGCCCTTGGCGATCTGTCCATTGGTGGGTTCCTGAAGAGGGGCCGACGACCTTGCAAGGTCGTCGGCCCCTCTTC
>ODAK010007060.1_pt1 | contig 11276 bp, 12 predicted proteins | sample 1539591 | NCBI WGS metagenome assembly ODAK01 (sample SAMEA3539303, study PRJEB22396) | soil metagenome | biome: tundra; feature: field; material: soil | place: USA | collected 2010-05 | depth 0.15 m | reverse complement strand
AAGGCCGCGTCGGCACCGCAAGGCCTGGCCCCGCCGTGAACGCAAGCGCCAACGACGCGGAGCAGTCACGAGCTCAACGTCGCTACTCACCTCGCGTGCTGCCGCTGTCGGACAGATGGGGCCACGCGAGCGGCCCAGCCACGCCGCACCTGCGGAAGCACAAAGGCAGGTCTTGATCAGCCCAGGCCCACAGTCGCGCTTGTCGCCAAAAGCAAGGGCGCTCGTTGGCGCCTGGGACAGGCCCGCAAAGGACGAGCAGCGAGAGCCCGCTCACGTAGCCCGTTTGCTCCTGCTTCGCCCTCATGCGCGCCGACTCGATGCCAGCACAGTCACGAGCTCGCGACAGCCATAGCCGAGGCCAGTCCGAGAGTCGACTCGTATCGTCCGTCGCTGGCGCACCTGGCTCGTCGATATGACGCGCGCGATCAGCAGCCGCGGGCGCATACGACCGCGCCCGGATGCTCCTCGGCCCCTCAGATCTGCTCGCTCAGCGGCTCTTTTCAGCACCGAATTGCGACAATATTGCGACTACGGCGGGGCCATATTCGACTGATTTGCAGCTATTTCCCGTAAGCGGGATACGGGAATCGAACCCGTCTCTCGAGCTTGGGAAGCTCGCGTTCTACCGATGAACTAATCCCGCCGGATCGGCCGAGATCGTATCGGTCTAGGGTTTGCATCGTGCGACGCAAGCTTGTGCCCGCGATCACGGCCGCCGTCGCTGCGGCCGTGGTCGGGCTGCTGGTCTTCGGCCTCACGCAGCAGGGCGCGAGCCGCGCGCTCGACGAGGCGCTCGCCGCGCATCACTACCCGGCGGCACCGGATGCGACGCGGCTCTTGCCGGTGCTCGATCGCGTCGGCCTCCCGGACGCGTCGCTCGAGCACTGGCGCGGGAAGGTCGTGGTCGTGAACTTCTGGGCCTCGTGGTGCTACCCCTGCACCGCGGAGGCCCCGCTGATCGAGCAGGCGCAGCGGTCGCTCGCCGCGAGTGGCGAGGGCACGGTGATCGGGATCGACTTCAAGGACGTCAGCTCGGACGCGCTGGGCTACATCGCCCAGCACGGGCTGAGCTACCCGAACCTGCGCGACCTCGACGGGGCCTTCGCGGACGCCTACGGCACGATCGCAACGCCCGAGACCTTCGTTCTCAACCGCCGGCTGCAGGTCGTCGGGATCGCGCGCGAGGAGATCGTCAGCGAGGGCTGGCTGCGCACGATGATCGCGAAGGCGGAGCGCACGTGAGACGCGCGGCACTCGCGGCGATCGCGGCCCTCGCGCTTGCGGCCTCGCCCGCCGTCGCCGTGACGCAGCGCACGTCGCTGAGCGCGATCGAGCCGCAGGTGATGTGCGTCACCTGCGGCATCCCGCTCGAGGTCGCCGAGTCCCCGGCGGCCGACCAGGAGCGCCAGTTCATCTCGCGACTGGTCGCCGAGGGCGACACCGCGGCACAGGTCAAGCACCAACTGGTCCTGCAATACACCGAGGCGGTGCTCGCGTTGCCGCCCGACCGCGGCTTCAACGTCGTGTTCTACCTGCTCCCAGTCGCCGTCGTCGCGCTGGCGCTCGCGCTGCTCGCGCTGTTGCTCCCGCGCTGGCGGCGCAACCGCCGCGAGGGCCCGCCGCCCGGCGACGGCACGACGCCGAGCGCGACCGAGACCGCGCGCCTGGACGCGGACCTCGCCCGCTTCGAGCGCTGATCACATCTGCGTCGGCGCGCTGACGCCGAGCAGCCCCAGCGCGCGGGCGATCGTCGCACGCGCCGCCACCGACAACGCGAGCCGCAGCGACTCGGTCTCGCGCGGTTGCACGCCGACGACGTGGCAGTCGCGGTAGAAGGCGGTGAACTCCTGCGCGAGCTCGAGTGCGTAGGAGGCGATTCGGTGCGGCGCCCGGCGCTCGGCGGCGTCGGCGACGTCGGCCGGGAATGCGAGCAGCCGCTTGAGCAGCGCCCGCTCGGACGCGTGCAGCGGCTCGGCCGCCACGACCTGCGAGAGCGCCTCCTGGACGCGGGCGGCGCCGGCCTTCGCCAGCACCGAGGCGATCCGCGCGTGCGCGTACTGCACGTAGTAGACCGGGTTGTCGGCGCTCTGGCGCACGGCGAGGTCGAGGTCGAGGTCGACGGTCGTGTCGTGGGAGCGCTGCAGCAGGTAGAAGCGCGACGCGTCGACGCCGATCTCCTCGACCAGCTCGTCGAGCGTCACGTACTCACCCTCGCGCTTGGACATCGCGGTGCGCCCCTCGACCCCGATCAGGTGGACGAACTGCTGGATCACGATCTCGAGCGCGTCGGGTTCGCCGCCGAGCGCCGCGCAGGCGGCCTTCAAGCGCGCGATGTAGCCGTGGTGATCGGCGCCCCAGACGTATACGAGCCGCTGAAATCCGCGTTCACGCTTGTCCTCGAGATAGGCGATGTCGGAGGTGAAGTAGGTGTGGTCGCCGCTCGAGCGCACGAGCACGCGATCCTTGTCGTCGCCGTGGGCGCTCGTGCGCAGCCACAGCGCGCCGTCGTGGGTGAAGGTCTCGTCGCGCACCGCCAGCGCCTCGAGGACCCGCTCGACGGCAGGGCCTTTGTGCAGCGAGCGCTCGGAGAACCAGACGTCGAAGCGCACGCCGAAGCGCTCGAGAGACTCGCGGATCAGCGCGAGACAGGCCTCGCAGGCCTCCCGCGCGAGCGTCTCGAGATCGAGCTCGCGGGCCCGCTCGGGTGCGAGGAGGCGGCCGACGTACTCGCCGTGGTAGCCGCCGTCGGGCACCGGTTGGCCGAGCGCGAGCGCGCGCACCGACTCGCCGAGCTTGACGACCTGGCTGCCGTAGTCGTTGATGTAGTACTCGCGGGTGACCTCGTACCCGCGCAGCTCGAGGATCCGGGCCAGCGCGTCGCCGTACGCCGCCTGGCGCGCGTGCCCGATGTGCAGCGGCCCCGTCGGGTTGGCCGAGACGAACTCGACGTTGATCGACACCGGCGGATCGAGCGTCGCGGCGCCGAACCGCTCGCCCTCGGCGAGCACGTGGGACAGCGCGTCGACGAACCACTCATCGCGCAGGTAGAGGTTGAGAAACCCCGGTCCGGCCACCTCGGCACGCTCCAGCATCCCTCCGAGCCGCGCCTCGAGCTCGCCGGCGAGGCGCCCGGCGACCTCGTGCGGCCCGATCCCCAGGCGCGGCGCGAGCAACAGCGGTGCGTTGGTCGAGTAGTCGCCGAGCTCGGCGCGCGGCGGCTGCTCGAGCTTCACCGACTCGACCGCGGCGCCCGCGACGGCGGCGGCGCCGGCGCGGATCGCGTCGTGGAGGGATTCGAGCGGCGGCATGGCGGGAGCCTACGGGTTGCGGACCTCGGCACTCCGGCCGGCGACGAGCGCCGGGCCGGACGAGGTCGTGAACCCGGTCGGCCGTCAGTAGTGGTAGGGCTCCCCCGCGATGATCCGGTGGGCGCGAAACAGCGCCTCGAGCAGCAGCACACGCGCGAGCTGGTGCGGCAGGGTCATTCCGCCGAGCGACAGCCGGTGGTCGGCGTGCGGCAGCTCGAGCCCGTGAGCGCCGCCGATCACGAACGCGAGATCGCGGCCGGACGCGCGCCGGGCCTCGATGAACGACGCGAACGCGATGCTGTCGAGCTGCTCGCCGTCGGCTGCCAGCAGCGACACGAACGCGCCACGGGGCAGCCGGGCCCCGAGGCGCTCCGCGCCGGCCTCATGCCCCGGGCTCTCGCGCAGCTCGATCTGCGTCAGTCGCGTGTAGCGGCCGAGCAGCTTCGTGTAGTGCGCGACGTCGTCGACGTACGGTGCCCGCAGCCGCCCGACCGAGATCACGACGACCTGCACGGCTGCGATACTAATCGGCGATGAGCACCGAGCCCGCGGGCGGGGACCGTCACATCAACATCCAGGTCTCGCCCGAGATGATGGCGGGCGTCTACGCCAACTTCGCGAACGTCAGCCACTCCGACTACGAGTTCACGATCACCTTCGCCCGCGTCGACCACGAGGTCGAGAGCGGCGAGATCCCGGGCATCATCGTTTCCCGCGTCAGCCTTTCGCCACGCTTCATGCGCGAGCTGATCGCGGCGCTCGAGGACAACTACTCGCGCTGGCAGGCGCGCGAGGGCATCAAGAGCCTGCCCGAGTTCGAAGGGTCCTCCGGCGACGGGGACGAGAACGAGGCGGAAGAGTAGCCCGCTCGCCGGACTGGTAGGCGGCTGCGATCCCGATCCGCTCGATGATCGGCGGATGGGTTCCGAGCAGCGCCGACAGCCAGCGGGGCGGGTCGGGGTCGGCGAGGTTCTGGCGCGTGATCCGCTGCTCGAAGGACACGAACGCGTCGGCCTCGCCGGTCAGCTCGAGCGAGAACGCGTCGGCTCGGCGCTCGATCGCTCGCGACAGCTGCCGCGCGACGATGCCGAGCGCCCCCGAGACCACCCCGCCGGCGAGCGCGAGCGCGGGCAGGCCGGGCGCACTCGAACCCTCCATGCGCTCGGCCAGTCGCGCGATCGCCCGCGTCCCCCCCGGGGCGACCAGCGCCAGATAGGCCAGCAGGCGCGGGACGTCGCGGTAGCGCACGTGCGCCAGCTCGTGCGCGACGACCGACCGTGCCTCGGCGGGCGTGAAGCTCGTCAGCAGCGTGTCGTAGAGCACCACGCGGCGGCTTGCGCCGAGCCCGTTCACGTAGGCGTTGGCGGCGTTGGTGCGCCGGCTCGCATCGACCTCGAAGACCTCGCCGACGCGGACGCCGGCGCGCTCGGCCAGGCTCAGCACCTCGCGCCGCAGCTCGCCGTCGGGCAACGGCGTGAAGTCGTTGAAGATCGGGTCCAGCAGGACCGGCCCGGCGGCGGTCACGACCACCGCCACCGCGACGCTGCCGGCCGCCGCAGCCTTCCACCAGTCCTCACCGTAACGACGCATCAGCGCCGCGACGATCACCGCACCCGCGGCCGTGAAGGCCGCCCCGAGCGCGCCGCTGCGCGCGACGTCGCCGGCCCAGCCGCCCCACGACTGCGTGGCGAGCCCGGCCCGGAGCGCCCGTTTGCGCATCAGCGCACCGAACGGCAGCGGCGCGAGCACGAGACCCAGCGATAGCCCGGCGCCGCGCCCACCGACGAGCGCCAGCGAGCGGCTGGCCGGCGCGCCGTCGCGGTCGCGGCGAACCAGCCAGATCAGCAGTGCGCCCTCGGCGATCGCGCCGGCGCCGCCGAGCGCCAGCTGCCCGCGGCCATAGCGGCGGGCCCGTGCGATGTCGGCCGCGTCGAAGTGCGCCAGCGCCTCGACGGGGGCCGGCGCGATCACACCGTGCCGTGGCCGCAGCGCGACCACCGCCGCCTCGGCGAGCGCAACCGCGGTCGCGAGCGAGCCAACCCAGCCGCGTTGAGGGTGCTCAGCCACCACGGCGCACACTAGTGGGCCACCGGTGCGTGCGTCGGGGAGCACCGTCCGGTCGCCATCCCGCAATGCGCACGATTGCCACCACCGCCTCGCCCAACCGCGCTGGCTGCAAGACTGCGGGGTCATATCCCGCGCTGCGGGCGGGTCTACCGCGTCGATGAAGGTCGCAATCATCTCTGACATACACGGCAACCGCCAAGCCTTCGAGGCGGTTCTCGGCGACATCGCCAAGGAGTCGATCGAGGAGCTCTGGTGCCTCGGCGACCTCGTCGGCTACGGCGCGGACCCCGACGCGTGCGTCGACCTCGCGCGCGAGCACACCGACCTGTGCCTGGCCGGCAACCACGACCTCGCGGTCGCCGGCAAGATCCCGCTCGACGACTTCTCGCGGGGCGCCGAGATCGCCGTGCGCTGGACCCAGGAGGTGATCGCGTCCGACAACCGCGACTACCTCGCGTCGCTGCGGCCCTCAGGGGCGCGCGCCGAAATCGGGCTCTATCACGGCAGCCCGCGCGACAACGTCTGGGAGTACGTGCTGTCGGCACTGCTCGCCGAGCTGTGCTTCGACGCCACACGCCACCGCGTCAACCTGCTCGGCCACTCCCACGTGGCGCTGTCGTTCGAGCGGCTGGAGGGCCATCCAGCGACCGGCGAGACCCGCCGCGCCGACAGCCGGCTGAACCTCGCGAGCGGTGAGTGGCTGCTGAACCCCGGCAGCGTCGGGCAGCCGCGCGACGGCGACCCCCGTGCGGCCTGGCTGCTGCTGGACCTCGACCAGCTGACCGCCCACTTCCGCCGCTGCGACTACGACATCCCGGGCGCGGCGAACGCGATCCGCGCCGCACGCCTGCCGGACTCGCTCGCCGAGCGGCTGGAGTACGGCCAATGAAGGCGCTCGCGGTCGCCGGCGCGACCCTCGCCACGGCGCTGCTGATCGCCGCCTGCGGCGGCAGCGGCGGGCTGATCCCGGCGGCCAGCGCGGGAACGCTGCGCGTCGATCTCTCGAGGATCTCCGCGGATGTCGTCGAGCAGAGCTGCGCGGCGGCCAACACCGACATCGCCGCCGCCAACAACGACTTCAACAGCCTGCCGACCAGCGTCAACACCTCGCTCGTGACGGAGCTCCAGAACGGCCTGACCGCGCTCGCGACCAACGCGCTCAAGGAATGCCGGGGCACGACGTCGAGCACCGGAGCGACCCAGACGGGGAGCACCGGGGTGACCTCGGCGACCGGCACCAGCGGCGCCACCGGCTCGACCAGCTCGACCAGCTCGACCACGACCAGCAGCACCGCGAGCAGCACCGCCTCGACGACGACCAGCAGCACCGCGACCAGCACCGCCTCGACGACCAGCAGCGACACGAGCGCCACGACGGGCGACACCGGCCAGACCTGCACCCCCACGCCGGGCGAGGGCGGCGGGACCCCGGCCTGCGACGGCGCGACATCGACCGCCGGCGGTATCGGCGGCCCGGGGAACTAGTGGGCCGTCTCGAAACATTCCACCGTCCGGCACAACGTTCCGGGAAGGCCCACTAGTGCCACGCGCGGACAACATCGTCGGCGGGCGCTACCGGATCGAGAGCCGCCTCGGATCGGGCGGGATGTCGACCGTGCATCTCGCGTTCGACGAGCGCCTCGAGCGCTACGTCGCGCTGAAGCTGCTCGCCGAGCACCTCGCCTCGGATCCGGCGTTCGTGTCGCGATTCCAGCGCGAGGCGCTCGCCGCGGCGCGGCTGATCCACCCCAACATCGTGCAGGTCTTCGACTCCGGGCTCGACGACTACCGCGACCAGCACTACATCGTCATGGAGTACATCGACGGCCAGTCCTGCGCCGAGATCCTGCGCGACCGCGGATGGCTGCCGGTCGAGGAGACGCTGCCGATCATCCTCGGCGCCTGCGCCGGGCTCGACTACGCCCACCGCAAGGGCGTCGTCCACCGCGACGTCAAGCCGGGCAACCTGCTGCTCGGGATCGATCGCACCGTCAAGCTCGCCGACTTCGGCATCGCCAAGGCCACCGAGCAGTCGAGCATCACGCAGGTGGGGTCGGTGCTCGGCACGGCGGCCTACCTCGCCCCGGAGCAGGGACGCGGCGAGGAGGCCGGGCCGCCGGCCGACCTCTACGCGCTCGGCGTCGTCATCTACCAGCTGATCTCCGGCCGCCTGCCGTTCGAGGGGGCCTCGCTGACCGAGCTCGCGATCAAGCAGCAGCGCGAGCCGCCGGCCCGCCTCGACGAGCTCGTCGCCGCGGTCTCCCCCGAGCTGGCCGACGCCGTCGGCGTGGCGCTGCGGATCGACCCGCGCGAGCGCTACCCGACCGCCGTGGAGATGGCCCACGCGCTCGAGGAGGGCTCGCGGGGAATCGAGCCGGGATCGGGCACGGCCGTCGTGCCGCCGCGCTCGGCGCGCTCGGCGAGCTCGACCACGGTCCTCGCCCGCGACGAGCGCACCCGCGTCGCCGTCGGGGTCACGCCGCGCCAGCCCCGTCAGGGCGTCGCGCGGCGCGAGCCGCCGCCGCAGACCCCGCCGCACTCCAACGCCGGTCGGATCGCGGCGCTGCTCGTCGCGCTGGTGATCGTCGCCGCGGCGGTCGTCGCGATCGTGCTCTCGATCCAGCCCTCCGGCAAGGTTCAGCTGCACCCGAGCGGCTACTCCGGTGACTTTCAATCCGTGCTCAGCCAGCTGAACTCGCTGATCGACGCCAACACCTCCTCCTGAGGAGCCCGGCGGGTGCATGCACCCGCCGGCGGATCGGCGCATGCGCCGATCCGAACGGCATCCCAAGGTCTCGCCGGGGTCAGCGGCCCTCGCGCAGCGCGCTCGTGACCTCGGCGAGCTGCCCGTCGACGATCGCCTCGCGCAGGCGCGCCATCAGGCTCGCGATGAAGGTCAGGTTGTGCAGCGTCAGCAGCCGCGCTCCGCTCTGCTCGCGCGAGCGCGCCAGGTAGTGCAGATAGCCGCGTGAGAGCCCGCCGGCGCATGCCGGGCAGGGGCAGCCGTCGATCAGTGGGGCGTCGTCGCTGCGAAAGGCCGGCCGATCAACCTCCAGGCGCCAGCGGTTCGACGGGTCGGCCACGAGCGCCACGCCGTGGCGCGCCAGGCGGGTCGGCATCGCGCAGTCGAAGCTGTCGATCCCCAGCTCGACGCCGCGGATCAGATCGTCGACCTCGCCGATCCCGAGCAGATGGCGCGGGCGCTCCGGCGCCAGCCGCTCGGTCTCGCGCGTCGTCCACTCGACGACCTCGTACATCTGCGCCTTCTCCTGGCCGAGCGATCCGCCGATCGCGATCCCCTCGGCGCCGCTCGCAGCCACGGCCGCGACCGATTCGATCCGCAGATCCTCATAGACCCCGCCCTGGACGATCCCGTAGAACAGCGACGGCGGACCGCCGTGCGCGGCGCGCCACGCCACCGCGCGCTCCAGCCAGCGATGCGTCCGCTCGGTCGAGCGCGCGGTGTAGTCGCGCGGCGCGTGAAACGGCGTGCACTCATCGAACGCCAGCACGATGTCGGAGTGCAGCTGCGCCTGCACCGCCATCGAGATCTCCGGGCTCAGGAAGCGCTCGCTGCCGTCGATGTAGGAGCGAAAGCGAACGCCCTGCTCCTCGATCGCCACGATCGCGCCCTCGCCGCTGCCGCGGCGGCGGCCCTTGATCTCGTCGGCGACCGTGCCGTGTCCCATCGAGAAGACCTGGAAGCCGCCGGAGTCGGTGATGATCGCCCGCTCCCAGCCCATGAAGCGATGCAGCCCGCCGAAGCGCTCGATCAGCTCGCCGCCCGGGCTCAGGAACAGGTGGAAGGTGTTGCCGAGCACGATGTCGTAGCCGAGCGCGGCGACCTCGGCGGATCCGAGGCCCCGAACGCTGCCCTTCGTCGCGAGCGGCACGAACGCCGGCGTGCGGACCTCGCCGTGCGCGGTGCGCAGCACGCCGGCGCGCGCGCGCGACGCCGGGTCGCGGGCGATAATGCGCAGCGCGGGCATCGCGGGATCCTAGAGAGCACCGCTCTGCGCCGACGACGACCGTGCTGGCAAGCTTCCTCAGCGTCACGCAGAACCTCGGCCTTCCGGTCCTCGGGCTGCTCGTCGGGATCGAGGCGCTTGGCGTTCCGCTGCCGGGCGAGACGGCGGTGATCTTCGCCGGCCTCGCCGCCAACCAGGGACGACTCTCGATCGTCGCGGTGATCGTGGTCGCGGCGGGCGGGGCGATCATCGGCGACAACATCGGCTTCGTGATCGGCCGCCGCGGGGGCCGCGCGCTGCTCGAGCGGCCCGGGCGCTTCGCCGAGGAGCGCCGGCGGGTGCTGGAGATCGGCGACCCGTTCTTCGAGCGCCACGGCCCCAAGGCCGTGTTCCTCGGGCGCTGGATCACCGGGCTGCGCGTCTGGACCTCGTGGCTCGCGGGCGCCAGCGACATGCGCTGGCCGACGTTCATGCTGTGGAACGCGCTCGGCGGAACGGCCTGGGCGGCGAGCGTCGCGCTCGCCGCCTACTACGGTGGCACGGGCGTCGAGCAGGTCTTCAGCAAGATCGGGCTCTACGGCGGGATCACCGCGGGCGTCCTGGTCGTGCTCGCGGTGGTCTACGTGCGCCGGCGGCTGAAGCAACGCCGGGCGGTGGCACCGGACCGAGACGGCGCCTAGCGGGCCTCCTCGGAGCGCTGTTCCGGAGGCGGCGAGTGGCTGGCGTCGACTGGCCAGGACGCAGGGAGCGGGCAAGGCTGGTTGCTCTTCCGCGACCGAGGACGCCGACGCCTACGGTGCAACGTTTCGGGACGGCCCGCTAGGAAGCCGGTTCGGCCGCTTCGGCCCGGGCGTCGCCGCAGCTCTGCGCGGGCGAATCGTCGCCCAGGCGCGCCAGGAAGCCGCGCAGGCTGTCGAGCTCCGGCGCCGAGAAGCGGCCGAGGAAGTGCCGGCGCACGCCCTCGATGTGCGTCGCACGCGCGGCGCGCACGATCTCCGCGCCCGACTCGCTCAGCACGGCGAACGATCCGCGCGCGTCCTGCTCGCAGCTGTGGCGGGCGACGAAGCCGTCGCGCTCGAGCCGGTCGACGAGCCGGGTCAGGCCGCTGCGGCTGAGCAGCACCGACTCGGCAAGGTCGCACATGCGCATCCGCCGCTCCGGCGCGGCGTCGAGGCGCACCAGCACCTCAAAGGAGCTGAGCCCGAGGCCGTGTGCCCGTTCGAGCTCGGCGTCGAGTGCCTTGACCAGCCCGGCGTGAGCGCGCAACAGCCCGCGCCAGGCACCGCTCTCGGCGCTCGTCAGGCCGGTGGGCGCAACGCGCTCCGTGGTGCTCATGAGCCCACGCTATCAGCGCGCTCGCCGACGGCGGCGCACAGCGACCGCCCGGTCATCGCCTGCGGCTGGGCGATGCCGAGCAGCTCGAGCACGGTTGGCGCGACATCGGCGAGGATCCCTTCGCGCACCATTCGCACCGCGGCGGTGGTGGCGATCAGCGGGACCGGCGAGAGCGAGTGGGCCGTCTGCGGGCTGCCGTCGGCGTCGAGCATCTCCTCGCAGTTGCCGTGATCGGCCGTGATGATGCAGGCGCCGCCGCTCGAGTGGACCTCGCGCACCACCTCGCCCAGGCATTCGTCGACGACCTCGACCGCCCGCACCGCCGCCTCGATCACCCCGGTGTGCCCGACCATGTCGGCGTTGGCGAAGTTGATCACCGCGAAGCGCGGATGATCCTCGTGCCAGGCCGCGACGAATGCGTCGGCGGCGGCTCGCGCGCTCATCTCCGGCTTGTGGTCGTAGGTCGGCACGTCGCGCGGCGAGGGCACCAGCTCGCGCCGCTCGCCGGGCAGCGGCTGCTCCTCCCCGCCGTTGAAGAAGTACGTCACGTGCGGGTACTTCTCGGTCTCGGCGACGTGCAGCTGACGCGCGCCACTCG
>ODAK010007058.1_pt1 | contig 11277 bp, 9 predicted proteins | sample 1539591 | NCBI WGS metagenome assembly ODAK01 (sample SAMEA3539303, study PRJEB22396) | soil metagenome | biome: tundra; feature: field; material: soil | place: USA | collected 2010-05 | depth 0.15 m | reverse complement strand
GCTGCCCCTCATAGTTTGCAAAAAGGAAGATCTTGTTCTTCTTGACAGGACCGCCGAGCGATACCCCGAAGGTATTGCGGATCAACTTGCCCGGTAGATTCGCCAGTCCGCTGGATAACTCTGCTTGCTTATTGAACCAGTCATTGGCCTCGCCAATTGAACTTCGGTTGTACTCATAAAGACTACCGTGCAGACGGTTCGTGCCACTCTTGGTAATCAGACTTACCTGCGCGCCGGACGATCGTCCGCTGTCAGCGCCAAAGCCAACGGTAGTTACGCGAAAGTCCTGAACAGAATCGAGCGTCGAGCGAAGCACTCCAGTGAACGCGTAACCCCGCACCTGGTCATTGTTGTCCACTCCGTCAAGCGTGGCGTTGCCCTGGTCGGAACGGCCGCCTGCCGATGCGCCGCTGCGGCTGTCATGACTCTGATTGTCCCCGCTGCCAAGGTAGAGAACCCCGGGTTGCAGACTTAGCAAGTCCGGAACATTGCGCCCTTCCAAGGGAAGAGACTGAATGGTTGCGTCATCCACCGCATCCCCCACGCTGGCGTCAACAAAATTCAATTCATGCTTCTCGTCACTCACCTCCACCATCGTATTAAGAGACTGGACAGAGAGAGAGAACTTCACAGTAGCGGGTTGATTTACCAACAACTCCAACGTCTTCGACTGTTTGGTGAATTCCTTGGCACTAGCCGAGATTGTGTACTTCCCTGAAGAAATTTGGTGAAACCGATATTCGCCTTGGGAGTCGGTAAAGCAAGAGCCTGTGAAACCCGTAGCAGGGTTTTCCAGAACCAACTGGGCGCCAACTATCGCCGCGCCCGAAGGGTCAGTCACATCTCCACGTAAGGAGGAGGCCGAACTCTGGGCAACTATGGCAGCCGTTGAACTGAGAATCCAAACAATCACCATGAACTGCCATCGACAACGCATCCCTAATTACTCCTCGCTATTATTTGTGGCGCAGTGACCTAGCTCGTGGTTCAGGGATTACCTTCCCCAGCGCGAAACGGAAGCCCGATCATCTCAAAGATGGCATCCAGATCCAGAGCGCTTCCAAAAGCGTCCGCGAGCAGATCGAGTTGTTGCCCGCGCCGCTCACTCCACGCCAACAGTTCTGTTGGAGCGAGCATATGAAGAGACGCGCGCGATGCGCGCAGAAATGCGTGCCGGAATGCATCGTGATCGAAGAGCCCATGCAGATAAGTGCCAAAGATTCGTCCGTCTTTCGAGACGCACCCGTCCGCAAAAGCCTGGCTGCCATCGTTCTGCCTCACAATGGACGCAAAAGGCTTTGCTTCATCAAAGTATTCAGTCGTGCCCATGTGAATCTCGTAGCCACTTACTTCGCAGGGGTCGATCGGCTGACCGAACAGCAAGTCGTCGCCTAACATCCCGCATGCCGGAACGGTGACCTTATCACGTGCCATGATTGTCGTTATGGGAAGGAGACCGAGAGCCTCTTCGGTCCCCATGCGCTCCATCCCGGATGGATCGAAAAGCTGTTTCCCCAGCATCTGAAAGCCGCCACATATGCCTACGATCAGTTTTCCTTTGCGCGCATGTTCCGTGATTGCCGCCTCGAACCCGCGATCCCGCAACCAACGCAGATCGTCCATTGTCTGTTTGCTGCCAGGCAAAACAATGACATCCGCAAATACAATGCTGCTGGGATCGTGAAGGTGCTTTAGGGCCACAGAGGGTTCGGCCTGGAGAGGATCGAAGTCAGTGAAGTTGGAGATCGACGGAAAAGCAATCACGCCGATCTGCAGCCTGCGCGAAGGCACATTCTGTTCGGCCCAAGGCGCCTCGTCTCGCTGGTCGATCCCCACACTGTCTTCTTCGTCGAGTGACAAATGTCCGAGATACGGAATCACCCCCATGCAAGGCTTTCCCAGCCGTTGCTCGATCATGCGAATCCCGGGCCAGAGCAGTGAAACGTCGCCGCGAAATTTATTAATGACAAAGCCGGCAATAAGAGCGCGCTCATCGTCATCCAGCAGTTCACATGTTCCCAGCAGCGATGCGAAAACTCCTCCGCGGTCAATGTCTCCAACGAGCAAACACCTAGCGTTCGCAAGTTTGGCCATTCGCATATTCACAATGTCATTTTCTTTGAGGTTGATTTCGGCCGGGGAGCCGGCACCCTCCAGTACCATCACATCGTTGGCCGCGGCAAGGACTCGATAGCTCTCTTCCACAAGCGGCAGCAGGCTTGAGATGCTAACTTCCTGATAGTTGCGCGCATCGAGCATCTTCCAAACCTTGCCTCGCACCACAATCTGCGCGCAGGTATCGCTGCCGGGTTTGATGAGAACCGGGTTCATATGCACGGATGGCGCAATCCCGGCGGCTTCAGCCTGCAGAGCTTGAGCACGCCCAATCTCGTAGCCGTCCGGCGTGGCAGCAGAATTCAGCGACATGTTCTGCGACTTGAACGGCGCCACGCGATAACCCGCTCGTGCAAAGATGCGGCACAACGCAGCCGTCATAAGTGACTTGCCCACGTGAGAGGCGGTGCCAAGCACCATAATGGCCCGAGCAGTCATCGGCCTTCCTCCCTCAACTGGCATGATGGCACACCGGCTACAGAGGCCGGGGTTGCAGTGTCGCGAACCTTATGCCGTAAGCCTCTTTGGCGAACCCTCACCACGCCCGCGACCATCGCGGCCCCGTCTTTTTCTCATCCCGCAACCGCGAATCTACTTCAGCTCCCAACTCAATCTGGCGCCCAAACAGCCAGATTAAATCCGAGAGTCTATTGATGTAAGGCAAGGCATGCTCGTGAATTTCCGCTCCACTTTCAGTCAAGCGTACGATGCAGCGTTCTGCGCGTCGACAGACAGTACGAGCAACCTCAAATGCAGCCGACTCGGTGAGCGCGCCAGGCAGCGACCAATCGGAAAGAATTCCATCCATCGCTTCAATGGCATGAACCATGTCCGTGAGCTTGTCCACGTCTGCTGCAGAAAGTGGCGGCGTCCCTTTCTTGCTTTCAGGCGGAGTCGCAAGGGCCGACCCGACACGGAACAGCGAGTTCTGGATCTCATGCACAGCGGAACAGATCTCTGGATTAGTGCAGATACTTCTGGCGAATCCCAGGGTGGAGTTCAGTTCGTCCACCGTTCCATAAGCCTCAACACGCAGATCGGCCTTCGAGACGCGCATTCCTCCGGCCAGACTTGTCTGGCCGCCATCGCCTCCTTTAGTCGCAATGCTCATAAACTCATCTCCTTCCCGGCAACCGGCTCGCACCGGTTCCCACACTTGGTTGAACCTGGCAATCGCACCCGGGGGCAAGTGGCAATCACCACCGACCCGTAGGGCGCAGTCCTCGTCCAGGCTTCCTCCTCAGAGAAGCCAAAAAACTTCGTGAGTGCGTAACTCATGACACCGCGATGCGTAACGACAGCAATCGCCAAGCCCTGCGCTCTCTGGAGTAATGTCGCAATTACTGCGTCAACTCTTCCCGCGAAGGCCGCATACTCTTCACCGCCAGGAGCGCCGCACAGTGGAAACTCGGCCAGCCACCGGCTTGCCTCTTGCGGAAATCTATCTTCAATTTGTCGCCAGTTGAGACCTTCCCAAAACCCAAAATGCATTTCTCGAAGATCGTCACTAAGTTCAACATTGAGGCTGATTCGCTCACCGATCACGGCTGCTGAACGCGATGCACGGCGTAAGTCGCTCGAATAAATTCGCCGCACTCCAAGGCCTGCAACCTCTTCCGCGGCATGAGTTATTTGAAGCTCTCCGGCCAGGTTCAAATCGGGGTCGCTGTGGCCGCAGAATGTGCCCGCCACGTCGGTCTCACCATGTCGAACGAATACCAATGTACTCATCTGTGCCAAACCCCACAAAGGTAGACTGCGGCCAACGTTAACTGAATGATTGCGCCGAAACAATCGCCAGTGATGCCGCCGATGCGCCGCTTGTAATAGAGTCCACTGACCAACACTATCGCCGACGCAACAACAACTGGTATCCACATTGCCGTCCGCAACAGGTACCCCACAATCCCGAACGCAAGCACCGTCCCTACAGTCAGGGATACGCCGGATATCTGATGAGCGATGCGCGCCCCCTGACTCGCCTGCTCCCTTGCGCCAGGGAGTACCGCGCCAAGGGGAAGTACAGTCCAGCGGCACAAGACCTCGGCTGAAATTACATATTGGATAAGGATGTCGGAGGGTAAGTTCGCAAGCAGCAACACGCGCCCGGCGACCGAAAAGATAATCGCCAGCGCGCCATATGTGCCAATGCGGCTGTCTTTCATGATTTCAAGAATCTGCGACCTATTCCATCCACCGCCAAATGCATCGGCCACGTCGGCGAGACCATCCTCATGCAGCCCCCCAGTGGCAAGCGATGAAAAAACTACGATCAGTAACGCTACGACCATGGCGGGAAGATGCGGCGACAGGGCGAGATAGATCCCCGCAGAGACAGCGCCGAGCGCAAGGCCCACCAGTGGAAAGAACTTCGCCGAACGCGACAAAGCATCCGGCCGGTAGGTCAATCGTGATAATGGCAGACGGGTCAGAAACTGAAACGCCGCCGCAATATCCTGGAAAATTCCCGTCATTCGCTTTTCTCGCTCACTCCTGCCGACGAGAACGTCGCCATCTCCGAGAACAGCCGGACGGACGACTCGATTAGCGGCATAGCTAGTACCGCCCCGGTTCCCTCGCCCAGTCGCATATCCAGATTGAGAATCGGAGTCAATCCGATATAGCGAAGCAGATAGCGGTGGCCCGGCTCCTCCGAGCAGTGCCCTGCGAAAAGATACCCACTTACCTGGGGCGCGATAGCGTAAGCCACGGCCGCCGCCGCCGTAGAAATAAATCCATCGCAGACCACCGCTATCTGATGAGCTGCAGCGCCGAGAATGAAGCCGGTCATCGCCGCGATTTCCAATCCGCCGACGCAGCGCAGAATCTCAAGTGGTTCCGGCACCACCATCAAACCGCCAAAGTGCCGCTGCAACGATTGGTCGATAACTTTGACCTTGCGTTCTCTCTCCTCAACGTCCAGTCCAGTTCCACGGCCGGTCAATGTGTCGATCGGCTCCTTGGTCAGCACAGCGGCAATTGCGCTTGCAGCCGTCGTGTTGCCGATACCCATTTCCCCAACCGCCACCAGATGCTGTCTCTTTTCTGCCGCTCCATGGGCCAGACCAACGCCCACTTCAAGGGCAGCATCAAACTCTTCGTTCGTCATTGCCGGCTCACGAAACATGTTTCGGCTGCCGCGCCGAACCTTCGCCCGATGCAGTCCCGGCGCATCTTCAAACTCCGCATCTACGCCCACGTCCACAACGGTAAGTTCCGCCTCATGCAAGCGGGCGAGCACATTGATGGCCGCGCCGCCATCGAGAAAATTGCGTACCATCTGTGCTGTCACCGCTCGTGGATACGCGCTCACTCCTTCATCGGTGACGCCGTGATCGGCTGCGAAAACATAGGCGCCTCGCAGCAACGGCAACGGGATATTCCCGGCGTAGATCGAGAACATCTGAGCCGCGATCGTCTCCAGTCGTCCCAGGCTTCCAATCGGTTTGGTAAGGCAGTCGAGCCGGCTCTGGGCTTCGGCAGCGAAACGTGCATCGCACCGCTCGATTCCGGCAACAACGTTCGACAGAGTAGAAGAAACAATCAGAGTCATATGGCTAGCTCCATTCGGTTCCGGGTACGTTCCACGAGCCTGGGGCGATGACGAGGCGGACAGTTGAATGCATCTTCAAGAACCGCCGGATGCAACATCTCGCGCGGCGATCCCTGCCGCATCGGCTCATCCGGACTCAACAGCCACACGGAAGTAAACACTCCTTCAATCAGCGCCAGGTCGTGCATGGATGCAAGAATCGCAATTCCTTCGCGGCGCAGCGTGCCGATCAAGTCAATCATCTCGAACTGACGTCCGATATCGAGATGCTGCATCGGCTCGTCCAGCAGCAACAACTGCGGTTGCTGCGCCAGGCCGAGTGCTATCTTCACACGCTGACGTTCCCCGCCGCTAAGTTCATTGAATACGCGAAAACGCAGCGACCAAGTATCAGTCAGACCCATGGCTCGCTCAATGGCTTTGCGATCCGCAACGCCCAATCCGCCAAACATTTTCAGGAAGGGGGTGCGGCCCTGCTCCACAAATTGCTCGGCAGTGAAGGAGAATGGCAGGTCGACATTCTGCGGCACGAATGCAACCAACTTTGCAATCTCGCGCTGCTTCATTGAGCGAAGCACACTCTGCTTCAAACGCACTTCTCCGGACTGCGGGGCAAGAGTGCCTGCTGCCAATCGCAACAATGTAGTCTTGCCAACTCCGTTCCGGCCTACAAGAGCAATGCAATCGTTCGCGAAAATCCTGCCATTCAAATCGTGAAAAAGCTCCCCGCTCCCGTATCCGAAATTGATGTGCGCAAACTCGAGTAGTGGCATCAAGACAGTACCTCCCTTCTTGCCTTCCTTAAAAGAAAAAGAAAAAACGGTCCGCCGATAAACGCGGTTAGTACGCCCACAGGCAACTCGGCAGGGGCAATGATTGTGCGCGCCGCGGTGTCCGCCAACAGCAGAAATAATGCACCAGCCAACGCTGTCGCCGGCAGCAGTCGCACATGGTCCGGCCCAAGAATCATGCGCAGAATATGAGGGATAATCAGGCCCGTGAAGCTGATGAGGCCGCCCAAAGCCACGGCAGCAGCGGTCAGAATCGAACCGATCAGGATTACCGCTATGCGTGTCTGCTGCACTGAAATGCCAAGATGCGTTGCATACTCCTCGCCCAGCGCGAGGGTGTTGAGCCTTCGCGCCAGCGGCACGGAGCCCGCAAGCCCTATTCCGAGCATTACTGAAACAATTGCCAACTGCGGCCATGTTGGTTGCCCAATCGTCCCATGCAACCAAGATGAGAGAACATGCATGCCCTGCCCAAAGCCCTGGTCTAGTGTCTCAAGGAAATACGACGAGTAACTCAACATGGTGCTCACCGCGAATCCTGCCAAGAGCAACGAGACCACTGGTGTCCTTCCATTCACGCTTGCCAGCCAATACACCAGCACGATGGAGCCGATTGCACCGGCAAAGGCCAGCAATGCTGTGGTTCCGAATCCTGCAATGGAGACCGCGGGTAACAGAAACACTCCGATCGAAGCGCCAAGCAACGCTCCACCGGACGAACCTATAACGTAAGGATCGGCCAGGGGATTGCGAAAAAGACCCTGAAACAGCAGACCGGAAACCGAGAGTCCACTCCCCACCAAAGCAGCCGCAACAATGCGCGGAATGCGGATCACGAACAGAATCGTGCGCTGATCGTCGGAGAGCGTGCTCATGCCGAGCGCGCTCTCCACCAATCGGCGCAACGGCACTTGCACGGCACCCATCCCCGCAGCAACCAGCATGGCAAGCACAAGAGACGCAGAAAGTCCGCCAAGCAACCATCTAAGCCGGTGTTCCTGCCCCCCTTCGCGTGCAATACTCGCTTGCACCACGGCTACTTCCCTGGCCACGACTCACCCCCAACAGTAAACTTGATTCCCATCCGAAAAGTGAATGGCAACGAGGGAAAACCAAATGCCTCGCTGTAATGTTCGCTCAATAGATTCTGGAAGCTGCCCAGGACTGCAACATTCCGCGTTGCCTGATAACTTGTAGTTAGATCCAGCTTCTGATATGCGCCGTCCAAGTTGCGATTGGGGAGCAGCATCGACAATCCCCCGTTCGCGTCATAGTCCAGAAAGTCGCTGTCGTCCCTGCGCGATACCAGCGTTCCACTGAGGGCCGCAAAGAGTTTCGCGTGGCGATAGCCGGTCTGAAAGTAGCCAGAGTGCGGCGCAATGCGGAAGGGCCGCGCGCCCACCAGCGGAGAAAATGCGCCGATGTCCACTCCAGGAAAGTTTGGATTTTGAATTGGCCCGAGGGCATCGCCTGTAAACGAGTGTTGAATCTTCGCGTCCACGTAGGTGTATCCGGCACGCACAAAGAAATTATGCGTTAATTGCGATTCAATTTCGGCCTCGACGCCCTGGGCCCGGTAACTCTTCGTGTTCACCGTTGCCCCGTAATTTGTATTTGCTGCAATGGTCACAATATCGCTTGGAACACCAAGAAGCGCCAGTCCTTGAGGCGGAATGTATTCAATACCACGCGTGAACTGGTTATGAAAGAGCGACAAACTCAAACGGCTTCGACCAGCGAAGAAAAATTGATCGACGCCCCCATCGTAGCTTCTTGAGTTCTGAGGACCGATTGGAGAGATGTGATCTTGTGAGATAAGTTGATTCCCCGCCGGCTGACTTGCGGGGAGCGATAGCAATGCATAGAGCGATTCAAGCTGATCGAAAATCGCCGGTTCTTTGATGCCCTTCCCGAAACTGGCGCGCAATTTTGTGCCGCCTGCCACTTGCCATGCGAGTGAAGCACGGGGAGTTGCCGCGAATCCAAAGAGCCCGTTGTGTTCCAGGCCTCCGCCCAGCGTATAGAACAAGCGGTTATGAATGTCACCTTGAAGCTCAAAAGTGTAACTAAAATTGCCGCGCTCTACCGAGTTACTTTGAGCGTAAGAATACCCACGTTCATCTTCATAGCGAAATGCAACCAGTCCGAGCGTGTGCGGATTGAAATGGTAATCCGACTGCGCGTAGACAAAGTCCTTGTCCGTTGAGTTTGGGGCATAATTTGGATAGGTTATTGCATATTGATAGAGCGCCTGCCCGCTCACGCTATATCCGTTCGCTCCGCGGATTGTGATCGGGGCCCCGAGATAGTCGAGAAGATTCCCTGAACCGTCGTACTGAGGCATGCCCGTGAGCGCAAATTCGGTGTACTGTGACCGCAGCCTCACCCCCCCGTACCGAACCAGGTTGTTCCAATTCGCCGTGGTCCGATCTTCCCAGGTCATGCCGAAATAAGCGTCTTCGTTGGTCAGCTTGGCTTCAGTTGGGATGCCGTAAAGCTGAGTCGCATTGGGTTGTCCTGAGGCGACCTGATCATGGTGAACGGTTGCGCGCACACTGGATGTGGGAGAAAGCGTCCAGCCGAAGTTGCCAGTGAACGTACCGTTGTGAAACTTGCTGTCGGGAATCGAATTGCTCGTGTCGAATCGCGTGTAGTCCGAGAAGTAATCGAACTGCTTGTGCTGGCCCCCCATCGATCCTTCCTGGTGATAGGTGCCGAAGTTGCCGCCCTCGGCCAGATACGTGAACAGGGGAATGGGCGTGCTTCCTCTGGCAGTCGTCAGGCTGACCACGCCGGCGAGGGCATCGGATCCATAGAGGACGCTGTTGGGGCCGCGAAGAACTTCCGCTTGCGCAACCGCAGCGCTAGCGACGTTGGCAAACTCTACGAATCCCCCGACGTCGTTCGCAGAGATCCCGTCCAACAGGACCTTGTTTGCATCGGTGCCACCGCCGCGAATATTCAGGCCAGTCGATCCTCCCGCTTGTCCAACCTGCGTGGCCTGTAGTCCGGGCACGTAGCGCAGCCCTTCCTGTAAGTCCCTCGTGCCCGCGTAATCGGAGGAGGAAAGCACAGTCACAGAAGCGCCCAACTGTGCTTGTGGCGTGGGAGTTCCCGTCGAAGTTACCGTAATCTGCTCGGAGAATGAGGCCAACTGAAGAACGACGTCTATCGTAAGGTCATCACCATTGGCCTGTGGCTCGATCGGTTTCTCCGCTGTGCTAAATCCCGCATTTGACACGCGCAAACGTGAGCCGGGCTGTGCCTTTCGCGAAATGCTGTACTGACCTTTCGCATCCGTGGCAACGGAGGCGACCGGCACTCCGTTTTCGAGCATCTCCACTTTAGCGTTGGGAATGACCGCCCCCGACGGATCGAATACGGTACCGCGAAAAACGGAAAGTTGTGAAGCAAAAGTTAGACTGGTGAAGGCAAGAACGAAACTGCACGTCCAACTGAATCTGCGCGAAAATCGTAACATTGTTTTCCCCTCGGAAGTTGCATCTGGACCGGTCTCCTGACTTGCGATTCATCGGCTGCCGGCTGCCTTCCCAGAAAACTTTCCAGTGGCAAACTAGCCGTGCCTCATCGCTTACAGTTACGGGGTAGTGGCGGATTTGCACCGCGCTTTCCGATCATCCAGCGGTTAATTGTTTGTGTTTCGAGATGGTGCTTCCATCTCACGGGTGAAGTTGTCGGGCGAGTTCCTCCAATGCATCGAAGGCAACCGGGCTCGGGATTTCGATCCGGTCGTCCACGTAATAAATTCGGTTGTTCTTGATCGCAGGCAGACTGGTCCATCCGGGCCGCTCACGAATCTGTTCTACAGGCATCTTTGAGCCTTTCACTAGCAGCAGCCCCTCGGGCGCCCAAGCCAGCACAGCTTCCAAACTTACTTGCGGCCACTCCTGCGCCAGGTCGCGGGTCACCGAGCGGCCACCTGCAATATCGATCAATTCCGTAATGAACGCGTGCTTGCCTATCGTGACGATCGGGTCGCACCATACGGGCATCAATATGCTGACAACAGGCTTGCCGCTCACCCGGCGCCGTATCGCCGCCTCGCGCTCGCGCAATCTGCCGATCAGTTCCCTTGCGGACTCATCGCGGTTGAGTGCTCGTCCAAGGCTCGCTATCGAGTGGTATATCCCTTCCACTCCGTGCGGCGCGACAAGAAACACCGCAATGCCTAGCTTTTCTAATTCCCCTATTGTCTCCGAGGTGTTCAAGTCCCCGGTTCCTAACACCAGGTCCGGGTGCAGCGTAAGAATGATTTCCATCGAAGGCGACAGCGGGAGTCCCACGCTGGGCCTGGTTTTCGCCTCTGCCGGATATTTCGTGAAGTCAGTTACCGCCACTACATCCGCGCCGGCTCCAAGGGCGAACACGTCATCCACAACGCTCGGAAGCAAACATATGATTCGATGAGGATGCTCGGGCACCATGACTACGCGTCCCAACTCATCTGTTACTGTGCGTGCGCTGCATGTGGAAAGCGCAATACCGAAGATGAGCAATGCATACTTTCGTTTCATGCCGCCACCTCGATAACCCGCGTTTGGCGAGCGGCAGCAACCAGCGACGCGGCAAGCGTAGGATTCCCGCGAAATGCAGATGTACATAGCTGGCCAGCACATTCTTTAGATGAAACCCTTCCGGCTCGTCGCATCCGGAAAGCGAATAGCTCACCCGATATGCGGTTGGCATCGCACAGCCCGCTTGAACGCGTGAACAATGAAAGCTGTGCCCGCGCACGGTGGTTCCTTTTTTGCCAAGCAGACAATCCTCGGTGAAGTCGACCCGCACATAACCGAAATG
>ODAK010007055.1_pt1 | contig 11280 bp, 8 predicted proteins | sample 1539591 | NCBI WGS metagenome assembly ODAK01 (sample SAMEA3539303, study PRJEB22396) | soil metagenome | biome: tundra; feature: field; material: soil | place: USA | collected 2010-05 | depth 0.15 m | reverse complement strand
CGGCGCCTTCAGTCCGCGCATGCCGACGCCATGCACCATCACGTCACCGCGCTCGGGTCCGTCGATGCGCGCGCCGAACGCGCGGAACACGTTCATGGTCGCAAGTGCGTCCTCGCCTTCGAGAAAACCGCTGACGCGCGTGATACCTTCCGCGATCGAGCCGAGCATGATGCTGCGGTGGGAGATCGATTTGTCGCCCGGAACGCGGATGCGCCCCGTGAGCGCGCCGCCGGGTTCCAATTTATACGTTACCGTCATTTTTTTAGGTCAAGTTCTTTAACCGCAAAGGACGCAAAGGAAAAACTACAGTCAATTTAGCGTCCTTTGCGGTTCAGGATTTTTTTATCAACCATTTCGCGCGCGCGGCGCGCGCCGCGGCGAATCGTTCCTCGAGCCCCTGCCCGTCGCTTGCTTCGATCATGCCTCGTAGCAGTTCGAGTTCTTCAAGATAACCCTCGAGTGCCGTAAGCAATGCATCGCGGTTGGCGAGGCAGACGTCCCGCCACATCTCGGGCGAGCTGCCGGCAATGCGCGTCAAATCGCGAAAGCCACCGCCGGTGTGCCTGAACAATGTCGCCGCATCAGCGTGCCCGGCGAGCTGGTCGATCAGCGCAAACGACACCACGTGCGGCAGGTGACTGACCAATGCAAACACGCGGTCGTGGTCGGCGGCGTGCATCGTGATCACGCGCATGCCGGCGAGCTTCCATACCGCGCTCACCATCCTGACGGCGCGGGCATCGGTCTCGGGCTCGGGCGTCACGATCAGTTTGTGGCCATCGAACAACTCGGCGAACGCGGCGCGCGCCCCGCTATTCTCGGTACCGGCGATCGGGTGCGCCGGCACAAACCGCGCGAACGCCGCACCCAGATATTTGCGAGCGTTCGCGATCACATCGCGTTTGGTGCTGCCGGCATCGGTCACGACCGTGCGCGGCGCGAGATGGGGCGCAATCTGCGCCAGCACCGCCGCGGTCTGGCCGAGGGGCACCGCCAGCAGCACCAAGTCCGCGTCTTTCACCGCCAGCGCAGGATCGGTCGCTATTTCGTCGATGATGCCAAGGCGCCGCGCGGCCAGCAGATTGGCGCGGCTGCGACCAACGCCAACGACGTGCGCAACAGCCTTGCGTTTTCTCAGCGCGAGCGCAAGGGAGCCGCCGATCAGGCCGACGCCGAAAATGACCAGCTTACCCAGCCTGCGGCGGCCGCTACGCGCAACACCGTGCCGCTTCACGCTGGAGACTTTCATGCGGACAGCGATTGCCCCAGCGCTTCGAGAAAGCGCTCGTTTTCCGCTTCGAGGCCGGTGCTGACGCGCAGATAATCGGGCATGCCGTAGTTCGCGATCGGGCGCACGATCACGCCGCGCTGGAGCAACTGCTGAAAAACAGCATTCGCGTCCCCTACCTTGAAGCTGACGAAATTGCCGAACGACGGGATGTAGGTCAAGCCGAGCTGCGTGAGGCCCTGCGTAATGCGCCGCATGCCCGACTGGTTGAGCTCGAAACTGTGGCGCACGAACTCGCGGTCGTCCAGTCCTGCGGTCGCGGCCGCGAGCGAAATGCTGTTGACGTTGAACGGCTGGCGCACGCGGTTCATCAGGTCGGCGACACCGGCATGCGCGAACGCGTAGCCGACGCGCAGCCCGGCCAGGCCATAGGCCTTGGAAAAGGTGCGCGTGATGATCAGATTCGGGAACTCGCGCAACCACCCCACGCTGTCGGCCTTGAGTTCAGCGGGCAGATATTCGTTGTAGGCCTCGTCGAGCACCACGATCACGTCCGGCGGCAGTGCGCGCAGGAACGCGTGCAAATCCGCACTATGGATCAGCGTGCCGGTCGGATTGTTCGGGTTGGCGATGAACATGAGCCGCGTGCGCGGCGAGACCGCCCGCAGCATCGCTCCAAGGTCGTGCGCGAAATCGTGCGCCGGCACTTCGACGCCGGTGGCGCCGACCGCCTGCGTCGCGAGCGGATATACCGCGAACGCATGCTGCGAGTAGATCGCTTCGAGTCCCGGTGTAAGGAATGAGCGTGCGGCAAGCTCGAGCACGTCGTTCGAGCCGTTACCGAGCACGATCTGCGACGTCTCAACGCCGTAGTGCTGAGACAATGCCTGCTTCAACTCGAAGCCGTTGCCGTCCGGATAGCGCGCAACATCAGCGAGCGCCTGCCGCATCGCCTGCATGGCGAGTGGGCTCACGCCGAGCGGGTTCTCGTTCGACGCGAGCTTGATGATGCCGTTGGGATCGAGACCGAACTCGCGCGCCAGCTCGGAAATCGGCTTGCCCGGCTGATACGGCGCGATAGCGCGGATATAACCGGGAGCGAGATCGCAAATATCGGCAGCGCGGTTGACGGCGGCTGTTTTCATTTCAGTGCTTGGTATTGAGTGTTGAATGTTCAGTTGTTTTCCCGATTTTCACTAAATATTCAAAACTTAACACTCAACACTTCTTAGACCGTGCCCACGGGATAGGACCCGAGGTTCTTGAGAAATGCCGCCTTCTTGCCCAGTTCCTTGAGCGCCTGCGCCACGTTGGCGTCGTGCTGGTGGCCTTCGATGTCGACGTAAAACATGTATTCCCAGCGCCCGGTGCGCGCCGGCCGCGACTCGAGCCGCGTCATGCTGACGCCGTGCCTGGCGAGCGGCGTCAGTAGCGCATGCACCGCGCCGGGCACATTGTGCGTCGACATCACGAGCGAGGTCTTATCTTTCCCCGATGGTCCGGCATCATGCGTTGCTATCACCACAAAACGCGTGGTGTTCTGCGGCTCGTCCTCGATGTTGCTGGCGATTAGCTTCAATCCATAGACGGCAGCCGCGGTTTTACTCGCGATCGCCGCCGCTGCCGCATCCCTGGACGCCATGCGCGCGGCCTCGGCGTTGCTGACCACCGGCACGCGTTTGGCCGCTGCAAAGCGCTGATTAAGCCACTCGTGACACTGCGCGAGGCTCTGGTTGTGCGACAGAATTTTTTTCACGCTGGCCGCCTTGCCGCTCTTGTTCATCAGGCATTGGTGCACCGGCAGCAGCACTTCGCCGCAAATCTTGAGCGGGGTTGCGAGCAGCAGGTCATGGGTGCGGCCGATGCTGCCCTCGGTCGAATTTTCGACCGGCACCACGCCGTAGCCGACCTGCACCGCTTCCACCTGACGGAATACTGCGTCGATCGACGCGCACGGCTGCAATGCGGCATGCCCGCCGAACTGCTTGATGGCAGCCTCCTCGCTGAAAGTACCTTGAGGTCCAAGATAAGCAACGCTGATGCCGTCCTCGAGCGCGCGGCACGCAGACATGATTTCTGAGTAAAGACGGATCAGCGCCTGCGCGGGCAGCGGGCCGGGGTTGCGCGAAGCCAAGCGCCGCAGTACCTGCGCTTCGCGCTCAGGCCGGTATTTGGCACCGCTTTTGGCATGACCGGTTTCCTGCGCCAGCGCGGCGCGCTCGTTGACCAGATCGACGATGCGATCGTCGAGCGCGTCGATACGGGCACGGATCTCTTTAAGCTGGCCGCTCACGGTGAAACCTTATCGAAACCACAGATAAACACAGATGGACACAGATATTAAATCAACCAAGGCCGGTTCGGGTATCCGTGTTTGTCCGTGTTCATCCGTGCTTATCTTCAGGCTTTCTCCGCCGGCAAATAGCGCGCCACCAGCACGCCCTTGATCGCGGCGATGTGCTGTACCAGCTGCAACGGCACCGCGCTGTCGACATCGACCAGCGTATACGCCATCTCGCCTTTGGATTTGTTCAGCATGTTGTGGATGTTGAGCCCGGCTTCCGCCATCGCAGTCGAGATCTGACCCAGCATGTTCGGCACATTGGCATTGGCGATGCCGACGCGGAACGGCGATTCGCGCGACATTGCGACATCGGGAAAGTTGACCGCATTCTGGATGTTGCCGTGCTCGAGATAATCGCACAGCTCATCGACCACCATGATCGCGCAATTGTCCTCCGCCTCGCGCGTCGATGCGCCAAGATGCGGCAATGCGATTACGCCCGGATGTCCGGCCAGCTTCTGCGCCGGGAAATCGCACACGTAATACCTTAGGCGTTTGGACGACAGTCCTTCCAGCACCTCGTCGTTGTCGACGATGCCGTCGCGCGAAAAGTTGAGCAGGATCGCACCATGTTTCATGAGCTTGATGCGCTCGCGCGAAATGAGGTTGCGCGTCGCTTCGACGAGCGGCACGTGCAGCGTCACGAACTCGCAGTTTTTCAGCACTTCCTCGACGCTGTGCGCTTTCTTCACCTGCGACGGCAGGCTCCACGCCGCGTCGACAGTGATATGCGGGTCGTAGCCGAGCACGTTCATGCCGAGCTTGATCGCGGCGTCCGCCACCAGGCTGCCGACCTTGCCGAGCCCGATCACGCCCAGCGTACGCCGCGGCAATTCGACACCGGCGAACTGCGTCTTGCCGTCTTCGACCTGCTGGTTGATCGCTGCATCGTCGCCCGTGAGGCCGGCCACGAAGTGCGACGCCGGCAGCAGGTTGCGCGCCGCAATCAGCATGCCTGCGATCACCAGTTCCTTGACCGCGTTGGCGTTGGCCCCTGGCGCGTTGAATACCGGCACCCCGCGCGCGCTCATCTGCTTGACCGGGATGTTGTTGGTGCCGGCGCCGGCGCGCGCGATCGCCCTTACCTGAGGCGCGATCTCCATCGCATGCATGTCGTGCGAGCGCACCAGAATCGCATCGGGGTCCTTGACCTGGCTGCCGACCTCATATTTGCCCGCAGGAAAACGCTTGAGCCCGACCTGCGCGATGTTATTGAGCGTAAGGATGCGAACTGTATGTGCCATGATGTCAGGCGTGGTTTACCTGAAATTCGCGCATGAATTCGACCAGTGCCTTGGCGCCCGCGAGCGGCATCGCATTGTAAATCGACGCGCGCATGCCGCCGACCGAACGGTGACCCTTGAGCTCTCTCAGCCCGCGCGCTTGTGCCTGCTTGAGGAATACCTCGTCGAGCGCTTCGTTTCTCAGCCGGAATGGCACGTTCATCAGCGAGCGGTCGCCCCGCGCCACCGGCGAGTAGTAGAACTCGGTCTGATCAAGGAAATCGTAAAGAACCGCCGCCTTGGCGCGGTTAATCTGTTCCATCTGTTGCAGGCCGCCCAGCCGCTTCAGCCACTGGAACACGAGCCCCGCGATATAAACTGCGTAGGTCGCAGGCGTGTTGAGCATCGAGTCCGCCCCGGCCTGCGCCTTGTAGTCGAGCACGGATGGCGTCGCCGGCAGCGAATTGCCGATCAGGTCATCGCGCACGATGACGACGGTGAGCCCGGCCGGCCCCATGTTTTTCTGCGCGCCGGCGTAGATCAACGCGTACTTTGACACGTCCATCGGACGCGACAGGATATGCGACGACATGTCGGCAACCAGCGGCACGCTGCCGGTGTCGGGCACCCAGTGAAATTCCACGCCGCCAATGGTTTCGTTCGACGTGTAGTGCACGTACGCTGCGTCGGGATTCAGCTTCCAGCCCGCCTGTTCAGGCGCGTAGCTGAAGTTCCTGTCCTCCGAGCTGGCAGCGACGTTGACCGTGCAGTAGCGTTGCGCTTCCTTGATCGCCTTTTTTGACCACTCGCCGGTATTCACGTAGTCGGCGCATTTCGCGCCGCGCAGCAGGTTCATCGGCACCGCCGCGAACTGCAATGTCGCGCCGCCCTGCAGGAACAGCACTTTGTAGTTTTGCGGGATCGCCATCAACTCGCGCAGATCGGTCTCGGCCGCTGCCGCGATGCTGATGAACTCCTTGCCGCGATGGCTCATCTCCATCACCGACGTGCCGCTGCCGTGCCAGTCGAGCATCTCTTGAGCGGCCTGCTCAAGCACCGGCTCGGGCAATACCGCCGGACCGGCGGCGAAGTTGAATACTCTCGTCATAAATAAGTTAAATCCCGTTGGTTATTGAATCTCGATAAAGGTGAACGAGTGAACGGGTGAACGCGTGAAGCCCCTCACCCTGCTCTCTCCCCGGGAACGGGGAGAGGGTGTCACTCGTTCACTTGTTCACTCGTTCACTCTTTCACGCCTCTGCTTCCTCATCATCATCGCGCTCGGCTACTTTCTCCAACCCGGCGAGCTTCTCGCCGTCGCCGAGGTTGATGAGCCGCACGCCCTGCGCGGCGCGGCCCACGTCGCGAATTTCAGAGATGCGGGTGCGGATCAGCACCCCGCCGGTGGTGATCAGAATAATTTCGTCGTCGTCGCCCACGATCTGCGCGGCGACCAGCTTGCCGTTGCGCTCGGAGGTCTGGATCGCGATCATGCCCTGCGTGCCGCGGCCGTGGCGCGTGTAACGGCCGATCGGAGTGCGCTTGCCGTAACCGTTCTCGGTCGCGGTCAGCACCGACTGTTCCTCGTTCTCGGCAGTCAGCAGTGATATCACGTGCCCGCCCTTGACGAGCCTCATGCCGCGCACGCCCCCTGCGTTGCGGCCCATCACGCGCACTTCGGTCTCCGCGAAGCGCAACGCCTTGCCGCCGTCGGAAAACAGCATGATGTCGTGCCTGGAATCGGTAAGCGCGACGCCGATCAGGTAATCGCCGTCGTCGAGGCTGACGGCGATGATGCCTGACGGGCGCGGCCGCGAGAATGCCGACAGCGCGGTTTTCTTGACCGTGCCGTTGGCGGTCGCCATGAACACGAAGTGCTGATCGTCGAATTCCTTGACCGGCAGCACCGCGGTGATCTTCTCGTGCTCGAGCAGCGGCACCAGGTTGACGATCGGCTTGCCGCGGCTGTTGCGACTGCCCTGCGGCACCGCGTAGACCTTGAGCCAGTAGACGCGGCCGCGATTGGAAAAGCACAGGATGTAATCGTGGGTGTTGGCGATGAACAGCTTCTCGACGAAATCGTCTTCCTTGGTGGTGGTCGCCTGCTTGCCGCGTCCACCGCGCTTCTGCGCGCGATAGTCCGCGACCGGCTGGCACTTCATGTAGCCGCCGTGCGACAGCGTTACCACCACGTCCTCGGACGCAATCAGGTCCTCCATCGAAAGATCCTGCGTGTGCTCGACGATTTCGCTGCGGCGCTCGTCGCCGTACTGCTTCTTCATATCGCTCAGTTCGCCGCTGATGATCCTGGTGATGCGCGCCGGCTTGGCAAGGATGTCGAGCAGATCGACGATTTTCTCCATCACCTCCTTGTATTCGGAGACGAGCTTGTCCTGCTCGAGCCCGGTCAGGCGCTGCAACTGCATTTCCAGAATGCGCTGCGCCTGCGCTTCCGACAGCCGGTAACCGCCCTTCTTCTGGAATCCGAACTCGGGCGCGAGGCCCGCGGGGCGCGCGGCGTCGGGATTGACCTTAACCAGCATCTCTTCGACCAGGCTGGAACGCCACAGCCGCCCCATCAGCTGCTCCTTGGCTTCGGCCGGAGTCTGCGCCGCCTTGATCAGCGCGATCACGTCGTCGACGTTGGACAGCGCGACCGCCAGGCCTTCGAGGATGTGGCCGCGCTCGCGCGCTTTCTTGAGCTCGAACACGGTGCGCCGCGTCACCACCTCGCGGCGATGACGCAGGAATGCTGCCAGCATCTGCTTCAGGTTCAACAGGCGCGGCTGGCCATCGACCAGCGCCACCATGTTGACCCCGAAGCTGTCCTGCATCTGCGTCTCTTTGTAGAGATTGTTGAGGATAATTTCGGCCACCTCGCCGCGCTTCAATTCGATCACCGCGCGCATGCCGGACTTGTCGGACTCGTCGCGGATCTCGGCAATGCCTTCGAGCCGCTTCTCGCGCACCATCTCGCCGATTTTCATCAGCAGATTGGCCTTGTTGACCTGGTACGGCAGCTCGTCGATGATAATGGCCTGGCGGTTGCCCTTCTCCATGTCCTCGATGTGGGTGCGCGCGCGCATCACGACGCGGCCGCGGCCGGTGCGCAGCGCTTCTTTCACGCCAACCGTGCCGTAGATAAAACCGCGCGTCGGAAAATCCGGCGCCGGCACGATCTTGATCAGCTCTTCGATCTCGATGTCGGGATCCTTGAGCAGCGCATGGCACGCGTCCACGACTTCGTTCAGGTTGTGGGGCGGGATGTTGGTCGCCATGCCGACGGCGATTCCCGATGAGCCATTGATCAGCAGGTTGGGGATCTTGGACGGCAGGATCAGCGGCTCGTGCTCCGAGCCGTCGTAATTGGGACCGAAATTGACGGTTTCCTTGTCAAGGTCATCGAGCAGTTCGTGCGCGATGCGCGCCATGCGGATTTCGGTGTAGCGCATCGCCGCCGCGTTGTCGCCGTCGACCGAGCCGAAGTTGCCCTGGCCGTCGATCAGCGGATAGCGCAGCGAAAAATCCTGCGCCATGCGCACGATGGTGTCGTAGACCGCGGTATCGCCGTGCGGGTGATACTTGCCGATCACGTCGCCGACGATGCGCGCCGACTTCTTGTAGGCGCGGTTCCAGTCATTGGACAGCTCGTGCATCGCGAACAGCACGCGCCGATGCACTGGCTTGAGGCCGTCCCTGACGTCAGGCAAGGCGCGCCCCACGATCACGCTCATGGCGTAATCGAGATAGGAGCGCCGCATCTCTTCTTCTAGGCTTACCGCGATGGTTTCTTTGGCGAATTGGTCCATGCAGACTCGGGCGGGATGGCCGCAAAAAACGGCGTAAAAAGCCGCCGGGTAAAGTTTTAGATTCTAACATGCGCGGCGAGCTTCAGTCACCGCAGGAGCTTGTCGGATACTCAAAGTCCGACAGGCTGCTAGCGGACACAAAAGCTAAAGCTGACGCGAGCGCGTGCGCAGCAGTTTTATCTTTTGAAATCAGCAGGGAATTATGTTAAGATTCGTGGAGATCCTGTGATGTCATCGGGCCAGGACCAAGGAGCAAAAACAATATGATCCCAGCTTTGAGAAACACGCTTGCGGCAATCGTCGCGCTGTTGCCCGCAATCGCGCTGGCGCAGGACGCCAGAAACCAGGGTTATCTGCTCGACCAGAATATGAACATCGTGACCAGCGCGACCACCGGGCTGTGCGTACGGACCAGCGACTGGACGCCGGCGCGTGCCGTTGCGCAGTGCGACCCGGACCTGGTCAAGAAGCCAGCTCCGCCCGCGTCCAAGCCGGCGCCAACGCCCAAGAAAGAAGCGCTCAAGCCCGAGCCGAAAAAAGAGCCGCCGGCCAAGCTCCTACCGCAGAAAATCAACTTCTCGGCCGACGCGCTTTTCGACTTCGACAAGGCGGTGCTGAAGCCCGAAGGCAAAGCGATGCTCGATGACCTAACGAGTATGCTGCAAGGCGCCAAGTATGAGGTAATTCTCGCGATCGGCCACACCGACCGCATCGGTAGCATCGCCTACAACCAAAGGCTGTCGGTGCGCCGCGCCGACGCGGTGAAGAAATACCTGACCGCCAAGGGCATAGAGCCCAACCGCGTCTACGCCGAAGGCAAGGGTAAAACCCAGCCGCTGACCAAACCGGCTGACTGCAAGGGCAAAAAGGGCAAGGGGCTGATCGCCTGCCTGCAGCCTGACCGCCGCGTCGACGTCGAGGTCACGGGCACCAAGTAACTGCATGATCGCAAGGAAAATGCTTTGCTCCGTCAGGGTTTTTTGTATGTGTTGTGCGAACACAACACAGCGAGTGAAAATCTGGTATGATTAACGCATAATTTGCGTTATCCTAATGCATGTGATATTAGTTGCGGGTGTTGATTCGGCAGGTTAAGTTTCAGCAGGTAAGCAGATTATCGTGCAGTCCGTTTTTAATTTTTGCAGCTCAGGAGGAGCAAAAATCATGATTTCAGCATTCCGCAATACCCTCGCAGGGCTCGTAGTAGCAGCCGCATTCGCGCCTGCGGCCGCAATGGCACAGGACACCAAGAACCAGGGTTATTTGGTGGACTTCAACAGTAATGTCGTCACTGCGGTGGGCGGCACGGTCTGCGTGCGCGACAGCGACTGGACTCCGGCGCGCGCTGCAGCCGCCGCAGCCTGCCAGCAATGCACTCCTGACCTTTGCACGAAGCCTGCTGCCAAGCCCGAGCCCGCTCCGGCGCCGAAACCCGCGGCCAAACCTGCCGAGAAGCCGAAGCCCGCAGCCAAAGCGGCCAAGCCGGAACCCCAGAACATGGAGCTTAAGATCGAGCTGCAGGGTATCCCGTTCAACAAAGCTGAAATGACGGCTGACAACAAGAAAGAACTCGATGAGTTCCTGGACACGGAAGTGAAGCCGCTCACGACCATCGGTGCGGTAATCATTACCGGTCACACTGACCGTATCGGCAGCGTCAACTACAACAAGAAATTGTCAGAAAGGCGCGCGCTTGGCGTCAAGGATTACGTCGTCAGCAAGGGCATCGATCAGAAACTGATCTTCTGGGAAGGCAAGGGCAAGGCGCAGCCAATCCCGGTGACCAAGTTCTGCGAAAACAAGATGAAGCGCAAGCAGTTGATCGAGTGTCTCGCGCCCAACCGCCGCGTCACGGTGGAAGTCGTTGGCACCAAGATGAAGCCTGCGCCGAAACCGAAGCCTGAAGCAAAGCCTGAAGCAAAGCCAGAGGCCAAGTAGTAAGGTTCATTTCTCTTGATAAAAAGCCCTGCTTCGGCAGGGCTTTTTTTTGTATGCTGCACACATGGGCCCGCAACCGCAAGCAGTCGACACCTTAATCGAGGCACGCTGGGTGTTGCCGCTCGAGCCGGCGCACAACGTGCTTTCTGATCACGCCGCCGTCATAGATGGCGGTCGTATCGTCGCGTTGCTGCCGGCCGCCGAAGCGCGGGCGAAATACCGTCCGCGCAATCATGTTGTGCTCGGCGAGCACGCTTTGATGCCGGGACTCGTCAACCTTCACACCCACGCCGCGATGACGCTGATGCGCGGGCTTGCCGACGACCTCGCACTGATGGACTGGCTCAATCACCATATCTGGCCGGCCGAAATGCGCCATGTGTCGGAGGAATTCGTCTACGACGGCACTAGGCTTGCCTGCGCCGAAATGCTGCGCGGCGGCGTGACCTGCTTCAACGACATGTATTTTTTCCCGCGCGCCGCGGCGCGCGCCGCGCTCGATTCCCGTATGCGTGCGGCGATCGGGATGATCGTGGTCGAATTTCCGTCGCCGTATGGGTCCGACGCGCAGGACTATCTCGACAAAGGGCTTGCATTGCGCGACGAGCTGAATAACGAGCCACTGCTCAAGTTCTGCTTCGCGCCGCATGCGCCATACACGGTGTCCGACAAGACGTTCAAGCAGATCGCGACGCTGATCGGCGAGCTCGATCTGCCGGTCCACATGCCCATCCATGA
>ODAK010007054.1_pt1 | contig 11280 bp, 6 predicted proteins | sample 1539591 | NCBI WGS metagenome assembly ODAK01 (sample SAMEA3539303, study PRJEB22396) | soil metagenome | biome: tundra; feature: field; material: soil | place: USA | collected 2010-05 | depth 0.15 m | reverse complement strand
ACATCTGTCATCTTGGCGCCTGTTGTCTTGCGGCCAAATCGACGGTCCAGAGATGCGGATAGACCCAGACAACCCTCGATCATTGAGCGATCAAGCATCTCAGTCTGCCAACTGAATGGGATGGCGTGCCAAGCGATGTCGCCGGCGACTATTGCCTGTTCCATTCGCTGCCGATCCTGCGGATTGGCTTGTTCGAGATACTCGTAGAGGAGCCACGATCCGGTCGTCCAGACGTAACGATCCTGGCCTGCAGCGCGCAGAGAGGCGGCGGTTTTGATGGCCTGCGGAAAGTATTGGTCGAAATACTTGCGCACCACATTTGCCTGCGTATCGGTAAAACCCACGTCCAGGTGACATTTGAAGACTGTAAGGACCCGCTTGACGTGAGATGAATCTTCGCTCGGTGCGGCGAGCAGCTGTCTGGGCCATCCGCCAAAAGCGGCCGCTCCGGCAGTGATGATTGCCTGGCCTAAAAATTCGCGACGTTTCATTTGCTCTCCCGGATTGAAGCTGCGGTCAACATGGCTTCCGCTGTGCTGAGTCAGACTCGTGTTACCTCAATCCCGAGGTTCTGGAAAGGGGCGATCATTTCATCGGTTGCACCGAGATCGGTAATGATGGAATGTATTTCCGTGGCAGGGCAGAGAAGCCACTTGGCTACCCTGCCAATTTTGCTGTGGTCAGTGACCACTACTCTCCGCTTGGAATGATGGACTAGAGTGTGGAGTACTTCAGCCTCATTCGGATGGACGCATGTAAGCCCTTGTTTGGGATCAATGCCATCGACCCCGATGAACATGATGTCTGCAAACATCGTTTGAGCAGCATGGTTGGCGAGCGGGCCGACGAGGGTGAACCAGCTGCCGCGCAATTGTCCCCCGGTCACCACCACATCGATGCCTTTACATGAACTTAACTCCATCGCCACATTGACTGTGTTGGTGATGATCGTAATGCCGCTCAGCAATTTGAGATTTCGTGCGACTTCGGTCGTGGTGGTTCCGCCACTGAGAGCGATGGTATTTCCAATCTGCACGAGGTTGGCGGCAGAGCGAGCGATGCGACGCTTCTCTTCTGCAAAGCTCTCAACCATGTCCTGAAATGACGGGTCGTGCTTGAAGGGTTCATAGAACAGCGGTCCAATCGGAACCGCCCCTCCATGAGTCCTGCGCAGAAGAGATCGCTGTTCCAAATCATCCAGATCGCGGCGAATCGTTGCGACTGAGGCCTTCAGTGAGGTGCAGAGTTCATCAATTGTGACCTCTCCTCCGGCCTGGAGGCGGTGCAGGATGAATTCCTGGCGCATTTCGAGATTGTCTGTCTTACCAGCCATGCTTCCCTCAACTATTTATGGAATACCAGATAAGGCTATCTGGCTCAGTAACTTTGGGGCTGTCATTCTAACAGGCTACCATTATACCAATAAATCGCTCACAGTATGTGAGCGATTTATTGACATGGGATCACTAAAGAGGTACTGTGAACATCGTGGTCAAGGATGCACCTTGTTTTGACGACGGCTCCAAGATGATCACTTTCGGTCTGCGGGACGTCGATATCTTTAGCCAGCTAAATATATGGCCAATCAACGGAATTGAGGGTGGAATCTGATGAAGCGCCGCGAGGTTTTGAAGGGGTTGACGATTGCAGCTGGAGCCGCACTGTTGCCGAACACGGCCTGGTCGATATTTGCGCAGCAACAGACTGCGGGGGCAGTTCCGCCGCTCGCTTTGCCGATTCGCGGACTGGTTAAGAGAGATGGCAAACTGCTGCAGCCGATTCAGATCGCTCTCCATCACTCCGGGGCCAGTGCGACCGCTGTCACAAAGTTGAATGGAGCGGAGGCAGACAGAAGAACCGTGTCCGCGGGCCCGAATACGTTTCAGGTGCTTACCGCGCCTGTCAGTGCGCCGCAAGATGTGACTGTGACTGTTGCGATTGGCGACGCGACAACTTCCGCGGTTGTGAAGCTGGTACCGGTCCGCAAAGTACTGGTCTACGTGCTGCCCCATTCCCACCACGATCTTGGCTATACCGATATTCAGGCGAACATCGAAGAAAAGCAGATGCGGAATATTTCGCTTGGGATAGATCTAGCCCGCAAGACCGCGAATTATCCCGAAGGTGCGCGTTTTATCTGGAACTTGGAGGTGCTGTGGGGCGCGGACCTGTTCATGAAGCGCAAGTCGCAGGCTGAAAAGGACGAGTTTATCGACGCGGTGAAGAAGGGCTGGGTCAGTTTGAACGGCATGTATGCGAACGAACTGACGGGATTATGCCGGCCTGAGGAACTCTTGCAACTGTTCCGTTATGGAGGGGAGTTGAGCAAGAAATGTGGAGTTTCGATTAATTCCGCGATGCTCAGTGATGTTCCGGGCTTCACTTGGGGCACGGTGACGGCGATGTCGCAGGCAGGCATCCGTTATTTTTCGGCCGCTCCCAACGGTTCCGACCGTATCGGGAGAATCAAGATGGTTTGGCAGGACAAGCCATTCTGGTTAGTCTCTCCATCGGGTAACGCGAAGGTTCTGGTCTGGATGCCAGGGCATGGCTATGGCAGTTGGGGATCGATGAACCCTGACATGGTGGCGAATTGCCAAGAGCGTCTCGACAACGTGAATTTCCCGTATGAGATTTCCTGTATACGCTGGTCAGGCCATGGAGACAATGCGTTACCCGATCCACAGATTTGCGAATTCATTAAGTCATGGAATCAGGATTATGCGTGGCCAAAGTTTGTGATCTCTTCGACCGGAGAGGCGTTTACCGCTTTTGAAAAGAAGTATGGAAGCGAGATCCCACAGTTCAAGGGCGACCTGACTCCTTATTGGGAGGACGGGGCGGGGTCGACTGCTTTGGAGACCCGCATCAACCGCAATTCCGCCGACCGGCTGACGCAGGCGGGGGCGATGGCGGCCATGTTATCGACAGGCACCTATCGGGCTGCGGACTTCAATGAGGCATGGCGAAATATCCTTCTCTACTCCGAACACACCTGGGGCGCAGGGGCCAGCATCAGGAACTCTGAAGATCCCATGGTCGCCAAACAGTGGGCGGTGAAACGGCAATTTGCGCTGGACGGCGAAAAACAATCCAAAGAACTGCTTGGGGAAGCGCTGCGCTCGCATGGCAGAGGCAAGGATACCTCTGTGATCGACGTGCTTAACGCCACTTCGTGGCCCCGAACGGAAGTGGTTCTGCTGTCGAAGGAATTGTCGTCCGCAGGCGATCATGTGAAAGACGATCAGGGAAGATCGTTGCCGTCGCAGCGGCTATCCACAGGAGAGCTGGCATTTCTGATGCACGATGTGCCGGCATTTGGAAGCGCGCGGTTCCATCTCTCTCCGGAAAAACCGCATGAACCGGCAATGCGTGTTTCAGTTAGGGAGGGCTTGCTGGAAAACGGAATCATCCGCGTCAGGGTCGATGCCGAGACGGGAAACCTGGTGGAGCTTGCCCTGCATGGGAAGCCGGCGAACCTGATCGACACCAAGAACGGCGAAGCCGCGAATGAATATGTATTCCTCGAAGGGAAGGATTTTCTTGAGACTCGGAAGAGTCAGAAGACTATGTTCCTCGATGGGAGCGATGTTGGGGATATCCAGAAAAGCGGTCCCGCCCGCATTCAGATTGAAGAAGCGGGTCCACTGGTCGCTTCGCTTCGCATCGAATCTTCCGCGCCTGGTTGCAACAGTCTGGTGCGCCGTGTGCGCCTGGTCGCTGGAGCGGACTGGCTTGAGATCTCGAATGTGGTGGACAAGAAGCGGGCGCCTATCAATCCCCATCCTGAAGACTCCGACTTCTCCAATGCGTGGGCGCAGTATGGCGGCAAAGAGAGTGTACAATTTGCCTTCCCGTTCGCCGTCCCCGACGGCAAGATGCACATGGACATTCCCCTGGCAGAGATGCAGCCGGAAATCGACGAGCTTCCCGGATCGAGCAAGAACTGGCTTCCGGTCGGGCGATGGATCGATGTCGCGAATGAGCGGCAGGGTGTTACCTGGGTAACTCTCGACGCGCCCCTGGTTGAAGTGGGAGAAATCAGCGCGACAATGCCAGGATCACAGCACAACGCCCTGCTCTGGAGGGAACACATTGCACCGACGCAAAAGTTCTATTCCTGGGTAATGAATACCTTCTGGGGAACAAACTATCGCGCATATCAGGAGGGGGTCGTGGAGTTCCGATATGCGCTGCGCGCGCATGGCGGATACGATCCGGCGGCGGCCAGCCGGCTTGCGATCGGTTTGTCGCAGCCGCTTATGCCTTCGGTTGCGAGCGCCAATCCTCCATCCCCGTCTCTATTACAGATTGAACCGCCGGATGTACTTGCCTTGGCGCTCAAGCCCAGCGACGACGGGAGCGCATGGATTGTGAGGCTCTTTGGCGCGTCGGGAGAGCAGCGGAAGGCAAAACTACGCTGGTCCGCGCCATCGCCGCTTCGACTTTCGCTCAGCGATCTAAGCGAAAGGCCGCTTAAGGCGCTGGATGGAGAAATCACCGTCGCAGGCTGGGACTTGGTTACCGTGCGCGCGGATCGTGTTTGAGTGTTTGTTGCCTTGAGTTGACCATACGTATTTCTAGTCGCGCTACAGAGAAGAGGAACTAAGTGACGGGTACCGCATTCGGGCTGATATTGGTGACGGTGGCTGGAATAGCCAACGCAACGTTTGCGCTTCCTATGAAGTTCGCGCGGCGATGAGCCTGGGAAAATATCTGGCTCGCATGGACGCTTTTCGCGCTGGTGTTGCTACCCGTCGCTACAGCCATCGTGTCTATTCCCTCGCTTGGTGCGGTATATCGAGATGCTGGAGCGGGCGCGATTGCCGTGGTGATGCTATGCGGCGCAGGATGGGGTTTGGCCCAGTTGGCCTCTCGATTGACGCGATTGGAATCGGGCTCACATTTTCCATCGTATTGGGTGTATCTGCCGCAGTTGGAAGCCTGATTCCGCTCCTGCGGCTGCAACATGTCTCGGGGGGATTTTCCATGGCAGGGCCGATTATCCCGGGAATTGTCCTGGTACTGGCAGGCGTATTTGTGTGTGCTGTCGCAGGTCGAATGCGCGAAAAGGCGCAAGACGGCGGAGAGAAGAAACGTAAGTCATTTGGTGTGGGTCTGGCAATGGCTTTGTGCAGCGGACTGTGCGCAGCGTCTATGAACTTTGGTGTAGCGTTTGGAGAACCGCTTATGCGTAGCGCAGCTGCGCATGGTGCAGGGGCGCAGCAGGTGGTGAATGCGGTTTGGTTACCGCTGCTTCTGGCAGGTGCGATACCGAATATAGCGTATTGCGTTTACTTGCTTAGCCGACAGCGTAGTTGGGAAAACTTTCGAAGCCAGAAAACTCCTGCATATCTTGCGCTGGCAGTGGTCATGGCGATTCTTTGGTTTTTCAGCACCGCCTTATATGGAGTCGCAACTACGCGGCTTGGCGAACTCGGCGTCGTTGTTGGCTGGCCTGTTTTTATGTCATTGATCGTGGTCACCGCGGGCATTTTAGGAATGTTCACGGGGGAATGGAAGCATTCAGGGGACGAGACCTATCGCCCTTCAGATGGTTGGCATGCTTCTTCTCGTAATGGCGGTAGTGACTCTGTCACGCGCACAGAGACACGCCAGCGCGATTTCCGCGCTCCACAGCACGCCTCGGCCTGCGCTGGAAATCGGGATTCACCCAAAGGAAGTAGTTCTATGAAAGTCCTTGCTGTCGATCTGGGTGGCACTCACGCGACCTGTGCTTTGGTAGAAGACCAGACATGCGTCGATTCGATTGTCCTCGATTACCGCGCCGCCGGTGGGTTGCAGCCATTGATGCCGGAAATTGTGACCGCATTGCGCGGCGTTTGTTCACGAGCGGCCGTCGCAAACCGCGATCTAGCGGGTATTGCAATGACCTTCTGCGGCCTGGTGGACAGAAGTGCTGGACGAATTCTGTCGACGAATGGCAAATTTCCTGATGCTACGACGCTTGATCTGCCGCACTGGGCAGACATAGAGTTGGGCCTGCCGTTTCGTGTGGAGAACGACGCTCGCATGGCATTCCTTGGGGAGCACCTCGCGGGAGCTGCGCGCGGAATCGATGACGTTGTCATGATCACCCTGGGTACAGGCATTGGGGGGGCTGCCATGATTGGCGGCCATTTGTTGCGCGGGCGTCACTTCCAGGCGGGTTGTCTCGGTGGTCATCTTCCTGTCAGGCTGGACGGGCGTACGTGCACCTGCGGCGCTCTCGGCTGTGCCGAATCTGAAGCTTCAGGATGGGCTCTCCCCATCGTTGTGAAGGACTGGCCCGGATTCGAGAGCAGCACGTTGAATGAGGGCGAGATTAACTTCGAGAGACTATTTGAGCAGGCGGCAGCCGGTGACACCGTTGCTCTGGAAGTGCGTGAGCATTGTTTGCGTGTGTGGTCTGCAAATGCGGTCGCGCTCATCCATGCGTACGACCCAGAGATTTTGGTCTATGGCGGCGGCGTGATGAAGAGTGCCTCGAGCATTCTTCCATCCATTCAGGAATACGTCGCGCGCTATGCATGGACACCATGGGGCAAGGTGCAGGTAAAGTGCGCTGAGCTAGGCAACAATGCGGGCATCATGGGCGCGGTGCCCCTCTTCAAGGAAGAGTATTCCTCGAGCCTACCCGATGTACGATAAGCATCCCTACGTCGAAGTCGCGCAAGCCGACGAATGCTTATGCGGTTGGGAAGCCATTGGGAATGCGCTGTGCGAGTCTTTCGGCAGCCAGCGGCGTGCCCTGTGCGTTGAGTGCTATCCAGGCGTCTTTGTGGAGGACGTGTCCCATTGGCTCACGGTCTTGCTCAAACCCTCCGTTGTGATTTCAACCGAGGACCTGCTGTTGCCGTCCGCAGAACTGGAGCGGCGTGTAGCTCCAATCCTGACCGATGATCCCGTTTTCGGCGTCATGAATGGATTCGAAATTGAAGACTTTTTCGATCCGGAGAAGTTGCGGTATGCCCGGCTGAAGCTTGAAGGAGCGGAGGGTCGGACTGCGCTGATTATCGGTGCTGGCGCCACTCTGATTGCTCCGCCTGACCATGTCCTCGTCTATGCTGATCTGGCGCGGTGGGAGATTCAGCAGCGGCAGCGGCGCGGCGAAATTGGCAATTTTGGGGCGGACAATGCCGGCGAGTTGGCATCGCAAAAATACAAGCGCGCCTTCTTTCTTGACTGGCGCGCCGCAGACAGATTGAAACGGCGCCTATTGCCGAAGATCGATTTTCTGCTCGATACCAATGTCCCAACCAAGCCAAAGATGATCTCGGGCGCTGCATTGCGTGAAGGTTTACGCATTGCGGTACAACGTCCCTTCCGCGTAGTGCCCTTCTTCGATCCCGGTCCCTGGGGAGGTCACTGGATGGAGGAGACTTTCAACCTGCCCACGGATGTCCCGAATCACGCATGGTGTTTTGATTGCGTTCCAGAGGAAAACAGCCTACTGCTCGGATTTGGAGATAAGCGCGTAGAAATTCCCTCCATCAATCTTGTCTTCGCACACCCACACGAGTTGCTTGGCGACTTTATCCATGAAAGCTTCGGTGCTGAATTTCCCATTCGGTTCGACTTACTCGATACGGTAGGAGGTGGCAACCTATCGCTTCAGGTTCACCCACTGACGAGGTATGTGCGCGAACGCTTCGGACTTGCTTACACCCAGGACGAAAGCTATTACATACTCGAGGCGGAGAAGGGCGCGAGCGTCTACCTTGGGTTGAAAGAAGGGATTGATCCGCATTCGATGTTGCGCGACCTAAACGCTGCGCAGAACGACGGTTCGGCATTCGATGCGGATCGTTATGTGAATAGATGGCCGGCGAAGAAACATGATCATTTCTTGATTCCAGCGGGGACGGTCCATTGTTCCGGCGCGGGAAGCGTGGTACTTGAAATCAGCGCGACGCCATATATTTTCACTTTCAAGCTGTGGGACTGGGGCCGCGTGGGTCTGGATGGCCGGCCTCGACCGATCCATTTGCAGCGCGGAGTTGAAAACATCCAATGGAAACGTACGACTGCCTGGGTGAAAGAGTGTTTGATCAACCGGGTAGAGGATGTGGGGACAAGCAATGGCTGGCGGGAAGAACGTACTGGCCTGCACGAATTGGAATTCATTGAGGCCCGGCGACACTGGTTCACCGGGGTTGTGCCTCATGAGACAAAGGGGACCGTGAATGTCTTGAACCTTGTCGAGGGCGAAGAAGCAGTTGTAGAAAGTCCCGGCGGTGCGTTTCAACCATTCGTTGTGCACTTTGCGGAGACCTTCATCGTGCCTGCACAGGTGGGCTCCTACACGATTCGCCCTTATGGAAATGCCCGAGGCAAGCAGTGCGCGACGCTGAAAGCCTTTGTCCGGCAACAAAGACATTGAGTCAACGTACCAGATCGGATGGGGAAGGAAGCCGATCCTTGCGGACTGAGAATCCCCCAAACAGACCTTATCGAGTCCGTGACATTAATCAGGAGGGGGATTTGCTATCATTTCTCCTGCGCTCCAGTTCATCGCTGCAGCGATTTCCCGAAGCCGGCTTCGAAGAAGCATTGTCTCCGATAGGTTGTCTGATAGGTTGCAACCCTGCCAGTCGATCCAGACATACTCTAAGGCAACCTTACCCGCATAGCGCTGGCCATAGAGACCTGACATCATGCCTTCGAAATCGATGGTGTTGTCAGCGACGCTGGTTTGCAGGCGGCCGGGCGATCCACCGCGCACGTGAATATGGGAGGCGAATGGAAGCAGGGAATGCACCTTGCTGGATTCTTCTCCGACGCAGACGAAGTGTCCGTAGTCGAGGGTGAGCGTGAGCCCTTCGACTCGATCGAGGAAATGTTGCGTGGAGTCGACACTCGCGCAGATTGAGCCGATATGCGGCTCAATGGAGTACACAACACCAGCCTCATTACACACACGAACCCGCCAGACTGCTTCCTCGACCGCCAAAGCGAGGTCCGTCCCTTTATAGCCGTGGTCCACCCCGGGGAGGCCCGTCAAGTGATCACACTGAATTGCTGTGCAAAGCTCAAGAGCCTGTTTGAACACCTGGCGATTGCGAGCGCGTACGTTGGGATCTGGATCGTTCGCGGACGACTGCGCTGGTTCCGCGCCTATCTGCAGGAAGAGGTCGGCGGAGCGTAGTTGCGTACTTGCGAGGTCACGCCTGACACCGCGGATGAAATCGTCCGGTGCGGACATCAGTTCGGAGGGCAAGTAGGAGGCGTTCCGCTCAAACAACCCAATATCGACGAACTTGAAATCAAGCAATCGGAGCAATTGCAGGGATTGCGTTCGAGAGAGCAGCGGAAATGTGTAATCTGCGCAAGAGAAGTCAGGCATGCTGCACCTTCCGCGTTAGGCTATTCCTGAATAGACAGTTGATTTTATCCAGCGCATGCACAGCAAGTCCTCCATCCCGAAGATACTGCACGATCGGAATGCCGGCCTGTTCCTGGAGAGCTATGTAGCCGCGGTATCTGGGGCGGACGTAGGCCGTTTCTATGCCCGGAAGCGTTCGTTCGAAAAAGCCATCTGTCAATTGGTCGAGAACGGGATTCTGCCACGCGCTCCGACGGGCAGGCTGGCCACCAGATAAGCCGTATAAGGTACTTTGGCAGGTGGTCCCGGCAACGTACAAGCTGTAGTCGAGTGCCAGTTCGGGGGCCCGACATGATGTGGAGATGGCGAGGCCGGTGCCCCCTAGTACGGTTTGCATTACCGCACCACACGCTAGTCTCACCGGCAGCGAAAAGCGTAATTGTCTCGCCGCAAAACCCGCACGCGAGTAATTGTTATAGCTATAGGCAAAAGGGCAATAAGCGAATTCGTCAGTTGAGGCCATTTGTTCATACAGTGCAATTGGGTTCCAGTCATAAATCACGCTGGGCATGTAAGAAGCAAGTTCGCGTAGCTCCTCCAGACACTGGAGCGCGATCGTACGATCAAAGAGCTCGCGGTCCCCGGCGGCTACGGGGCTTCCCCGGGAGACACACATTCCCATGAAATTCAGGAACAGGTCAGCAGGGAAGCCAGGCATTCTGGCGAGCTTGCGCCTGGCTAGATCCAGGAGTTCCCCCCAATTGGTGGGCACCTGGAGCCCAACGGCTTCGAGGAGATCCATCCGACAGCTAGCTGCGGGAGCCGCCGCATCGATGGGAAGGGCGTAAAGGGCGTCCTCATAGATATAGCTGTCGAATGACCTGCCCGCGGAATCGGTCTCAAGACCTTCCCAATCAGCCGATGAGAGCATAGGACGCACATTGACGAGCACATCCTCCGCTTCTCCCATCATGGGATGGTCAACGACAATGAGATCAAACGCGTGGGCCAGTTCAGCCAAGCTTGTGTGACCGAACTCATGCAGACTGCGCTTCTCCCAGAGAATGCGAACATTCGGGTGATGCTCCTCGAATCGTTGTGCAGCGGCGACCAGGGGCGGAAGGGCCCTGCTGTGGTTCCAGGTAATTCCTCTGAGCAGCAAGTTCTTCATACGGTCTCGCAAACTCCGCAAGGAATGCTGATGTTCTTACCCGTCTTGGCCGACTGGCAGGCACCCTCGATAACTTCCATCGCAATCTGGCCAAGCGTTGCCGGAGCGACATTCCGCGTCGGATCCAGGATGGAGTCAATCAGGTTCCATGCAGGCGCCCTCTCCGGATAAATCTCGGCTGTTGGAAGATCGGCGTAGCGAGTTGGTTCGCCGGACATCGGTACGAACTCCATATGGCCGCCCCACAGATCAAGAAACAGCATCCCATCAGTTCCGTACAAACGGATTTCATAGTCTCTACGATTGAGACTTGTCGCACCCGTGCTGGCAATGGACACGAGTGAACTGTCGGACATCTCCAGGTTGATGACATCGTAGATGTCGACGACCTCGCCGTCCTTGTGAAAACGAGCGAAGACCTCAGATGGCCGGGCTCCCGTAAGAAAGGCGAGATAGGCGGCAACGTGACATACCTGAGCATAAATCTGTCCGCCGCCGGCGATTCTGGGGTCACTGTAGGTGCCGGTCATGGGTTGCATGTATGGCGTACCGTGAGTAACCTCGTTGCTCATTCCACGAAGCAGATGGCTGATGGGGTTGGTCATCAGCACGCTGATCATACGCATCTTGCCAAGATGGCCGTCGCATACCAATCGCTGGGCTTCGGCCGCATGGCTAGTGTAATGCCACGGGCAGCTGATGAGGAACTGAACATCTCGTTCTTGCGCCAAGTGGACTAGTTGCGTGGCCTCGGCGGCGGTCATAGTCATCGGCTTTTCGACTA